>Ga0326597_10007399_pt1 | contig 14947 bp, 14 predicted proteins | sample RVTome_12_FD_203789 | JGI IMG/M metagenome (GOLD analysis project Ga0326597, IMG submission 203789) | Soil microbial communities from uranium-contaminated site in the Upper Colorado River Basin, Wyoming, United States - RVT100D185 | ecosystem: Environmental > Terrestrial > Soil > Contaminated >... | reverse complement strand
AGCCGCCGCGGCTCGCCCGTGCAGCACGTCCTTGCACAATCGCACGGGCGACGCGAAGCAGGGACCCCAATCGCGATGAATCGCGATTGGGGTCCCCGTCGCCCGTGCCACCCCGCCGATTTCATCTTGTGAGGTGTTCTTGATTCATTCCATGGATGTGCTGATGCTGTCGAACCGCTTCCATCACCTGACGCGGATCAGGTTCAATTCCCCATGCGCGCAGCGCGCCGCGTCGCACTAGGATGAATTCCGAGCAACCAGGAAGACGCAACTCGACAGGGAGGCGCGGACATGAATACCAGCACGTGGCGAGACTGGGACTACCGCGACGCCGCGGGCCCGATGCTTTCGTTCTTCTTCGGCATGGCCGCCGGCGCTGCCCTGATGTATCTGTTCGACCCCCAGCGCGGCGCCTACCGCCGCCATTACCTCCGCGACAAATCCGTCCGCTACGCCCGCGACACCGGCCGCGCCATCGCCCGGCAGGCCGATTATCGCGCAGGGCAGGTGAAGGGAATGCTGCACGAGACTCGCAATGCGCTTGCAACCGAGGATGTGAGCGACGAAACACTCCGCGAGCGCATCCGTGCGGAACTCGGACATTGCACCAGCCACGCTCATGCCGTGGAGGTGGATGTGGAGGATGGCTGCGTGACCGTTCGCGGCTCAGTTCCCGCTGAGGAGGAGGACAACGTCATCAGCGCCATCCGCTCCGTCCGCAGCGTGTGCGATGTGGACAACCAGTTGAGCGTGACATGAACCTTCGGCGGCTTGATTCGCAACGAGGACTGTTCAGTATGCCGGCACAGGGAAGGCCCGCCGCAGGTGGCGGCCGTAGTCGATCGCGCGGCTGACCACCTCATCCATCGTCTCGCGCACGATGATGTGGTCGCCGTTCACCAGCGTGATGGTGGTGTCGGGATTCTCCTCGATCGAGCGGATTAGCTCCGCATTGACGACGATCGGCTTTCCATTGAGTCGAGTCGCTGTGATCATGACAGGGGGCATCCTCCGCATTGTGATGGAATCGTGCGGCCGATCAATCGCCGCCCTCCGCCTGCGCCACTGCGCGCGGATCGGTGTCGGAAGCGCCGCTCGCTTCGCCAAGCGATGTCATTCCCTGCAGCAGGTCCGCCGCCATCTGCTGCTCTTCAGGTCGAAACAGCCGCAACACTTCCGACGCGCTGAAGGGCTTCATGGCATTGAGATATCGCACCGCCTCATCGAGGCCGCCCGTTCGCACAAGGTGAACCAGATAGTCCTTGGACTGACGCGCCGGCATATCTTCCAGCAGTTTGACCACGCGCCGGAATTGCGCATCGGAATCGGCCTTGCTGGTCTGCTCGCGCTGCGCCTGCCACAGGCTGCGCTCCTCTTCGAATGCGGCACGCTCCGCAGCCAGGTCGGCCTGCGCATCGAGCAATTGCCGGCGGAGGACCGCGGCCTCCTCGGTGATGCGCTGTGACCATTCAATGTCACGCTGCTGCCGACGTTCGAGCTCCTTCACTTGGAAGGCGCTGGGAGGCGCCGGCAGCGCTTCGGCCTCACTCGCTTCGGCACTTGGATTTGCCGGCGCCGCGACGGACGCCAACATCGCCTGTTCGCCTGAATCTGGCAGCAGTTCGAGCATGTGCCCGATCGCCTTGAAGCGTTCGAGGTCGAGTCGCCCGCTGCCGGCCAGCCATCCGACGAAGGCGATGAATGCGATGACGTGGATCATCGCGACTGCGTTGAGCCCGCTCAGAAATGTCCGCCACATCAGCCGATCTCCTCACGCCGCTGCTGGACAAGGTCATCAAGGGCCGCCTGATCCACGCGGCGGCCATCAGTCCGCCACTCGCTATATCGGCGTTCCCGGAGCAATTCGATCGAGCGCCGCCTGCGCGCGCATGCATTGAGGAGAGCGCGAGTCTGCTCCAGCCGTCCGTCCAGCACCGCCAGAGCGGGCCGGAATCGATCAGCCATTCGCATGACCTCAACCGCGGCCCGGCCCTGCACCTGCAGCGTCAGCAGATCGACGTGCCCCGTCGCCGCGATGCGGAGCTCCTCCTGCCCCTCGGCCAGGTTCTCCCGCGCGCGGCGGATTCGCTCCTCGAGCTCCAGCCGGGCTCGCACCAGCTCGGCCACGGCGCGGCCGGCGCGCTCCTCCTCCGACCGGCGCACTCGCAGCAGCGATTCGAGCTGGAAGCGAAACCTCTTCATCGCTGACGCCTTTCGCTCAAGACAGCCTCCCGGCCGTGGCAGTCGGTCGCGGCGCAGATTTGGCGGCGAGCAGGCGCCCGGCCGCGGCCGAAAGCTCCTGCATCGATTCGCAGGTCGCCTGATACGCCGCCGGCTCGCGCGGCGACTGCCGGAGAAAATCGAGCAGCGCCGGCCGCAGCGCCATCGCGGCGTCGCAATCGGGGTCCGAGCCGCGCGAGTACGCTCCGATGTTGATCAGCTCCTCCGCCTGCTCATACGCGCTCAGCAGCCGCAGCAGTTGCCGGCGGGCGGCCCGATGATCCGGATCGCAGACCTCGTTCGAGACGCGCGACACCGATTGAAGGAGATCGATCGCGGGATAATGGCCGCGCGCTGCGAGCCTGCGCGACAGCACGATGTGGCCGTCAAGCACGCCGCGCACCGCGTCCGACACCGGTTCATCCATGTCATCGCCTTCGACCAGAACAGAATAAAACGCCGTGATCGAACCGGACCCCTCCATGGCCCCCGCGCGTTCCAGCACCGAAGGCAGCAGGGCAAACACCGAGGGCGGGAAACCGCGCGTAGCCGGCTGCTCCCCCACCGCCAGCCCGATCTGGCGCTGCGCCTGCGCAAGGCGGGTGATCGAATCCATGAGCAGCAGCACTCTGGCTCCGCCGTCGCGGAAATATTCGGCCGCCGAGCAGGCAGCCAGCGCGGCCCGCACCCGCCGCAGCGGCGATTCATCCCCCGTCGCGACCACCGCCACGGTCCGCCGCCTTTCCTTGTCGCCCAGCGATTCCTCGAGAAACTCGCGCACTTCCCTCCCTCGTTCGCCGATGAGCGCGATCACGTTCACATCGGCGCCGCTGCTGCGCGCGATCGCGCCGAGCAGCGTCGATTTTCCCACTCCCGCCGCCGAGAAAATTCCGATCCGCTGGCCGCACCCGATGGTGAGAAACCCGTCGATGGCGCGTACGCCCGTCGGCAGCGCTGCACGAATCCGGGCCCGGCGCAGCGCCCCCGCCGGCGGAGGGTGCAGCGGATAGGGATGAAGGTCGGCCGGCGACGGGCCGCCGTCGATCGCCCCGCCGAAACCGTCGATCACCCGTCCCAGCAGCGATTCACCCACTCCAATCATCGGCGCCGCCTGCTCGCCCACCACGCGCATTCCCGGCCCGATGCCCTGACCTTCGCCAAAGAGCATGACGAGACCGCGCCGGCCGTCGAAGCCGATCACTTCGCCTCGAATCACCTCCTGAGAGCGGGCGGTTGTTTCCGGCAGACCACGCTCGAACCTCACCACGGCGCCCACCGGCAACGGCAGGTTCTCGACCTGCACGGTCAGACCTCGCACCGCGGCGACAGTGCCGGTCACTTTCAGCGGCTGAATCTGCCGCAGCATGTCCAACTGCGACCCCAAGAGCTTCATGCCGAAACTCCCGCGGGCGAGACCGTTGAGAGATTCGCGCGCGGCGGCAGCAGCATCTCCACGATTCGCTCGATTTGAACGCTGATGTTCGCATCCACGCTGCCTCGCCCGGTATTGATCACGCATCCTCCCCGCTCGACTTCGTCGCCATCCACGATGACCACGTCGCATGATTGCTTGGCCGCATGCAGAATTTCCGGCAGCGCCAGTTCCACGATCTTCCGATCGGCTGGATTCACGGCGATCGACAGCCGGCTCGCCTGCATCACCAGCGACAGCGCCGCGGCGATCTGGTCCACCACCAGCGATGGATCGTGCTCGATATTCCGGTGAATCACCTTTCTGGCCACCGCGAGCGCCAACTCGAGCACATCCTCGCGCGCATACGCCAGCAATCGCCGGCGCGCATCCTGCCATTGCTCGAGCGCGCTCTTCCAACTGCGTTCGAGGGCGGCGAACGCGGCTCGGAATTCCTCCAGGGCCTCCGCGCGGGCCTGCTGGCGCCCCTCAATGCGGCCTTCCTCCACGCCGCGCATCCACCCGGCCGCGTGCCCGCGCTCCGACGCGGTCTCCACGATGCCCCGCACCTCCTCATGCGCAGCCGCAATCAGGCGCTCCGCTTCCCGCCGCGCGCCCTCGACAATCGCCCGCCCCTGCTGGCGCAGATCGCCCAGGTCGAGCGCTGCCGGCTCGCGAATGAGGCCGCCTGATTGTCCATTCTTGATGACTGCCATGTTGCGGACAACGAAACTCGCGCGCTCGGGCGCGCATCGGGAACACCTGCTGCCACTCCCGCACAATCACACCACGATCTCGCTCTCCCCCGTGCGCCCCCCGATAATGACCTCACCTGAGTCCTCAAGGCGGCGGACGATGTCCACCAGCCGCTGCTGCGCCGCTTCGACCTCGCTCACGCGCACGGGTCCCATGTACTCCATTTCCTCGCGAATCAGGTCGGAGGCGCGGGTTGACATGTTCGAGAAGATCTTCTCCTTGACCGCCTCGCTTGCGGTCTTGAGCGCCAATGCCAGTTCATCGTGATCAACCTCCTTGAGCATGGCCTGGATGCCCTTGTCGTTCACCATCAGGAGGTCTTCGAACACGAACATCAGTCGCCGGATCTTCTCCATGAGGTCCGGATCGTCCGCGCCGATTCCGTGCATGATCGAATGTTCCGTGTTGCGATCGCAGAGGTTGAGGACCTCGGCCACGGTTTCGACCCCGCCCACCTTGTCCATCGCCGGGCCCAGCATGCTTGACAGCCGCGTCTCCAGCGCCTGCTCGACCTCGCGAATGACATCGGGATTGGCCCGCTCCATGCTCGCGATGCGCCGAACCACCTCGACCTGCCTGGACCCCGGCAGCCGTCCCAGGATGTCCGAAGCCCGGTGGTGTGGCAGGTAGCTCAGGATCATCGCGATCGTCTGGGGATGCTCATCCTGAATGAACGTGAGCACATTCTCGACTTCCACCTTGTGCAGAAATGAGAACGGCCGCTGCGCGGTTCCCAGGCCGTCCGGCGAGCCACGCTCGCACTTTTCCATTCGTTCGAGCCCGCCCCCGCCGGCATGTTGCTGCGACAGGCGCAGGCGATAGAACTCCTCGATCACCGCCGCGCTCAGTTGGGGGGGGACTTCGTCAAGCGACGCCACCACCCGCGTCACTTCATCCACCTTGTCGGACGGAAGCCGCTGCAGCAGTTTGGCCGCCGCCTGCCGATCGAGGTTGAGCAGCAGAATCGCAGTCTTGGTCAGGCCGTCGAGGTCCTCGGCCCGGTCGGGAAGCGTTTGCCCTTGTATCGCCACTCGGGAACTCCTCATGCCCCGGCGCATTAGCGCCGGCCATTCGTCGCGACCCACTGTTCGATCAGATCGGCTGCTTCATCGGCGCTGCCGCTCACCATCTGGTTGATCTGCTGCAGAAGTTGCTGCGTGCGCAGGGTTGCTTCTTCGGCCCCGCCCTCGCCGGACACTGCCTCGCTTGCGGCCTCACCGGAACGCACGCCAGCAGGAACTCGTGCGAGCGTGTCGCTGAGCTGTCTGCCCCCATGCCCGTTCCGCGCGCCGGCCTTGCGAAGCATGACGAACATCGTGACCACGCTGAGCAGCGCCAGCGCGCTCAGCCCGACATTCCTGATCATCCCGGAATCGTCGGCTGCGGCCTGGAGCATGCCGGCCGTGTCTGCAGACCCGCTGCCAATGTCGGCTGCAACGCGCTGCGCATTGATGTCCGGCAGCATCCACACGTTGATCTCTCCCGGCACCGCGTCTTCGAGCGGATCGGTCCTGATGAGGGGCGCAAGATCGGTCTCGAGCCGCGCCGTCTGATCCTCCACGAACGCCTGGAACACGGCCGGATCGGCCGACGCCGAGACCCCGCCGCTCCGCTGCTCCTCGTCGAACAGCTTGAGCAGAAACGACCGCGGGATGCCGACCACCGCGTTGACCTGCAGCGCATAGCCGGTGTTGTCTTCGACAAAAGTCTCGGTCCCGCCGAACTTCGATTCGCGCTCCTCGCGCGTCATCGTCTCGACCGCCCCCCGGTTTCGCCCGCTCCTACCAATGCGGGCTGCGATATTGGACCCTGGGATCGATCCCATCCCATGGAGATCCCCTGCTTCATCGCCTTCGAATTCGTAATCCCGTGTTTCGGAGGACACTGGCGCGATCCTGGGTTCATCAACGGTCGTCTCGCGCGTGGTCTGGCGGATGTTGCGCACCACGGCCGTCACGGTCACCACCGCGCCGGGAATGTGGGCCAGCATCGGCTCGAAGCGCTTGCGATAATGCTCCTCGATCCGGGCCTGCTGCTCCAGATAGCCGCTCGCGGCCGGCGAATCATCGCTCCGCGGCCGAAAGTGCTTCATCGAGGTAAGATCGACCACCGTCACATCCTCGAGTTTCAGCCCCGCCTGCGCGCCCGCGACCATGCGCCCGATCGCATCCGCGAACTCCTGCGTCATCGGCTCGCCGCGCATCTGGATGCTGACGATCGCCACCGCGGGAATGCGGGCCTGGCCGATGCCCGGCAGGCCGCTCTTCTCGTCGATCACGATGTCCACGAACCCGACATCCCGGCGGACCGCGATCATCCCCTTCACCGCGTTCATCTTCGCGATCAGGAGCATCTGCCGCTGGTGGGCCTGGCTGTGAAGCGGATTCGACCCCAGGTCGATCAACGAGTTGAAGTTGATCTCATCGACCGCGACGATCTTCTGCTCATTCAGCCGCCCGAGGATGTTTAGGCGCAGCTCGGCGGGAACATAGATGTCGCTCCCGCGATCCTCATACGGGATGTCAGCGCCGTCGAGGTAGGTGAGCGCATCGGTGCGGACATCCATGGACGCCGATGTCAGGCCAAGCGGCAGCATGTCGCGCTGCCCGGCGTATTGCGAGACGAGCAGAAGCGCCAGCAACACGATGACCAGCAGCGCCGCCGCCAGCACCTTGGTGTTGGCGGGCAACGCCCCGAGCGAGGCGCCCACCTGATTGAAGATTCGCTGCAACGGCTGCATCGATGCCGGCCTCCATGCCTTGCGGATGCGTTCGTGGATCAGGCGTCATCCATGACGCCGGAGTCCTGAGTTCCCTCGATCGGCCCGTGAACCATCGGGCCCGTTCACGTCACTTACACTCGAATCTGCTTCACTTCCTCATACGCCTCCATGACCTTGTTCCGAACCTGAAGGAGCATCTCGAAGGCCGTGTCGGCCTTTCGGGTGGCGTTGATCACCTGTTCCAGATCGTCGTGCCCATCGCTCGCGAGCCCCGCCACCGCGCGCTCGGCATTCTGCTGCAGCTCCGCGACCTTCCTGATCTCCTCGAACAGCGTCTCCTTGAACGAAGGACCCTTGACGGTTGGCGCAATGTGAAACCCGCTCAGCCGAAGCTGCGGCGTTGATCCGACCGAGGTGCTGATCAATCCCAGAGGGTCCGCCATTGCACAATTGCCCCATCATTCCGGCGCAACACAAGTTATCGACGCAGCGGCGCCGGCCGCCGCAATGTTTGCCCATCGACTTCCGGGCCGCACCCACCATTCCCGGCGATGGTCCCGACGGCTCTGAACGCCTCACAGCGTCGGTTCGACCAGGTGCTGCTCCTTCCACTTCTTCAGCTTCAGCCCCAGGGTGCGCACCCCGATGCCGAGCGCGGCCGCGCTTCGTTGCCGATGTCCGTTGTTCTGCTCGAGCGTGGCGACGATCGCCTCGCGCTCGATTCGCTCCAGCGTGAGCTCCTCGCCGTTGCACACCAGTTGCCCGCCCAGCCCGTCCAGCCGATCCACAATCGCTTCGCCCATCTGCTTGACTTCGATTTCCGATGTTTGAAGCACGGCACGACCGGTCGTCAGCCACGGCTCGATCAGCGAACGCTCGATGGATTCGCCCGGCGCCAGCACCGCCGCACGCTCGCAGATGTTCTGAAGCTCGCGCACATTGCCAGGCCAGTCGTAGCGCTGCATCAGTTCGATCACATCCGCGCCCGGCTTTCGCACCGGGCGACCCTCGCGGCTGGAAACTTGGCGCAGAAAGTGCGCTGCCAGCTCGCCGAGATCCTCCCGGTGCTCGCGCAATGCCGGCATCTCGATCGGCAGCACGTTGAGCCGGAAATACAGGTCGGATCGGAAGGCGCCCTTGCGCACCTCCTCGGCGAGGTTGCGGTTGCTGGTCGCGATCACGCGCACATCTATGGCGCGACTCTGGCTGGAGCCGACCCGCTCGTACACCCGCTCCTGAAGCACCCGGAGCAGCTTGGCCTGAATCGCAGGCGAGATCTCGCTGATCTCGTCCAGGAGCAGCGTGCCTCCATCGGCAAGTTCGAAGCGCCCCTTGCGCAGCCTGTCCGCGCCCGTGAACGCGCCCTTTTCGTGCCCGAAGAGTTCAGATTCGAGCAGGCTCGTCGAGAGCGCAGCGCAATTGATGGCAAGGAACGGCTTGTCGGCCCGCGGGCTGTGGGCGTGAATCCAGTTCGCCGCCACTTCTTTTCCCGTGCCCGACTCCCCCAGGATCAAGACCGTGCCATGACTGTCGGCGATCATCGCCAGCCGCGACTTGAGCGAACTCATGCGCGGTCCGCTGCCGATCATGACGTGCGACGGCCCCTCGGTTCGCCCCGGCGTTCGCGCCGAAGCGCGCAAAATCAGGTTCTCGCGCACCAGCCGCGCGTGCTCAAGGGCACGCTCGACCGCGATGATCAGCTCATCGCCGCTGAAGGGCTTGGCGATGTAATCGAAGGCCCCCTGCTTCATCGCCGCCACCGCCGTCTCCACAGTCCCGTACGCGGTCATGAAGATGACAGGGAGCTGCTCATCGACCCGCCGGATCTGTTCCAGCAGCTCCAGGCCGCTCATCTCCGGCATCTGAAGGTCGGTGATGACAACATCCGGCTGGCGCTCCGACAATTTCTGGAGCGCAGCTTCGGCGCCGGCTGCGCCGATCACGGCATGTCCCTTCCGCGCCAGCGTGGCCGCCACGCTGTCGCGCATCATGTCCTTGTCATCGACGATCAGAATCCTGCTCATGCGATCGCTCCCTCTTTGATTCGCCGGCGCAACAACGCGGCGGGCGGCCGCGCGCGTGCCAATTGGATGTCTTGAATCGACTCGTGGTGTTCTTCCGCCGTGGCTGGCGCTGCGGGAAGACAAAGCGAAATGGTGGTCCCCTGTCCCGGCGCGCTCGCCACATCGATCTCCCCGCGATGCGCATCCACGATGCGGTGCACGATCGCGAGGCCCAGGCCGGTTCCCGCACGCCTTGTCGTGAAGAATGGATTGAAGATGCGGCTGATCACCTCCGCCGCCATGCCGGGACCGGTGTCGGTCACAGCCAGGACAATCCGCTGCGCAATGCGCCCATCGGCCAGGCGCCGGCGGCGGCGGGCTGCGCTGAGTTCGATCCGGCGCGGCCGGCACGCATGTTCCATCAGAGCTTCGACCGCGTTTCGGATCACGTTGCCCAGCGCCTGAATGAGCAGCGATTCGTCTCCCAGAATCGCCCATCGCGCATCCGGCTCCTTCACCACCAGCTCGATGTCGCTGCCCCGAAAAACGCCCTCGCACGACTCCAGGCTGCGTTTCAGCAGCATTTCGGCGTCGATCAATTCGCGATGGATCTTTGCATCGCGCGCGAACGACAGCACATCTCCCACAATCGTGTCCAGCCGTTGCACGGCTCCGCGGATGCGCGCGCACATCGCGGCCTGCTCCGGCCGCGCGCTGAGATCTTCCTGGAGAAGCTGCGAATCGAGCAGGATGGATGCCAGTGGATTGCGCACCTCGTGGGCGATGCCCGCCGCCATTTCACCCAGGGCCGCCAGCGACCGCGATCTTCGCAGCTTCTCGTTCGCGGCCGCCAGTTCCTCCTGGAGCGCCGCGATCTGGGCCCGAAGAGCATCGTGCGTAGTCTGCAGACGCTCGGTCACCTCGACCACCGAGCGCATGAGATCGGAGACGTCCTGCACTTCCAGCGCCGCCGGCGGCAGTCCGTCGTTCATGATCCGCGGGCGCGGAATGACAGGAGCGATGGCGGTCATGACCGGGGATTCCCTCCTCGAGGCATGTTCCGCGCACCACCGATGACATCCGCCAGCCGCGAGGCGATCCGGCCGGAATCGGCGGAATCGACCGCCAGCACCTCCGCGAGGTTCGACTTGATCGAGTCAATCAGCGCGAACACCCGGCGGCGCTGTTCCTCCGTCGCAGCGGACAGCTTCTCCTCCAGCATGCTGGCTTCGCGATCGAGTTCGCCCTGTCCTGAGTCCATCGCGTCGATGAGACGCTGGCGATGGTCCAGATGCGAGAGCAGGGGCTGAGCCTCGCCCTCCTCCATGAGAACGCGCTGCCGGCGGGCTGCCACGGCCAGCTCCGCCGCCAGCCGCGCCTGGCGCTCGAGCTGGGCCAGCATGTTGTCGAGATTGTCGTTTGCCTGCTCGTGATCGGTCATCCGTGACCCTTCCATATCAGCGTGTCATTGTTCAGCGGGCGGTGCGCTGACCGCGCTCGCCGCCGCCGCCGTCGAGCCGGGAGGCCGCCCCTGCAGCCATCGCGTCCATGCCGCTTCATCGAACAGGACCGGCTCTTCGTCAAACGCAGCCGCCGGAAACTCACCGATGCGCTCGAGCGCCCGGAAATGCGCCGCCTCCGCTCCCATGCGGTCGCCGAGGGCCTTGGAGCAGTTCACAATCTGAATGAGCGCGATGAGCGAGGATGGATGCTCGCTCATCGCCGCCACCTTCTCATAGTGGTCGATCGCTGTCTCAAAATCGCCAAGATCGAACGCGCAATCGGCCCGCCCGATGATGGCCCGGACATACTGCTCGCGCTCGGCAGGATCGCTCGCTCTTGCGGCATGGAGCTCCGCCAGTTGAGTGAAGAGCGCGCCCGCTTCGCGAAGGTGGCGATCGCGCAACGCCTGCAGCGATTCAACCTCTTCATTTCCAATCGCGATCTTTTGGATCGATTCAGCGATCAGCCGCGCGTTGCCGAGGTAACTCGCAGCCAGCACATGCTGCAGTCGAATCGCTTCACTGTCGCCGGGATATCGCGCCAGCGCCTCGGTGATGTGCTCGATCGCTTCCCGGAACCGGCCTTCGCCGTACGTGAGGTCCGCCAGCGCGATCACTGATTTGCGATACTCGATCGCCGCCGGTTCGAGCAGCGCGCCACCCGAAACCACTCGCTGCAGCACCTCCTCGGCCAGGTCCGGCCGGCCCAGCACGACATGACAGCGCGACAGCGGGACGAACGACGCGGCGGCCATGGGGTGAGCCGGGTTTCTCGCGATGATCCCTTCGTAGAGAGCCGCGGCCTCGCCGGGTCGTCCCGCGGCAAGGTGGCAGCGGGCGGTCCGCCATGCCGCCTCCAGGCCGCGCGAATCATTCATGGTCTGCCACGATCGATACCTTTCGAAGAGCGCGACGGCGCTGTCATACGCCCCCGACATGTCTTCGCTGTCAGCCGCCAACCAGAGCGCTTCCAGCCACGACTCATCGCGGCCGGGCTCGGCCTCGCGCGCCGCCGCCAAGGCGCGAAAGGCGTCCGCCGCGGTCCGGAAGTGGCGGCTCGCGTCGTTGAGTTCAGAATCAGTTGCCGCGACATCACTCCCAGCCGGCGCGAGAAGGCGCTCCGCCATCATCCTGTTGGTCGATCCCAGGCGCGCCAGCACCGGCTCGGGCAGCCTGTCGATCGGAAGAAAGTGCGCTGCAAGCGAGATGTACTCGAGGGCGAGGTCGAGGTCCCCCATCGCCAACGCACCATCGTGGCGTCTCTCCGCGAGCATTGTGACCGCGCGGGCCGCCGTCAGTCGTCCTTCACCCTGTCCGGTGCGAAAACGCTCCGCCAAGGCGCGGTAATCGCTCATGCACGGCTCGTGATGGCCGAGCACTCCATGCATCTCGGCCCGGCCCAGCAGCGCAGCGGCGTGCGAAGAGCCGCCCGGAAACTCTTCCAGCGCGGTCGTGAACATCTGCAGCGCTTCGTCGAATCGCGATTGCCCGGTGAGAATCCAGCCGCAGGTCACCAGCGCCGCAGCCCGGCGAGGATCGTGCTCTCCGATCATCGCCAAGGCGCGCTTGCACTGTTCCTCTGCATCAACGAGATCGCCCAGCTCGAATCGGCAACGTGCCAGCAGACCAAGCAACTCGCCCAGATCGCTTCCTTCCGGCAGATCGCTTTCGAGTCGCCGCAGGTCGAGCATGAGACGGTCGACGGCTTCGCGGGCATGTCCCGCTTCCAGAGACATTTCCGCGGCCCGGGCCGCAGCCCAGATCTCCTCTGAAGTTGCCAGGTCCGGATCGGCCCGGTAGACATCGAGCAGCGTCAGCGCCGATTCCGGCGATGCATCGCCATCGCCGGCGAGCATGGCGATCATTCGGCGCAGCAGCCGGCGCCGCGCCGGCTGCGCTTCCGCCATGTGAACCGGGTCAGTTGCCATTCGCTCCAGCGCCGCCAGTCGCTGGTGCGCCACATCAATCCGGCCTATGGCAAACTCCGCAGCCGCCAGACGTTCAATCTGATCGGGCGCGAGTGCGAAGCCGCATTCCACCGCACAGGTCGCGTGATCGATGCCGGCCTCAAGTAACGAAGGCGCCCGGCTGTCGTGGCGCTCCGCCGCGCCCAGAATGGAATCGGCAGCCAGGGCATGGAATCTTCCCTGCTGAGAGCTGTCGGCCCGATCGATCCACGGCGCCACCGATTGCTCGAGCACCGTGATTGCCTGCGGAAGTTCGCCGGCCGCGATCAGCGACTCCACTCGGACCAATATCGCAGCAAGTTCCTCCGGCGGCGGAGCGTTGCGTGCGTAGAGAATTGCGCCGACCATCGACGCGATGCTGAGAAGGATGACGGGCATCTGCCACAGTCCGCTCCACGAGCGCTCAGCCGCCGAACCTGGGGCGAGGTCGGCCGGTTCTTTCGTCAATCTGGGCGCAGGTTGAGCGGTTGCCTGATCGGCCACGAGATCCTCTCTTCGGCCGCGAACGGGGCGGAATGATCAGCGCGGCGAGTCCATTCGCCGGTTGTGGACTATCGGTCAGCCGGGCCGCTGCGCTTCAGGATTCGCGAGGCGGATTGGGACCGCCGGAATCGACCTCCTGTGCAGGCGGCTCCCCCTTCTGCGGGACAGTGGTGACGATCGTCCGCGCCACGGCATCGCCCAGACTCTGCCGCGAAGGGTTGAGGAGCGCGAAAACCGCGAGCGGCGGCATGATGATGCACACCACCTTGAAGACATTCCGCACCACGCTCTGCCAGAGGCGCGCGCGCCCGCCACCGATTGCCTCCACTCGCAGGCCCGCGATGGCCTTGCCGAACGACGTTGACCACAGGGCTTCGCTCACGGCACAGTGGATTCCGGTAATCAGCGCCGTCGCCATGATCGCCGCCGATTCCTCCATGGTCGTGGCCCACAGCGGAAAGTTGAGCAGGTCGCTGAATTCACCACGCGTGAGAAACACCGCCGCCATGCCCGCGGGGGCAAGGTCGGCCAGAAGCGCCAATCCCCGCGATCCGAAGGGCGCGAGTTCGACCGCCGGCCCCTTCTTCTCGAAGCCCGTCGCAGCCGGGCGCACGAGAATCGCCAGCAAGAGCGCAATCGTGAACACCGTGACGAGCAACGGGAAATAGACGCGGCTGGCGGTCGAAAGCGGCTGGCCAGCCATGGTTTGCGGCTCGCTCAGGCGGCCGGTGATGGTGTCCAGCCGCTGAAACTGCAGTTCCCCTCCGCGCGTGGCGCGGATGATGCGGATATCACGCTCAGTGCCCGCGACCAGCAAGGCATCCTTGCCCGCCGGAACCGTGCCGAGCGGGATAAACCCGCCTCCACGCAGAAAACCCACTCGCAGTCCCGCCGAAACTTCGGCGCCCGCCTCGGCCGCCATCACCAGAAGTGGCCGCGAACCCTGGACCTGGGGCGACGCAAGTCGCCGAGCGCTCAGGCTCGTCGGGATGGCGCTCCACGAATCATCTGCGTGTCGCCGGAAGATCACCGGCATCTGCCGGGCGCCCGAGCGCCGCTGCGCCATGACCATCACCTCGCCGCTCGGCTGTATGACCAGCAACCCCACCGGCCGATCGCCGGTTGCCAAGGGCGGCGGAACCAGATCGATCCACTTTCCGCCGCGGAGAGCCAGCAGGCGGGGCGATGTCAGCGTCGATTCCATCCCGCGACCCTCACCCGCTTCCACTCCCGCCTCCGTCCACGCATAGGGCGCGAGCAGCGCCAACGGTCCATCCGGCCCGGCGGCAAACCCGACCAGCGCCCCCTCCGCCGGAAGCGGCTCGACCAGCTTCGGCACCTTGTCCGGAATATAGAAATAGATGCCGGTGGCGGGGCTGCGCTCCGCGCGGATGGTGTACACATCCCGCTGCGCCTTCGCCTGGTTGGGCGGCGGATCGAACACCAGCCACGCCGAAGCCCCTTCCGCCGCGATCGCCGAGGGCATGCTGGGCAATTCGGTAGGCGTGCGGTAGTAGGGCCCATCCATTCCCACCGCGTGGTGGTAGAGGCGGATGACGTGCGGTTCCTTGAGATCGGCCGCCGCGAACCAGATGTGCTCATCCGACGACGCCCCCTTGAGGTCGATCGGCACGGGCGGCCGCGGCGAGGTCTGTAAGCCGAGCAACAACGCAAGGGGGAGAATGGCAAGTCGAAGCAGCACGAGGGCGATGATATGGCAACCCCCAAAGAGGGCCTAACACAATGGGTGGCACGGTCGAGCCGCCGCGGCTCGACCGTGTGGGACGCTCTTACACTTTCCCACGGGCGACGCGAAGCGGGGTCCCCAATCGCGATGGATCGCGCTTGGGGTGCCCACGAACGTGCCACCCCCACACTGTCGT
>Ga0326597_10007398_pt1 | contig 14947 bp, 20 predicted proteins | sample RVTome_12_FD_203789 | JGI IMG/M metagenome (GOLD analysis project Ga0326597, IMG submission 203789) | Soil microbial communities from uranium-contaminated site in the Upper Colorado River Basin, Wyoming, United States - RVT100D185 | ecosystem: Environmental > Terrestrial > Soil > Contaminated >... | reverse complement strand
TGAGAAATCCAGCGGAGGGATGCCTGTCAGTCGTCGTGATGAAATTGGTCGGGGCGAGCAGATTCGAACTGCTGACCCCTGGCCCCCCATGCCAGTGCGCTACCAGGCTGCGCCACGCCCCGAATGCAGGCATATTACCCACTTACAGATTGTCCGTCAAGCGAAGAAACCCCGATTGTGCCCGAAATTGTGCCCGCCAGCTTCCGCGTGGCCTCCTGGAGGTCGGCATCGTTCACGATCGCATATCGCCGGTACACGCTCTCGGTCTTGTGTCCCGTGACCTTCATGGCCACGGAGCGGGAGACGCTGGACCGCTCCAGGTTTCGCACGGCCGTTCGGCGGAGGTCATGCCGGAGCATCCCGCGGCAGCCAGCCCGCTTGCAGGCGCTCGCCCAGGCCTTCCGGAAGTCCCGGATCCGCTGCCCCTGGAAGCGCCCCGTCAGGTGCGGGAAGAGGTACGGGATCACGGCGCTGCGCTCCCGCATGAGGGCCATCACGCGGTCCACCTGGGCCGTGAGCAGGCCCCGGAGTTCGGGCGTGAGATACACCAGGCGCCCCTCGTCATTCTTGGTCTGCCCCGGGTCCAGCCGGATCGTCTCTGCCTCCAGGTCCACCTGGCGCAGTTCCAGCGTCAGGACTTCGCTCTGCATCCGCCAGCCGTATGTGTGGGCGATCGTCACGGCGAGGCGAAGATCCTCCGACAGATGCCGCCGCACGGCCTCGAATTCGTCCCGCTCGAAGAAGCCGGACCGTGGCGGGGCCTCCTCCAGTTGCCGGATCATGGGCAGCCGGAGGAGCTTCCCGTTCTCGTAGGCCAGCCGGAGCATCCGGTTGAGGATGGCCAGTTCCCGGTTGATCGTTCCGTTCGAGGCCCCCTCGGTCTGCCGCTTCTGCGCGTAGGCTGTGGCGTCTGCCGGACCGATGCCGACGATCCGCCGGCCCACAAAGAAGCGGTCCAGGTGGGCGAGCCGGTACTCGGCCTCTTCGAGATTGCGCTGCCCGGTCACTTCGTAATGCTGGCGGAGGTCCTGGGCGGCCTCCTCGTAGCGGATCCGATCCGCTCGGGGGAGGATCGCCTGCCCGATCGCCGCCTTGCCTTCCCGGTCTTTCAGGAAGCGGCGGGCCTCCGTCTCCTTCTCCGTGGCCGTGCTCTCCCGAACCGCCCGCCCGTTGACGTAGTATTTCACCCACCACACGTTGCCCCGTTGATACAGATATCCCATGACTCCCTCCTCCTACCGTTTCGGCACGATCACGCGCACGGCTCCGCCCACTCCCCGCTGAATCGTCGCCCGTCGGCTGCCGTCCGTGTTATACACGTCCACCGATCCGTCACCCCGGATATACCCGTAGCCTGTGCGACGGGATTGCGCGTCGTACACGTCCACGCGCTCGCCCTGCTGCACCACGCGGCCGCCGTCCGGGATGACGACGGTCAGCGGCGACTCGTCCCCAGCCGCGGCCACGAGGGGCACCAGGAGCAGGAGGAACGAGGCAATCCAGAGGCTAGGCTTGAACATCGCTCTCCTCCTTTCGCTATCAGCGGAAAGCGGGGGAACTCCTAGAGCCGGAGAAAGAAAAGCGGGGAGGGAGTCGGAAACCAAACTCCCATCGTGGGAGTTTGAAGGACCTGGGCCTGAACTGGAATCAGTGTGCCCGGTGGCAGATCCTTGCACGACTCCCCTCCTCACGCAGCCGTTCGCCGCCGGTCCCGCACCACCACCCCGGACTCTTTCAGCCGTAACAGCACCAGTTGATATGACACCCCCAGGCGGTCGGCGATCTCCCACCGGCTCAGGCCCGCCTTCGCAAGCTTCACTATTTCACCCCCCCGCGCCTCCACACGGCCCCGGCTGGCCCGCGCACGGGCGCGTTGAATCCCCCCGTGGACCAACTGCACCGAAAGACAGTCCTGGCCCCTTCTCGGGACGGTCGGATCATAGCCGGCGATCTCGTGGACCGCTGCCAAATGGCCTTTGCCCTGCCTGCGGGCTTCGGTATACCTCTCCAGCCAGGCGTCTTCGTCCCGCTCCAAGCGTGTCCACCCCTGGGCGTTCTCGACGGCCAAGGTAGCCTGCTGCTCCTGTTCGGCCACCCGGGCTTTTCGCAAGGCGTGTGCCCACTCCTGGGCCCGGCCTTCGAGGTCCACGAGGAACAACTCGGCCATCGCCGCCGGCAATGTCACGGTGTACTGACCGTCCCCGGCCGGAGCCACGGACACGCCCAACTCGGGGAGGGCACCGGCTAGGCTGTTGGCAAACCGGCGGCGCCGGGTAGGATCTTGGGATGGCAGGGCAGGGACGGCTGGGGTGGAGTCCTCAAGCTGGATCACGGCCCTCCCCCCTCGGCGCGCGGTTGAATGCGTCCCGGGCCTTCTCCCACTCCTCCCCGTCCATTTCGTCCGAGGTGCGGAGCCACACCTCGGAGACCAACACGGTGGCCCCTTGGGGGATGGGCAGCACCGCCCCGGCGTGGAGGGCGCGGATGTCGTCCAGCGACAAGATCAAGTCTCGCTCGATCAGTTCCATGGCGTCCTCCTCTCCGGTGTGCGGCAGATGTTCGAGCGAAGGCCGGCCTGCAATCTCTCGGTGACTTGGACAGCTCCGGGGAGCGGACAACGGAGCAGGATCTCCCGGAGTGCCCGCAGGCCTTCCGGGCTGGTGTGGCGGATCACTACATCGGTGAAGCGAGAGGGCAGGGCTTGCGTCGGGGCGGGTTTCGCGGTAAGTTGTTTTCGGCTCATGGTTCTCCTCCTCTCTCGATGAGGTCCTGGGCCAGGCCCCCGGTGGGTGATGCCACGCGGGGGCGTTTTACTTTGCGATCTTGATCGGCTTCCCGCCCTGCATGGGCTTGCCAGCCAAGATGCGGTCAAGGATCACGCGGGCGTTGTGGTTGCCGTCCTTGGCCTGCTTCTCTAATTGCTTGAACGTGTCGGGTTTCATGTCTCCACCTCCGCTACTCCAGCAACCTCCCCACCTTCACCTTGAGGGCCTTGGCGAGACGCTCCACAGTGCCCAGGGTGGGATCCTGCCGACCAGCTTCTAGGCGGAGCAGGTAGCCGCGTGAGATCCCGGCTTTCTTCGCCAGGGCCTCTTGACTCATGCCCCGCTTCACCCGGACCGCTTTCAGTCTCACGGCAAATCGTCTCTGTCTCGTCGGAGTTGTCACTTATAGGTTACTCCTCTTTCTGCCCGTGTCAAGCACAATCTTTCGGCCCCCCCCGCGTATGTGGACGGAAGGCTTACGCGAAATCTTCCGGCCCCAGCCCCGCTTCCTTTGCCAGCACCTTGACCAGCTCCCGGAGCCTGGCATCCTGGTTCCTCTTGGCCGCCTGCCACGCCGCCGCTCGGCATTTGGCATTACAGAAAAGCCGCCGCTGGGTACTCTCGGGCAATTCAGCCCGGCAATGCTCACACAGGGGCGAGTTCATACCCTAGTACCTCTTTTCCGTTCTAACGCCTGGAATCCCGTAAAAAGCCCGCCTGGGGGCGGACCGAGGGGCACTCCTGGGCGTGTCCGAGCGTATCCTAGCCGCTGCCCGGCTGTCCAGTGGCCCCGTTATGTCCCGGGCGGAAGATGACGATTGCCGACGGGAAGGGCGCCGGGACCTGCGAGTTGGCGAACTGGAGCCGCCCTTTCAGGAAGCGAACCTCCCCCTTGACGGCGTAGTCGTGCCACCATGCGGTATCCACGCGGGCGGGGATCAGGCACACCACGAGGGCGCCGCGCTGGGACTCCTCCCACGCCTTCTTCATCCAGGAGCCGAGGGGGCGGCCATAGGGGGGGTTCATGAAGACGCGGCCGCTCCACGGCTTGGCCAGACCGTCATCCTCGCGGGTGTAGAAGTTCAAGCAGAGTGCGCTCTCCGGGGTGCAGCACGGGTCCAGTGTGAATCCGCCGAATTCGGCACTCAGCTCCGCGAAGAGCGCTAGGGGGGTGTACCATTCATCGGATCGCGAGGAGCCCATTACGTCGAGGGAGCCCACGAGGCGCCCCCGGTGTTTCTTGCCGTTGAGCCGCGCGGCGCGGCGCTTGGCCGGAGTGCGCGCTCTGCCGCCTCGCTGGGCGAAAAGCCTGGCTGTCTCAGGACTGAATTTCATCGCTTGGCTTCCGCCAACCCAAGCGGGGGCTCAGGTTTCTGCTCCTCGCACGCCGGGCACAGTCCCCACAACCTACTTTCCGGCTCCAAGGCGCCCCCGCATTCGTCGCAACGGTCGAAGGCATAGGTCGGGCTAGGAGTGCTCACGTCTCTTCCTCTGGCGGCAGCCAGCTCGGCCGCGGGCCGCCGCCCAGCCGCAAGAGCAAGTCGGCGAAGGTCTGAGCGAGGTGGTGAAGCTTTCCAGTCGGCGGCGTTTTGTGAGCGTACCAGGCTTTGAGAATTGCACGCTGAAGAGGCTCCATGAATGACGCGATCTGCGTGGGCGACAGACCCCAATCGTCACGTCGATTTTTCGACTCAGCCGGAACCGTCGCCAGTGCGCGTTCCGCTTCGTCTAGATCCTGTTCCACGGACAGAAAGACGCCTATCGGCAATTCGGAAACTTCGGCTCGGATAATTCTGAGGACGGTGCCGGTGATTTCCTCCAGCGTGAGTCTCGACCCGCCATTCATCAGGGCCCCGCCGCGAACGCCCGGCCCGCAGCACGCTCGAATGCCCAACTCAGTTTTTCGCTGATCCGTTCGATGTCGGCTTCCTCGCGCACCGCGAGGTTCTCGACATGCAGCAGCGGCCCCTGGATCGTCAGACTGACGGGGGACCTGTCGGCTCCTTCCCGATCAGGAGTCCCGCCGCCGAGAGGCGTCACCCAGCCCGTTCCACCGGGGCCGATCGTCAGGCGTTCCGGCCCCGCCTCGCCCACCGTGAACGTCCCCCCAGGCCACACGGGGCCGCCATGCTGGCGGGGTTCCCAAGGTTGGGACAAGACCCGCCCGCTCATCATCTCGACCGCGCCGACATCTTGTGCTGCTTGGAACGATGCAAAGCCCTGGCTGATCGCTTCGCGATTCTTCAGATAGTCGCCCCACCGTGCCCATTCCCGGTCATAGGGCTGTTCGCCGGTGAGGATTTGACTGAGGCCAGGGCTGACGGGGATCTCCGTCCCCTGCACGACGTTCGTGTAGTTGAGGTCACTCGCCCCGGCCGCGATGGCCCGGTTGATCTCGGTCTGCCAGTTCGCATACAGGACGGGGGCCACCCAAGGGTTCTGCCCCATGTAGTCCTGGATGCCCTGCTTCTGCCGGTATTCCGCGACCATCTCCGCATGCGTCGCCATGCCTCGCGTGATGCCGATGATCGCCGGCAGGGCGAAGGCCGCGAAGGGGGCGGCAGCAGCGAGGCCGGCACCCAGACCGCCGGTGGCTCCGCCCGCTACAGCACCACCCGTCGTTGCTCCCGCACTTGTGGTGAGTGCGCCGGAGGCGACGGCGGCACCGAGTTCTGAGCCGGTCATCCCGGCCAACGAGGCTGCGCTGACACCCGTCAAACCGTAGCCAGTGATGGCGGCTGAGGCCCCGGCCATCCCGAGGGTCCCGGCAGCCGCGCCAGTCGTGCCTAGGCCCAGCATGCTGCTGAGAGTGCCCCCCGTCAGCTTGTCGATGCCGGTCAGGATGGAGCCGAAGGGGAGGCTGCTGAGGCCACCGCCCCCCATGCCACCCTCGCCCCCGGCACCACCCGCCGCGCCCCCGGACCCGCCGCCGCTGAAGAGTTTGCCGATGGTATCCAGGAGGCCGAGGCCGGTGCCTACAGTTCCACCGCCGCCGCCAGGGCCACCCTTGCCGGCACCGATCTCCAGGAGCTGGCCGATGATGTCGGTTGTCCCCCGGGCCAACTCTTGGCTCATGGTGCGGGCAAGCGAGTTCCACAAGCCCTTCCAAAAGTCCTTGAAGCCCTCGAACTTGCCGGTTAAGACGCTGAAAAAGAGATCGTCGAAGCTGCGAGTCAGCGCCTGGGCGGTCTCGCGGGTGATGTCCAGGATTTTTTGGTCGGTGGTCCGCCAGTCGCGCAAATTGTATTCGAGCCCCAGGCGGATCTTGTCGAAATAATCTTGGCTCGCGCCGAACCGATCCATGAGGTCCCGGCGGTTGACATCGACCTCTTTCTCGCGGAGGCGTCCCAGGTTGCGGTAGTAATCCTGGGCGGTGATGAGGCCCATCTGGTAGAACAGGTCGAGATCGCGCCGCTCGGTCTGGAGGTCGCCCCGGGCATCCTCGTGAAACTTGGACCGGATCGACTGGCGCGCCTCGAACGCATCCGACTCGGCTTTAACCGTCTGCTCCGCGGTCCCCTCGAAAAATGCCAAGAGGGCGTCACCTTCCTTCTGCGCGTCTCGCAGTTCCAACTCAAGGCGGGCCTTGCGCTCCCTGGTCCCTCGCTCGTTGAGCTGCCTGTCGGAATCTGCCAGGCCCTCCAGCAGGAGTTTCTCGAAGTCGTACCCGCCCTTCGCCAGCTCGTTTCTCTTGGCGATTTCCTCCTCGCGCACCTTGGTGATCTTCGCCTCGGTCTCTCGATCGAGGAGCACCTTCTGCGCCGCGACGGCGCCCCGGAGGCGCGGATCCTGGAGCACCTCGACGTCCAGGGCGACCTTCCGGGCCTCCGCCAACTTCTTGATCGCGGCAATCTGTTGCTCGGTGCTGTTCTCGGTAATGGCGAGGATCGCGGCCTCGGATTGTATGCGGCGCTGGTCGATCTGGAGGCCGAGCAGTTTTTCCGCATCCGTCAACTTGCGGGAGCGCGCCTCTTGTTCCAGGAGGGTGATACTCCGCTCCCGGAGCCCTTGATTCCGCACCTCCTCGACGGACAGCCTCCCGGTCGTTGCCGAGGCGTCGGCCACGGCGACCATGAAGCCCTCGTAGCCGCTAATGGCCTCAACGACCGCGGCGTTCTGCCCGCTCAAGGCACGTATGAATTCCGTCACCGTGGGGAGCAGAAAGGCGCCGATGGCCACCTTGATGCCGAGGACGGCTTCATGATATTCGTCCAAGCTATTCTTGAACGCCTTGATCGCTTCGCGATCCGGCCCGGCGAGCTGCGTGCCGAAGGTCCGGCTCGCGCCCATCGCCTCTTTGATCGCGGCGCTGCCACCCTGGAAAAGCGGCAAAAGGTTGCGGGCCTCCCGCCCGAATGCCCTGGTGAGTTCGCTCGCGCCCTCGGCGGCGGAGCCGTAGCCGTGAATCTTGTCTGCCACCTCGAAGAGAAGATCGGAGGCCGTCTTGAGACCGCCTTCGTTATCGCGCAGACTGACTCCCATTTTGGCCAGGTTCACGCCGCCGCTGTCGATCTCCCGCGTGAGCATGAACAGCGCTTTTGTCAAACCCTCCGCGCCCACGTCCATTTGCCTGGCCGCACTGAGGAGGGCGGAGACTTTTTCCGTGCTCTCCCCTGTAATGAGGGAGAGGTTTCTGGCCTCGGTCCCCAAACGGACGTAATCGCCCGTCAAGAGCTCGACCGTGTTGCTGACAGTTGCCAGCACCCGGGCGGCGAGGTCCCATGCTTGGTTCGCAGTGACGACGGCGGCGGAGAGACCGCTCAGCGAGAGCTTCCAACGGTCGGAGGATTCCCCGGCCCGCTCCTGGGCCGCGCCCACGTCCGCAATAGCCTTGCCCGCCTTCTGGTCGAGGTGGGCTTGGAGGTCGGACGCCGCGCGACCAGCCTCAGTTACACCTTGCTTGAAGGGGCCGACGTCAAGCCCGAGCTTTGCGAGGAGTTCTGCGATTATCATTTCATTCCTCTAACGCGAGTTTATTTTCGTGGAGGAGAAGCCCAGGGCGAGTCGGCCCGCACCTTCCCGCCCCAGGCCTCTGGGCCGTCTCGTCACCACCAGTCATCGCCCCGCCCTCGAGCCGACCCGACGGCGGAACGCGCGGGGAATGGCAACGAGTTTCGACGGCGGCCCGCCGCCTGGAGGATCCCCGCGCATGGACTCACAGAAGGCCCTGGGCCTCATTCCAGATCCGCCAGTCGTCCAGAGTCAAAAGCTCTGGCCAGTCGCGGCTCACATCGACCTGGTAGTTTGGGCGCCCGTCGGCGAGGCGGTCGGTCTCCGCCTTATACCCCTCCAATGTCACGAGGCACTCTCTTGCGTCCTTGAGAGCGGCCAACAGACTCCGACGGCGTTCTCGCTCGCCGGGTAGTCGCTCCGCCCGAATGCGATCCCGCTCTCGATTGCGGATCGTTTCGAAGTTCCCCTCGGCGATGGGAAGCGCTTGGGACGCGGCTTCCAGTTCCCCCGAAGCGGTCATGGCACCAATCGTCATCGTTCCGGGCTTGAACTTCCGGGCCTCAGTCTCGGCAGCGGCCAGCCGCTCCCGGGCCCTGAGCACCACCGTCCTCGCCTCCTGCACCCCTGGAATGTCGTCCACGGCCACCACCTCGTCAATCACGTCGGCTGTGAATAGTCCCATGATCCTGTCCTCCTTTGCGTTGTTAGTCGGTGCGCCCACGCGCACGGGTCACGGCTGCGCGAACCTGCTGGTTAATCGTCGGCCCGAGGTCCTGCAAGAGCTTCGCGACGATGCCCCGCACCACCTCGGTCACGGTCCCGGAGTCGATGTCGATCGCGTCCCCTCCCGTCAAATTCCCCCGATGCGCCCGGGACGGGCCGACGTGGCCAGTTTCCGCGAATCGCCGCTGCCGTCGAAATACTTCCAACTGCGACGGATTGAGGCCGCCGAAACCGCGAGTCTCCGGCGCACGATAACCTTCATCCATCGCCCGGAAATCCGGCCGCGTCGGGACGGTGCCCATGGCCCCGCGAATGTCGAGGCGATCATAAGCCTCCTCGACCAGCCGGATGGCTTCATGGTGCAAGTCCATCTCATCAAAACTTCTCTCGACTGCGGTTCGCATGTCCACCCCCCCCGTGCGCGGGCCAGTCGTGACCGCCTCGCGCTTCCAAATTCCAAGCGACTTCAGTTGCCGGACGCAATCCGGGTTCGCCGGCACCGAGCAGAGAGAAAATTCTACGATGTCCCCGCCGAAATCGTGTCCCCCGAAGTCGTTGGGTTCTGCCCAGTCGCCTCGGACGCCGATGGACGCGGAGAGCATATTTTGCTCGAAGGCATTCCGAATGCCCGACGCCCGCTCATCGTTCGCCAACCAGCGGAACCACGCGCGCCGGCTCCCGTCTGGATTGAGGGCGCTCGACACGCTCCGGCCAACGGGCAGGTCAAGGTAGTCGTGCGCCCAAAGGACCGGCACCTCCGGCGCCATTCGCAGCCGCTCGGGGATGGCCCGGTCCCGGTCCCAATCCACCGTCGGCGTGGTAATAATAATCGAGGGCGGCTGTCCCGTTGCCGCGCGCGTCTTGACCTGGGCAAAGTCGATGTACCTCATCTGCTTGGCTCCCTACTTGACCACGAGGGTTTCAAGAAATCGCGGGCGGGGCACGCCGCAGGCCGGGCACGGCGACGGCTTCGGCTTGCGGGGGGTCGGCTTCTTCTTCACGATCAGGTCTCCTTCCACGGGCTCACAGTGAAAATGGCGTGTGCGATTGTTCGAGGCCGTGACGTTTCGCGCATTCGTTCAACACGGCCAGGATGGATAAGAACCACCGATCCGGCCGCCCACCATTCGCATGCCCCGAGCATTCGGTGAACAACGCCTGCGCGGTCACGCGGGCCTCGAAACATTTTCCGTGCGCCGACGGATCGCCGGGGGAAAGTGCCTCTAATTCAGCGACAAGCACGTCCAGCCGAGTGAGTTGGCCACGGCAGGCCGTCGAGTGATCGGTTGGGAGCCAGGCGATCGCCGGCAGAATCAGGGCATGGTTCACGGCGTTATCCTCCCCCTCGATACCAGCCGTCGCGCCGAACCGTGTCGAGGACCATCCTCGCGGATTCCTCTCTCGCAATGCGGGCGGACTCGTCGGCGGCCGCCTGGATTTGGTCGGCGCTGCGCGAGGCGAGACGCTCGCCGGCAGCCCACATTTCCAGTTCCACCACTTGCGAGCCGAGCAGCACATGCACGACGCCGGCGACGGCGTTGGCGTAGTCGTCGTGCTCCCCGCCCGGATGGTCGATCTTGCCCCCGCGCCACACGAGGCCGAGGAGCTGCTGCTCCACCTCGGGGATGTTCGGGAGGAGGACGCGGAAGCCGTTGAGGGGCGGTTCCAGGGCCTCGTACAATCGACTCTTCGTCAGGCGCGAGACGCGGTAGCTGATGCCGCGACTCTCGAAGGCACTCTTGAACGTCTCGCCTGCGTAGGCATCGCCGACGACGGAGGACACGCCGTACTCGCCGAGGATCGGCACGAACCGCTCCACGGCCTTGATCGGATCGAAGGGGGGCGGCGGGCCCTGATTCAGGACGCGGGCCACAATGGCGCGGCCGTCGGGATCTTGGTAGCCGATGGCCAGCACGGCATCATCGGATGAGCCCCCGGACATATCGATGAAGGCTTGATATTGGACGCCGGGCTCCGGCGGGTGATCCACACACGTCCGATCAATGGCGGACATGACGGGCTCAGGTTGGAAGGCCGAGCCTTCGGGCAAACCGGGCAGATTCAGATGCAGCCGCCGGAACTTGTGCGCGGGCAACCGGCGCCGCTGCTGCTCCAGGTAGCCCTGGTCCGCCCAGGAATCGCGGGAGGGATTGGCTCGCGTCTCCGGGTCAGCCTCGGCGAAGGCGGCGTCGGTGGTCTTGTCGCCGCCGTACCACGAGAAGAACATGCGCGCATCTTGACCCGCCCACCCCTGAGCACAAAGGTCGAAGAGCGGCACGCCCGGCTTGTGGTAGATGCTGGCGTAGCTGGCAATCCACATTTGCGCGTCGAGACGTGTGGGGTCGAGTTGCATCGCCTCAAGGAGATCCCAAGTCCGATACTCATGGATCTCATCGAACCCGGCGAAGCGGTACGTCTTGCCGTGGGCGCCGGCCACGTCCTTGGCCGGGAGGATCTGGAGGAAGCCGCGACCGTCGCGGCGCTCGATCACCTTCTGCCGGACGACCAGGAGCTTCTTGAGCGCCGGGTTCGCCTCGATGAGCTTCTTTGCCAGTTCAAGATCGTCCCCCGCCTGCCCCTCGTCATTTGCCAGGAGGTAGCACTGATTTCCGCCCGGGGACGGGGCCAACGTACAATAGGTGCCAGCCAGGACCAGGCGAGCACTTTTGAAGTTCTTTTTCCCGGCCCCATCCACGACGAGATTGTGGCGTGGCCGTCCATCCTCATCGAATGTCCCGAGGGCGTTGACGAGAATCCGCCGGCAATACGGTTGCTTCTCCAGGTGATCCCGGAGTGGTGTTCTGTCGATCCAGTGGATCGCATCCAAGAACTCGGTGATGGTCATTCGTCAAGCCTCTGCTTGGTCAACTCGGCCAAGAGGTCCAAGCCCGTGCCGTCGCCGTTGTTCCCGGTGAGGGCCTGGAGGGTTCGGAGGCCCCCAAGGAAATGGCCAGCCGCTGACTGTCGGCGGCGGCGCAGGCGGGCCAGGTCCGTGGCCGACTTCTTCCGGCGGGGCGCCTGGACGATCTCAATTCCGAGGTTCTCGTAATTGAGCCACGCCTCTGCCGTCATGACGGCCACCCGGCGGGCCAGGCCGTCGGGCTCTTTGAACCTGGACACAATATCGTCATAGACGGAGCGAAGTCGGAATCCCATCACAGAGCGATGGTTCGGAAGTACGCGCGGCATCCGGGATTTCAGGGCCGACTTACCCATTCTGCCTATCCTTCCACGCCTCCACCAGACGGTCGAGATCCTGCCGATCAAACAGGAGTTTGCGGAGTTCGCCGCCGTTCGGAAGTGGGAGACGTACTCTGGCCAAGGTGCCTGCCGACTCCATGTCCCGCACGGTCCACGGCGAGACTCCGAGATAGGCGGCTGTCGCCTCCAGGTCTAGGAGCCTCGGAGAGACCGGCGCGATGGCTTGGCAAGCCAGTGCGCTGCCATTCTTGCCCGTGTTCATGGCCTCTTGCCCTGCTACTGTGCCCGGACTGTGCCCGGATTTCCTGGGTCTCCCGGGTGGCCGGCGAGCGTGATAGAGGGGCTGGTCTTGGCTCACAGGTGCCTCAAGGTCGGCTGGAGGGGTCCCCGGCTGACTCTCAGCTTGGCCGTCAGTGCCTTCCCTCTCGTCCGTTCCGGCTTCACCCTCACAGCCTCAGTCATGGAAGCCCGGCTGGATGGGACACTTGGAAACGGTTGGAACACCCCATAGGGGTTTCCAACCTTTCCAGTTTCCAGGTGGAAACTACCTTCACCTGGAAAAACACTCTACTTTCCAAGCAACTCTCCTTGTGGTTCCGCACCTTTAAGCCAATAATGCTTCGTCCGCTTGGAAACGTCGCCCTTTCCAACCACCAAAGTGTCCTTCTCCATGCCCCGCAGGTAGGTCCCAGCCGTCCGATCGCTCACCTTCAAGGCCTGGGCGACCTGCTCCCGCGTGGCCCCCGGCGACTGCTCAAGAAACTCCAGGACAGCCTCCCGGGCCTCTTCCTGTCGGTTGGCCTTCACCTCGCCCGCGTAGGTGAGCCTCCCGTCCTTGAACGCGATCAGGAAGCGCGGGGCCGTGTCCCCGTCCTTCGCCTCGCACTCCACCTGGGCGACGCCACGGCGCACAAGGGCCAGGGACACCGACGATTCCCCCCACCCGAATTGCGCGATGCTCCCGGCCAGCATCTCGCCTTTCCGCCGGCTCTGCCCCGGTGCCTCCTTCCTGTGGTGCTTTTGCACTCGGAAGACGCAGCCGAAGTCCTGGTGGAGGCGGTCCAGTTCCGCGAGCAGGGGCATCACATCGCTGCCCTTGTTCGGATCCTTCGCGTGGAGCTTGTCGAAATGCTCCAGGAACACGATCGCCGGTTGCCAGTGGGCGACGTGCGCGCGGAGAACCGCCACGCCTTCGGGGGTATCCAGGCGCACACCTTCTTTCACGAGAAACCGCAGATCGTTCGGCCCGGGAATCTCTGCCGGCGGACGGTCCTGCAGCATGGCATGCACACGGCGATGGAGGCGGCTACGCCGATCTTCCTCGCTCACGTACAGCACGCGGCTCTTGCGCGTGGCGAACTGGCCGAGGAACGGCGTCCCCGTCGCGCAGGCGCGGGCCTCCTCCAACGAAAAGAACCCCTTCATGGACTTCGGGGCGCCGCCCGTCCACCCATGGTCTCCCTGCACCCGAACGCCCTCCACGTCCCAGATCAGTTCCGGCGGAGGAGCGAGAAACGCATCCACCCCGAGGGTCTGATCTGCGGACGCTGTCTCCTGCACCTGCCGGCCGGGCTCCTCCTGCGCTGGGACCTCGGCCGTGCCGTCTCGGGGTGGTTCGTCGGCCGGTCGAGGATTGGGTCGCGCCTGGCCCTGCTCCTCGCGCTCTGCCTCCTCCCGCCCCTTCTGCCACGCTCGTAAAGTCAAACTGAGTTTCGCGTGGCGCAGCTTCTTCTTCCCGGGCCGCCGGTAGAATTCCGAGAGCAACCAGGCCGCGTCCTCCACCGAGAGGCCACACCGCCCGGCGTGGTAGGCCAAGGAATAGGCTCGCTCGGAATCGGAGGGGAACCCGTCTGCGGATTCGTCCCAGATCCCGCGGAGCTTCCCGTTGCACTTCAGCACCTGCTTGCCACGCGGGGACAGTTCGGCGGGCACAGTAGGCAGGGGGACGTCGGGGCGGTTCTCATCCGCTGCCGTCCAGGGCACCACGCGATCGAACTCCGTCTCAGTCAGTTCGATGGCCACGAGAGGATCTTCACCTGAAAGTCCCTTTTGAGATTCCAGGTTCCTGGGACGCGCAAGACTCGACTGCGATCCGTGGCGGCCGGATCCGCATTCAACGTGCGCGCCAAGCCCTTCAGCCGGGCCTCGAAGGTTGCATCGGCTTTCGTCGGCTCCTTCAGTTGCCAGTAACAGTGGTAGCCTCCACCCGTCGCGATGATCCACGTCGGGCGCAAGGGAAATTCTGCGAGCTGGCGGAGCACTTCCGCCTCGCCCTCGGGAAACCGCTTGAAGTCCAGGTCACACCAAAAGCCGGGGGCGATCGTGACTGCGGACTTGTCGCCCTGCGGCCGGACGCGCGGGCACACGCCGAAGTACACGTCGTACTCTTCCACGAGGCGGAAGCCGTCGCCCACGAGATCGTCAATCGCGTCCAGTGTGTAGAAGTCCTGTTTGACGGCATGGGTCGTGGCGTGGATGGCGCGGCGTTCGAGGAGCTGACCAGCGGGACATAGACGGAACCACGAGCGGAGAAACTCCGAGGGGCGCGGCGGGCGAACGGAGGCCGGGGGCAGAAGTGCGGGGCGAGCGACTTGAGAAACGTTACATAATGTCACGCATCCAACCACCCGCGGGCTCGGGAGGTTTGCTGCGCAGACGCCACATCAGTTCTCAACCGGGAACAAATCGCCCACTGCGGCCCCAAGCCGCCGAGCCAGGAGCACGCGCTTGAGCGGGCGGAGGTTCCGCTGGCCGCGCTCCACAAGGCTCAGGTGAGCCGAGGAAAAACCGCTCAGACCAGCCACATCGGCGAGGCTCAACCCGTGGCTGAGCCGCCAACGTCGGAGGGCGCTGGTTGCGTCCATTTTCGTTCCCCCTTCCTTCATACCCGTCCTCGCAAAAAAGAAACGCGGAGCGTCGCAGGGTTGCGGGCTCCGCGTGAGAGATCACGTTGAATTGCTGTATTGCTATCAGAACCGATCCGGGGAGTCAAGGGATAAGTTGAGGGCCCCGCAAATTATTTTGTGATCGCCTCCATCCTCGCTGATGCCGAGACTGTGCCCAGGATTGTGCCCGCGAGGGCCTCACAATACCCCTATCCTACCCCCCGCCAGCCAACATGAAAAAAGAAAACCCCTCGGAAACATTCGATTTTCCGAGGGGTCTTTCTCACGGCTTCGGCCCCCCATGCCAGTGCGCTACCAGGCTGCGCCACGCCCCGAATGCTCTAACCCTCTGAAAACCCGTGTAAAGTTACACCCTTCCGTCATATCCGTCAAGCCCAGAAACCCATGGAGTGCCTAAGG
>Ga0326597_10007397_pt1 | contig 14950 bp, 11 predicted proteins | sample RVTome_12_FD_203789 | JGI IMG/M metagenome (GOLD analysis project Ga0326597, IMG submission 203789) | Soil microbial communities from uranium-contaminated site in the Upper Colorado River Basin, Wyoming, United States - RVT100D185 | ecosystem: Environmental > Terrestrial > Soil > Contaminated >... | reverse complement strand
GCAGCTCGAAGTTTTGGCTGGTAGCTCCTTGGCGTTTGAGAATGACTTCGCGCGCGCGGCGACCGGCCGCTTGCCGCAACTGCGCATCGAGCAGCAAGTCGCGCAACACCTCCGCGACACTATCGGCATCGCGGACTTCGTAACCGGCATCGGCTTCGATGAGCGCGCGTGCCGTATCCTGAAAACTAGAGTGATAGGGACCGAAGAGTACCGGCACACCCATGATGGCCGGCTCCATGAGATTGTGGCCGCCCCGGTTGCTGCCTCGATAGAACAGACTGCCACCGACGAACGCAATGTCAGCAAGCCCGTAAAGCGCTCTGAGCTCGCCGAGCGTATCGACGATCAATATGTCAGTCGGCCCAATTGCAACGCCCGAGCCGCCGTCGATGGCAGTCTTGCGTATCGTCGTAAAACCGTTTGCCGCGGCGCACTGCGCGACGCGTCCGGCGTCCCGCGGGTAACGCGGCGCGAGCACCAAACGCGCGTGCGGTTGCTCCGCAGCGAGTGCCTCGAATGCACAGACCAAGGCCTCGTCCTCGCGTTCATGCACGCTACCTCCGAGAATGACGACCGCTTCGTCAGAATACCCGAAGCGCGCGCGCAGAACACCAGGCGCTTCAGCTAGCGACGATTCGTGCGCCAGATCGTATTTCATATTTCCCGTAACGTGAATTCGATCTGCCTGAAGCCCGAGCCGCTCGAATCGCTGCGCATTGGCTCGCGTTTGGACGGCGACGAGGCTCAAGTGACGCAATAGCATGGGCACGAACCGCGTTGCGCTGTAAAAGCGCCGGGATTTTTCAGAGATCCTACCGTTGACCACTGCGACCGGGATCTTGCGCCGATTCGCGGCGAGCAAAAAATTTGGCCAAAACTCCGATTCGACGATGACGATCAAGCAGGGATCGAAACGCCTGAAGAAACGCGCAATCACGAAACTCAGGTCGAATGGAAAATAGATGACGCGCCGTCCAGGGAACGCCTTGCACGCCGCTGCATAGCCCGTCGCGGAATACGCGGAGATGACCAAAGGATTGCGGATGCCGCCGCGCTCCAGCAGCTGCACGAGCGGAACAAGTAGTGCGATTTCCCCGGCGGAGGAGCCGTGTAGCCAGATCGATCGGTGCAGGGAATCGCCGAGGCCTGCGCCGAAGCGCGCCGTCACGCTGAGCCGGTCGCCGCGCGCGATCAAGCGATAGGCGATCCACGGCGACGCGACGATGGCGGCAATGAGATAGGCGAAGTCGAGCACGATGCTCACGAGGGCAATTTGGCTCCTCAGCGGGCGATTAGATTGGCGCTATTGTAATGCCAATCTCCTTGCAGATGCGCCGCTAAGCGGACTCAGCCCGTTCCGCGATGTCCTGGTCTTGCGGACCCTCGGTTAGGATCACATGATCCGAGTAGCAATTCACCCAATCGACGACGAGGTCGCAGCGCATGGGTCGCGCCACAAAGAAACCCTGCGCGAGGTCGCAGCCGAGTTCCGTGATGGCATCGAGATTCTCACGACAATCGACGCCCTCGCCAACGACTTTTCGGCCTAGCGCATGCGAGAGATCTATGACGGCTTTGACGATCTGCTGATCCGCCGTATCGGTCGCGATCGATTCGATAAAGCGTTTGTCGATCTTAATCTCGCTCGCCGGTAGTTCCTTCAGATAGCTCAGCGAGGAGTGGCCCTTGCCAAAATCATCAATCGACAAGCCTACGCCCATCTTGCGAATTCGTTTCAGGCTGGTCAGCGATTTTTCATCTGCGCTGAGAAGACTGTGTTCGGTTAATTCGACGATTAAGTCGATGTCGCGGGCCTGCAGCCCATCTTTGAGGATTTTCAGTCGAGTGTATAGCTCGTTGACCTCGATGAGTTGCGGGGCGATGTTCACCGACAACGATATCTTTTCCGTGAATGAATTCCAGGCTTCCACAGTATCGAGAACGCGATCGAAAACGAGCCAAGTCATCGGCGCAATCTGCCCGGAGGCCTCGGCCAACGGGACGAAATTATCGGCAGGAATGAATCCGCCCCCCGGATTGCGCCAACGCACCAAGGCCTCGATGCCGGCGACTCGACCTGCGCCTAGGTCCACTTTCGGCTGATAATAAACTTCGAGCTCGCCGCGCCGGATTGCGGCGGTCAGATCGCTCTCCATCTTCCATAGGGTCGCGAGCTGTCGCGTTGCGTCGGTCGTATAGACATCGTAAGCCAGCTCTTTGTCCCGCGCACTCTCCAATGCCAGCTCCGCGCGACGGAACAAAGTGGGAGCATCCGCTGCGTGCGTCGGAAAGACCGATATCCCGACAGTCACATCGACGAAAAAGCTGTCTTCGCCAACCGTGATCTGCGGCTGGCTCTCCTCAGTGATACAAGCCGCCGAATCCATGATCGATGCCATCGATTCGGGTGCGGTCAATACGACAAAGCGGCGCGCCGAAAGCCGAATTATCGGAGTGGCCCGCGGAAACAGCTCGCGCAGGCGCTCGATGTAACTGGCGCAAAACTCGCTCGACTTTTCCTCACCGAACGTCGTGCTGATCCGGTTGAAGCCATCGAGCTGTCCGAGCAACAGGCCCGTAAGACTATTCGGGGGCCGCTGGCTCAGGTATTGCTCGATGAACCGAATGCTCGGACTGACGGCTGAAATGGCCTGCGGAGAGGGGGCGGGGATCATGCGCTTGAGCTACCAGGATTCGCTGAGTTCGGGCGGAATTACAGCAAATCATGGCCCTGGCGGCTGTGAGCGCTATCACGGCTTCGGGAATCGGCCTGCCGCGAACGCTAACGGAAACATGGGGTTCTCGCAGCCTGTCGAAATTAGGCTCATCTACTGCGGCGGATGGGAATCGCGACGATGCCCTAAGCCCGACAGGCTGCTAGGGCCGCGAAACCCGGGCGCTGCCTTCGGGGCCGAGGAGTACGCGGGCTGGTTCGCCGGGCAGAAATGGAATATCGGCGCCCTGCACGACCGCAATGACATCGCCGTTGCCCAGGCGCACAGTAATCTCAAGCCCCACCTCGGCGGTCGCCTTGCGCTCCACGGCCTCGCCCGCGACAGCCCCGGCCACGCCACCGACGGCTCGGGCGACGCGGTGTGTACCGCGCCCGTTCACGTTGCCACCGATTGCCTGGCCGACTACGGCACCGCCCCAGCGCCCTATAAACGTCGAATACCCCTCGATCTCGACTTTCCGTACCGCGATGACCTCACCGTAGCGTACGTCATAGGCTGTCCGCGTCTCGTAGCGCGGGTAAACCTGGCTCGAGGCGCTATGCCGGGCGCACCCGGCCAGCGCGATCACGAGCCCAATAAGCCAGATCGAGTGCATGCGCATGGTTTTACCTCCGTCCCGGAGGGATAAAACGCACGACAAGCAGCATCGTTGACAGGCCCTGCCGCCATCGGCTGGCAAACGCGCGCTAGCCCTCCGGTCGCTTGTTCATTGAGCACGCCGATGAGGATCTCGCATGCAGCCGTCGGCGAGCTCGATGAACTCATCGGCTTCATCAGCCGTATCGGCTGATTTATGGCGGACGCGATCCGAATCGATGCTCGACGCAGGTAATGCGCAAGGATCCGGAAAGACTGGCGCGTAGAGCCCGCCCATGCAGGCTATAACTCACCGGTATGGTTTGTCCGGAGCAGGGCTCCCGCAGACCAACGCGCAGCGGCTGGCGAAACGCGAGCGCCTTGTTCCCTGGCTGGACAGGGCCCACGCTCGCTTGCACACGCACCATGCGCGGCCCAACTGCAACGGTTGGATAACCGTCCGGCGCTGGCTCCCCCGTCTCCGCGGACAAATATAATCGCTCGGCGATCTCCAGTCCGGGTATACGTGGAAACTCGAGCAATAGTGTGCCCCGGTCAAAGCTCACGCTGCCGAGGTTCTCAATCAGGAGATTCAATTTGTGCGCCCGGACTTCGTGTGCGTAATGAAGGTCCGCCGATTCGCAAGCTTCCTCGGTGTGATCGAGCCGCTTCAGCAGGGTCGTCGTGTTATGCGGGGCGTAGAGCTCGCTTTCGCCGAAAACCTGTGCGTGCACCAACCGTTCGATGCGCGATCCCACCTTGCCGAGCATGCCCCGGGTCGCTTGCTTCGCCATGAGTAGTCGACTGAGCTTGCGCCGGGCATCCGCCGACGGCAGCTGATCCAGAGGCAAAACCGGCAGGCATACCGCGGCTTCGCCGCTGGCGCTGGCGAAACCGACGCGAAGGTCTGCAGCGGCGGTTCGACCCAAGAATTTCGACTCGAACATGCGCTCAAGATCCGCTCGCGCTAGACGTTTGTACTGGGTTCCCTGCCGGATCCAGCCGTTACCGACTCGCATCGAACTTGAGGCGTTTTTCTTCAGCAAATAGGGCGGGTCGTCGCAGTCGAGCAGCACGATTGCCGCGATCGTAACGTCATAGACGACTGCTCTGTCGATCCGGAACTTCAGCGGCGGATCGGTAAACTCGGGAACTACAACGCTGCACAGCCGGCCGAGTTCGTCGGCTTGGGCGTCGCGTATACCGAGGAGTTGGCGCTCGCCGCCGACTCGATCTTTTACGCCGAGCACGACATAGCGCGGGCCCTTGCTTGCGGCATTGGCGAGCCCGAGTAGGTCGCGGAGCAACTCCTGGCGGTCGTCGAGGCGATAAGCTCGCTCCCGAAAAGCGACAGCAGAATTGGCGACCTCGAATCGTACGAGCTCCTCGAACGTCCCCATAGCCTCGAGACCAAATAATTAACCGCCGCAGTCTACTTCGAGAACTACCCGCGCCGTTGGGACTGGTTCAAAGTTCTATCGGAAGATGTCTCGGGCGAATGCCACCGGAATTGTGTACCCGGGGCCCGAGTCGAGCGCTACTGCGACCCTCGGATGGCCTCAGAACGGTGCCGGATGTGAGTCGCTGCCAAGTAGCTCGGGCAGCGCCCGCTCGAGTACAGCACGCAACCGCGGCCGCGAGGAGGATCTGAGCACGTTCAAACCATCGAGCCCTGTGAGCTTGCGCACGAGATCGATACCCGCCTGCGTATTCGTCGCTGGCCCAGCAACGAGATCCGGCTGGAAGTCGAATGCCGTCTGCACGCCAACGACGGCGTATGGATCCGACGCGCATAAGACGCTGCACCGAAGTTGCGACGCGAGAGCCGCGACTGCACTTGCGCCGTTGTACGGCTCCAGCGGCGACGCACCAGCCTCTGCGACGAGAACATCCGGGTCTTCCAGCATTACCCGCGTGAGCATGTACGCCATCGCCGCCGCAAAGCGCGCCTCGGACACAACCGTCGACGGCAGGCCGGCATCCACGAAGTCGATGATGGCATCGGCGCCTGCATCCCGAAACGACAAAATATCCCGAAACCGCCCAGCCCCCGTGACTTTCGCACCGACGACGCGCAAACCCATTCGCTTGAGCTCATGAATGATCGTTCGCCCCACCGTGGTCTTGCCGGCAGACATCGACGTGCCAATGAGCAAAACGACGGGCACGACGAGCGGCTGCGGCTTTACAGGGATTACGAAATCACCCATGCAGAGCTTGCGCCCACCACGCATCAGATGCCCGGCGTAGCGCAGCGTGATCATTGGTGAAACCCACTGGGCAACCGAGCTTGCCTTGCCGAACAAGCCCGCGCCGGTTAATGCGTGCATGTAACCGTCGTCCTCGATGGCCTCCCAGGTCCCCACAGCTTCCAAAGTCGCCGCGCGGGCTCCCAAGGCACCAATGACGCTATCGTCTTCCATGGGCTCTAAGACGCGCCCGTTGGCGAGCTCTAGGCCGTATCGATTCGAAGGCACCCCGATGATTCGGGCTGCAATGTAATCGGCCGCTTCCCACTCGGCGCGCGGAAGCTCGGCCAGCTCGAAGCCGCAAGTTTCAAGATCAGCAATGCGCGTTACCGAAGTGAAGATGTGGCGCTCAGTCAACGCCTGCGCTCCGTGACGACGGTGCCAACAGCAACAGGCTCAGCAATGCGGCACGTTCAGTCGTCCTATCGAGGTCGAGGAATTCGTGATGTGCATGGGCGCCATCTCCTACCGGGCCGAGCCCATCGAGTGTGGCCGTATAGAGGCTCGTCGTATTGCCATCCGAGCCGCCGCCCGCGCGCGCTTCGCCGAGTTCAAGACCCAGCTCGCCGCCAAGCGTCCGCGCGAGTTCCCAAAGTCTCCGATTCCGCGGCGTCGGTTCCAGGGGCGGACGGCCCATACCGCCCTCGACATCGAGCTCCACTCCATCCGTAGACGGGGTCAGCGCCCGGATCGCAGCCTCGACATGCTCGGCGTCGGACTGGGTCGCGACGCGGACATCGACCACGGCGCGGCTCGTCGGAGCAACAACGTTGGGCCGCAGGCCGCCATCGATCATACCGACGTTCACAGTGATCCCTCGTTCGGGATCATTCAGCGCGAAGAGTTTTTGAATGAGGAAGGACAGCTCCAAGATTGCGCTGATACCGCGCTCGGGGTCGAGCCCTGCATGCGCGGCACGCCCACGCGCTATGATCGTAAACCTGCCGACGCCTTTACGCGTCGTCTTGATGAGACCGCCGGGACCTAGCGACGGCTCGAGCACATAGGCACGCTCTGCAAGCCGCGCCAAGGCCTCGATATAGCGCGTCGATTCGCGGCTACCGATCTCCTCATCCGAATTCAAGAAGATAACGGGCACGACGGGAAGCTCGAGCTGCAACGATGCGAGCGCCTTCAACGCCATTACAATCTGTACGAGCCCGCCTTTCATATCGAAAACACCAGGCCCCCTGATGATCGTGCCGTCGGTCACGAATGGCATGTCCTTGAGGCTGCCGAGCGGCCAGACGGTATCGAAGTGACCGATAAGGAGCTGTAGCGACTGGCGACGGACCCGTGCGCACGGCCGCGCATAGATCTGACCGCCGGAGTTGGCACCTGGTAACAACCGCGTTATGAAACCGAGCTCGTCGAGCTCAGCGGCCAGCAAGCGACGGACTCCCTGTTGGCTTGCTGGATCCGAAGACGGCGACTCCGCCATGGTCAGCTGCTCGAGCAGATCGACCATAAACTGCCGCTGACTGTTCAGACAATCGAGAAGCGCAGTCCCAATCTCGCTCATCGGCAGAACCGACCGCGCTACGAGAGGCGATTGCGATCCATTCCCTATAGCCGCATCCCGGCCGGAAACGGAAACGCCTCGGTTTTGCTGATGACAGCGAAGCGCCCGGGGTACAAATACGCGATCTGCGGCACGTCGAGCAGAATTTCCGCATCGTCCCGATCCGTCCGGCGCAGCGCACTCGGGTCGGCGTATGCGGCGACGACGCTTCCGGCGACCAAGCTATTGACGTCAAACCCATCGACGATCTTGGTGACCTCACACTCCAGAAACAGGTAGCCGCTTGAAACGAGCTGGCCTTTCACGTGCAGGGCAGGAAAAGTATCGGTCACCTTGAGAATGGGCTTGGCGTTATCGCAGCGGGGCGCGGCAGTTAGGCTCGTCATCACAAGACTAGTAGGCCGCGGATAGGAAACGGTGAATGCGCCCGTGCGCTGCGCGTTTCGATACGTGCCGTGGCGTGGCGTGCAGACGAACCCGAAGTGGTTACTCCAACCCAACGGGAAGGCCATATGCTTGGGAGCGAAATCCGCGCTACCGTCTTCTTCAAGAGTACCGACAAGCACTAGCGGGGCCACCGTAAAGAAACGGCCCCAGATCGGATCGCAGGTATCGAGGGACTCGAGGTCCTTGTAGCGGCTGTGCTGATTCACGGCAAATCGAACTCCTCGGGTCATCCTAATGCCTGAGCACTAGGCCCTGAATGCGGGGTTCTACCTAGCAGCCTGCCGGGCTTAGGCTCATCTGCTGCGACGTTGCCCTAAGTCCGACAGGCTGCTAGCTCGGATACTTCGTCAGCGCCGCGTGCTCCCCGAAGCTCGTCACGGCTCTTTCGCTGCGACCTCGGCGAGCGCCTCGCGGCGGGCCGCCTCGAACTCATCGCCAGGGTGCCACGCCGGCAGCGCATCAGTATCCGCGATCAGCAGGCCGGCGAAAAACCCGAAGCGCGCGTCATCGACCATGCCCGTGAAGTCCCAGTCGGCGGCCAACTCATCGCTTGGCTGATGGTAGTGGTCGCGCTCGTAGATCGTATTCTGCTCCGCGCCCCAGCCCGGCGGCCGGCCGATGAAATCCGTGCCGCTCCTGACGTACATACCTGGCACACCGATCTTGGCGAGGCTGAACTGATCGGACCGGTAGAAGTAACCGCGATCGGGAAACTGGTCGGGCACAACTGTGCGGTTCTGAGCAGCGCCCACCGTTTGAGCAACCGTATCGAGCGATGATTTGCCAAAACCGACGAATGTGATATCGCGTGTCCGGCCCCAGATATTCTCATTATCGAAGTTGATGACAGCCGCCATCCGCCCCGGCGGGACGACCGGCTGCGCCGCTAGAAATTGCGATCCAAGCAATCCTTGCTCTTCGGCACCCACATAGGCCACGAGGATGGAACGCCGCGGCGGCGCATCGAGTGCACCGAACGCTTGGGCAATTGCGGCAACCATGCCGACCCCACTGCCGTTATCGCGGGCGCCGTTGTAGATGCGATCGGTCTCTGGGGAATCGGCCGGAGCCGGCTCCGCTACGCCAAGGTGGTCATGGTGTGCCATATAGATCACGACTTCGTCGGCGAGACTGGCATCAGTGCCCTCGAGGATCCCCAAAACATTAGCCGTCGCGACACTCGACAATGCATTTTCCAGCTCAATCGACGTGCGCACGCTAAGCGGTACGGGCACGAAGTCCGAAGAGCGCGCTGCCGCGACCAGCTCGGTGAGATCGATACCGGCCAGCTCGAGAAGCTCGCGGGCAGCCGGTTCGGTTACCCACGCTTCGGTTTGCAGGCGCGGCTCATCGCCGGCCGGCAGCTCGAACTGTTCGCCCGTCCACGAAGTCTGCACGACTTGCCAAGGATAACCCGCCGACTCCAGCGTATGAATGATGATCGCTCCGGCGGCGCCCTGCCGCGCGGCGCTCTCATATTTATATGACCAACGTCCGTAGTACAGACGCGTGGCACCCGCGAACAAGTCTGGATCCCAATCGGGGTCATTGTTGAGCATCAGCAGAACTTTGCCACTCAAGTCCGCGTCCTTGTAGTCATCCCAACCGTACTCGGGCGCTTGGATGCCGTAACCGACGAACACCACCTCGGCATCTCGGATTCGCGCAAGAGGGGCCTGGACACCGCTGGCGACGATGAACTGCGCACGCTGCTCCAAGGCGACCTCGTCATCGCCGCTCGTGAATGTCCAACTCGCTGGCTGGGATGCATTGATACCGACGAGATCGAACGGCTGTTCCCAGCCGCCGTCGGGCGCGGCGGGGCGAAAGCCCGCGTCGGCAAGCTTTGTTGCGAGATATACGCGCGCGGCACGATCGCCGGCGGTCGCCGGGCCGCGCCCTTGATAGGCGTCGCTCGAAATCTCCGCGACGACTTCGCGAATTGCCCCCGCGCTGATGCGCTCCGCCGCTGCCTGCGCGCTCGGCGCAAGGGTTGCCGCGGGTCCGGGTGGCAGAGAATCCCCGGCGGGATCGGTCGGACCGTAACTGCAGCCCACGATTAGCGCAACTGCCGCCGTCACGACTGGAGTAAGTTTCATAATTGCCCTCCAGTTCCGCCTCGCTACGGCTGTCCGTAGCGGACTACATTCGGGAGACGACGTGCATGGTCAGCCACTCGGCGACGAGTGCTGGTTTTGTCTCCCCTTCTATCTCTATCGTCACTTTCGTCTTGACGATCAACTGCCCGGCGCGCTCTTTGGCTTCGAGCAGCTTCGCGACCGCACGAATCCGCTTGTTCACCTTGACCGGGGAAGCAAACCGCACTTTGTCGAAACCATAATTGATGACCATCTGCAGGCCTTCGATATTGAGCGCGAACTTCCCGCACATGCCCACGATCAGCGACAACGTCAGCATGCCATGAGCAATCGTACCGCCGAAGGGCGAGCTTGCAGCCCGCTCCGGATCGACGTGGATGAATTGACGGTCTTCGGTCACGTCGGCAAACCGGTCGATCCGGTCTTGGTCGATGAGCAGCCAATCCGACCGGCCAAGCTCCTGGCCGACGAGTTCGCCGAGCTCCGCTTTCGTCATCGCCTGCGACATAGAATCTCCCTGAATCCGAACCTTCCGTTACCCGTGCGCGGTTCGGCGCCGCCCGAGTTGCGTTTTCAAAATCGCCGTGGCGCAATGTGCCCCCCGGCTCTATCCACCAGCTTGGCATGACAATGCACTGGATCGCACGCATGATACTCAAAACTCTATCAGTACCGGCAGCAGCAGTGTACTCAGTGACACGTTTCGGTGCGAGCCACGCGCTGTGCTGGAGCATCGCCAAGCGGCAGCGGCGTTTGGTGGCCACGCCTGCATCTTGCGACGGACGGCAGCGGAACGTTACGTGGTGAAACGGGCGTCAGCACCGGCGATGCCCCCGCGCATCGGCTTCGTGAGCCTTGGTTGTCCCAAGGCATTGGTCGATTCCGAACGAATCTTGAGCCGGCTGCGCGCCGAAGGCTATGAAACCGCAGCCGATTACGCAAGTGCCGATCTGGTCGTCGTCAATACTTGCGGCTTCATCGATAGCGCGCGCGAGGAATCGCTCGATGCGATCGGCGAGGCGCTGGTCGCGAACGGCCGGGTCATCGTGACCGGCTGCCTCGGCGCTCGACCGGAGCTGATCACTACAAAGCACAGCAAAGTGCTCTCGATTACGGGGCCGCACCAGTACGACGCGGTAATGAACGCGATTCACGCGGCAATTCCACCGCCGCATGACCCATTCGTCGATCTGCTACCGCCACAAGGCTTAAAGCTTACGCCACCGCATTACGCCTATTTGAAGATCTCGGAAGGCTGCAATCACCGCTGCAGCTTCTGCATTATTCCCCAACTACGCGGGCTGCTCGCAAGCCGGCCGGCCGCAGATGTGCTCGAGGAAGCCGAGCGACTCGCTGCCGCCGGCGCCAAGGAGCTCTTGGTTATTTCGCAAGATACGAGCGCGTACGGCGTCGACTTACGCTATGCGAAATCGACCTGGCGGCAACGTGAAATTCCGGCGCGCTTGACCGCGTTGTGTGAGGCGCTCGGCGAACTCGGTGTTTGGGTGCGGCTGCACTACGTCTATCCCTATCCGCATGTCGATGAGCTCATACCGCTCATGGCCGAAGGCAAGTTACTGCCCTACCTCGACATTCCTTTTCAACACGCCAGCACGCGCATACTCAAGGCAATGCGGCGTCCGGCTGCCGAAGCGCAAACGCTCGAGCGTATCGCGGCGTGGCGCGAGCAAGTCTCCGACCTCACGCTACGTTCCACCTTTATCGTTGGCTTTCCCGGCGAAACCGAGCAAGACTTCGAGAAACTCTTGGCATGGCTCGAGGCAGCCGAACTCGATCGCGTTGGCTGCTTTCGCTACGAAGCGGTCGACGGCGCAGCGGCCAACGCAATTCCGGGTCAAGTGCCAGACACGGTCAAGGAGGAGCGCTGGCATCGCTTCATGGCCGCACAACAGACGATCAGCACACGCCGCCTGCAAAACAAGACGGGCAAGATTATCCGCGTTATCATTGATGAGCTTAGCGACACCGGAGCTGTCGGTCGCTCCGAAGGCGACGCCCCCGAAATCGACGGCAAGGTCTTCGTCGCGGGCAACGAATTGGCGGCCGGGAGCATCATTGCCGCCCGGGTCGAACGGGCCGGACCGTACGATTTGTGGGCAACCGCGATCGAAGCCTGAAATTGATTCGACTAACAATCACAACGACACAGCGAGTTCATGAGCACATTAGTCAAGCCGTTCGCGGCCCTACGTCCCGAAGCCGACCATGCGAGCGCCCTCGTCGCGCCGCCTTACGACGTCGTTAGCACTGCCGAGGCGCGCAGTTATGTTGCGAGCAAACCCAATAGCTTCCTGCACATCTCGCGGCCGGAGATCGATTTACCGGAGGGCACTGACCCGCATTCCCAACTCGCATACGCGCGTGCCCGCGAGAATCTCGATCGGCTCGTCGGGCTGGGATTGCTCGTGCGCGACCCGGACCCGAGCTACTACGCTTACCGCATGCGCATGGGTACCCACGAACAAACGGGCGTCGCGCTCGTGGCTTCGGTCGCCGCGTACGAAGCCAATCGAGTTCGCAAGCACGAGCTGACCCGCCCGGACAAAGAGAACGACCGCGTCGCGAACATAGCGAGCCTCAACGCGCAGACCGGCCCCGTGCTGAGCGCGTACCGCAGCGATCCTACGCTCGCGAACTTGCTCACAGCGGCCACTCGGGACGATCCGATCATCGATGTCATCGGACCACACGCGGTCAAGCATACGCTCTGGCGCATTGCAGATTCTGGCCAAATCGGTGCGATTACCGATGCATTCGAGGCGCTGGACGTTATCTATATCGCCGACGGTCACCATCGCGCAGCGGCGGCCGCGCGCGTCGCCGCTGCGCGGCGCCAAGCCGGCGACAGTGCGGGCGAAGCAAGCTTCGATTATTTCCTCTCTGTCGCATTTCCGCACGACGAAATGCAAATCTTCGACTACAACAGAGTCATCAGTGATTTAAACGGGTTATCGGCGGGCGATCTTCTCACCGCACTCGAACGAGACTTTACAGTCAGCGCTGCAAACGAACCGGTAAAGCCTCGGTCCCCCGGCACGTTCGGCATGTACGTCGCCGGGCGCTGGTACGCACTCACACTCGACCCGACACGCATTCCGAGTGCGGATCCGGTCGGCAGCCTTGACGTCACCCTATTGCAGCAGTACCTGATCGCACCGTTGCTAAATGTCGGCGACCCGCGTACGGACGCGCGCATTGATTTTGTTGGCGGGATACGCGGTCTAGAGGAACTCGAGCGGCGTGTCGATGCACTTGGCACGGGCGCAGCGTTCTCGTTCTTCCCGACGAGCATGGAACAGCTCATGGCAGTCGCGGATGCCGGTCAACTGATGCCGCCAAAATCGACATGGTTTGAACCGAAGCTCGCGGACGGCCTATTGAGCCACGTACTCGACTGACGCCGCTTCGGCGCGCCCGGCCGAGGCATTTGCGCAGACCGGTTCGCTGCGCGTGTCAGTCCGGCGCGTCGATCGCGTCGGGATCGATATAGCGGCGGCTCAAGCCCGTATACGCGTCGATTCGCCGGTCGCGGAGGAACGGCCAACCCACACGAACCTCTTCGACTAGGGCGAGATCCAGCGGCACGGTTAGGACGGCCTCCGCATCGCTCGGCGCGCGCGCGAGAATGCGGCCGTCAGGTGCGGCAATGAAGCTATTGCCCCAAAACTCGATGCCGCCGGTGCCGTCAGGCTGCGGCTCGAAGCCGACGCGGTTGACGGCGATTACATAGCAACCATTGGCGATCGCGTGGCTGCGCTGAATCGTTTCCCAGGCGTCCTGTTGCGCCGCACCGTGCGCCGCCTTTTCTTCCGGATGCCAGCCAATCGCCGTCGGATAGGTCAGTAACTGAGCACCCTTGAGTGCGGTGAGTCGCGCAGCTTCCGGGTACCACTGGTCCCAGCAGATCAAAACCCCGAGATCGCCCGCGCGGGTCGGAAATGACTTAAAGCCGAGATCGCCGGGAGTGAAATAGAATTTTTCGTAGTAGCGAGGATCGTCGGGAATATGCATCTTGCGATACTTGCCCAGGTAGCCGGCTTTGCCGTCGATGACAGCCGTCGTGTTGTGGTAGAGCCCCGCCGCGCGGCGTTCGAACAAGCTTGCGACGATGACGATATCGAGATCAGCAGCGAGCGCGCTGAGCCGCTCAGTGGTCGGTCCCGGAATGGATTCCGCAAGCTTGAAGTTGGCCGAGTTTTCCGACTGACAAAAATAACGCGAACTGAATAGCTCGGGCAGACAGACCAGTGTCGCCCCGGCATCTGCCGCCTGCCGGATCAACTCGACGGCATGATCGACGTTAAGCGCGGCCTGCTCGGCCATCGCCATCTGCACCAAGCCGACGACGACAGTCTTAGCCGGACTGTCGGTCGACATCACATCAAATCCTGCTCGAGATCGCCGTTGGGCTCGCAGTAGGTACTCTGCTGAAAGGCTGCTATGTATTGATCGAGTATCTCCATGCCGATTGTTGGCCGAACAATGCCGGCCTGTATCTTGGCGCGGATGGTCTCACTCATGCGCCGCTGTAAATCGTTCGGAAAATATTGGACCTGCGCCAGCATATCTTGCACGGCAGTGCCCGGAATGATCTTCTCGACCCAAAAATTTTGTGGCTCTTCCCCATCGGCATAAACATGGGCTTCGGCAACGCTGCCGAACAGGTTATGCGCGTCGCCCATGATGTCCTCGTAAGCGCCCATAAGAAAGAACCCCATATAATATGGCGTTGAGCTCTCTAGCGCATGGACCGGCAAGAAACTATTGTCCGGCTGTGCAGAAATATACTGGCTGACCTTGCCGTCGGAATCGCAAGTAATGTCGACGAGAACGCCGCGCCGCGCTGGTCTTTCCGCTAGGCGTTCGATCGGCATGATCGGAAAAGGCTGGCCGATCGCCCAATGATCAATCATCGATTGGAACACGGAAAAATCGCACAAGTATTGGTCGGTCAGCAAGTACTCGAGCTCCCCGACCTCCGGAGGCAGTGTCGCTTCGGCATGAGCCTTAAAGCGTTCGAGCAGCTGGCGGCATATGGCCCAGAAGAGTTGATCAGCCAGCGCGCGTTCCTCGAGGCTGAGATACCCCAACATGAATAACGAGCGAATTTCTTCCTGGCGCTCTTTGGCATCGTGGAAGGCCTCGAGTAGCTCGCGACTTTTCTTGAGTTCAGGAATCAAGTCCAAAATGCTCTCGAGTCCCTTCAGGCTTTCGTGGGCCTCGTCCGGGACTGCGTGGCCCTTCGGCAATTCGTCACGCGCCTGCGCAGCCAAGACGGGAACAACCAACACGGAGTGGTGA
>Ga0326597_10007396_pt1 | contig 14952 bp, 11 predicted proteins | sample RVTome_12_FD_203789 | JGI IMG/M metagenome (GOLD analysis project Ga0326597, IMG submission 203789) | Soil microbial communities from uranium-contaminated site in the Upper Colorado River Basin, Wyoming, United States - RVT100D185 | ecosystem: Environmental > Terrestrial > Soil > Contaminated >... | reverse complement strand
GTCGGGCTTGAACAAGAACCCGGCCTTCTTCAACACGTCGGGAAAGGTGCGGAAGCCCGCGCAGGCGGCCAAGATACCGCGAAGCTCTTCGTCGGTCGGCGGTTGACCCGTGGGTTGATAGGTGAAGGAGGCTGCATGAGTTCCTGCGTCATCTCCGGCGGGCGAGTGAGCCATGTAATCCTTAAACGCCTCCAGCAACCGATCGGGAGAGACACGCGCGGCCCAGTCCTTGTTGAACGAGAGTAACTTGTCACGGTCGAACTTGGCGTTCGTCTTGCCGATTCGGTCCACGGAGAAGGTTGCTGTCAGCTCCTCAAGGGAGAACTGCTCACGTTCGTCACCCGGGTTCCAGCCGAGCAGCGCGATAAAATTGGTCACCGCTTCCGGCAAGTAACCCGCCAGGCGAAAATCGTGTACGTCAATCTCCGGCGGCGGCTCGCCTTTTTGGATTGCTTTTTCCTTGTCGCGTTTGCTCATCTTCGAACCGCTCATGTTGAATATGACGGGCATGTGGCCGTAGCACGGCGTGGAAAAACCCAGCGCCCGTTGCATGGCGACGTGCTTGGGGGTATTCATCAGATGCTCTTGACCACGAAGCACGTGCGTAATCTTCATCAGCTCATCATCGACCACGCACGCAAAGTGATACGTGGGGAAACCGTCTCCCTTTTGAATCACAAAATCTTCGAGTTGCTCCGTTGCCAACGTCACGTCACCGAGAATATCGTCGACTACGGTGATCGCTTCATCGGGCATCTTAAAACGAACGACCACCGGCCGACCCGCAACCCGGGCGGCTTCGCCCTGCTCAATCGTCGGCAATGGATCGGGTCGGGGGTATCGAAACCCACCGGACGCCTTCACCGCCGCGTCACGCATCGCCGCCAACTCCTCTTGCGTTTCCAAGGCGTAGTAAGCGTTCCCGGATTCGAGCAGCCTGCGCAAATACTCATCGTAAATCGCGAGTCGCCGGCTCTGATAGTAGGGTCCGAATTCTCCCTCCACATCCGGCCCTTCATCCCACGTCAAACCCAGCCATCTTAGATCATCCAAGATTTTTTGTACGGAATCTTCGACGTGACGGGTGCGGTCGGTATCTTCAATGCGCAGTACGAACGTACCCCCGGTCTTTCGCGCCACCAGCCAGTTAAACAGCACGGTGCGCGCCCCACCAATATGTAAATACCCGGTCGGCGACGGCGCAAAACGAACTCGAACTCTTGGGTGCCCTTGAGACGCTATCACGTTACGCTCGCTTCCGTTTCGATGATGCTCCATCCGGGGCTTGCTCAACGACCTTTGGGCGGTGACGATCGCGCACCAATAGCGCCACCATGAACAGCGGTCCGCTGACCGCATACCATAAGACCAAGAGCAAAAGCGTCGGCGCCTTGATTAACCAGAACGTACCCAACAAGAGCACGGCCGTAATCACCTTACTAAAGGGCTTTTTACCCAGGAAATAGGCCCGGTGAAAACGACGATACGGAATACGGCTGACCATTAAGAACGCCACAATCACCGCCACAAACGGCATGGCGTAAAGCGTGATGCTGCGACCGGTCTCGTCCATTTGCTCTTGGAAAAGCAGCAGCGCAACCATCACACAGGCAGCACCGGGGCTGGGCATGCCGTGGAAAGTACGATGATCGAAGTCGGCTTTGGCATGTTCGACGTTAAAGCGTGCCAGGCGAATGGCCGTGAAGGCGACATAGATGGCCGCCGCTATCCAGGCACCACGACCAATGATATGCTCACTCACGGGCGAGGGCAAAATCGAATCGGATGCGAGTTCTTGACTCATGAAAGCCACCATCAGCGTCGCGGGCGCTACACCGAAGGTGACGACATCGGCCAGCGAATCAAGTTGACCGCCGAAATTCGTCGTGCCGCGCGTGACGCGGGCGATCAATCCATCCAGCAAATCGAACACCATGCCGACGATGACCAGAACGGCACCGACCGAAAGAACCGAAGGCGGCGTGAGCTCGGCGAGTGCGCCGGGCAGTTGCTCGAATGCGGCCCTGCTGTTCCCGACACCCAAATTGTACATCGCACGCAGGGCGAAGTGGATCGCCGCGAACCCGCAGAGCAAGTTACCGAGCGTCATCAGCGTCGGGGCGATTGGCAACGAACGCAGCGGTCGACGGCGTTTGCGGGGACGGTTGGGATCAGGAAGTTTTGCGATGAAGGCCATGAGATTCGTCAGCGTTTTTTGCCCTGTTGGTTGGGCATGGTCCACCAATTATATCACGCTCGGGAATGGTGGGCCGTGCCCACCCTACGTGCTTCCCACCGCCGGTTCCAATGAATCTACGCCCAGTGACGCGCAACGTCCGACCGGCTGACGCACCAACACCGTCAAACCCGCTCGAACCTTTTGTCCAACGACTACATGTACTTCGGTATCAGTCGTATGCGGCAGGATCAATTCGGTACGCGATCCGAACTTAATCAGCCCGAACCGGGCGCCCATCGTCCAGTCCTGCCCCTCACGGGCATGGCAAATGATCCGCCGAGCGACCAGACCGGCTACCTGCCGCACGACGACGGGTCCGCGTAGCGGAGCTTGCGGGTCGATTACAACGGTGTTCGATTCGTTCAATCTTCCCGCGTCGGGATCGCGGGCGTCGAGAAACTTTCCCGCACAAAAGGAGATCGATCGAACCCGACCGGCACACGGCATCCGATTGATATGAACGTTGAACAAGCTCAGGAACATCCCTATACGAATCGCCGGACCGTCGATCCCTTCGTACGAATCAAGCTCCGTGATCTCCGTCACCGTTCCATCAGCCGGCGCGCAGAACTCGCCCGCAGCGAAGCTACGCACACGTGTGGGATCACGAAAAAATGCGATCACCCACAGCCACACAACCGCAAACGGAACCGCCAACGGCCAATAGATCAGCGAGGCGCCATAAGCCAGTCCGCCGAGCACCAACGTGGCCAGCGTAAGCTCTCGAGTACCCTCTTTCGCAATCAACATCTACACCGCACTCCCATTAAAGGGATCATACCACGCCGCAAGCCGGTCCGCACCTGGGGCGTTCGGCGGTTGTATTCTTGGGGTTCGTGACAGAATCGGCGAGCAGGTGTGAGCTGTCGTGTGTCCAATGCGCAGGAACATCAAACAGCCCTGAAAGGGCAAAGAGAATGCACTGCCCGTCGGATGAAACTAAGTACTCGCACATGCAGACCGACAATCGATTTCGGAACATTTATTGTGGATGGCGGAAGTGCCACGCACCCATACTCCTGCTCTCACTTCAAACTTTCGGCGGCTCAAAAGGAATTCGATTACGACGTGTCATGGAACCTATGCTTAAGAGGATCACGAATTGGACGATGATCCCGGGCAACAGATTCACGTATGGCTCTGACCATGCTCCTTTGATCGCTCCGAGTGGTGAGCATCCCAGCAGCCAGGAGTAACCGGCTGGATCACGCGGTCCGCGAACAAACTCGCCGCGAATGAAATCCGCCGCGGGAGGAATGGACCACAGCGCAATCATCAAGAGCGCTACCGTGATGTTAGCGGACTTCGCCCGCGCCTGCACAAAATCGAACATGCCCCGCACGGTTAGGATTCCGATGACACAGGCCAAGCTTGTATATGCGCCGATCCGTATTGCCATTGCGATTGTTTCGGCGTCGCTTGTTGCCGGCGGCAGAAGGGTTCGCCAAACAGGATAACCGACGCCTCCCAAAATGCCGCAAAGCAAAATCGCAGCGACAATCGCCACCACTCGATCGGAAACCCGATCCGACCAATCCCGCGCCGCCGTTCCCTGAGAAACCAATAGACGGCACTTCACGGCCCCGCAAGTAATAATGGATGCCATAATTAAGGCACTAATAATGGTTGTGATCCATTGCAGTCGGACTAACTCCGAATCATAAACGAAAGACATCCCTTTCTGCGCATATTTTTCGAAAGCAAGAAGACCACCTGATCCGACCAACAAGAACAAAGTGAGCAGAGCGACTCCACGAAAAGCGTTGAGCGCCGGCAAATCCGGACGGCGGTACTTGACGGACGCCACATTAATCCAGAACACCGCAAAAAGGAGGCTGACGATGGAAGGGATGGCCGCGACGACAAAAGTAATCGTGCCGGACCCCACAAGCAACTGAACCGCGATCAGCCCGGTATAGACATTGAGCAGCAAGGCCATGCTCGGCACAAAACTAATCGGAAAGGACAACGCGCAAACCGCCACGACCACCGGCGCCGGATTAAACGGCTTTTCCACGCGCATCCCGCCGAAGACGATAACCGCCCAAGAAGCAATACCAGCACATAGCAGAACTACATTCCCCAACAACCAATCCAGCACCGGCAGACCGGCCATGACGCTGAGCCCAACGCCAAAGGTCAGAAACAGCGTAAACAGCATGAGAACTTGCAGCGTCGCTCCGAACAAGTATCCCAGGACAACCGCCATGCTCGACATGGGCGTCAACCGATGCGACTCGATCATTTTCGTGTCGTAGTCGCGAAGCATGGCCCGATGGAGCGCGTTGCTCCCACCCAGCAACACAATCAGCAGTTGAATTGCGGTGAGGAAGTTCAGCACGAATCCCGCCACACGCGGAAAGCTATCGCTCGCCAGCATCCGGCGAAATCCAAACGTCCCCACTACCAACAGCGCGGTACAGATAACGGCTACCGACAGGAATCGTCGCCCACCACCCAGCAATTGAAAATGAACGCGCCACATCGGTATCGGAAGTTGGAAGCGCTCGCTCATCAGTCCACCTGCTTCACGCCCGACCGAAGATAAATGTCTTCCAAACTCGTGCGCTCTTGAGTAAACGAAACAACCGAAACCTCGGCAAGTACCAATTGGCGCAGCAAATCCGCCTTGGCAGCGCCGTCCGCGCGATAATCGAAGGTGTAGACGTTTCCATCTCGCTGAATGTCGGACAACCCTTCAATGCCATCAAGAATCGCAACGACCCGGGCGTCACCATCCAACGTTTCGACGCGAAAAGTGTTCTTCCCTTCAGTTCCAACGTGCATGGAATCCGCAGTCTCCCAACGAAGGAAGCTCCCGTGCTCGATAATGGCGATGTGCGTGGCCACCTCTTCCAGATCGGCCAGAATATGCGAAGAGACAATCATGGCGCACCCCTGATCGCGCAACATGGATAGCACCCGCCGCAATTCCATCCGCCCGGCCGGGTCGAGCCCGGCCAGCGGTTCGTCCAACAGTATGGCATGAGGTTTGGGGAGAAACGTTCGGGCAAGCGTAACCCGCTGCCGCATGCCACGTGACAAATGCTTGATCGGCGTGTCGCGTTTGTCCGTCAGCCAGAGGTGCTCCAGCCAGAACTCCAAACGCTCTTCAACTTCGCCATCCTCAAGCCCGTAAGCGCCGGCGATGAATCGTAGAAACTGATTGACCGTGATGTCTTCATAAGCAGGCGGAGTATCGGGAGCGAAGCCGATGTGATGCCGCACGACTTCGCTCTCGCCGAGAACGGGTCGTCCCAGGATCTCAGCGGCGCCGCGCGTCGGAGGGAGCAATCCCGCCAAGACGCGAAGCAGGGTTGTCTTACCCGCACCGTTGGGGCCGACCAAACCGAGCAGTTCTCCGCCGTGCAGCTCGAACGAAATATCGTTCACGGCCACCAGCGGCCCAAACTCAACCCGAACCTTGTCGGCTTTCATCAGAACGGTCATAACTGTCGCATCTAGTGTTCCGTAAACCCTGTAATATGCGGGTTGGTGTGCTACTGCTCTGTGAGCAGCGTTCTTCCCAACCCAAAAACTCCACAATGCTCACATAGGCACTTAACGTAAGGCGGCCGTCCGGGTTCCCGAAAATCCGTCAAGCACATGCACGTAACCCAGCGAACACCTGAACTCACAGCGTGTAAACAGCGTTTCTAGCGTTGACCGGCATACACGTCAAACTATAGTACGTAAGATGCGCCAGCGCCATCCCTGTTAACGGATATAGCGGGGAACCCATGGTTGCCGATATCGATTAAGCTATGTGACGCTGGCAGGAGGCCGGTGATGGATAAGGAAAGCCGATGTCAACGACCATAGTTCACGCAGAAGCACGCGAAATACTGGATTCACGCGGACACCCCACCCTGTCGGCCACGGTCGTCCTTGAAGACGGCAGCATGGGCGAAGCGGCCGTTCCGTCTGGCGCCTCAACCGGAAAGCACGAAGCGGTGGAACTGCGTGATGGCGATCCGAAACGGTATAGCGGCAAGGGAGTGCTTGGCGCGGTTGAACTCGTGAATACGGAGATCGCTGAGGCAGTCATTGGTTTGGAAGCGGCCGATCAGGAGGACGTTGACCAAACGATGATCGACCTCGATGGCACCGAAAACAAAAGCCGCCTCGGGGCCAACGCCATCCTTTCCGTTTCCCTGGCATCGGCCACAGCCGCTGCGCGGTCGTGCGGTCTTCCGCTTTTTCGATACTTGGGCGGCCCCAAGGCCCACGTCATGCCCGTGCCCATGATGAACATACTTAACGGCGGCAAACACGCCGACAACAATGTGGATTTTCAGGAATTCATGATACAACCCTGGGGGGCTTCGTCATTTGGCGAAGCCCTGCGGATGGGCTCCGAATGCTTCCACACCCTCAAGAAAGTTCTCAGCGGTCGCGGATACAACACCAACGTCGGCGACGAAGGAGGTTTCGCGCCCAACCTGAAATCCAACGAAGAAGCTTTGGATGTCATCACCGAGGCCGTCAAGCAAGCCGGTTTCGTGCTGGGCAAGGACATATTTATTGCCGTGGATCCCGCAACTTCCGAAATGTATGACACCAAGACCGGCAAGTATCGATTCTTCAAGTCGGATCCTGACAAATTGGTGTCATCAGATGAACTCATCGACTATTGGGCCGGCTGGTGCGACAAGTATCCCATTCTCAGCATCGAGGACGGTCTGGCGGAGGACGATTGGGAGGGTTGGCAAAACCTCACCCGGCGACTGGGCGATCGGATTCAACTTGTGGGTGATGATCTGTTCGTGACCAACACCGAGCGATTGAAACGCGGGCTGGAGACTGGGGCCGCGAATTCCATCTTGATTAAAGTCAATCAGATCGGCACGCTCACGGAGACCTTCGCCGCCATAGAGCTGGCTATGCGAAACGGTTGGTCGGCAATCATCAGCCACCGCAGCGGCGAGACGGAAGACACCACCATCGCCGATATCGCCGTAGCTACCAACGCCGGACAAATCAAAACCGGAAGCCTCTGTCGTAGCGACCGAATTGCCAAGTACAACCGACTGCTCCGCATCGAGGAACACCTCGGAGACTCAGCGGTGTATGGCGCAGCGTTTTGGAATAAGTAATAACGAAACCGAGCCGCATGCTTTAGCTTGCGCGACTGTTCGAATACGAAACTCGATCGTCGGACCAGCTCCGAGGTGCATCAAGATGCACCCTACGAAACTCGATCCCGTATCAATGAAGCCCGGTTTATCCGGAGCTTGTGCGAACGAAAGATCCCGAGCCGCATGCTTTAGCTTGCGCGAACGTCCGAAGTCGTGGATGCCATTTGCGGCATCATTCGTAGCGAATGCTATTCAAAGAAAGTGATTCACGATCCCGATATGCGGTTTAAGATTGAACAACACCCACCGAGCACCGGCACCGCGATGGTGTCATGGGCTTTGCTCTGTCTAGCGCTCGCCACGTTTGCACCGTGCGTACTTCTGCCGGAGTGGCGTGCCTTTCAACAGGCCGACGCCCACAGACAAACCCAACAGCACCGCATTGCTGGGATGAAGGCCGCGTTGGAGCGCGCACGCCACAATCTCGATGCCTTGGGAAATGATCCGACGGTGATTAGCCGAATGGCGCAGCGTGACCTTCGCTTTCGCGACCGCAGCGAAACGGCGATTCGCGTCTCTGCGGGTTGGAGCCCCACAAGCGTCGAACCCCAACCCACGTTTCAGCCACGCCCAGCCGTTCCCCCACCTCTGGTCACCGACATCACGAGCCGATTACCCGTGTTGAACTATGATCGCGTCTTCTGCGATGAAGAAACACGCCTGATCATCATGTGCATGTCCGTGGCGTTGATGATGCTCGGCCTCTGCCTTTCCTGCCGGCGTCATCCGGCAACGTCGGAACCGGATTCGTGAATTCAACCAGCCCCGAAAGGGGCGCAAGGTCGTAGCCCACGGCGTCAGCCGTGGGACAACGGTCGCGGCGACTCACGCAAGTCCCGGAGGGACGACATTTCAATCGCGAGAACGCCGGTCCACTACTCGATTCGATGACGCTCAGGTTAATAGAGGTGTACCGCCCCTGTCGGGGCTATGTTTACCTGTTCGACTCTTTCCCACGGCTTGCGCCTTGGGCTACAAACGACCACCCCTACGGGGTTGAGTTTCGTAGGGTGCATCTTGATGCACCTCAGAGCTATTACTCACCCAAAAAGTTGCGGTACCAGACCAAGCGGTCGTCGCTGAGTCCGGAACTGGTCCGACGATCGAGTGTGCCTACAATATCTTGCTTGCCGTCGCCGTCGATATCAGCGATCAGCAACGTGTTGATATGCGTGGACGCATCGACGGATTCAATACCCACACCCGTACCCCCCACGATATTTCCGCTCCGAGGATCAGTGGTTGTGGAGGGCGGCCGGTCTTGAATGAGGGGCGTTGGGGCCCACGGATCAAAAACCGTGGAGTCTTCGGTGATCTCGTAGAAAAAGATACCTCCGCCAATAGCTACCATCACCTCGTTCTGTCCATCACCGGTCACATCACCGACACCGATGGCTTGTGGCTCGTCTTCGGGAAACTCGGTCAATGTAAATACAGGCCAAGGAAAATTGAACCGGTCGGGTGTGGGGCCACCGGGAGGAAATTCAGGGCCGACGATCGGATCTTCGTTGGGCCTACGGAACCACTGAACGATTCGACCGTTCGTCGATCGTACAACGACATCGTCGAATCCATCGTTATCAATGTCGCCAAGTGCCATAACATCGGCGTTAGAGTCGACTTGTCCCACCGGGCGATCCTCCCATCCTGTTGCCATCAGCCACCACCCATCCGGTTTGCAGCAGGCATCGACACCGGCACAATCCGCGCTTTTGTCGCAATCTGAACCAGGCGTCTTGCCGCCAACACAAACCCCGGCAACGCATGAGCCGTCAGGGATTTGACAATCACCTTGGCCGTTTGGACAAGCCTTGCCTAAGAATTCCCTGTCACCCACGCACGTGTCAACATCATACCGAACGCCCGTTCTTAACCCGGCAACAACTTCGTTGAACCCACCCGGACCCCCGGCTTGGTGTGGCACAAGCGGATTGCGAATCCAACGAATGTTTCGGCTGATGGCTCCCCAGGCTGTTAGAATCACATCGAGGTCGCCATCAGCGTCAACATCCGAAACTAACAAATCCTTAATATGACCTTCGGAAGTCGTAAGTACTACGGGCGCACCATGCGGTAGACCATCGACCGGAACACCCCACTCCTTAGAAACTTCGGCCAGACCTGGTCCCGGGTTTACCCAAAGGTCAACGGTGTTGGTTACATTCCCTTGACCCAAGTCCTCGCACCCCCCTGGGTTTAGGGCCACCAAAATGTCATCGCCAGCACGACCGTCAATATTGGCGACCACCAATGAAGTAAAACCGTTCCACTCGGGTTTGGACTTAGACTCATCAAAACCGACGACTTCGTTACCGGGAAACTGGTTATGAACCCACTGCGTGGAGACCTCCGACCCTTCGGGAATAACGCGAACAAATGGATTGACCAGCAACATCTCCGACCAAGCATCACCATCGGTAATTGACGTCTGATTACCGGGACTGAATAGGACAATGATCTGTCCATCAAGCAATCCGAAATCTTCAAATCCATTTTGAGGGCAGCCCTTCGGACACTTCGCTCCGATTCCGGAGGCCTTGGACAAGACGACAACATCCAACCAACCGTCGCCGTTAATCTGCCCTACTTCGATCCCGGCGATGACCGCGATCGGAGTCGTGCCACCAAGCGTCACTGTACGGAAGGAAATGACCCCGGCTGCGTCGCGGCGTTGTAAATGCAGTTGGACGGGCTGGTTTTGGTTCCAGCCGCTGACTAGGTCCATCAGGCCGTCCTGATCGATGTCCGCGGAAACCACGAACTTCGGGCCGGCGGTATCTTCCGGAACCGGATCAACCTGAAAGGCCGTAAAAAAGCTTTGCGTCGCTTCCGCCGGCAAATCGACCTCTTCCGTGCCTACTGCCGTGCCTCCCCCCCCTGTGGTTCCGCCGGTGATACCGCTGAAATCGGTTGAACAGCCGACGACGACGGCAAAAGACGCTGCAACGGACGCCAGATATTTCCAAGCCCTACTACTCATTGGTTGACTCCTAAATCGGCCCAGGGGCCGTGCTATTGCGGTTCGTAGCCACATTATCGGCATCCAATCCCCACAACTTGCGGGGTTTGGCATGGACGCTGTATCCAGATCGCGCTATTAAAATAGGCGTAGTGCAAATATTGAAGATAGGTGGCGTAGTCCGGCCACTAATCATCAAGCCCATCCTCATCATCTTCTAACACCGTTGGGACATACGCGATCCGAGATCTGCCGGCCCTTGGTTGGGAAAGCTGATAACGATGATTCTCCGGAATAGACGCCGGACATACTGGACATCTGAATGGAGCAACCTATTTTTGGACATAAACCCAATGTGTGACCAACAAGGACCGCTGGATGATGGTCCGTGACAGGAACGGCAGGCCGTTTGCCTACGGCGGTGCTGTGGGAGGGCGAGGCTCCTGCCGAGCCATCCGCTCGCATTCGACGCTCCGTACGGCTCGCCCTCCCGACGACTCCGCCGAAACTGTCACGCACCCGCTGGATGACGCTTCCGTGGTAAGAGCAGCAGAATATCTCTCGCTAGACGACAAGTCATTGATCGAACAGTGCGATGTGGACTGTTTTCGGGCGCCTGGACCGGGAGGGCAAAAACGAAACAAGACGAGTTCGGCAGTTCGGCTACGGCACCGCCCCACGGGGATGTCGGCCGCAGCCAACGAAGATCGCTCTCAGCACGTCAACAAACGCCGGGCGGTTCGACGTTTGCGGGCGGCTATGGCCTTTGGGATGCGTGAGGAGATCTCCCTAGACGCCGACCACCCCGGCGAGCCTTTGGCGTCTTGTATCTCAACAACGGCCAAGCCCACGCTAAAGGTGGGCCGCCGAGATGCCCGGTATTATCTGGCGGTGACCGAGTTGCTCGACGTTTACCACGCCTGCGCGGCCAGCGTCGCTGACACGGCCGAGCGGTTGGGTATTAGTACGGCCAATCTCGTCAAGTTCCTACAGAATGATCCGAAGCTCTGGGAACGTGTCAACCAGATGCGCCAATCAGCCGGATTGAAGCAACTGCGATAGTGTACCGGGTGCGTAACGGAATCGGCGGTTGGGGTCGCAGGCTGTAGGCCTGCTAGAAAGTAGCCGGTGGCAAGCGTAGTGCCGCCACCGGATGGCCGCGCGACCAAGATGCCCGACCCTGAAAGAGTCGTACATACTCAGGGGCGTATGCAACGAGGTGTTTGTGCGACCCTTTCAGGGTCGAATGTCAAGGGTTCTGGGATTACCGTGGGCGGCGTCCGCCTAAGGCGGACTTGCCCACGGCTATTGTCTGTCAGCCTTTCAGGCTGCATCGGGGTATACCGCTAAAGTCTCCGATACTTTCATGCGCTCACTGGAACCGCGCCTATTAGGATTCGTCTTGCCAGGGGATTTGGTCGAACGTACATTAGGCGTATCGTGCCCGGACCGGAACATCTAACAGGCCAGAGCGATCGCGTAGCGTGTGCCGTCATCACCGTCAGTGACACGCGTACGCCTGAATCGGACAAGAGTGGGTCACTCATCAGAGAACGATTGGAGACGGCGGGGCACACGGTTGTCAGCCACGAGATTATCCCCGATGAACCGATCCTCGTTCGTGATCGCGTGATTGCTTTGCGCGATGAGGGAAAGACTCAGGCCATCATACTCACCGGCGGAACAGGTCTCGCGGCACGCGATTCGACAATCGAAGCCGTGTCCACGCTTCTCGAAAAGAGCATAGATGGGTTCGGCGAGTTGTTCCGCATGCTCAGCTACGCGGAGATCGGCCCTGCGGCTATGCTGTCCCGGGCCGAAGGAGGAGTTTGCGGTAAAACCCTGGTGTTTTCCATGCCGGGCTCTACCGGCGCCGTAAGGCTTGCGATGGATAAGCTAATTCTTCCGGAACTGGGCCACATGGCATCACTGGTATCCGGTGCATGAAAGCGGATTGATTCACGTACGACCATGGCTACCGTTACGTTCACCGACAATCTACAGCGGCACGTTTCCTGTCCGACGGTGGAAGTCCCTGGTGGCACCGTTCGCGACGCGCTGGAAGCGGTGTTCACGAACAACGAGACCGCGCGGGGTTATGTTTTGGACGACCGCGGCGCGCTTCGTCGACACATGGCCATCTTTGTGAACGGCGTCGCGATTGGAGATCGAGTTACTTTGAGTGACGTTATCCCTGATGGCGCCGATATTTACGTGATGCAAGCACTATCGGGTGGCTAGTGCCAGGCACTAGATCGACTGTTGGGCTGAGTGCCCATGGCGGGCGAGCCGCCCGTGACACCAAAACATCACCCTGACACGCGATTCACAGTGCCATATCGACGGCTGCGTGATGGGCTCAAGGGCTTTATACAGAGAGGCAAGAGTATGAGTGATCGACTGTTCGTGGCTTCGCGAAAAGGACTGTTTACGGTCACGCGCCGCGGTGCTGACGATTGGCAGGTCGTCGATGCCGCTTTCCTCGGCGACAACGTCACCATCGTATACCCCGACGTTAGAGACGGGTGGGTGTATGCGGCGCTGGATCACGGTCACTTCGGCGTGAAACTTCACCGATCCTGCGACGGGGGGAAAACGTGGGAAGAATGCGGCGTGCCGGTTTATCCCCAGCCCCCGGAAGGCTCGGAACCGGAAATCAACGCAATGTCCGGCGCTGCCGTTCCCTGGAATCTGAAACTCATCTGGGCGCTCGAAGGCGCAGGGCCAGATCGACCGGGTGCGCTGTGGTGCGGAACCGTGCCCGGCGGTCTATTCCGATCCGATGATCGTGGTACCACGTGGGAGATGGTTCGATCGCTGTGGGAAAACCCGTCGCGAAAGAACTGGTTCGGCGGAGGGCTGGATTTTGCGGGCATACACTCCATTTGCGTTGACCCGCGCGACTCGAAATGTGTCGCGCTCGGCGTCTCTTGTGGCGGTGTATGGATCACCGAAGACGAGGGGGCAACCTGGTCTTGTCGTGCCACGGGCATGTGGGCCGCTTACATGCCACCCGACCGTAAGAACGATCCCGATATCCAAGACCCTCACAGGCTCGTGCGGTGTGACGACCACCCCGACGCCTTTTGGGTCCAGCATCATAACGGCGTGTTTCGCTCCGTGGATGGTGCCGCCTCTTGGCAGGAAGTCAAAAACGTCGTACCCTCGACGTTTGGATTTGCGGTAGCCGTCCATCCGCAAGACTCCAACACCGCCTGGTTCGTCCCGGCTATCAAGGACGAGAAACGCATTCCGGTCGATGGCCAGTTGGTCGTTGCCCGGACGCGCAACGGCGGTGCGTCGTTCGACGTGTTGAGGCAGGGTCTGCCGCAATCGCACGCCTATGACCTCGTGTTTCGCCATGCGCTCGACGTAAACGAAACGGGCGACGAACTGGCCATGGGCAGCACCACCGGCGCGCTCTGGCTTTCGAACAACCAGGGCGACTCCTGGAATACGGTTTCGACGCACTTGCCCCCCATTCACTGTGTTGCGTTTGCATGATGTGATCGCCCTCGCAAACCGCCTCCTCGGGCAAGGTTCGATAATCGCGTCGAATCGGGCGCATGGGGCCGATAATGGACGGCCGAGTGATTGCTTTTCCGGCCCGTGGATGACGATGCCGCGCCGAGAACAGCTTGCTGTCACGTCTAGGTACAATCGGATTCATTGGGGGTTGGACCGACGCCTCGATTGAGGTATCATTGAGTACTAGGATCCGTGCTTGGTTTGTTATGAGACGTACGGTGCCGGTGTACCCAATTCATCCATGGGGGGCACACGCGGCGCGAATCACGAGGGGGCTTGCGTACAGTCAATTCGATTGAGGGGTATGCTACCATGCTGTCACTAAAGAAGTTGGATCGGAGAGTTCGCGCGAACTGCCTCCGCGGATTCGCCTTGCTGAGCGCCTTATCGCTCGCATTCTTGTTATCCATCAACGCTCGCGGGGCGGTCGGCGCTTGGGGCGAGAATCGATTGGAAAAGAGCGAAACGCGCTTTCGCGGTGCTCGTTCCGTTTCACAGGTCCGCTCGATGTGCGAGAATGGCTGCCAGGATCAACAAGTGTCTGGTCAGGCTACGGCACAGAGCGGTTCAGGAACGATCGCTACACCAATCGGGGAAACGTACAGTGTCCATCATCAAGTCGGCGGGGACACCCTCGGCGACGGTACCGTACGGTGCGCGTTTATCGCTGCTGATCCTCCAACCGGCGAACCGGACGACACGGTTAGCTTCGATGGCAACGAAGAAGCCCTGCGGACTGACATCAATGGCACTGTTCCTCTGGTCACGGAAACGGTGACGGACAATCTGGACGGCACACAATCGCTGATCATCAACACCCGTTCACATAGCGGCGCGGCGCTCTTTCCGGCCGGAATTACCGATCCGGGTAGCGGAGTCGCCATGACTGACGCGTGCTTCTTAATCGGGCTGGCCCCGCCGCCATTCGGCGATCTACTCGACTGGCCCGGCGCGGACACCGTCCTTGATGCCGACATCACGTACTTCAGTAATCTGGCGCCGGTCGCCGGTCCGATTGATGTGACCTCCTTCTTCCTTGATCCCTGGACCGGATTCTTCGGCGTCACGCTGACCAACGGCTCGACAAT
>Ga0326597_10007395_pt1 | contig 14952 bp, 12 predicted proteins | sample RVTome_12_FD_203789 | JGI IMG/M metagenome (GOLD analysis project Ga0326597, IMG submission 203789) | Soil microbial communities from uranium-contaminated site in the Upper Colorado River Basin, Wyoming, United States - RVT100D185 | ecosystem: Environmental > Terrestrial > Soil > Contaminated >... | reverse complement strand
AAAGGGCTTCGACAGATACGCGTCCATCCCCGCCGCCAGGCAGCGTGCCTCATCTCCTTGCATCGCATATGCGGTAATTGCGATGATCGGGAGATGAGACCCAGTCATCTTCTCTTTGTCGCGAATAATGGCGGTACACTCGAGACCGTCCATCTCCGGCATCTGGATGTCCATGAGCAAACAACCGAACCCGACAAACGCCGCTTCATCCAAAATCGCGAGCGCATCCCGCCCGTTGTTCGCCACCACAACCGTGTGCCCGCGCCTCTCCAGCAAACGCCTGGCCACCAACTGGTTGATGCTGTTGTTCTCAACGAGAAGAATGCGCCCGGTTTCGCGCCCTTCCCGCAGGGAGTGGCGCGTGACCAGCGCCAGCCGATCCCGTTCGGCAGACCGGGCACCCAATGCCAACAGGATAGCGCTGCGTAGTTCCAAGGGCTTGATGAGTTTAGGGAGGTAGGCGGCGATGCCCAACTCCCGACACCGGGCGGCATCACCGGGTTGGCTAGCCGAGGTGAGCATCACGACGGTTGCGCCTGCGATGACCGGATCCTTCTTGATGGTCTCTGCCAGGATAAAGCCATCCGCATCGGGCATCTGGAAATCGGTCAACACCAGATCGAAGCGCCTTCCTGATTCCTGCGCCCCGCGCAGTGCGGCGAGCGCTTCGGGCACGCTTGCCACTAGCGTGGGAACCATACGCCAACCGATGAGCATCTCTTCGAGAAGGCGCCGGTGCGTGGCGTTGTCGTCGACGACGAGGACTGGCAGGCCTCGCAGATCGACCGGGTCAGGATCCGCCGCGGCGGCGGCTTTCACCAACGCGAAACTCGCGGTGAAATGGAAGGTGCTTCCCCTGCCGACTTCACTGTCCACCCAGATGCGCCCGCCCATCAGCTCCACAAGCTGTGATGAGATGGTCAGACCAAGTCCGGTGCCGCCATACGTGCGCGCCATGGAGGCGTCGGCCTGCGCGAAAGCCTCGAACACGCTTTTTTGACGGTCCAACGGGATGCCGATACCCGTGTCCGTGGTCGAAAAGTGCAGCACGAGGTCTTGCATTGTCGCCGCCTCCGTCGTCACGCGAAGAATTACCTCCCCGTGGTGGGTAAACTTGATGGCGTTTCCGAGCAGATTGACGAGAATCTGGCACAGGCGTCCGGGGTCGCCTCGCAACGTGTGCGGTACGGCCGCATCGATATCCACGATCAGTTCGAGGCCTTTCTGGTAAGCCCTCAACGCAACGGTGTTCGCCGTGTCTCCGATGGCATCGCGGGCGTTGAAGTCGATCGGCTCGAGTTCTAATTTACCCGCCGCTATCCTGGAGAAGTCCAGAATGTCGTTGATGACGGTTAGCAGAGCATCGGCCGACGATTTGACCATCCCCAAATACTCCCGCTGTTTGGACGTGAGTTTGGTTTCCAGTAGGAGATCGGTCATACCGATGACACCATTCATCGGCGTCCGAATCTCGTGACTCATATTCGCCAGGAACTCGCTCTTTGCCCGGTTTGCGGCCTCAGCGGCGTCTTTGGCCGTTCGCAGTTCGGCCTCCGCCCTCTTGCGGTCCGTGGTGTCCATGCTGACACCGATCAACCGACTCACGTTCGCGTGCTCATCGAGAACCACTCTTGCTATCCAAGACACATTCCTTACCGAGCCATCCGGCAGGATGATGCGGTATTCCGCAGATCCCTGACCTTTTTCGTCGATCGCTCTCTGCAAGCTGGATTCGAATGCCGGCAGATCCTCGGGATGAACCGCCGCAGACCATCTCTCATACGGCATCGGAACCACAGGCGGGAAACCATAGATGTTAAACATCGTGGCGTCCCATGTCAGCGTATTGCTGGCCAAGTCCCATTCCCACACACCCACTTTGGCAACCGTGGTCGCAAGCGACAGACGCTCGGTCAATAAATCGGCGGCTTCGGTGAGTTCATGCTGGCGCACCGATCCGAGTATCAACGCCTCAGTCATGGCGAGCAACTTTTCATGGAACTCCGCGCTCTCGGTCACTTGAATAATGGCTCCCACGAGGCGTTCGTTTCCAATGACCGGCCACGCCGTATAAGACCAGAAGACAGGATGCGGCTCAGAATGTTCCGGTTCCGTGTGGCTTTCGGGCTTTCCGGTGCGAAAAACCCGGTCGAGCAGCGTCACACATTCGTCCTTCTCCGGCAGCATTTCGCAGAACGGTTTTCCCACGAACTGGTCCTTGGATCTATCGATCAGGCGGCAAAAGACGGGATTGACGTAGCGCACGATGTGGATCGGTCCCTCGACCGTGGCCATCGGCAACGGCGCGTGCTCGGTAATGGAAAGGCCGAGAGTCAACAAGTCGGGTGGCCGGTTCCCTGTCCCTGGTGTTGGTTTCGCCCCCATAACTTTCCCTCTACTTCGACGCCTTCGGTTCCGGCGCTGTTTCGAATTCCTGCGCCCTGCGCGGGCCGGTTTGCTGGGGAATTCCTGTAATCAGCGCGTGGTAGTCCGTGCGCCGCGGGTGGATGACCACCACGCCCTTGTTCGTGATAACATATTCGCGGATGTCTTTGCTGTGATTGCCGCCGCGCATTTTGACGACGACCATCACCTTCCGAAGCTGGCCATCGATCTCCACATAACGCATCCGGATGATGTCATCGGTGAGAAACGAAATCGCGTAGTGACTGAACGCCAGCTCGGTAAATCTATCCTCCACTTCGACCGTGCTGAGAATCGTGATGCCGGCTCCGGTCAACGCCCCGATCATTCGGTAGAGCGACTCGCGAAAGTCGGCGCGGAAACCGGGCGCCAGCGCCATTTCAAAACCGACCAGCGAATCGATCACCAGTCGTTTTGCGCCGACCCTACCGATGGCATCGAAAATCTCTTGCATCGTTTCATCCACCGAAAGGTCGAGCGGACGAAGGTAAAGGGTTTCGAGTTTTCCATTTTGTTGCGCTGTTTTTAGATTCAGACCGAAAGTGCTAGCCCGCTGCGTGTAGCCTTCCGGGCGTTCTTCGAAGATCGCCATGATTCCCGCTTCCCCGCGGTGAAGTCCTTCGGCGATAAATTGCGTGGCCAAAGCCGATTTGCCCGTTCCCGAAGGTCCGGCCACCAGGAGACTGTCGCCTTCAAAAATCCCTCCGCCCAACATCTTGTCCAACTCGGGAATGCCGACGGAAAGACGCCGGCGCCGGGGCGATTGCTTTTTGTTGCCGCCCAATCCCAGCGTGCGCGAGAAGGCTTGCAACCCGCCGTCGCCGATGCGGACGGTATGCATCCCCGGCACCGATGCCTGCCCGCGCAGTTTCATGATTCGCAATTTCCGCACCACGGAATTCCGCTCCGCCACCTGCGAGAGCCAAAAGATGCCATCCACCATGGTGAACAGCGGATTGTCGCGGATCTCATCCTCGGAATATTCGCCGACCAGAAACGTCGTGGCCTCCCAACTGGTCAGAAACTGCGCGAGGCGGTGGATGAACGATTGCATCTCCACTTCACCCACTTCGTTGCCCGCTTTGCGGGCCACGGTGCGAAAGGAATCCACCACGACGATGCCTGGGTTAGCCGCCGTGACCTGCTTGATAATTTCCTCCAGCACTGCGTTTAAATCCTTCTCCAGCACCACGTCGGACAGATTGAAAAAACGGATGTCTTTTCCCAGCTTGGATTCGTCGAAGAAAGGAAACTGTTGCTGATAGCGCAGCATCTTTATGACGGGTTCACCGATAACGGTGAAATAAAGCGCCGGTTTCTTCGGCGTCGCATTGGCGAAAGCGATTTGATGCGCCATCGTGGTTTTGCCGCAACCGGGCGTGCCGCCGATGATGTTGAAGGAAAATTCCGGGATACCGCCGCCCAGGATGTCGTCGAGTCCACGCACGCCGGTCGGAAGTTGATGGATCGTGACTTTAGCTGGTTTGCTCACGGCTTTTTTCGGTAATGCGAGATTGGCCGGCTTATTATTGCTTTTCATTTTTCAACTCCTTTGCCGAAATCCTAATCGTCGAGCGAAGCTTTCGGCCAGACCTCGCGCACCAGGCGCAAGGTTAAATTTTCGCCGATGAAGGCCACCAGCAAACCGAGCAACTGGGCGAGCAGCACAACTCTGCCCTCGAACAATTCATCCGGGTCGAGTTGCGCGCGATGTTCCTCCGCCCCTTCTAAAGCCCCGTCCGCATTCACATGGACCGCGCGCAGCCGGGGAACTTCCGCTTGGGCCAGCGCGAGCGCGCGCGAAAGGAGCGCGCGAAAACCGGTGTTTCCCATGAATGCCGCTAGATTCGGGCGCAACTTCTCGCAGACGTTAAAATCCGCTGAAGTTTTTGTCGCGGAAAGTTTGTATCCCCTTGCCTCATCGGCAATGAGGCGCTTGGCGAAATTGCGCATTTGTGGAGTGGCTCGGCTCATCCTCCCCCCCCCTTCATAGCGGACTTGGCCGCCCCTTTGTATTCGCTCAGCATGCCCTTGTTCGACTCGATGTCCTTGAACGGACCAAGTTCTCCGACGGTTTTGCCGGCCATTTCATTGGGGGAAAAACCCAACAGCTCAACTTTGTGAGCAGCAATCATGTCTCCCCGGTGCCACTTTATCCCGATTCTGAGGCTCTAACGCGTGCCGTCATTGTTTAGATAAACGCTGTTCGATGCACATATCATGAATCGCACCGGGAACGATTGCTGTCTAATAGTGGACAGTCTCAAAGAGAATTATCGCGAGGCGATCTGAGAGAGGTAATCCAAACCAATCCTTTGTATTCGAAGGAGTGTTAGGTAACTAACGCAGTTCTGATATGATTCGCTGTCTGGCCAAGATTCCCCAACGCGGTTAAGGCAACCACATGATCTAATCCGGCCTCACTTCCGGCGTGCCGGTATCCAATTCGCCACGACGCAGCGCTTCGCGCGCTGTACGCGCGAGTTCTTCATACCGGCGCGCGAAACCGCTCGAGGTCCGCTTCTTCAAGCTCTTCGAGGTCGAGCAAGGCATTGTGCGCGCCGCTCGCCGCGCGAATCAGTTCGTCGAGTTTGAGTTGGACGGCGTGGCTATCACGGTTCTGCGTATTCTGAATCAAAAAAACCATCAGGAATGTGACGATCGTCGTGCCGGTATTGATGACCAACTGCCAGGTATCGCTGTACTGAAATATCGGGCCTGTGATCCCCCAGACCACGATGATCGAAGCAGCGATCATGAATGCCGCCGGATGGCCGGTGGCTCGCGCCGTCCATTTGGCGAAGCGGGAAAAAAGGCGATGAAGAATAAATCACGGTGTCATCTGCCTCCGGGCTTCAGCTCATTGGTTTATTGCCGGACGGCAGAGAGATGATTGAAAAACCTTTCTCTCTGCCGCCAGCTAGTGTCATAAGATCGTGGAATTTATCTACTCTCGATCTTGTCTTCTTTAGTTTCAGTGGATTTTCCCCTGCTGTCGAGTTTCTCTTTCTTGGCCTTCTTTTCTTCCCTTGATTCCTTCTTTTCTGCCCCAGTCTGCTTGCCGCCTTTTGTTTCACCCCTTGCCTCAGATGCCTTGGCCGGACCCGCGACCGGCTTTTCCTTTTGGTCAGTGCCTACTTGTCTTCCGCCTTTCCTCTCGATTGTCTCGGGAGCTTTGATCGGGGCTGCGGACTGTTCTTTAACCTCTACGGGTTTCCTGTCCCTTGGTTTCACCCGTGATTCGGGTTTTGTTTCAGACACTGGCGCAGGACTCTTGCGGCCTTTAGTCTCCTTTGTCTCAGTGGCTGCGCTGGGGCTCGCGGACTTTTCCTCAGCCTTCACTCGGGGGCTTTCCCCTGGTGCTGCTCTCTTACCCTTTTCCAACTGCGTCCGCTTGCGCTCTTGCGCTTTTTCCCGAGCGCTCTCCGGTTGCTTTACCGCCTGATCCGGGCTTGCCTGCTTGCGGCCCTTTGTTTCCTTTGTCTCAGACGGTTCGCTGGGGCTTGCGGGCTTTTCCGTAGCCTTGACTCTGGGGCTTTCCCCTGGTGCTGCGCTCGTGCCGCTTTGCTTGCGCTCCTGCAATTTTTCAGTTGGGGTCTTCGGTTGCTCCACCGCCCGTACGACCAAGGGTTTTACCCGCTCACCCTTGTTGATCACAGACTGATTTTGCTCCTTGACCAGCCGCCTTTCTTGCTTCAGTTCCTTCACCGCTATCCGGTTGACTTGTTGCGGCGGCAGCTTGGCGGGCTCGATGGTCTTTACCACCGGCGCAAAACTCGCCCTTTCAGGTTTTATGTCTGGCCTGCCGATGTTTACTTTCTGGGTCAAGAACAGGTTCTCTCTGACATTGACCACTTCGCGCCGTCCGGTCACGAAGGTATTATGGTTGATGACCGTCACGCTGTTGGTCACCTTGACATTCCTGTAAGTGATATTGGTCACGTTGATCCGCCGGTTGTCGCGTTTCCTTAGGTCCACGCTGTTCGGGCCGTAGTTGCCATAACCGTAGTACACTTCCCTCGGTGCCAGCGGCACCCAAGCGACGTGATCACGAGTCCGGACCCACCCCACATACCCCGGCCCCCAGTAGACTTCGCGCCGCCGCGGTGGGACCCAAAACCATCCGATACGGGGAGCAAAGGCCCACCGGCCGTAATGATAAGGCGTCCATCCCCAGGGCTCAGAGGATATCCATACATAATCTCCCCCTCTCCACATCCATCTCCCGGTCCGGTAGGGTGCCCAGTCCGCTGCAACCGTCCTGAGAGTCCATACGTAACCGTATTCCGGGACCTGTACCCACCTTCCATTGTCATCTAAATCGCTGGAGTAGGCCCTCAGTTCTTCGGGGAGATAACGGTAACTGTCCCCTCTGGATGCGAATCTCCTATCCCGGTCCGTATTCCAATTTTGCCAGTCATCGGCTCGGCCGATCGGCGCGAGTTCCGCTTCTCTGCCCTCTCCGAGCGTCAGGGTCCGGCCAGCGTTGACCCGCGTGTTGCCGCCGCTTCCTTCCGCGTCCACTGAACCCCTGAACACCGAGACATCAGTAAATTGGTCAGGGACATCCACTCTGAAAACCGATCTGTCATAGGACCGCAAGGATGATACGGGGGTGTCGAACTGGATGACATTGCCGCGCGGTGCATTGTAATCGACGTAGATGTGCCCTTCGGAGAGATAAAACTGGGAAGAAGTCCTCTCCAGGGTCAGTATCTGCAGCGCTGAATTCTGGTCCAGTCTCACGGCGGTGCCGGTATTGAGCTGGAACTCCATCCTTCCTCCATCAGGCACCCACAACTCGTCCCCTTCATCCAGAGGCGTGTTGACCGCAGCAGGAAGCCAGTCACCCGCCTCGGCCGTCCTCATCTGGACATCGCCTTCTAAAAGGCTGATGCGCACAGAACCGAGAGGCGCTGACTGCGCGTATCCGGGCAGTAAAAAAACTGCCATCAACAATAAAATAACTTTCATTCTCTTCATCTTGATCTCCTCTTTGAAATGCCGCTACTTTACTTAGACGTTATTCGATGTACATCGTGTACGGAATCGGGGAAGATGACCCCTTTAATCTTGGACGGTCTAGACGATGGCCCAAAGACCGGACGGTTCTACGGCCGTCCTTGAGACACTTCGCCACTATCCACGAAGCGCACCGAAAGCGGCGCCGGTGGATTTGGAGGGTTCAGTGCACTTAAGGATTCTCCGTTCGCGATCGAGTCGCCTACCAGATAATTATTAATGTTCTGTTCCATTTGTGGCGGGAACTTGGGCACGACTCCTACTAACTTTTCGCGGTACACTCTGAGCATGAGTTCTTTGAACACCGGCAGCGCGACCCTGCCGCCGGTTTCTTTGGGTCCGAGGGAACGGTTATCGTCAAAGCCTATACGGACGGCGACGGTGATTCCTTGGGGGCCGTATGTCGAGCCGACAAAGAGCGCATCTCTGAACTCATTGGTCGTCCCTGTCTTGCCCATAACGGCGATTGGGAAACCGCTGGCGTCAAGCGAATGAGCCGTTCCGGTGGGGATGCGCACGACGCCACGCAACCCTTCCTGGATGAGCGCGAGCGCGGAGTCGTCGACATCCACCGTAGATCGCCCATGTTCCTCGTCCTCCGCCACCTCAACCGAATCGCGGACGATCTTGCGGATCACATACGGCTCTGCGAGGATGCCCGATGCCATGGTGCGGTACGCATTGGCGAGCTCCAGCAAATTCACCTCCGACGCGCCCAACGCCGTTGTAGGGTAGGGCTGCAATCGCGTCTGGATCCCTAAAGTTTGCGATGTCCGCAGAACACTGCCGATCCCGATCTGCCCCGTGAGCCAAATCGCGACGGCGTTTCTGGATTCCGCGAGCGCCTCCCGGAGCGGGATCATGCCTTTGAATTGATCATCGTAGTTTGAGATCCATTTCGTACTCTGTTTCTCTCGATCCGGAACACCGATCGGTTCGTCGGGAACCAGGGTCTCAAGATTAAAAGTTCCCTGCCGAAAAGCAGCGAGGTAAGCAAAGGGTTTCATCGTTGATCCAGGTTGCCGCAGGGACTTAGTGACCCGGTTAAAGTCGCTGTATGAGGCGGAGCGGTCTTTATAGAATTGACGACCGCCGGTCTCGGCGAGAATACTCGCATCGCGGTTCCTCAGCACGACGATAGAGCCCTGGACTAGCCCTTTGGCATTCGGGTGTCGCTTCTCATAAAGCTCGATGCCCTGTTCCAGTGCTGCGTTCGCAATTTGTTGCACTCGGGCATCCACCGTCGAGTGAATCTGGATACGTCCCTGCATGATGTCCTCAACGCCGAGGTCGGCGCCCCGGCTCTTGAGCTCCTGAAGGATAGTTCCAAGGACCGCGGGCGCCTGGAGCTTCTTGTCCTTGCGTGGCGCGACCACCTGAATCGGGCGCCGCTTAGCCGCACTCACCGTGTCCTGAGAAATAAAACCGTGCCCCGCCATAAGCGCCAAGGATTGATTTCTGCGGCGCAGGACTCTCTCCGTTTCCTTCGCGCTGGGCGCGTAGGTGCGAGGCGACTTGGCGATGCCTGCGAGTAGCGCTGCCTTGTCAGCATCATCTGCGGTGAACGTGGCGAGCGGCCGGCCAAAATAGTATTCCGCCGCCGTCGCAAAACCGTACTGGCTGTTTCCCATGTAAATGAAGCTGACGTAGCGGGCGAGAATTTCTTCCTTAGCGCTGCGTTTCGAACCGAAACGATTCTGCATCTCTTCTTCGATCCACAACGAGAGCCGAATCTCCTCCAGCTTGCGAAGCAGCATGTTGACGGTTCGCGCGCCGATCAGGGTAGACAACGAGCTAGGTAAGATTCCGGCATATCGGAGCTGGCTGCTGTTTTCTTGAGCCGTTAGATTTTTAAGAAAATACCCTCGCACCAGCTGTTGGGTGATCGTCGATCCGCCTTGCGGGAAGAGCGCTCTGTCTTGCCGTCCTAGCCCTATAAGGCGTGCCCCTAAAGATCCAATCCTGACTTTGCCCAGGACGCGAGGAACTACGGAATAGTCAACACCGCTATGCGAGAAGAAGTTCTTGTCTTCGGTGGCGATGATTGCATCACGAACAATCGGCGGGATGTCCTCATACTTGGTGATCTTGCGGTACTCTTTTGCCAGTTCGATGAGCGGCTGGCCGTTGGCATCGTAGACGGTGCCGATGGTAGGAAACTCAAAGCGGGCGAATGGTTCCATGTCCGGCAGGTCGGTTCGGTCAAAATAGACGTGATGGATTCCGGCTCCAACGAGAGCAATAGTAATGACGGTTGTGCAAATTACAAAGTAAAGAACACCTCTCGGCCAACGCAGTCTGCCTAAGCGAGTACGACGGATTCTCCGAGCCGCCGCCAGAGCTCTCACTCGCAAACGTCTGAACTCAGTTGGAATATAAGTCGCCCAGTCCCAGCTAGTGTGTGGATAGAGCGCCGGCAAAATCTTTCGCGCGCCGGCCGCGGTGAAAGCAATGACCAGCAGTCCGGCGCTTAGAGCAATAAAAAAAAACATCAGCGACCAATACAACATAGCCTGTACTCTATGATCTCTGATTACCTGTTACACTTCCGGTGGGGTTGGAAGCCCATCGCGACTCCGTCTCGCCAGTATACTCCACATGGATCATGGCGAGGGAACTGAACAGTCCAAAAACATTCAGGAGCCACAAAACTACGACAATCACCACAACCCCATTCAAGATCGACTTAATGGATCCCGCCATCGGTATGTAGCGATTAACCAGTCCGAGCAGAACACCCACCACGATCAGGGCCACTACGATTTGAACTAAAGGCATAGACACCTCCCTGTTTCCGAGACCGGCGCCTTTAGGGCCGTCCCCGGTTAAGTTTGTTAAGTAGAGCCGATTTGCGGTTCAAGCTCGCCGCCTCGGTAATGGATGGAAAGAAGGACCCGATCAAAGCCGTCCGATGAGGCTTTTTGGAATCTCAAGCTCACCGAAATTATTCGGGTCGGGATCCTGCATCTCGTCTATCCGTTCAAACCGGTTTTGTAATTCCAAGCGCAACATCTTTTTCCTTTGCCCATAAGCAACGATCGAGCGCGGGTTGCTCGACCATGTGCGCCCCTTGTCCGGACTGTAGACTTCGATGCGCTGACCGTGGATTTCGATTTGTTTCATCATAGTATTCTCCCAATCCTTCGTCAGGATTTTTTGCGACGTGATTGTGCGTGTCGCGACCGGATTGCCGCTACGATGCTCGGAACCCGCCGTAGCGTGCGCGACTGGCGTGCCGAATAGAGCTCGAACAAGCGGATTCCTTTTCTTTAATTGTTTCACGGGTCACTTTGTAAATTGCTTTCCGCGATTTTTGTGCAACCGTTTGATCGTAGCCACGATGCCGTTGGACTTCGCTTTGTCAGGACTCATCATCATCTCCCTTTGGGTTTTATTTTCTGAACTAGCTATAGCGCAAGCTGTGTGCCAGACACCTGTGGTGAGGAAAGGGCTGGATTTTCCGATGGCTTCTTTAGCCTGTCAGGATGGAAAGAAGATGAGGCCCGTCGAAAGCGTCGAGAGATTCGACCAAAAGGTCGGACTAGACTCAGCAAAGAGTGCGTTGAAACACATTAAATGCAGGTATTTAGTTGCGGGAATGCGCCAGTCATGGTTCACTTCTGGGGGGCAAGCTTCTTGCATCCATGCTTCTTGTTGTAGAGGCGCGAGTAGTGAGAAACTGAGCAACGGTAAACGCAAAGTGGGCCGACAACAGAAGCTCGACATTTTTTCCGCCTTGGGTTAAGGATGGTTTTCGTGAGTCGTAGCGATCAGGACGTTGCTTCCGCGGCAGAGGTGTTCGATGTCCTCTGGGAGTCCCTCGCCGATGTTCTGGGAACCGCCGCCACCGCCACGCTACTGCGTCGCGCGATCAAGCGGGCCGCGTCCCAAACCTCGTGGTCCGAGCCGGTCACCGTGGCGCGCAACGGCTTGGATTACGAATACCGTCTCCCCGAGACATGGAAGCAGTCTGGAAACGGGGAAGCCATAGGCGCGCTCCGGGCCGTGGCGGCCGAGCTGCGCGTGCTCCTCGTTGAGCTGACCGGACCGGTTGTGGTCCGGCGGCTCTCTCGTCTGGCTCCCTTGCTCAAACTGGGGATCGACTTCAGTGAGGAGTCGAAATGACTGAGCACTCTTCAACCCTCGAGTGGCTGGGCACCGGATCCCCCGCGCTGGACGCGATTCTGGGTGGTGGGATTCCCGCCCAGTCTGTAACGGTCGTTGCCGGTGAGCCGGGCTCGGGAAAGACCGTCTTCGCGCTCCAGGCGCTTTTCCACCACGCCCGGCAGGGAAAGAAGTGTCTCTACTTCACCACGCTCTCCGAGCCGGCGCTGAAAGTCATCCGCTACATGCAGCTCTTCTCGTTCTTCGACGCCAGTCTGATCGAAGAGCGTGTCATCTTCGTCGATCTCGGCTCGGCCCTCCGGAAAGACGGCGCTGAGAAGACGCTGGTGCAGATGCTCGAGCGCGTCGAGAGCGAGGAACCCGACCTCGTGGCCATCGACAGCTTCAAGGCCATCCACGACCTCCTACCCGACGACAGCCATAGCCGGATATTCGTGTACGATCTCGCCGTCGGCATGGCGACGTGGGGGACAACGACGCTGCTGGTCGGCGAGTACACACCCGTGGACATCGGCGTCAGCCCGGAGTTCGCCATCGCCGACGGCATCGTGCGACTCACCAGTGAGCGCCAGGAGCTGACGACGGCGCGGCAGTTCGAGGTCTTGAAAATGCGCGGCGCGAACTACCTCACCGGGCGCCACTTCTTCGAGATCGGAGCCGACGGGCTCACGTTCTACGCGCGCGTGCGCGGACCGGAGATGACCGGCGAGCCGCCGGTCGACCTCGCCGACCGGGTCACCACCGGCATCGCCGGACTCGACGCGCTCCTGCTCGGCGGCCTGCCGCGGGCGAGCGCGACTTTGATCGAGGGCGGCACCGGGACGGGCAAGACGCTCGTGGGCCTGCACTTCCTCCTCGAAGGCGCGCGCCGGGGAGAGCCGGGAATCCTTTTCACGCTGGAGGAGACGCCCGCGCAGATCCGGGCGATCGCGAAGGCCTTCGGCTGGGACATTGCCCGGTTGGAGGCACAGGGCCTGCTCGTCATCATCTATACCTCGCCTGTCGAGCTCGTTACCGACCGCTTCCTCGATGAGGCGCTTAAGCAGCTCGCAAAGGTCGGCGCGCGCCGTGTGGTGTTCGACAGCCTCACCGGTATGTCGCTCGGCGTAGCCTCGCAGCGCCGGTTCCGCGAGCTAGTCTACGCCCTGACCCAGCACTTCCGAGTCGCCGGGGTCACGCCGCTGATGACCATGGAGGTCGCGGAGTTGCTCGGCAACGCGCAGCTCACCGGCCACGGCGTCTCCTCCATCGTCGACAACCTGATCGTGCTGCGCTACGTCGAGGTGGACGGGCATCTGGAGCGCGCCGTGTTCGTGCTTAAGGCGCGCGGGATCAGTCATGCCGCGGAGCTTCGCCGCTTCGTGATCGACGGCCACGGGGCGCGCGTCGGAGAGCGGTTCCAGGATCTACGCGGGGTGCTGACGGGGATCCCTCAGCCGGCGCGCCTAGCGGGGCGACCCATCGCGCGACGCCCGTCGGGGAAGAAGAGGCGCAAACGATGAGTCCGCTCTTCTCGAACCGATCGAGCCTCGTCGGGTCGGTGTCCCGCACGCTCTACGACATCGCGCAGGGCTTCGACTCGCCCCTCGACACCGAGCCCCGTCTCCGGCGCGCGCTCAAGCTGCTCCGCCGCATCGTTCCCTACCACCAATGCGCGCTCCTTGAGGCGGCAGCTGGCGAGTCGCGTCTCGTGGTCGAGCCCGATAGCCGGGAGGAGCGGGAAGCTCTGAACCTGGTGCTGGCGCGCTTCTTGACCGTACTCACAGACGACGCGAAGCGGGGTGCAGATACGGGGTCGTTGAATGTCGCCCACCTCGCGCCCTTGGTCTCGCCTTCGCACTTGGCGGTTCCCATCGTCGGGGTCGACCGAGTGCTGGGCGTGCTTTTTGTCCGCGACGGAAAACCCGACGCCTTCACTGATGTTCATCTGCAGCTCCTGTCGGTCGTCGCCAGCCAGATCGCCGCGTATCTCAACGCCTGCCGGCTCCACAAGCAGGAGGCACAGATCGCGAGCGAGCATGAGGCTGCTCGCGTGGCGGCCGTGGCGGAGAACCGTGCCAAGGACGAGTTCCTGGCGATGCTGGCCCACGAGCTGCGCAACCCGCTCATGGCTATCCGGAGCGCCATGCAGACGATCCGGGACAAGGCCGAGCGCAATCCCGACGTCCAGCAGGCGACCGACGTCGTGGAGCAGCAGCTCAAGCGCTTGGCGTGGCTGCTCGACGACCTGCTGGACGTCTCCCGCCTGACGCGCGGCAAGATCGCCCTGCGCAAGGAGACGGTCACGCTTCAGACGATCGTCGCCGAGGCGCTCGAGACCGCCCGCGGCGTCATTGATGCTCGGAGACATGTCGTGTCGGTGTCGCTGCCGGAGAAGCCGCTCTGCTTTGAGGCCGATCCCACGCGTATCATCCAGATCGTCGGCAACCTGCTTGACAACGCGGCGAAGTACACGCCGCGGAACGGTGAAATCTCGGTGAGGGGATATTGCGAGCGCGGCGAGGTCGTGCTGCGCGTGCGCGATACCGGCATCGGTATCTCGCGCGAGATGTTGCCGCGGGTTTTCGATCTATTCGTTCAGAGCGATCCGTTCCCGGCCCGCTCCGAGGGGAGCCTCGGCGTGGGTCTCACGCTGGCCCGTACCTTGGTCGAGCTCCACGGCGGTAGCATCAACGCTCACAGCGAAGGGTCGGGCCGGGGGAGCGAGTTCGTGGTGCGCCTGCCCGTCGTCTTTATCCCCCCCCCGCGTCCGCAGTGAGTTCTCCGAATCTTTCTTCACCACAAACACGTAGGACGGCAGAGCCGCAACCAAAGAAGAAAGGATGGTTTTCGCCACGGAGGGGACAAAGAGCACGAAGGTTTTCGTAAGATGCGCTTCGCGTACTCGTCAGTCTCGGATTGTCACGCGCAAAGGTCTGTCCTGATCCCTTCGAAGGCGCTCAGGATAAACTCCGTCGAAGGATCGCAAATGCGCGAAGGACTCGGGGAGCAAATTCGAAGCGCGAACTCCGAAGTTCGAAACAATATCAAATGAGAAAATGCCCAAATGTTCCAAACAACCTTATGAAGTTTCTTTTGAGATGCGGGCCTGACACGGATAATTAAGCTACTCTCCAATGGCCGGCACCCCTCGACCTTCGTTCCCACCGATTAGATTCCAGATTCATAGGGTCTGTTGCCCATATTGCTTTTCGTCTCTCCACCGCCAATATATTCGTAAGACGCATTTCGAGCTCGGGAAGCTCGAGTGGTCTAGGAATGAAATCGTCACAGCCTAGCGCAAGACAGCGCTCCCGGATCAGTCCACGGGATTGCCCACTCGCCGCAAGAATCGGGATTTTTTTGTAGACAGGATGTGCTTTTAAAGATGCTGCCAGCTTG
>Ga0326597_10007394_pt1 | contig 14953 bp, 12 predicted proteins | sample RVTome_12_FD_203789 | JGI IMG/M metagenome (GOLD analysis project Ga0326597, IMG submission 203789) | Soil microbial communities from uranium-contaminated site in the Upper Colorado River Basin, Wyoming, United States - RVT100D185 | ecosystem: Environmental > Terrestrial > Soil > Contaminated >... | reverse complement strand
ACCCTGACGCCCGTGGCCGCCACCACCGGCGCCCACTTCGCGATTTCGGCGCGGATCAGCTCGCCGAATCTCTGCGGCGGCCCGCCGACCGGCTCGTAGCCGTTGTCGAGCATGCGCTTTTTCATGTCCGGCGTGCCGATGATGCGGTTGAACTCGGCGTTGAGCCGCTTGATGATGTCGGCCGGCGTTCCCGCCGGCGCCAGCATGCCGTTCCACGACGTCGCTTCGTAGCCGGCCACCCCCGCTTCCGCGATGGTCGGCAATTCCGGCATCGCGGGAGCGCGCTTCGCGCCGGTGACCGCGATTCCCCGCACCCGGCCGGCCTTGACGAAGCCGACGATGGACGCGGGCTCTCCCAGAATCATCGTGATCTCGCCCGAAAGCAGCGCGACCGCCGCCGGGCCACCGCCCTTGTACGGGACGTGCGTGAGCTGGGTCCCGGTCAACGTGCTGAACAGCGCCCCGGTGAGATGGTTGAACGCACCGTTGCCGCTGGAGCCGTAGGTGAGCTCGCCCGGGCGCTTTTTCGCCAGCGCGACGAGTTCCTTCACCGTCTTCACCGGCAGCGACGGATGCACGACCAGCACCTGCGGCACCGAGGACAGCCAGATGATGGGGGCGAAATCGCTCTCCTTGAACGGCATCCTGCGGTAGATGCTGGGGTTGATCGAGTGCGTGCCGGAGTAGGCGAAGACGATGGTGTAGCCGTCCGGCGGCGACTTGGCGGCGATCTCGGCGCCGATGTTGCCGGCGGCGCCGCCGCGGTTGTCGATCACGATCTGCTGCTTGAGCGCCTCCGACAGGTGCGGGCTCAACATGCGTGAGAGCACGTCCGCGCCGCCGCCCGGCGGCCACGGCACGATCCAGCGGATGGTCTTGGCGGGATACCCCTGGGCCTGCGCAACTCCGGCGGCAAGCAGCGCTGCCAGCAGCACGTGGCGCAATCTCATGACATTCATGGCTTTCCTCCTGTTACGGAACGATCTTCTCGGCGCGCAGAAACTCGAATATGTCCAGGAACATCCTTGCGCTGTCCACGGTCCCGGCAAAGCCGTGGCTGCGCGCTTTGGACCCGTCGGAAATTATGTCCCATTCCGGCGCGAATACATAATTGCCATACGACCACAGCACGAGCAACTGCAGCGCGGTCTGCCGCAACCCGTGCTTCCGGATCACGGCCTGCCACACGCCCTCCTTGTCCGCCAGGGTGTCGGCGAGACGGGCGGGCTGCTCCGGTCCCGCCTGCATGCCGAAATACGCGGCGAAACGCGGCCACAGTTCCGACCAGCGCGGGGCATCGCCGTTGACGATATTGTATGCCTGGTTGGCGCAGCGCGGCTCGGTCGCCATCCACGCCAGCGCGCGGGCGAGCAACGGGAGCGCCGTGAACTGCGTGGCGGCGCGAAAGCTTTTCGCGGTTCCCGGGTAGCCGAGCGGCAGGCCCAGCTCGCGCAGGACGGCCGCATAGACCGCGATGAGCAGCCCGATGTTGCGCGGCTCATTCCACGAGGCATCGCAATACGTGTGCGGCCGCGACGTGCTGTAAGTCCAGCGTTTCCCGCGCTGCCGCTCGCGCAGGTAATCTTCCTGCGCGTAATAGAAGTTGGGCGCCGGCGCGCGCGGATCGTTCTCGCGTGCCGGCACGGCCAGGGGCCCGAGGTGGTGGCCGTAATACTTGGTGCCGTGCACGGCGTGGATGTGACGCAAGCCGGCCGCCGCCGGCTCGATCGCCTCCACCAGGTTGCTCAGCATCGCCGCGTTGATCGCGACCGATTCGGCGACGCCCTCGGGATGATCATGGCGCGCCGTGTAGAAAACGTGAGTGACGTTGGCGAGCGCCGCGAGCTTGCGGCGGCAGTCGCCGGCATCGGTCAGATCGACACCGATCAGCCGCACGGCGCCGCTAGGCACCGGCCTGCGGGCGAGGCCGATGACCTCCCAGCCGAGCCGCTGGAGATGCGCCGCAAGACGGCGCCCGATCAGGCCGGTGGCGCCGGCGATCAATGCGACCTGCCTGCCCATCCTGTCATTATGCCTAGGGCTGCACGGCGCGCCGCGTCACCGGCCGGTAAACGCCGATGCTGACGGCGGACGCCAGCGGGTCGGCGGCTGCGCGTTTGACAGCGGCAATCGCGCGATACGGCGTCGACAAATCGATCCCAACCGCCTTCAGCCACGTCAGCGTGACCCCCTGCGGCCCGGGTCCGGGCCGGTCCCGGTCCGCCACGATCAGCACACTGTCTTCCGCCACGTCCGGGGCCGCATCCAGGCCTTCGAACACGTTGCGGTGGTAATGCTGCTTCGAAACGAGCGGCAGCCATTCCCCCATCCCGCGCACTTTCAGATAGTACGGATCGCGGAAGACTTCGGCGGAAGCGATGGTGTACATCGCCAGCGACGGCGAATAGCCGGGCGAATCGGTCTTGAAGCGCTGGGCGCTCGCGATGCCGGGCACCGTGAGCATGATGCGCAGGTGCTCGACATACCACGCGTCCCATTCTTTCTCGCGGGCCGGATCGGAGAGTCCGCTTTGCGACATGAAAATCATCGGCGCTCCCTGGAAGAAAAGGGGTCAGGACCCTTTTTTGCGGAGGGACGTTTCCTGGCCAGGCAAAGAATCCCCTTTTGCGAAGTAAGGTTCCTGACCCCTTTTCTCGTCACTTTTACCGGTCACCTGGAACGCGGCATTGCGGCCCGCAATGCGGCCCGAGATGAACGCCCATCCCAGGTGGTGGCCGTGACCCTCGAGCAGCACCCCGCCCTGGCCGTTCGAGCCGGCGGCGTAGAGGCCGGGTATCACCGAGCCGTCCGCGCGCGTGACCTCCAGCCGCTCGGTGACCTTGAGGCCGCCGTCGGTGAATACCACGTAGCTCTTGACCGGTCCCAGCGCAAAGAACGGCGCGGCATCCAGCGCCGGGCGCGTGCCCCGTCCGGCGCCATTGTAGTCGCCGAGGGTGCGTGCCAGCGCCTCCGGCGGAACGCCGATCCCGCGCGCAAGACCCTCGACGGTGGACGCCCGGTGCCAGATGTCTCTGCGGTTGCGCCGGTAGTCGTCGAGGTACGCGTACGCGATGCCCGGCGCCGTGGAAACGAAATACGGCCACGCGGTGAAGCGCTGAGCGAGTTTGCGGTCAAAGACGATATAGGCGAGCTGGTCCGGCTGGCGCGGCACCGCGCGCGCCGGCGCCGCCAGCTCGTCGGCGAAGCGCTCGCCGCTGCGGTTCACCAGGATCGCGCCGCTCTTGAACAGCTCCGGGGAGGGCCCCAGCGCGGTGGTGAGAAAGCTCATGGCAAACGGCCGCAGCCAGGCGTCCGGCAGATGCTCCATGGCGAGCCGCATCGAGCGCGCCAGCCAGCGCCACGGCGGAAGCTTCACGATCCAGCGCTCCTGCGGCGGCGGCACGAAGCGCATGATCGGTCCGCGCACGATGTCGCCGTTGACGACGACCGCACCGATCTCGAGCGCCATGCGGTGCCCGTCGCCGGTCGCGGTCACGTTCACGGCCTCGAGCGCCGCGACGTCCTCGCCCGCGAACTGCGCCTTCAACTCGCGCCCGGCGCTGTAGTCGCCCGCGGCGAGCACCACGCCGCCGCGCGCGCGGAATTCGGCGCTTGATCCGCCGGCATCGCGCGCCTGCACGCCGGTCGCCCGGCCGTTATCGACAATCAGCCGCTCGACACGAGTGTTGAGGCGGATGTCGACGCCAAGCTTCGCGCAATGGCGGCCGAGGTAGTAGGGAAAGGCGCGCGAGTTGGGCAGCACGAGATGCATCCGCGGACAGCGGTGCGGCGGCTCGATCATCGGCCCCGCGAATTCCAGCCCGAGGCCGCGCAGCCACTCGAACATGTCGTGGGTGTTGTCGGCGAGGATGCGGCGCAACTGCAGGTTGTCGCGCGGCGAGTAGGGGCCGGCGAGTAGCCCCAAGTCCTCGAAATGGGCTTGCGGCGTGTCCCGGATGCCGTGCCGCAGCTGGTGCGGCGAGTTGGTGATGGAAATCGAGCCCACCGACCACGCCGTGCTGCCGCCGAGCGTGGGGTTCTTTTCGAGCAGCACGACGCTGCGGCCGAGCCGCGCGGCTTCCGCCGCGGCGGCGAGCCCGGCCCCGCCGCCGCCGACCACCACAACGTCATACGTTTCAACGCGAACGTTCACGATCACACTTTCCAGGCAACGAAGGCAGGCCGGAGGCCTGCCTTTGACCTAGGGAATCTCTGATCAAGTAGCAATTTGTCATTCCCGCGACGGCGGGAATCCAGATTGCTCAGAGCGTTACTGGGTCCCCGCCTCCGCGAGGACGACTTAGCCAGAGATTCCCTAGCGGACGTTGCGTCTCAGGCCGTCTTGCGCAGCCGCCGCGGCGCTTGCTTCACCGCGCCCGGTTCCGAGAGCCTGCGCAGAAGGCTGCCGCAGTCCATGATGCCGGGGTCGACACCCATCGCCTGGTACGCCTCCCAGGCGCTCGCCTGGACCGCGGAATATACCGGCTTGCCGAGGTCGCGCTCGAGACTGTCCAGCACCTCCAGCGCGCGCAGCTGCGTGCACGCGACGAACACCGCCTCGGACCGCGGCGTCGTGATCTCCCGCACCTTGCGGTAGATCTCGGAGGGCTCGATCTTCGCGTGGTCGAACATGTCGAGCATGTCGAAGGTCCCGAGCGTCATCACGTCGATGTCGTGCGCCTTCAGGAATTGCTTCAGCCGTTCGTTGGTGAGCTCCACGTACGGCGTGACCACGTCCACCCTCTTGTGGCCGCCGGCGAGGAGACACGCCGCCATCGCGCCCGCGGTGGTGACCGTCGGCGCGCCCGCGATCTGGGTCAATTGCTCGGCGATCCGCCGGTTCCATTCCGGCCCCTCGAAGAAGCTGCCGCTGGTACAGCCGTAGACCACCACGTCCGGCTCGACCATCGCCACCTCCCGCGCGGCCTGTTTGCTTGCGTTTTCCATGCCACGCAGCTCCTCGGGCGTGCCGTGGCGTCCGCCTGCGATGCGCGCGCTGTGCACCGAGACGCCCTCCGGCGCGATGCGCCAGAACTCCGTTTCCATGGTGGTATTGATCGAGGGAACCAGCAAACCGATCCTGCCGCGCCATCCGTACATGTTCTTACCCCTCGTCAAAGAATCAAAATCCATTCAGCCACGGAACCACACGGAAGGGCACGGAAAGTTGAAAACACCAAGAGATAATTAGAATCGTTCCAAACTTCAGGTCTCGTTCTTGTTTTCGATTCCGTGTGTTTCCGTGTGATTCCGTGGTTAAGTTCTTTTCCTTAACCTTAGAGCCCCTAACAGAATGACCGACCCTACTTTACTCCCCTCCTTTTCAAGGAGGGGTGGATGCGAAGCAGACGGGGTGGTTGCGTGGGCAGCCCGCGCTCCCACCACCCCGCCCGCCAATCCCTCACCCCCGCCCCTCTCCCGAGCGGAGAGGGGAGGCTCGAGATTCCCTTCCCCTGCACGGGGGAAGGGCATGGGATGGGGGCTGGCGGGCACCCCTCCTCGGGCAGGAGGGGAATTCGTTTTGTTAGGTGCTCTTAGGCCACCGCCGCGAGACGGCCTTCCGCCGCCAGCGAGCGCAGCAGCTGTCCGTAGCCCGGGACTTCCCTGCGATAGCCGATCATCCGCAGCGCGTCCCACACGCTGACCTGGGTGGTGGAGACGACCGGCTTGCCCAGCTCGCGCTCGAGCCGCTCGATCGTATCCATCGTCCGCCAGTTGGTGCACGCGAGCACCATGGCGTCGGCGTCCGCCCGGTCGGCGCCGCGCGCCAGCTCGTACGCGCTCTCGGGACCGAGCCGGCCGACCGCGAGGTTGTCCACCATCCCGAGCCCGCGGGCGGCGACCACCTTGAACCCGTTCGCCTCGAGAAAGCCCTGCGCGATCGCGTTGACCTTGTCGTCGTACGCGGAGCCCAGCACGATGCGCTTCGCACCGAGGAAGCGCAGCGCGCGCAGCAGCGCGGTGGACGTGGTGGTCGCCGGCTTCCCGGTCGCCTGTTCGATCCGGGCGATCACTTCGCGATCGTAGCCGGCTCCCTTGAGGAAGCTCGGCGCGGTGGCGCCGAGCACGATGACGTCGACATCCGCGCTCGCGAGCAGCCGGCTCTGGGTCTCGAGCTCTTCCACGAGCCGGAGGATCGCCTCCGGCGTGATTTGGGTGAGGAAGAGCCGCGCGGTGTGCAGCGTGACGTGCACCGGGAGCGCGCGGTAGAACTCCGGCTCGACCGTGGTGTTCGAGGACGGCACGAGCAGCCCGATACGGTGCGAAGCGTTGTGAGCGCCTCCCTGGTTTGCCGCCATTCGCTCTCCTCGACCTGTCCGCCCCAACAACGCACGAGTGGGGTAGTATAAGAGCCTGTCGTTTTGCCCGTCAAAGAAGATACGGACTTGGACGGCTTCGCAGCACAGGCCGCATTCGCGCGACCAGCCCACTATCTGGACATTCCCGCCGGAACCGTGCAACGCGAAGGCCGCCACGCACGGGAGCGGCTTCTCCGATGACCTACGAAACCATACGCTACGAGGAAGACGGCGCAATCGGCTGGCTGACGTTGAACCGACCGGACGACGGCAACATGTTCACGCTGGCGATGTGCCACGAGATCCGCGACTGCATCAACGCGATCCGTCGCGAGACGCGCACCCGCGTGCTGGTGATCACGGGCGCGGGCGACCGGTTTTTCTGCATCGGCGGGCGCAAGGAAGGCATGGAGGACAGCACGCTTTACGCCGGCGTGCTGCCCACCCTGGAGATGTATGAAAGCATCGACCGGCTGCAAAAGCCGGTCATCGCCTCGGTCAACGGCTACGCGGTCGGCGGCGGGCAGGTGCTGCAGGTCATGTGCGACCTCACCATCGCCAAGGAAAGCGCGGTGTTCCGCCAGGTGGGCCCGATGATGGGGAGTTTCGATGCCGGCTACGGCACGTGGTACCTCGAGGACCTCGTCGGCAAGAAAAAAGCGAAGGAGCTCTGGTACCTCAATCCCAGGTTGACCGCGCGCGAGGCGCTCGCGATCGGGCTCATCAACAAGGTGGTGCCGGATGACAAGTTGCGCGAGGAGACGCGCAAGATGGCGCTGGAAGTCGCCGAGCGCGGCGCTTTCGCGCTGGCCGCGATCAAGGCCGCCTTCACCGCGCGCCATGGCGGCGTCGGCGGACTCGGGCGCCTGTCGCACGACCTGCTGCTGAGGCTCTACCTCGACACCGGGGAATCGAAAGAGCTGGGCGCTGCGTTCAGCGAGAAGCGCAAGCCCGACCCCAAAAAATTCGGTCGCTAACTGACGACTATAATCCGAACCCCTCACCGCGACCGAATGTTTTGTATGAACCACCACACCTTTGTGTCCTTGTGGTTCAGAGGTTATCTTGTTTTTCTTGGCGCGCTTGGCGTGCTTGGCGGTTCAATTATTGTCGTTGCTGCTCTTGGCGCCTTGGCGGTTTAGGGTGTGGAAGTGAGCACAATACTGACCCTGCACGATCCGCAGACCGCGCGCGCCTACTACGAGGCGGGATACTGGCGCGGCGACACGATGTACGCGCTCGCGAGACGGCACGCGGCGGCGCGCCCCGGCGCTTACGCCGTGCGTGACGGCTCGAAGCGGCTGACCTGGAGCGAGCTCGTGCGCTGGACGGACGCGCTTGCCGCGGACCTCGGCCGGGCGGGACTGCGGCGCGGGAGCCGGGTCTCGGTGTGGCTGCCGATCCGGGCCGAGGCGGTCGTGGTTCTGCTGGCCTGCTCGCGGCAGGGCTACGTGTGCAATCCTTCGCTGCACCAGAACTACACCGTGGCCGAGGTGGTGCAGCTGCTCGAACGCATCCAGAGCGCCGCGCTGTTCGCGCAATCCGGATACGGCACGGACGCCGACCGCAACGACATTTTCGCGGCAACACGGTCCGTCGCATCGTTGAAGCGCGTCTATCGCCTCGGCCCGCCGGGCGCGCACGCTGCGGCACCGGATGGCCTCGCGGCGTTTCCCGCGCCCGGCGTCGCAGCCGTGCCAGGGTCGTCGCCCGAGCCGGACGCCAATCCCGACAAGATCACGTACCTCGCATTCACGTCGGGGACGACCGGGCAGCCCAAGGGCGTGCTGCATTCCGACAACACTTTGCTTGCCAACGGCCGCGCGATGGTGAAGGACTGGGGCCATGACGAGCGCACCATCATCTACAGCCACAGCCCGCTCTCGCATCACATCGCCACGGTTGCGATCGCGCAATGCCTCGTCGCCGGCTGCGAGCTGGTGGTGAACGATCCGCCGCCGGGAAAGAAGCCGCTCGACTGGATCGTCGAGACCGGCTCGACCTACGTGATGGGCGTGCCGACTCACGCGATCGACATCCTCGCGGAGATGAAGCGCCGGGGGTTGAGGCAGCTCGGCCGGGTGAATATCTTCTACATGGCCGGCTCGGTCATACCACCCGAGACGGCGCGTGCGTTCCTCGATCTCGGCATCAAGCCGCAGAACATCTACGGCATGACCGAGAACGGCTCGCACCAGTACACGATGCCGGACGACGACGTCGAGGTCATCACCGCGACTTGCGGCAAGGCGTGCCACGGCTACGAGACCCGGCTGTGGGATGCCGAAAACCCCGACCGCGAGGCCGCCCCCGGCGCGATCGGCGAGATCGGAACGCGCGGCGCGCTGCTGATGCTCGGCTATTTCGACAACCAGTCGGCGACGGAGAGCTCGTTCAACGCCTCGGGCTGGTTCATGAGCGGCGACCTCGGCCGCTTCGACGCCAGGGGGAACCTGCAGATCGTGGGGCGCAAGAAGGACCTCATCATCCGCGGTGGGCACAACATCCACCCGGCGCGCATCGAGAACCTGGCGCTGAAGCATCCCGCCGTGCTGAAGGCCGCCGCCTTCCCGGTGCCCGACGAGCGGCTGGGCGAGCGCGCCTGCCTCGCCATCATCGCGCGCGACGGCACGCGCGTGGACGGGGACGAGCTGCTGCGCCACCTCGGCAGCGCGGGCCTGTCCAAGTACGACATGCCGGAGTACTTCATCGCGCTCGACGCGTTTCCCCTGACGGCGAGCGGAAAGATCCTCAAGCGCGAGCTCGTCGAGTGGGCAAAGAGCGGCAGGATCCGGCCCGCTCCCCTTAGCTTCGCAAGCCCGAAGAAGGCCGGCTAGGCAATTCCAGCCACGGAATCACACGGAAACACACGGAATGAAAGCCAAGGTCACTTTGGCCACGGAATCACACGGAATTACACGGAAGTAACAGAAAACCAATCAAGAAATAAGAAATGAAATCAACCAATTCAGGCCTTTCATTCTTTATGCATCGTCCGCGCGTTTCAACATTCCCATTGTTAATCTTGTTCCGTGTGTTTCCGTGTGTTTTCGTGGCTAATTCTCTACTTGGGGTTCAGTCATGCTTTCCGTGTGTTTCCGTGGCTAAATCTGGTCTTTGACTCCTGAAACGGGGCCTGCCGTGGCGATCGAACTGAAGCGCGTCGAAGAATTCGCGCTCATCACTCTCAACCGGCCCGAAGCGCTCAACGCGCTATCGTTCGCGCTGATCCGGGAGCTCGCCCGCGCCTTCGACGAGGTCGCGGCGAGCAACGCCCGCGCGCTGCTCGTCACCGGGGCCGGGGCCAAGGCGTTCTGCGCGGGCGCGGACATCAAGGAGCTCTCCGGCCGCCCGCTCGCGGACCAGAAGCGCGGCGCGGAGCTCGGCCAGGCGACGTTCGCGAAGCTCGACCGCCTGCCGATGCCATCGGTCGCGATCATCAACGGCTACGCGTTCGGCGGCGGGCTGGAGCTCGCCCTCGCGTGCACGTTCCGGCTCGCCACGCGCAACGCGAAGATGGCGTTCCCCGAAATCAAGCTGGGGCTCGTCCCCGGCTACGGCGGCACCCAGCGCTTGCCGCGCGTGGTGGGAGAAGCGCGGGCGCTGGAGATGATCATGACCGGCCGCACCGTGGACGCCGAAGAAGCGGCCCGGCTCGGCCTCGTGAACCGGCTCCTCGACGGCGACCCGGTCGCGGCCGGTGTCGCGTTCGCGCGCGAATTCTCGGGCTACAGCCTGCCGGTGCTCGGCTTCGCGCGGGAGGCGGTCACGCGCGCGCTCGATACGCCACTCACCGAGGGCCTCAGGATCGAAGCGGATCTTTCGACGCTTGCGTTTCAGACCGGTGACGCCGCCGAGGGCATGTCCGCCTTCATGGAAAAGCGCAAGGCGCGGTTCAAGGACTGCTGAGCGTGAGCGCGTCCCGGGTCATCGCAGTCACCGGCGCGAGCCGCGGCATCGGCGCTTGCATCGCGCTCGAGCTGGCGCGCCGCGGCTTCACCGTGGGCTGTTTCACCCGCAAAGGGATGGTCCCGGACACGGAGGGCTTGTCGCGCGAGGCCGCGGAGCGCCTGGTCGGATGCCGCTGCGACGTCACCGATGAAGCGAGCGTGCGGCGCGCGCTCTCCGAGCTCACCGCGCGCAGCGGCGCGATCAACGGCCTCGTCAACAATGCGGGCATACACCTCGCTGCGCCGAGTCACGAGATGACGACGGAGACCTACGAGAAGGTGATGGCCGTGAACGCCACCGCGGTTTTCGCCGCGTGCCGGGAGGCCTTTCCTCATCTCGCGAAGGCGGGCGGCGGCATCATCGTCAACATCGGTTCGTTCTTCGACAAGATGGGCGTCAAGCGCAATCTCGCGTACTGCGCGTCGAAAGCGGCGGTCGGCGCGATGACGCGCTGCCTCGCCGTCGAATGGGGAGCCAAGGGCATCCGCGTCGTGGACGTCGCCCCGGGCTATATCGAGACCGACCTCAACCGCGATGCGCTCACGAAGGGGCCTCTGCGCGATTTCCTTGCCAAGCGCATTCCCGGCGGCCGGCACGGCACCGCTTCCGAGGTGGCGCGGCTGGTCGCGGCCATCTTCAGCGAGGACATTCCGTTCCTGACGGGCGAGACGATCTACCTCGACGGCGGGCAGGGCATGGCGCATTGACATGAGCGTATTTGACCGGCTCGACGCAACCGTCGCCTTCTCCGGTGAGGAGCGCATGCTGATCGAAAGCGTGCGCGGCCTGGCGCGGGAGAAAATCGCGCCGCGCGCGGCGCGCTACGACGCGACCGGCGAGTTCCCGTGGGACAACGTCCGCGCGATCAACGCGCTCGGGCTGAACGGGATCTTCGTGCCGGAGCAGTACGGCGGCACGCCGATGTCGTACGCGGCGTATCTGGAGTGCGTGCGCGAGATCAGCAGGGCGTGCGCCTCGACCGGCGCGATCTGGGCCACCAACTTCCACGCGATGAAGCCGCTGATCGACTTCGGCAGCGAGGAACAGAAGCGGCGCCTGCTGCCGGTGATCGTGAACGGCGGCCTCGCCTCGCTCACCATCACCGAGGCCACCGCAGGATCCGACGCGACCGGCATGAAGACCGAATTCCGGCCCGCCGGCGATCACATCATGGTGAGCGGCACGAAGACCTTCATCACCAACGGGGCCCACGCCGACCTCTACCTGTTGTTCGGCAAGTGGGGCAGCATCGAGGACGGCAGGAAGGCGATCTCGGTGCTGGTGCTCGAGAAGGGCACGCCCGGACTGCGGGTGGTAAGAGAGGAAGACAAGATGGGGCTGCGCGCTTCCAGCACGGCGGTGCTGGCCCTCGACGGCTGCCGCGTGCCGCGCGCCAATCTCGTCGGCGAGCCCGGCGACGGGCTCAAGATCCTGCTCGCCTCGCTCAACCGGTCGCGTCCCAGCATTTCCGCGCACGCGCTCGGCATCGCGCGCGGCGCGTTCGAGGACGCCGTCGCCTACATCAACGAGCGCCGGCAGTCGGGCCGCCGCATCGTCGAGTTCCAGGGCATCCAGTTCCTGCTGGCCGACCTGGCGTCGGAGTTGGCGCTGTGCGAAGCGTGGCTGTGGCACGTCGCGCGCCTCGTGGACGGCGGAGCGCAGGATTTCGGGGTGGAAGCCTCGATGCTCAAGCTGCGCGCCTCCGACCTCGCGATGCGTATCGCAACCGAGGCCGTCCAGTTGCACGGCGGCTATGGCTACTGCAAGGACTATCGCGTCGAGCGCCTCATGCGCGACGCCAAGATCACGCAGATCTGGGAGGGAACGAACCAGATCCACCGGCAGTTCATCGGGCGCAGCTTCATCAAGAAGTAGAAGACCCCATCAGCCACGGAAACACACGGAAGGGCACGGAAAGTGAAAAACAGCAGAAAGCTGTATAAGATCGTTTCACCTGTCTCGTCTTGCCCTTTTTCCCACTTCGGTGTAATTCCGTGTGATTCCGTGGCCAAAATGACTTTGCTTCTGACATCAAGGAGGAGGGAAACATCATGAGTTCAACATTGTCCAGCGTTTCCGTGGCGGCGCTTGCCGCACTGCTCGCCTGTCCCGGCTTAACCGCCGCTCAGAGCTATCCGACGCGCACGATACGCATCATCGTGCCCTACTCGCCCGGCGGCTCCACCGACGTCGTGTTCCGCTTGCTCGCTCCCCGGCTGTCCGAGGACCTTGGCCAGTCCGTGGTGGTCGAGAACCGCCCCGGCGGCTCCTCGACCATCGGTCTCGACCTCGCGGCCAAGTCGCCGCCCGACGGCCATACGTGGGGCACGCCCAACATCACGTTCGGCGCCAATCCGAGCCTCATGAAGAAGATGCCGTTCGACTCGGAGAGGGATCTCATTCCGGTCAGCCAGGTCACCGTCGTCACGATGGTGCTGTCGCTGCACCCGTCGGTGCCGGCGCGCTCGGTAAAGCAGTTGATCACGCTCGCCAAGGCGCGTCCGGGGGAGCTCAACTTCGGCTCCGCCGGCAACGCTAGCGCGAACCATCTCGCCACCGCGAAGTTCATGCACATGAGCGGCACGAACCTCACGCACGTCCCCTACAAGGGCGGCGGCCCGGCGGTGATTTCGCTGGTGAGCGGCGAAACCTCCATGCTCTTTGCCACCATCCCGTCCGCGATCCAGCACATACAGGGCGGGAGGCTCCGCGGCCTCGCCGTGAGCCGGGCGCAGCGCAATCCCGCGCTGCCGGACGTGCCGACGGTGGCCGAGGCCGGCGTTCCCGGCTACGAGGCCATCGAATGGAACGGCGTGATGGTTCCGGCCGGCACGCCGCCCGCGGTGGTGCGGCGGATATACCAGGCACTCTCCAAGGTTCTCGCGGCCCCGGCGATGAAGGAGCGCATCGTCGGCGTCGGCGCGGAGGTCGTGGGCAGCTCGCCCGAGGAATTCACGGCGTTCATCAAAAGCGAGTTCTCCGCCTGGGCGAGGGTGATCAAGGAAGTCGGCATCACGGTTGAGTGAAAAGATCAACACCCAACCAGCCACGGAATCACACGGAAACACACGGAATTGAAACCAAGGGCGAGACTAGGCACCGAATTGCTTGTTGTTGATATGGTTTTGAGCTTCCGTGCCCTTCCGTGTGATTCCGTGGCTAAGTTTTTATCATTTCTGAGATGACGACGATCAAGACCGTAGGCGTTGCCGGCAGCGGCACCATGGGCGCCGGCATCGCCATCGTCGCAGCGCGCGCCGGATTCAGGACGGTTGTCTACGACACGCGGGCGGATGCGCTCGCCCGGGCCCGCAAGCAGACCGAGGGCTTTTTCGCGAAATCGGTCGAGCGCAAGAAGTTGTCGCAGGATCAGGTCGAAAAAATCCTCGCGGGCCTGTCGGGAACGACCGACATCGCGGCGCTCGCCGCCTGCGACATCGTGATCGAGGCGGTGTTCGAGGACCTCGCCGTGAAACACCGGCTGCTCGCGCAGCTCGACAAGGTGTGCCCGCCCCACGCCATTTTCGCGTCCAACACCTCCACGCTCTCGATCACCGAGATCGCCGCCGGCTCGGGGCGCGAGGACCGCTGCGTCGGCATGCACTTCTGCCTGCCGGCGCAGTTGATGAAGCTGGTCGAGATGTCGCCGGGACTGAAGACCAGCGACGCGGCATTCCAGGCGGCGTGGGATTTCTGCAAGGCGCTGGGCCAGACGCCGGTGAAGACCCGGGACAGTCCCGGCTTCATCCTCAACTACTTCCTGATACCGTTCAACAACGACGCGATCCGGCTGGTCGAGGCCGGCGTCGCCGCGCCCGCCGATATCGACCGCGCGGTCAAGGCCGGTCTCGGCTACGCGATGGGGCCGCTCGAGCTGCTCGACCTCGTCGGGCTCGACACGCACCTGCTGGTGGCCGAGGCGCTCTATGCCTCGACGCGCGACCCGCGCGCGGCGGTTCCGGCGCTGGTGAAGCAGATGATTGCCGCCGGCAGGCTCGGCCGCAAAACGGGGGAAGGGTTCTACAAGTATCAGGGCAGCGGGATGTTCGGAGGTTGAAGAATGAACGCGAGCGTTCATTCTTGAATGGAAAACGGAAATGAGATACCAGATCATTCGCGCCGGGGAAAGCCGGTCGTTTCCTGAAGATCACCCGCTGACGGCGGGTGGTAAGGACAGCGGCGAGATCATTGTAATCATCGGCGCTGACGCGGGCGATGCGTTCCGCAAACTCGGAGAGACCGATCAAAGGGCCGCTGTCCTGATCGAGCTCGGGACGGAATGTCTCGGCGCACACACGGGAGAGCGCCGCGGCGAGGAAGGTTCCAACGTGCTCGGCTTCGCGCGGTTTCGCCTGGGAGGCGGCGAGCCCTCGAAGCTGGTCGAGGTCGTCCGTCAGCCGCGGACTCCCGAACCGGCGGTCGCGGCGGCGAGGCAGGTGTTCGAGGGTGTGGGGCTGCAAGTGGCGGTGTGCAACGATTTCGCGGGCCGCATCGTCGACCGGCTGGTGCGGCCGTACTACAACGCTGCGTTGCGGCGCCTCGACGAAGGTCTGGCGAGCGCCGCCGACCTCGACACCACGCTCAAGCTCGGACTGGGCTATCCCGAAGGGCCGATCGAGCTGCTGGAACGCACGGGCCTCGCCCATCACTGCGACGTGACCCAAGCCTTGTTCGAGGCCTACGGCGAGGCGGCGTACGCGCCG
>Ga0326597_10007393_pt1 | contig 14953 bp, 21 predicted proteins | sample RVTome_12_FD_203789 | JGI IMG/M metagenome (GOLD analysis project Ga0326597, IMG submission 203789) | Soil microbial communities from uranium-contaminated site in the Upper Colorado River Basin, Wyoming, United States - RVT100D185 | ecosystem: Environmental > Terrestrial > Soil > Contaminated >... | reverse complement strand
CTTGATCACTGCTGCACTCGCCTCGGAGACGCGTATCGGCGGATCAATCGGCGACGGAATCTCGACATCTCCGTTTCCGTACCACTGAAAGAGCAGATCGAACCCGGATTCATCAGGACCGGCGATGTATCCGTCGAGCGACATCGTGGCACCGGCGTTTACCTTTCCCATCCTGTCTCCTCACACCTCGCGTGAGCCAGTGTTAGTCGACCGGCGGCTGTAATGGAGAACTGAGATGAGCTTTCCGACACCGGACATGCCATTGACTCACATCCTGGTCGTATCCGACGTCGACCGTTCCCGTCGCTGGTACACGGAAGTGCTCGGAGCAAGGCTGCACCGCGAGTACGGCGGGGACTCGGCCGTCTTGTCCTTCAGCGGCGCCTGGCTGCTGCTCGTCACCGGCGGACCTCCGTCCGACGACAAACCCACGATCTCACTGGCGCCGCCGGCGGATCCCGACCGTGTCGACCACTTGTTCACGATCCGGGTGCCCGACTGCCGGGCCGCCTTCGGGACGCTGTCGACCCGAGGGGCCGAATTCCTCACACCGCCGTTCGACCACGGGGCCGAAACCAGATGCTTCTTCCGGGATCTCGACGGACATCTCTTCGAGATCAGTGAATACAGGGGCTGACGCTCACGACCGCAAACAATGGACCGGATCCGATCGTCATCGTCACCGCCATCGCTCCTGAACTCGCCGGGCTGCGAGCCGATCTGCAGGAGGGGAGCGAGTCGACCCTCGCCGGCCGCTACCTCGCTTCGGGCTACCTCGACGGTCGCTCGGTGGTGATCGCCGAGGGCGGCATCGGCAAAGTCAACGGTGCCATCACTGCCACGGCTCTGGTCGAACGTTTCGGTTGTCGGCTACTCGTTTTCACCGGCGTCGCCGGCGGCCTCGACCCCGAGCTTGCGGTTGGCGACGTGGTGATTGCAGAGAAGACCATTCAGTACGACACCGGCGTCGCAGGGAAATATGGGCTCGAGCGGTACCAACCCGGCCACGTTCCGTTCTTCAACCCCACCGACCGGTTCGGCTATGAGCCGTCGCCTCCACTGCTGGCGGCTGTCCGCCGACGCCTGGATGGGTTCACTCTTCCTCCGTTGAGCTCTCGAGCCGGAGGCATCGGCCAGCCCCCGCACATCGTCTTCGCGACCGTCCTCACCGGCGACCAGTTCGTCAACTCTGAGGTGACACGCCTTCGCCTCCGGTCCGAGCTCAAAGGCGCCGCCGTGGAGATGGAGGGCGCCGCCCTCGCCCAAACCGCCGAGGCCCTGGGCGTCGATCATCTCGTCATCCGCTCCCTCTCCGATCTGGCCGGGGCCGGCTCGATCAGGGACTTCGCAACCTTTCTCGACGAAGTCGCCGCCAATTCTGTTCGAGTCGTTCGACACTTGTTGGCGGCGTTGTGATGCCGATCCCCAAGGCGGTCGCTCGCTTCAACAGGTACGTGACCAACCCCCTCGCCCGCAGGATTGCCGGGTGGGCGCCGATGTTCGCCATCGTCTACCACCGAGGGCGCCGCTCGGGGCAGCGGTACAGCACTCCGATCAACATCTTCACGACCGACAGCGGCTTTGTGATCGCTCTCACCTACGGCCCCGATGTGGATTGGGTCAAGAACATCACCAAGACCGGAGAGGCTGAGATCCGCCACCGATCCCGCCTGATTCGAGTGGTCGGACCGGAGTTGATCCCCACAGACGAAGGAATGGCGGCTATGCCCCGACTGGTGAGATCGATCCTGCGGATGATCAATGTGACGGAATTCCTGCGTCTCACTGTGAAGCGAGGGGATAGCTAGTCCTCGACCAGGGTGGTCTTGCCCGTGCCGTAGGCGCCGTTGACGATGGGGGCTTCCATCGGCCGAGTCTGCCAGGGGCCGCTCCGCGCCGCCGTCCACCTTTGAACGGTACGACAATCCCACGACGTGAAAAAGGCCATCGTGATCCGCTGGCTCGAGCGCTCGGAGTTCGCCCGCATAGGCGAGATCGACCGCACCGAGCGCATCGACGTCATCTACATCCAGCACGGCGCTCTATTGGAGGAGCTCGCCGGCGATTGGAGCGCCCAGCCTTGGCGGGATGGAGAGGGCGAGCACTCGGTGGGGCACCAGCACCAAGAGCTTCTGCACTGGGCCGGCGCCGGTGGGATCGCCCTCGGCGCTTTCGCCGGTGGAAGGCTGGTCGGCATAGGAGTCGTCGTTCCCCATCTTCGACAGAGGTTGGCCCAGCTCGCCTACCTCCATGTGAGCGACGGCTATCGGGGAACCGGCATCGGCGGGCGGCTTTCCGAACAACTCGAACAGATCGCCCGCGACGCCGGCGACAGCGAGATGGTGGTGTCGGCCACGCCTTCCCAGAACACGGTTCGCTTCTATCTGGGTAGAGGCTTCGCGCCGATGGCCAACCCGCTCGCCGAACTTTTCGAGCTCGAGCCCGAGGACATCCACCTGGCAAAGCAACTCGGCCCTTAATCACCGGGGCCGCAGCCGGACTATGCGCGGAGCGGCACCCCAACAAATTCTTGGGACAAGGGTATTGAACCCGGTCGCGGCATCCCGTATGTTTCGAACAGATGTTCGCTGTATTGGAACCTTCGCAGATCGATCGCCTCGACGGGATGGCCCCGGGACCGGGGCTGGGAGGGCTGCTCGCCTCGATCGATCGGGGGCGGCTCGACGGGTATGGGCGGGTGGTGCTGATGAAGGCCCGGGCCCGTCAGATCGCCCATCTCCAGGCCGAGTTCTACGCCGACGTGTGGGCGGTGGCCGAGGCCGAAGATCCCCTGCCGGGGGAAGACATGTACCAGTTCACCTCGGAAGAGATCCAAGCCGCCCTCTCCTGCACTCGGCGGGCCGCCGACCGCCACCTCGGCCTCGCCTACGACTTGTGCATACGTCATCCCAAGGTGCGGGAGGCGCTGGCGGAGGGAAGGATCGACCTGTCGAAAGCCCGGGTAATCTCGGATCGGCTCGGCCTGGTCGACCGGGAACTGGCCGCCCGACTGGCCGAGGTGGTCCTCGAGAAGGCATCCACTCAGACCACCGGCCAGATCGCCGCTCGCATCGACCGTCTCATCATCGCCGCCGACCCCGAAGCCGCTCGCAAGAAATACCAACGGTCAGTGGCCGACCGGCATGTGCAGCTGGAACCTGACTCGGACGGGACCGCCACCCTCACCGGATTCAACCTCCCTGCCGACCGGGCGCCACGGGCGATGGACCATATCAACCTGCTCGCCGGCCGGCTCCGGGTCAAAGGCGAAATCAGGACGATGGACCAACTCCGAGCCGACATCCTGCTCGAGCTCCTCGAGGGTCGCCTAGGGACAGGCGCCCTTTCCCGAGGAGCTGTCGACCTGCGAGTCGATCTCACCACCCTGGCCGGACTAGACGACCAACCGGCCGAGGTCGCCGGATGGGGTCCATTGATTGCCGAGGTGGCACGACGGATCGTCGACGAGCAAACCAAGGCTCAATGGCGGGTGACGGTCACCAATCCTGACACCGGCGAACCGCTCTGGACCGGGACGACCCGCAGAAGACCGACCGCCTACCAACGGCGTCTGATCTCTGCCTGCAACCCCACCTGCGTATTTATGGGCTGTCGCAGTCCCGCCACCCGCTCCGACCTCGATCACAACCATCCCTGGGCCCGAGGCGGGCCCACCACCACCGACAACCTCGGACCTCTCTGCCCCCGCCACCACACCGCCAAAGACCAAGGAGGCTGGACCCTCCGACAAGCACCGCCCGGCACCTACCGATGGCAAAGCCCCCTCGGTCACGGCTATGTCGTCACCAGCCAACCGCCCTAAGGTTCGCCTCGGCGCTAAGGCTCCACCACTTCGATCTCGCCTCGCATGCCGTATTCGTAATGGCCGGGTAGATGGCAGGCGAACTCGAAGGTCCCCGTCTCATCGAAGTTGAAGGTGGTGATGGCCGTGCCGTTGGGTCCGACCGTGACCTCGCCTGGTATCGACGGATGCTCGGCCTCGGTGCCGTTGGCATGACGAATGTGCACCTCGGGGCCTCCGGTGATCAGCTCGTGGTGGATGGGATCGTCGTTGACCACCAGGAAACGAACCCGGGTGCCGGCCACGACCGCCAGCCGGTCCGGTTGGAAACGGGAATGATGGATGTCAATCTCGACTGTGACGTCGCCGGGGCCCAGCGGCACCATCTCGGGGTTGGCAGCACTGGCGGCCAGTCCGTATCCGACCCCGGTCACGAGAGCGGTCACGGCGAGGACCAGGAAGGCGAGCTGCCCATGACCACGGGAAGAGGAATCCTGGGTCACGCCGGTCGGCCGCCTCCCAGTTCGAATCGGCGGCGAATCGGCCTCCCTGCAAGTAGGAAGGCGAACGTCCCGGCCCCGATTCCCGCCAATAATGGCCACATGGTCCAACTCGACGGATTCCCTGGGTCGATCGCCTCGGGGGCGGGAACCCCGGTATCGGCGAAGTTGGGGGCGACCCCGGATGTGGCCGAGATGGCCAGGTCGTAGTCGAGCTCGGCTGCGGGGGAATCGAGCTTGAGGTAAGAAAGCCACATCTCGGCGGGCAGCCACTCCATCCCAACATCCGAACGGAGGTCATCCAGCAAGAAGTCGGTCGCCGGCTCGCTGCGATCGAGGGTCATCCCGGTCCCCCCGGCCAAAAGCCCGGGCTCATCTGGAGTGAGGAGAAACACGTCGGCTTCGATCCGGGTAGCCCCGTCTGCTCCCAGCCCGAGGATCCGGATCGGGACCCAGGGATCGTCGGTCGGGATGGTGGCCATGATGGGGGTGCTATCGCCCGGCTGTTGTTCCAGCCCAGCGGCTCGTTCGGCGTTGAAGCGAGCGGCCATGAACACCGGGCTGCGGCGGGCATAGAAATCGAGGATCTCGGGGGCGTCGGGGGTGAGGAAGAAACCGTGCTCGACGGCCCAGGCTCCGACCTCGTCGCCGCCTCCGCGGAGGACAGTGATGTCGAGAGCGTCGATCTCGACCTCAAGCAGGACTTCGGCCTCGCCTGCGAAGGTAGCCGCGGCAGTTGTCAGAGAGTCTCGGGAAGGTGGCGCCACCTCGAGGGCGAGCCGTTGCAGAGTCCAGTCGCCGCCGCGTTCCACTTTGGTAGGCACATCGGGGAGGGGGATGATCGATCCAACCTCCTCGCCGCTGCCGGTGAACTCGAAGGCGGTGACATAACGCTCGACTCCGTCGCTGTAGGCAGCGAGGGTGGTGGTCCGCACCAGTTGGATGGATCCGTTCTCACCCACCAACCCGCCGCAGGCGAGCGCCGGAGCCGCCAGGGCGACTGAGACCGCCACCGCCAAGGTCAGAAAGCCGGTCCGCCTAAAGGTCCGAGCAATTCGCTGCGCCATGCCGTCCTCTCGTCTGGTCGTGGAGGTATGACGAGGTCAAGCATCCTCCGGTTCCCGGTAGTGCCGGCTACTCAACCTGAGGGGCCACCGCCCAGCGGGAGGAGCGTGCCCTGGAGGCGGGTACGGCGGCGGTCCGGCACCTCTTCGTAACTCGTTGAGAGGTCCGCCTGAAGAGCGACCGATCGGGGCTCAATTGCCGGGCGCGGGCTCCCAGAGCTCGAAGCGGTTGCCCTCGGGATCCACCGCCCATCCAAACCGGCCGAATTCGTGAGCCTCGACCCGCTGATCGACCTCGGTTCCGAAGGCGCGGAGGCGTTGCAGCATCGCCTCTAGATCGTCGACCCGATAGTTGATCATCGCCGCCTGGCCGGTGGGGCCGAAGTAGTCGGTATCGGCTGGAAAGACCGACCACGTCAGGGTCTCGCCTCCGGCGTAGGACATAACGGCGTAGGTCTTGGCACCGCTGGGAAGGCCGAGCACCTCGGAGTACCACTTGGCCAGGGCCGCCGGATCCTTGGCACGGAAAAAGACTCCTCCCACCCCTGTTGCCCGTGCCAGCCGTGCCTCCTTTGCTACTACCGGAAAGATAGATCGTGATTGGTCGCCGGCATGCCCCGCGAGATTGGGACACCGTGGGTTTCGACCTCTCCCCTCGCCCTCAGGTCACCAGCAGCTCAGAATCAACTCCGAGGAGCTCATAGGTCCTGATGGCGCGGCGGTCGAGGGTAAGGAGAGTGACGTTGTGGTCCAAGGCGATACTTGCGATGAAGGCGTCGTAAATGGCTCCGCCTGCGATTCCGGCCGCCCCGCAGATCCCGACGATCTCGTTCATCAGATCCGCTGACGGGTAAAGGATCCTCTCGTTGCGGAAGAACCCGACCAGTACGCGGGCAGCGGTATCGGCTGCCAGGCGGTGCGGGGAGGGAATCCTGGTGAGAACCGAATAGGCCTCAATGCGGACGTGGCTGGAGATCCAGGAGCCAGCTGCCGCCCGCCGGCACAGCTCATGAGACTCGTGCCACCCAGCGACGGCGGGAACCGCAACACTGGTGTCGACCGCGTTCAACGCCTCGCCTTCTCCAGGGTTTCGCGCACCATTTCGGCTGTTAGCGGGGGTACTGGTCTCTTGGGCATGGCCACAACTCCCTCGGGGGTTTGGATTAGGTCGACATCCAACGGTGCCGGCCACAGTTCGATGATCCCGTCTCGTTCGACGATTTCGAGCTCCTCCCCGCCGCGCAAGCTCATACGGTCGCGGATCGACTTGGGAACAACCAACCGTCCCGATCGGTCAATGGCAGTTCTCATGGCACAGAATCTACCACTGGAGGTGCCATGAGTCGTCGACAGTGTTCAGTTCGTCAGAATCTGGCCCCGTCCCAGTCGGCCCGCTTTGACACTGGCTGACCCATAGGACTAACGTTAACTAGTTGGTTAACTTTCTGACCGAGCAGCCGGAACTTGACGAGGCCTTCGATGCGCTCGCCAACTCCCACCGGCGAGCGATCGTCTCCGCTTTGGGTCTCCAGCCCCGCTCGATCAGCCAGCTAGCCGCAATGCGGAGTCTCTCGCTTCCCGCCATCCACAAACACGTCCGCGTGCTCGAGAGCGCGGAGATGGTCGTCCGCAAGAAGGTGGGACGCACCAACTTCCTCGCCCTCAACCGGGTGCCGCTGCGGGGGATGCAGGATTGGCTCGGTGGGTTCAACCCCTACTGGGGGAGCGAGATGGAGACTCTGGAGAACTATGCCCAATTCCTGGGCAGCGAACACCCCGACAAGGAGGGGCCATGAAGAAGTTCATGTTCATCTACCACGGCTTCACTGAGCCGACCCAAGCGAACAAGGACGCCTGGATGAACTGGTTCGGAGAGATCGGGGGGAGCATCGTCGATAGCGGCAACCCCTTCGGAGCGGGAAGGGAAGTCACCCCCTCGGGCCGCCGGGACCTGGCGATGGATGCCGGCGCCGCCTCCGGCTACACGATCGTCAACGCCGACAGCATGGAAGCGGCCGAGAAGCTGCTCGAGAACTGCCCGATCGAAACCAGTGTCCGGATCTACGAAGCGATGGCCATGTAAGTTGCCCCCCGGCTTTCACCGAAACACCCTTCCCAGGAAGCGGTCGAGATGGTCGGCCACCTGTTGGGGACGAGACAGCAGTGGGAGATGACCGGCGTCGGAGAGCAGCTGCAGCTCAGCCCCAGGTATGGCGGCGGCAAGGTGGCTGGCGTCTTCAAGAGCCGTCGGAGAGATGACATCCAGGGCACCATGGATGATCAGGGTGGGCACCGTCACCTCACCCAGCCGGGAACGGAGATCCACCGTATAAAACATCTCAGTCAGGTGAGCCGCCGCCTCGGGGCCGGTGCGGAAGATGATGTCCCGCAGCCACTGTTGGAGATGATCACTGTCCGGCTCAGGAAACACGACTTTGACGAAGTAGTCGATCGTCACCTCGAAGTGGTTGCGGAGGCCGTCAACGAAACGGTGAGCCTCGGGCCGGTCGAATCCCCAGGCGTGGCCATTGACGATGGCCAGACCTGCGAAGCGGGACGGCTCGGCCAGTACGGCCTCGAGGGCCAAAGTCGCATTACTTGAGTCCCCGGCGATAACGCAACGATCGACGCCCTGGTCATCAAGCACGGCCAATAGCGATTCCAAATGCCGGGGGCGGGTGATCTCGGCGAAAGGGGTCTTCGTCTGGCCCACCCCGTCGTGGTCGAGGCCGACCACCCGCCAGGTGGAACTCAGCAGTTCAAAGGTCGGTGCCCAGATCTCCCAGCTGGCGAACGCCCCCGGGATTCCCACCAACGTACCTGGCCCCTTTCCAAAGGAAACGGAGTGAACCCAGCGATCCTCCACTCGGGAGAACATTGACGTCCGATCGGTCGGTCTCCCCCAAGGTACTGGCTCTACAAGCCTGGCAGCCCTGACTGCATCCAGGCAGCTAGCTCAGGGGACGTTGACCAGGAGGTTGCCTGAGGTCCAATCGTTGGCGGCCTCGTAGGTGGCCTGGGCCCCGCTGCCGAGGTAGGGGCCGTACATCGTGTTCTTGTCGTTCCGATACTTGTAGCTGTTGACCGAATAGAGGAGCCCTGTGCCGTTCCCCTCAGAGAAGTCAGCCAACCACGGCCCGCCGCTGGAGCCGCCGGTCATCTTGCAGGCAAGTCCCTGGGTGGTGCTCCCATACGGGTCGTCCTTGGCAGTCCCGGCGCAATAGATCAGATCGTTCCCGTTGAAGGGGCGGGCGTGCGGATAGCCGAAGGAGTAGACCCCGAGCCGTTCGCCCTGGTTGAAGGCGATGCCCTGGGTTCCGTAACCCGATTCGAGGAGAACTCCGGACCGGGGGGCGATGACGGCGAAGGCGTAGTCATGCTCGAAGTCACGATCCGCCCATCCTTCGGTGGTTACCAGTCCCATTGCGGTGAAGCAGCGGTCGGAGCCGGCGCAACTCAAGACCGGGTTGTCCTCGTAGGCCGGAAAGAACACCCAGTTGGTGGCGAAAGCATTGGCGACATCGTCGTAAACGCAGTGCCCTGCTGTGAGAACCAGCGAGTAGCCGCCGAGAGAGTCGACCACGGCGCTGGCCGAGCAGACATAGTTGGAGGTACCGAGGGTGAAGAGCACTTTGCCGGTGGTCTGCTGGACCTCGCCGCCGCCCTCCCACGAGACGCCAGTTATCGTTCCCTCTTCCCCACCGCCACCACCTCCACCGGGGGTGCCCGGTGGCTTGGCCTGAGGCGACAGGCCGCGGTCGACGACCATGTCACGTGGTATGGCCGAAGCGATCCGAGCAGCGGTCCAATAAGCGGTGATCCGCTCTTGTTCTGCCTGAGCCCGGTCTCCGACCGTGGCACTGGCGGAGGCCGCCATCAACCCTACGAACAACACAACGACGACAGCAGCAACTCGATAACCGCTCCGAATCATGGTCCTCTCCCTTTACTCCACCGGTCTGCCGTGTCAAGGCTAGAGCACGGGCCTACCGGTCTCTATGGGCAAAATCGCCGCCAACTGGATAGCTCGAGCCGGCCTCTCAGGGTCGATTTCAATCGGGATTCGGATGGCGCTCGAGGATGGCACGGAGGTTGGCCAGATCCTTCTGATTGGCTCTCCGCATGGCGACGGCCATCACAGGGGCGCTCACCTTGGAAAAACCCGCTGGCTCGCCGCGGTTGCGAAGGGTCATGTGGGTAGCGCCGTCACCGGCCGCGCTCCACATATAGGTGGTCTCCATCGGGAACGGCCCCTCGGCGGTGGCCATCACCAACCTCTCCCCCGGCACATACTCGAGAATCTCGTATGTATACGAGAGGCGACGGCCCAGGAATCGTGCAACGAAACCAAGTCGGGTTCCGATGCCAAGTGGTGGAGTCGTCTCCCAGGCGACGGATTCGATGTTCTTGTACCAGTCTGGGGTGTGATCGGGGTCGGCCACGTAGGCAGACACGACCTCAACAGGTCGATCGATCACAACCTCGGTCAGGACATCTACTGCCATTGGTCTCCCTTCAGGTTCTGCAGGACTTGGAGCCGATCTTGGGGAGATTCGGATGGATAGGGCGGGACGTCATGGTCCTCCACCGTCGCCGACAGGCGCTCGAGGAAGCGATTCCAGCCATCCTCGTGAAGGAGGCGCGCAGCGGCGGTCGACAGCCCGCTGTGGACCAGTCGCAGTCGGGTTCCGGGCCCCTCGGGGTGGAGTGTCACCTCTACCGAAGAGCTACCCGGGGGAAGGCCCATGGCGGGGTCGGTCCATCCCCAGGTGAAAACCAGATGATCGGGAGGCTCGACAGTCAGATAGCGACCCTCGCAGAATTGCCCAGATACCACCTCGAATCGAAAGATCCCACCGGGCCGTGGCTCGACGTCGGCCGTGACACCGATCCAGCGGACGAGTCGCTCAGGATCGACGAACATGGCGAACACCACCTCGGGTGTTGCCGCCAGATCGATCTCGTGGACAACAATGTTGCCTTCGATCACGGCCGGCCCACGTTGCGGTCCGATAGCTCGATCTGAAGCCTCGACAGCTTCTCTCCCCAGAAACGGTCGAGCATCGCAGCCACCTGGGCTACCCGCTCGGCTCGCACCCTGTAATACCGGCGATTTCCTTCGGCCCGCACCGAAACCAATCCGGCCTGACGCAGTACCTTTAGGTGCTGGGAGGCGGCGGGGGGAGAAAGTCGGCAATGCTTGGCCAGTTCGCTGGAGGTGCGTTCCTTCTCCCAGACAAGATTGAGCATCTGGCGGCGGCCCGGGTGAGCGATAGCTCTAAGAGCGAACTCGGCATCGAAGCGACCCACGGCAGCCACCTTAATCGCTAATTAAGTAAACGTGCAATTAGATGCTCAATAACGCCGCCCTCATCCCGGTCGGGCGTGCAACCAACTCAGGAACAGGTCATAAATATTGACCAATGAGCGACACGCTTCCTTTCTCTGAAGTCAAGGCCCATCTGTCCGAGATCGCCGATCGGGTCGAACAACAGCACGATCGCGTTCTTGTCACACGTAACGGGCGCTCGGTGTTCGTGATCATGAGCCCCGACGACCTTGAGTCGCTGGAGGAAACGCTCAGCATCGTCAAAAACCCCGAGTTGATGGAATCGATCCGACGCTCACGCCGGGAAGCTTCCAAGGGAAAGCGGCTCAAGCTGAGCGACCACATCTGAACTCTCCTCGTGCACGAGGTCGAGATCACCCCCGAAGGACTGCGACATCTCAATGGGGTGCCGAGCAAGGTCAGAGACGCGGCGCTTGTGGCCATCCTTGGGCCCATCGCCGACAACCCACAACGCCCAGGACGCCCGCTAGTTGGTGAGCTGGAAGGATTATGGTCCGCCCGTCGGGGCGACTACCGGATCGTGTACGAAATTCTCGAGGATGAAAAGGTCGTCCTCATCCACAGAATTCAATACAGGAGCGATGTGTATATGTCCCGCTAGTGAGCGAACGCATGCCCTGGCGGGGTGTGGGTGGTTATCCCGCAACCCCCCCTGTCGTCTGCAGTGGCCAACCCCGCTGATTGATAGATTCCCTTCAGGTATTTGGTGACCGGCACAGTCCAACCTCAATTGTTTGGCCGGGATCATGACCTGGCCTCCATCGGCGCGTTTCTGAGCGAGATCGGAGAAGGGTTTTCGGTTCTCGCCCTTGAGGGAGAGGCGGGCATCGGCAAGACCACGCTTTGGGAGGCCGCGCTGAACGCCGCCGCCGACGGGCTCCACACCCTCGTGGCCCGTCCCAGCCAGGCGGAAACCGCCCTCTCCTTCGTAGGTCTCAACGACCTGCTCAGCAGCCTCGACGAGGACACTTGGTCGGAGCTTCCCCGCTCGCAACGTTGGGTGTTGGATGCCGCGCTGGCTCGAACCGAGACCGAGACCGCCGTTGAATCAGGAGCGGTGGCGATCGGGTTTCTGAGCCTGATTCGAGCCTTGGCACGCCAAGATCATGTACTGATCGGAGTCGATGACTATCAGTGGCTCGATCGACCCACCGCTCGGGTCCTCGAGTTCGCCCTACGGCGCCTGAATACCGAGCCGGTCAGGGCAGTGATCACCTCCCGCCCTCACGCGGCACGTATGGCCGGATTGCAACGGACTCTGGGTCAGGACCGTCTCGTTACCCACCAGATCGGCCCGCTCTCGCTCGGTGCTCTCTATCACCTCACCTTCGCCCGGTTCGGCGTGTCTCTGGGAAGACCCACACTGCTGCGCGTACAGGAGACGTCGGGCGGCAACCCTTTCTTCGCGCTGGAATTGACCCGCGAACTGCTGGAGCACACCGAGGAGGAACATCGCGGGCGGCCGCTTCCGCTTCCAACTCAACTCAACGATCTCCTCCGCAAACGAATCGACCGCCAACCTGCCCGTGTCCGCCGCCATCTGGCCACCGCGGCGGCCCTGTCATCCCCACGGGTGGAAGACCTGGATCGGATCAACGCCCAGTTGGCGAACCAGGACGTTCGGGCTGATCTGGAAATCGCTCAACATGACGGCTTGATCGAGATCCGGGACGGGGCCATCCGCTTCTCGCACCCGATGCTGGCGGCGGCGGCCTATGCCGTGGTCACTCCCACCGAGCAACGACACATCCACCGCCAATTGGCCCAAGTGGTGGCCGACCCGGAGGAACAAGCCCGCCATCTCGCCCTCGGGTCCGATGGGCCCAACGAAGAGGTGGCGGCCCTTCTGACCGAAGCGGGCTCTCGGGCGCAGTCACGTGGTGCCACCGAAGTCGCGGCAAGGTTCGCCGAAGAGGCATTGGAGCTCACCCCGCCCGACCGCCGCAACCTGCTGTTCGAGCGGGCACTGACAGCAGGAGATCTGGCTCTCTCCGCCGGGCACCATCCGCGGGCGCGGGCACTGTTCGAGCGAGCCGAAGCGATAGCCATACCTGGAGCAGAAAGAGCGACGGCGCTGCTACGCCGAGCCGAGCTAGCCAGTCCCTTGCGAGAAGGCATCGCGCTGTGCGTGGAGGCGCTTTCCGAGACGAGCGAGCCCCCGATTCGGAGCCGCATCCAACGAACGCTGGGAGCCATCTCCTACTCGCTCGGCAACGTGGCCGAGGCCGAGAGCTACACACGCGAGGGCGTCCGCCTGGCCGAGCAGGGTGATGATCCCCGCGCCCTCGGTATGGCTCTGGCTGAGTTAGGTCACTGGACCTTTTGTGGAGGCGGAGGCGTCAGAGACGACCTGTTCGAGCGGGCGGTTGACCTCGACCGTTCCGCCGGCGCCCCCTCGCCTCGCAGCCACCGCGCCAAAGTCACCATGGACTCAGGAGATCTAGAAGGGGGCCGACACCAGCTCGACCACCTCCTGCTCGACGCCACCGCTGAAGGCGACCTTCGCGGGGTGGCAGCCCACCACCTTCATCTCGCCGAACTGGAGATGTGGGCGGGGAACTGGCAAGAAGCCATCGACCACGCCGACGAAAGCCTTCTCCTCCACGAGTTCACCGATCAGCCCAGCGCCCCTCGCTATGTGAAGGCGATGTCAGAGGCTTGCCTAGGACAGATTGAACCTGCTCGCCAGGAGGCCGAGATCGGTCTGGCGGAGGCGCAGCGATCGGAGAACGTGGTTCTCATCATGCAGACCTGCCACGTGCTTGGCTTCATCGAACTCTCACTCGGGAACCCCGGCGCCGCTCAAGTCCACCTGCACCGCGCCACCGATCTGCTGGCGCCTCGCTGGAACCGCGAGTTTGGCGATGCCCGATTCGTCCCAGATGAGGTGGAATCGCTTGTCGTCCTTGGCGATACAACCCGCGCCGAAGAGCTCACCCAATGGATGGAGCGGGTTGGAGAAGCCACCGGAAGACCCTGGACCCTCGCCACCGGGGCCCGTTGTCGAGCACAACTCCTCGCCGCCCAGGGAAAGCTCGAGGAGGGCCAAGAGGCATCTACTCGTGCCCTCGACCACCACCATCGGGTACCCATGCCTTTCGAGCTTGGCCGTACGCTGTTGGTCAAAGGGACCCTCGAGCGCCGACGCAAACAGCGGGCAGTCGCGGCCGACACGTTGCAACAGGCTCATGACATCTTCGCCGAGTTGGGCAGTCCGCTCTGGGCCAATCGGGCTCAGGGGGAGCTCGAGCGGATCGGGGTTCGTTCCCAGGCCCAACCCTCGCTCACCCCGGTCGAGGAGCGCATCGCCCGCCTCGCCTCGCAAGGACACAACAACCGGGAAATCGGCGATCTCTTGTTCATCAGCCGGAAGACAGTCGAGGCCAACCTCACTCACATATATCGAAAGCTGGGCATTCGCTCCCGGGCCCAGCTCGGAGGCGCAATATCCCATAGCGGGAGCGGCACCACCCAAAGCTAGGGACCTCACCGATTACGGCTGCGTCCTCGATCCGTACGTTCTGAGGTAGAGCCGACACGGAGGTGAGGAGACCATGACCATACGGCCAAGCAGGCAACGATCAATCATTCTCATGATGGTGGCAATGACGAGCATCGCCCTGGCGCTGCCGGCGGGAGCCGGGAGCCAGGTGCCCTTCAAAGGTGCAGACGTGGGGACGTTTTCACTACCAGGAGCCTGCAGCGATGGCAGCCTCCAGGTCGTGATCGAAGGCTCCGGGACCGCTACCCATCTCGGCCGTTACCGCTATGAGGCCAACGAGTGTTTCAACCCGGTGACGGGCGCCTTCTCGGGCGAGCCCACGGTCACCGCGGCCAACGGAGATCAACTGTTTGGGACCTACAGCGGACAAGTGTCCTCCACCAGCGACCCCAACGTCATCACCTATGAAGAGCAGCTGACCGTCTCGGGGGGAACCGGTCGCTTCGCCGGAGCAACGGGAGCATTCGATGTGGTTGGCGAAGCGAATCTGGCCGATCTCGTTTACAACCAGAGCCTGGTCGGGGTCATCTCCAACCTGGGTCGCCCGTGAGTAAGGAGAACACCGAAGTGGGAACCAGTGAGCTGGAAGCGATTGTGGCGACGCACCCCGGCGAGGTGCTGGTGCCGGGTAACGGCGAATACGACCAGGCTCGCCGGGTCCACAATGGTCTGGTCGATAAACAGCCGGCCCTCATCGCCCCTTGTCGAAGCGCGAGAGACGTTGTCGCTGCTCTG
>Ga0326597_10007392_pt1 | contig 14957 bp, 11 predicted proteins | sample RVTome_12_FD_203789 | JGI IMG/M metagenome (GOLD analysis project Ga0326597, IMG submission 203789) | Soil microbial communities from uranium-contaminated site in the Upper Colorado River Basin, Wyoming, United States - RVT100D185 | ecosystem: Environmental > Terrestrial > Soil > Contaminated >... | reverse complement strand
GGGGTGCACCGGTGATCCCGGTCCAGACCTCCGCGAACCGCCGAGCCGCGTTCTTCTCGCCGACGACGCCGGGAACGTCCGGCGCCGCGCTCGCCACGTCTTGCGCGACGAGCTGAAGCGCGGCGTCGGCGATCGGTGTCGAGAGCACAACGAGGAACCCCGCGATGAGCGCGGCACCGACGACGGCTTCGCCGTCCCGCACCACCGCGAAGTACGGCGTCGCCGCTGGGAGCGTTGCCGTGGCCGTGCGCAGCTGCGCGGCGAGCCCGAGCATGAGGCAGTTCTCCGCCTCGCGGGCCGCCAGGAAGGATCCAGCGGCCTCCTCGAAAGCCGCCGCGGCCGAGGGTCTGTGGAGCGTCGATCCCACGCCGGTGCAGTATCGGCGTGGGACAATGGAAGGACGCCGGAGTACCCCAATCGGCAGAGGGAGCTGATTCAAGACCAGCTCAGTGAGGGTTCGAGTCCCTCCTCCGGCACCGAGCGCTCGCTACCAAGTCAGCCCGGCACTTCGACCGAGAGCGACGCCCACAGGTAGAGCGACCCCATCGTCCGGTAAGGCCGCCACGGCTCGGCGAGCTGCTCGAGATCGCTGACGGACGGACCGTCAACGCGGTACGCGCGCTCCACGGCGCGCCGCAGGCCGAGGTCGCCCACCGGCAGAACGTCCGGCCTGCGCAGATGGAAGATCAGGAACATGTCTGCCGTCCAAGGGCCCAGGCCACGCACCGCCGTGATGACTTCGCGCACCTCGTCGTCCCCCAGCCGGCGCAGGCGCGGCAGATCGAGCTCCCCACGGAGGACGTGCCGCGCGAGGTCGCGCACGTACTCGACCTTGGCGCGCGAGAGCCCGCACGCGCGCAGGGTCGAGGCGCGCATCCGCAGCAGCCGCTGCGGGTCGGGCGACGCTCCGCCGCTCGCCCCCTTGAGCCGATCGAAGATCGAGCTCGCCGCGGATACCGAGAGCTGCTGGCCGACGATCGAGCGCAGCAGCGACCCGTAGGGATCCTTCGGCCGAAGGCTTGTCCAGCGCGAGATGTCGAGCGGACCCACGGCGTCGATGACCCGCCGCAGCACCGGATCGCGCCGGCGCAGACGCGACACGGGCAGCCGCGTGCGCCACGTGACGGAACGAGTAGCGATCCGCGCGCGGGTCAGGCCAGCGGCAGCCGCAGACGCGCGGTGGTGCCACGGTCGCTGCCGTCGCTCTCGAGCTCGAGCCCCCCGCCGTGCGCTTCGGCCACGCGACGGGCCAGGTACAGGCCCGCCCCCACTCCGGCGTAGCCGCTGGCCCGCGCGCCGCGCACGAAAGGACCGCGCCCCAAAGAGCCGACCTCGTCCGCGGGGATGCCGATGCCATCGTCCCTGACCGTGAGCACGGCGGCGCCCTCGCGCGCTTCGAGCGTGACGCGCACGGCTCCGCCGCGCGGCGAGAACTTGACCGCGTTGCCGATCAGCCCGTCGACGACCAGGTCGACGCGCTCGCGGTCAGCGCTCACCAGCACGGCCGCGGGCGCGTCGATCTCGACCACGTGGCGACCGTCCTCGGCCAGGGTCTCGCCCCAGCGGCGTGCGGCGTCACGCACGGAGGCCGCGAGGTCCAACGGCGCCACGTGCAGCTCGAACGTCCCGCGGGAGAGCCGCGAGACCTCGAGCAGCCCGGTGACGAGGCGGTCCATCCGGTCGACCTGGCGCTCGAGCATCACGACGCTGCGCTCGAGCGCGTCGACGTCGAGCTCGCGCGCGCCCTCGCGCGCCTTCCTGATCCGCGAGCGGATGAGCTGCGCGACCGCCTTGAGCGGCGTCAACGGCGTCTTGAGCTCGTGGGCGACGAGGGAGACGAAGGTGTCCGCGTCATCGGGCCGGCCGGGGCTCACCGCGCGCGATCATGGCACGCCGGCGCGCCGTGCGCCGGAGCGCTAGCCGACGACGACCTCGACCAGGTCGCCGACCTCACGCTCGATCGCCGTGGACAGCTCGGCCGACACCGCGACGCGGAAGGGCGTCGGTATGCGCTGGGAGCCGCCCTGGACCCGCGGCAGCTCGAGGGCCACGGGCGAGGCGCCGGGATGCGCGCCGAGCACGGCCTGGATGCGCTGGAACAGCGCGATCGAGCGCTCGTAGTCGAGGGCCGCCCGGAAGCGGACCACCATCTGCGGCGCCGGAGCGGGAGGCACCACGCGCTCTGCGCTCGGCCGCGCAGCCTGCCCGTTGGAGCCGTTGCCGTTCGAGGCGCGCGGCGGCTCGCCGCGCCCGTTGCCGTAGCGCTGCTTGCGCGCGAGGAATGCGCGCCGCTCCTCCAGCTTGGCCTTGATGAGCCGGGGGCCCTCCTGGTCGAAGCGGACGGCGTCCTCGCAGAGCAGCTGCACCGTGTCGTCGCGCTGCTCCACCCGCGCGTTCACGAGCAGGATCTCATCGGCGTTCCATACGTCGTGCGTCGCTTCGTACGTCCGCGGGAAGACGGTCACCTCGGCCGCCCCGGTGAGGTCCTCGACCTGCGCGAACAGCATGAGCTGCTTGTTCTTGGTGATGTGCTTGCGCGCGCTCGTCACCACGCAGGCGATGGTGATGACGTCCGTCCCGGCCTCGCGCAGCTCGGCCAGGTACGTGACGACCAGGTCCGACGGGATCTTGGTCACGAACTCCTGGAGCGGGTGCTGCGACAGGTAGCTCCCGAGCAGCTCCTTTTCCCAGCCCAGCAGGTCGCGCCGCGGGGCCTCGGTGCCCTCGATGCGGCCGGCGTCCGGCACGGCGGCCACCAGGTCGAACAGACCGACCTGGCCGCTGGCGCGGTCGCGCTGCTCGCGCTGGGCGCTCGCGAGAACGCCGTCGAGCCGGCCGATCTGCGCCAGCCGCGGACCGAACGCGTCGCAGGCGCCGCACTTGATCAGCGATTCGAGCACCCGCTTGTTGACGCGCTGCAGGTCCACCCGCTGGCACAGGTCGTCGAGCGAGCGGAACGGCCCGCCCGCGCCGCGCGCCTCCAGGACGGCCTCGACCGCGGCCTGGCCGACGTTCTTGACGCCGCCCAGGCCGAAGCGGATCGTCGTGCCCGAGACGCCGAAGTCGAGCTCGCTGACGTTGACGTCGGGCGGCAGCACGTCGATGCCCAGGCGCCGGCACTCCGCGATCGCGACCGCCACCCGCTCGGGCGTGCCCATCTCGGTGGACAGCACCGCGGTCATGTACTCGGGCGTGTAGTTCGCCTTCAGGTACGCGGTGTGGTACGCGATCATCCCGTAGATCGCGGCGTGCGCGCGGTTGAAGCCGTAGCGGGCGAAGGGCTCGAAGTTGGCCCAGACCTTCTCGATGGTCTCCATGGGCACCTTGTTGCGGTGCGCGCCGGCCATGAACTTCGTCCTCTGCGCGTCGAGCTTCTCCTTGATCTTCTTGCGGATCGTGTAGCAGAGCACGTCGGCCTCGGCCAGGCTGAAGCCCGCGAGCGCCTGCGTGACCGCCATCACGTCCTCCTGGTAGACCATGACGCCGTACGTCTCGCGCAGCACCGGCTCGAGCGCGGGATGCTCGTAGGTGATGGGCTCCTGTCCGCGCTTGCGCCTGATGTAGGTCGGGATCCACTCCATCGGCCCCGGCCGGAAGAGCGCGACCATGGCCATGACGTCCTCGACGCGGTCGGGCCGCAGGTCCTTGACGTAGCGGCGCATGCCCGCCGACTCGAGCTGGAACAGGCCGGTCGTCTCGCCCGAGGCCAAGAGCTCGAACGTCTTCGCGTCGTCGAGCGGAATGTCCTCGCGACGGATGCGCACCCCGCGCTTGGCCTCGATCAGCGCGAGCGCGCGGTCGAGGATGGTCAGGTTCGCGAGCCCCAGGAAGTCGAACTTCAGCAGACCCAGCTTGTCGAGGCCCTTGTCCTCGTACTGCGTCTGGATCGCGCCGGTCCCCTTCGAGCGCTCGAGCGGGACCAGGTCGACCAGCGGCTCGCGCGTGATGACCACGCCCGCCGCGTGCGTCCCCGTCGAGCGCACCAGCCCCTCGACCTTCTCGGCCAGGTCGAGCAGCCGCCCGATGTGCGGCTCCTGGGCCAGCTGGCGCAGCTCGACCACCATCTCGCGCACGTCGGCCAGCGGCTGTCCGAACGGGATGGCCTTGGCCACGCGGTCGGCGTCGCCGTAGGCCATGCCCAGGACGCGCGCGACGTCGCGCACCGCGGCCCGCGCCAGCATCGTGTTGAAGGTGCCGATCTGCGCGACGCGCTCGGCCCCGTACTTCTGCGTGACGTACTGGATGACCTCGTCGCGGCGTGTGTCCATGAAGTCGACGTCGATGTCGGGCTGGGTGAAGCGCTCGAGGTTGAGGAAGCGGTCGAAGATCAGCCCGTAGCGCAGGGGGTCGATGTCGGTGAGGTCGACCGCGTAGGTCACGAGCGACCCGCCGGCCGAGCCGCGCACCGCGGTGAGGATCCCGCGCTCGCGCGCGAAGCGGATGAAGTCCTGGACGATGAGGATGTATCCGGCGTAGCCGGTCTTGGCGATGACCTCGAGCTCGTGCTCGAGGCGCTCGCGCAGCGGCGGTGTGATCGCGCCGTACTTGGCGGCGACCCCGGCCTCGGCCATCGCGCGCAGCTGCTGATCCGCGGTGCGGCCCACCGGCAGCGGGAAGTCCGGGAGGCGGATCTGCCCCAGCGGCAGATCGAGGTCGACCATGTCCGCGATGCGCAGCGTGTTCTCGAGCGCCTCGCCGTCGTCGGGGAACAGCGCCGCCATGTCGTCGCCGCTCTTCAGCCACAGCTCGGGGTGGTCGACCATCTTGAGCCGGTCCTGCGTGTCGATGGTCTTGCCGCTCTGGATGCAGACCATGACGTCCTGGGCCTCGGCGTCCTCGGCCCGGACGTAGTGCAGGTCGTTGGTCACGACCAGGGGCACGCCCGTGCGCCGCGAGATCTCGCGGAGACCGTCCGCGAGCGTGCGCTGCTCCGGGATGCCGTGGTCCATCAACTCGAGGAAGTAGTTGCCCTCGCCGAAGATCTCGCGGTGCTCGCGCGCGACGGCCACGGCCGCCTCGAGGCCCGCGTCCTGGAGCGCGCGCGAGACCTCGCCCTGGAGGCAGGCCGAGAGCGCGACCAGATGGCCGGCGTGCGCGCGCAGCAGCTCCTTGTCGACGCGCGGGCGGTAGTAGTAGCCGTCGAGATGGGCCGCCGTCACCAGCTTCACCAGCGCCTGGTATCCCGCGAAGTCCTTGGCCAGCAGCACCAGATGGAACGGCCGCCCGTGGCCCTCGATGCGCGCGTCGCGGTCGAAGCGGCTGCCGCGCGCGACGTAGGTCTCGACGCCGACGATGGGCTTGACCCCCGCGGCGCGCGCCACCGTGTAGAGGTCCACGGCCCCGTACAGCGCGCCATGGTCCGTCAGCGCCAGCGCGGGCATCCCCAGCTCCTTCGCGCGCGCGACCATGTCCGGGATGCGCGAGAGCCCGTCGAGGAGGCTGTACTCGCTGTGGGCGTGAAGGTGCACGAACTGCTGGGGGATCGCAGCCTCCGCTAGCCGCTGGTAGGAAGCCCCGCGGTGACCTCAGTCTAGTCGGCTGACGTTGATCACGACCGCACGGTGATCCGATGCCGTCGAAGGGACGGTGTGCGCTTGCGTGCCCGTGACGCCGATGCCCCAGATGTGGTCGATGCGGCGGTCGGGTGCGGACGCGGGGAACGTGGGCTGGTCGGCGCCAGCGTCGGCCACGAGATCGCGGAATCCGGCTTCCGCGATGAGGCCCAGCTCGGCGCTGCCGGGCCGCGCGTTCAGATCCCCCGCGATCACGGCCGGGCGCGCGCCGCCCCAGGCCCGCAGGAGCGTGCGCACCTGGCCCTCGCGCACGGCGCCGGCATCCTCGTACTGGTCGAGGTGCGTGGCGACGACGCGCACCCCCGCGACGCTGACGAGGACCGCCCCGCGCGGCTGGTGCAGCAGCCCGGGCTGCCGCTCGAAGCTGACGTACGACACGTCGGAGACGGGCAGCCGCGAAAGGACAGCATTGCCGAACGCCTCGCCGATGGTCGGCTCGAAGACGTAGGACATGCGCAGCTGCTCGGCGAGGTACGTCAGCGCGTCGTGCTGGGCGGCGATCATCCAGCCGCGCGGCACCTCCTGGAGCACGATCACGTCGGGCTGCTCGGCGCGGATCACCTCGGCGATCTCGGCCAGCGAGGGCACGTTCCCCTCGCCGTAGCCCTGGTGGATGTTGTAGGTCATCAGGCGGAACGGTCCGCGCGGATCGAAGGCGGCCGGCGCGGGCGTGGTCAGCAGCGCGACCATGGGCACGACCAGGGCGAGGATCCCGACGAGGACGACGGCCCCCGCTCCGAGCCGCAGGCGCGGCAGCGCCGCGCCGGCGAAGACCCCGAGCGCGACGACGCCGGCCGCGAGCAGGGGCGGATGGGGCGGCCCGTAGTAGGCGTAGAACGCGAAGGCCAGCGCCACGAACAGGACCCAGCCGAGCGTCAGCGCGAGCACGGTCGTGAGCGGCGAGCGCGCCGGCCGCGCGGCCGTGTCCGGCAGCACTACCGTCGAGATCAGCGTCGCGACCGCCATCAGCGCGCCGCCGACGGCCGCCGCGAGCGGCACTTGTCCCCAGACGAGAGCGGCGCCGATCGCCAGCGCCGCCACGGCCACGAGGCGTACCCGCGGCACGGAGGCCGTGAGCGCGATCGCGCCGGAAGTGAGCCCGATCCCCAGGCCGAGCGCCACCGCGTACCAGGTGCCCGGACCCTCGGGTCCCAGGCCGAGGCCTGCCGAGCCGGCGACCTGACCGGGGTCGCCGGCCGCCGTCTCCCAGACGAGCAGCAGAGGCGGTACGGCCAGGACGGCGACGGCCCCGCGCGGCCCGGGCGAGGTCCACTCCCTCTCCGCCGCGAACGCCGCGAGCCCCGAGGCGACGAACACGAGCACAGCCGCGGCCGCCAGCGCGATCGTGAGGGCTGGCGCGAGATCCACCACGGGAACGGTGCGCATCCCCGCGCGCAGCGCGAGGTCGGCGGCGAGGGCGAGCGGGAGCCCGAGCACGAACGGCGAGTCGCCGGCGTGGATGCGCGCGCTCTGCGCGAGGGCCAGCCACCACGCGCCCGAGACGACGGCCGCTCCGGAGAGGACGACGTCCGCCCAGGCATTGCGCGATATCGCGGCGGCGACCGTCGCCGCCGCGAGCAACGCCGCGCTGAAGCCGATGGCGCCGCGCGGACCCGCGCGCCAGGCCGGGACGATCGCGAAGACGGAGGCGCCGAACACCGCCAGCGCGATCGCGCCCACGGTGTCGTTGGAGACCTGGCCGAAGAGGCTCATGTAGATGGTGGACGTGAAGGTGCGGATCGCGGTGAGGAGGAAGAGAAGCCCGAGTACCGCGAACGTCGTCTGGCCGAGGATCGCGCCGCTCACCCTGCGCGCCTCTTGCGCCATACGCAACGGGTCACCGCGGCTAGGATACGGATCGCTCGATGGCCATCAGCACGATCGAGATCCGCGGTCCGCGCGTCGCCGACGCGGATCGCGTGCTCACCCGGGAAGCGCTGTCGTTCGTCGAACGCCTGCAGCGGGAGTTCGGCGCGCGCCGCGAGGAGCTGCTCGCGTCGCGCCAGGAGAAGTGGAAGGCGCTGAAAGAGGGCGGGACGCTCGACTTCCTGCCCGAGACGGCGAGGATCCGCGCGGGCGACTGGCGCGTGGCGCCCGTGCCCCGTGACCTCGAGGTCCGCAAGGTGGAGATCACCGGTCCCACCGACCGCAAGATGGTGATCAACGCGCTCAACTCGGGAGCGTCGGTCTACATGGCCGACTTCGAGGACGCCAACACGCCGACCTGGGAGAACATGGTCTCCGGGCAGGCCAACCTCACCGACGCCATCGAGCGCACCATCTCCTTCGAGAGCCCAGAGCGAAAGAAGTATCGGCTGGGCGAGCGGCTGGCGACCCTCGTGGTGCGGCCCCGCGGCTGGCATCTGCCCGAGAAGCACGTCCTCCTCGACGGCAGGCCCATCGCCGGCGCGTTCATGGACTTCGGGCTCTACTTCTTCCATAACGCGCGCCGGCTGCTCGACAGGGGCAGCGGCCCCTACTTCTACCTGCCGAAGACCGAGAGCCACCTCGAGGCGCGGCTGTGGAACGACGTCTTCAACTTCGCGCAGGACGAGCTCGGGATCCCGCGCGGCACGATCAAGGCCACGGTGCTGGTCGAGGTGCTCACGGCCGCCTTCGAGATGGACGAGATCCTCTACGAGCTGCGCGACCACTCGGGCGGGCTCAACGCCGGGCGCTGGGACTACATCTTCAGCCTCATCAAGAAGTTCGACAGGCGGGCCGACTACATCCTGCCCGACCGCATCCAGGTCACGATGACCGTGCCCTTCATGCGCGCGTACACCGAGCTCCTCGTCCAGACCTGCCACAAGCGCGACGCCTTCGCACTCGGCGGCATGGCCGCGTACATCCCGTCGCGGCGCGACCCCGAGGTGAACGAGAAGGCGCTCGCGAAGGTGCGCGAGGACAAGGTGCGCGAGGCCGGCGACGGATTCGATGGGACCTGGGTCGCCCACCCCGACCTCGTCTCCACCGCCATGGACGAGTTCGACCGTGAGCTCGGCACGAAGCGCAACCAGCTCGACCGCCAGCGCCCCGAGGTGAACGTCTCGGCGTCGCAGCTGCTCGACATCCGCGTCCCCGGCGGGACGATCACGGAGCAGGGGCTGCGCGGCAACGTCAGCGTCGGGATCCAGTACATCGCGTCGTGGCTGCGCGGGACCGGCGCCGCGGCGATCAACAACCTCATGGAGGACGCCGCGACCGCCGAGATCGCGCGCTCGCAGGTGTGGCAGTGGGTCCATCACGGCGCGAGCGTCACGGGGGGTCCCGCCATCGCGGCGGAGCTGGTCAGGCGGATCGAGCGGGAGGAGCTCGAGAAGCTCAAGGCGGCCGTCGGCGACGCCTTCTACGCGAGCGGCCGCTACGAGGACGCGGCGCGCCTGTTCGAGCACGTCGCGCTTTCGCGCGACTTCGTCGAGTTCCTGACGCTACCCGGCTACGACCTGCTGGACTAGCCGAGCCGCTCCGACAGCAGCTTCCGCACGACCTGGGGGTTGGCCTTCCCCTTGGTGCGGCCCATGACCTTGCCGAAGAGGGCCTCGATGGCGCGCGTGTTGCCGGCCCTGTAGTCAGCCACGGCCTTCGTCTCCGCGGCGAGGACCTCGTCCACGATCCGGCCGAGCTCTGACTCGTCCGAGACCTGGCGCAGGCCCTTCTCGTCCACGATCGTCGCCGCGTCCTTGCCGCTCCCCCACATCCCCGCGAACACGTCGCGGGCCACGGTCGTGTTGATCGCGCCATCGGCGATCAGGCGCAGGAGTCCCGCGAGCTGGAGCGGCCAGATCGCGATCTCCGACGGCCGCAGGCCCTTCTCGCGTAGCATCCCCAGGAGCGGTCCCGTGATCCAGTTGGCCGCGGCCTTGGCGTCGGCGCCCTGGACCAGGACCTTCTCGAAGTAGGCGGCGAGCGCGGGGTCCGACACGAGGATCCGCGCGTCGTAGTCCGACAGCCCGTGCTCGCGGGCCAAGCGCGCACGGCGCTCGGCCGGCATCTCCGGCAGCGCCGCGCGGAGCGACGCGACGAGCTCGGGCGAAGGCGCGTAGGTCACCAGGTCGGGCTCCGGGAAGTAGCGGTAGTCCTCGGACTCCTCCTTGCGGCGCTGCAGGAAGGTCCGCCCGGTGTCGGGGCTCCAGCCGACGGTGATCTTGGCCTTGCGCCTGTGCACATCGCCGCCGGCCTGCCAGTCCTCCCACAGGCGCTGGGCCTCGAACGTGATGGCCCGCTCGACGGCGCGAAGGCTGTTGAGGTTCTTGATCTCGCTCTGCGGCGGCCAGCGTATCTCGCCGTCCTCGCGGAAGCGGATCGACACGTTCGTGTCGAAGCGCGCGCCGCCCTCCTCGAGCCTGAACTCCGTCACGCCGGCGTAGATGAGCACCTCGCGCAGGGCCTCGGCGTATGCGAGCGCCTCCGACACCGAGCTCATGTCGGGATGGCTAACGATCTCGAGCAGCGGCACGCCGGAGCGGTTGAAGTCCACGAGCGAGTAGCCCTCGCCGTGCAGCAGCTTGCCGGTGTCCTCCTCGAGGTGGGCGCGGATGATGCCCACGCGCTTGGTCCCACCTTCGGCGGGGATCACGAGCCAGCCGTTGGTCGTCAGGGGCAGGTCGTACTGCGATATCTGGTAGCCCTTGGGCAGGTCGGGGTACATGTAGTTCTTACGGTCGAACTTGGTGTGCGCCGGCGTCTCGCAGTGGAGCGCCAGCCCGGCGGTGATGGCGAGCTCGATGGCCCGGCGGTTGGGCACCGGCAGCGCGCCGGGGAGCCCGAGGCAGACGGGGCAGACCAGCGAGTTCGGCGGCGCGCCGAACCAGCGCGCCGAGCAGCCGCAGAACATCTTCGAGCGCGTCGCGAGCTCGACGTGCGTCTCGATGCCGATGACCAGCTCGTACGGCGGCTCGCTCACGGCGACCCAAGCGGCGCGACCCGCGGCTGGGGCGTCGCGCCGTATTCGCGGATGTCGCGCGAGACGTTGACGATGACGCGGTCGCGGTCGACCGAGACCAGGAACCGCGCCAGCGAGCGCGGCGCCGCGATCGGCTCGCCGCGCGGACCGAAGATGGGCTGGTGCTCGATCCCGGCATCGTCCGGGCAGCGCGCGCCGTAGCTCCACACCGGCGCGGTGAACGGCGGCAGCGTCGTGACCTCGCACGCGGGCGATCCCTCGGCCGGAGCCCACTTGGCCCTGACGGCCACCAGCTCCCCGGCCACGGGCTGGGCGATGAAGAAGGCCTCGTCCTCGCCCACCAGCGGCGGCCCCACGCGTAGCGGCTCCCTTCCCACCCCCGGCATGTCAGCCAGCGCCAGCACCACGCGGCCGCCGGGTACGGCCGCGGGCGGCGTCACCAGCGACGGCAGCAGCGCGGTGACCGAGATGAGCCCGATCACCACGAGCGCGAGCAGGAGCAGCGCCGCGACGACGATGTACTGCTTCCATACCGGCGTCGGGTCGAGCGAGCCGGGCTCGACGAAGTGCTCCCAGTGCTCGCTCAATGCCGGCGCTTCACGAACCTCTCGATGCGCTCGCAGGCCTCCTCGATCAGCTCCGTGGAGGCCGCGTAGCACGCGCGGACGTGGCCGGCGCCGCGCTCGCCGAAGGCCGACCCGGGAACGACCACCACGCGCTCCTCCTCGAACAGCCGGGCCGCGAACTCATCGTCGCCCAGGCCGGTCGAGGTCACGTTGGGGAAGCAGTAGAAGGCGCCACGGGGCTCGAAGGTCGGCAGACCCATGGCGTTGAAGCGCTCCCACATCCCCTTCCGCCGCCGGTCGTACTCGGCGACCATGCGCTGCACCTCGGGCTCGCCGGTGCGCAGCGCCTCGAGCGCGGCGTACTGGCCGGCCGTGGGCACGCACATGACCGTGTACTGATGGATCTTCATCATCTGCTCGATCACCTCGGCCGGCGCGCAGGCGTAGCCGACGCGCCAGCCGGTCATCGCGTACGACTTGGAGAAGCCCGCGAGGTACACGCTGCGTTCCTTCATCCCGGGCTCGCCCACGATCGAACGGTGCTCGGCCCCGTACACCAGCCGGTCGTAGATCTCGTCGGCGTAGACGATCAGGTCGTGCCGGCGCGCCAGACGCGCGATGCCCTCGACGTCGCCGGGCTCCAGCACCGCGCCGGTGGGGTTGTTCGGGAAGCCCAGCAGGATGGCGCGCGTGCGCGGCGTGATGGCGCGCTCCACGTCGATGGGCCGCAGGCGGAAGGCGTGCTCCTCGCGCGTGGCCACCGGCACGGGCACCCCGCCGGCCAGGACGATCCCCGGCACGTACGCGACGTACGACGGGTCGGCCAGGATGACCTCGTCGCCCTCGTTGAGCGTGGCGCGCAGGGCGAGGTCGACGGCCTCCGAGACGCCGACCGTCACCAGGATCTCGCCGGTCGGCTCGTAGCGGATGCCGCGCAGGCGCTCGGTGTGCTCGGCGATGGCCTCGCGCAGAGCGCGGATGCCGTAGTTCGAGGTGTACTTGGTGCGGCCCTCCCTTATCGAGCGGATCGCGGCCTCGCGGAAACGCTCCGGGGTCACGAAGTCGGGCTCGCCGACACCGAGCGAGATCGCGCCCTCGGCCCCGGAGACGAGGTCGAAGAACCGCCGGATGCCGCTCGCGGGGATCCGCCCCACACGGTCGTTCGTGAGTGGCCGCTTGAGCAGAGCCATCTCGCTCCTCCCTAAACCTGCCTGACACCCTCGGCCGGGCGAAGCCCTCCCTCGGGTCCGGGTGCTCGACCTCGTCCTTCGGCCTCAGGGGTGGGGGCCCCTGTGCGCGAAGCGCTCTGCGCGCCCGGGGTACGAAGTCTTCCTCCGGCCCGCTCGTAGGCGGCCGCGACGCGGAACAGGGTCGCCTCCTGGTTGTAGCCGGCGATGACCTGGAGCCCCACCGGGAGCCCCTCGCTGAGGCCGCACGGCAGCGAGATCCCCGGCAGGCCGGCGATGTTCACCGGCAGCGTGAACACGTCGTTGAGGTACATCGCGAGCGGGTCGTCCACCTTGGCGCCGATGCCGAAGGCCACCGTCGGCGACGTCGGTGTGACGAGCGCGTCGACGCGCTCGAAGACGCGCTCGAACTCGGCCTTGATCAGCGTGCGCACCTTCTGCGCCTTCACGTAGTAGGCGTCGTAGTAGCCGGTCGAGAGGGCGTACGTGCCCAGGATCATGCGGCGCTTGACCTCGGCGCCGAAGCCCGCGCCGCGCGTGCGCTTGTAGGTCTCGACCAGGTCGGGGCCTTCGACGCGCAGCCCGTAGCGCACGCCGTCGTAGCGCGCGAGGTTCGCGGAGGCCTCGGCCGGCTGGATGATGTAGTAGACCCCGAGCGCGCCATCGGTCGCGGGCAGCGACACCTCCTCGATCCGCGCGCCCTGCCGCTCGAGCTCGCGGATCGCGCCGCGCACGGCGCGCTCGACCCCCGGCTCGATGCCCTCTACGAAGTACTCCTTCGGCACGCCCAGGCGCATGCCCCTGACGCCGCGTTCGAGGTCGCGCCGCAGGTCCTCGTCCGGAAGCGGCATGGTCGTCGCGTCCGCCGGGTCGGCGCCGAAGAGCGCCTGGCACACGATCGCCGCGTCCTCCACAGTCGTGGCGAAGGGGCCGACCTGGTCGAGCGACGAGGCGAACGCCACGACCCCGTATCGGGACACGCGCCCGTAGGTCGGCTTCATGCCCACCACGCCGCACAGCGCCGCCGGCTGCCTGATCGACCCGCCGGTGTCGGTCCCCAGCGCGAAGGTGACCTCGCCCGCGGCGACCGCGACCGCGGAGCCGCCCGAGGAGCCGCCGGGCACGCGCGAGCGGTCCCAGGGATTGCGCACGACGCCGAAGGCCGAGTTCTCGTTGGACGATCCCATCGCGAACTCGTCCAGGTTGGTCTTGCCGATCATGACCGCGCCATGCGCGTCGAGCCGCTCGACGACGGTCGCCGAGTAGGGCGGTACGTAGCCGTCGAGGATGCGCGAGCCGGCCGTGGTCGCGACGTCGCGCGTGCCGATGATGTCCTTGCAGGCCCACGGCACGCCGCACAGCAAGGGCGCGTCCCCGCGCGCGATGCGCTCGTCGGCGGCGCGGGCCTGGGCCAGCGCGCGCTCCTCGGCCACGGCCAGCCAGGCGTTGTACGGGTCGGCCCGCGCGCTCGCGATGGCGGCGGAGGCCAGCTCCACCGCGCTCGTCTCGCGGGCCCGCAGCGCGGCCGCGAGGGCTGGGACGCTCGCCGACGACTCAGGCACCGGCGCGCTCCGGCGGGCGCTCCTCGATCACGGTCTGCACGCGGAACAGGTCGCCGTCGCGCACGGGCGCGCCGCGCATGGCCTCCTCGACCGTGAGGCCAGGCCGCAGCTCGTCCTCGCGCATCACGTTCTCGAGCGGGAGCACCGACGCGGTCGGCGGTATGGCCTGCGTGTCGATCTCGCGTAGCTTCCCCACGGCGTCGAGCACCACCGAGAGCTGCCGGGTGAAGCGGTCCACCTCCTCCTCGGTCAGGGCGATCCGCGCGAGATCGGCCACGTAGCGCACCACCCGGGGATCGATCTCGCTCACGAGGCGAGTCTAAGCCGCACTATCGGTTCGAAATGGCCGACGGCGGGCTGCTGCGGCGCGACTCGGTCGCGCGGCGCGTCGACCGCGAGATGTTCGTCCTGCTGGGCGGACCCGCGGCGCTGCTGATGCAGGTCGCGCATCCGCTCGTCGCGGCGGGAGTGGACCAGCACTCCGACTTCCGTAGCGACCCCGTGGGCAGGCTGGTGCGCACGCTGGACACGACCCTCGCCGTGGTGTTCGGCGACGAGCGCGCCGCGCGCGCGGCGATCCGGCGCTTGGAGCGGACCCACGCTCGCGTCCAGGGCGTCTCGCGCCAGGGCCGGCAATACAGCGCTCACGACCCTGCGCTGATGCTGTGGGTGCAGACGACACTGGTGCTGACGTCGCTGCGTCTCTACGAGATGGTGCTCGGTCCTCTCCCGCCGGCCGAGCGCGAGGCCTACTGGTCGGAGACCGGGTCCGTCGCCCGCCTGCTCGGCCTGCCGGAGGATCACATCCCGCCCACGCTCGCCGAGCTCGAGCGCTACGAGGGCACGATGCTCGCGCGCGAGCTAGCCGCCGACGAGACCGTGCGCGCGGTCGGCCGCGCGGTGCTCCGGCCGCTGCGCTGGGTGCCGGAGGTCCTCTACTGGCCCAGCGACGCGCTCACGTCCGCCCTGCTGCCGCCGCGGCTCAGAGCCACGTTCGGTTTGCGGTATGGGACGGCGGAGCGTCTCTTCTTCGAGGCGGTCGTGGTCGCCCTGCGCGCGCTCCGGCGCGCCCTTCCGGAGATGCTCACGGTCGTGCCCCAGGCGCGGCGCTACGACCGGGCACGCACGTAGCATCCGCGGGTCAATGCCGCAGGCCGAAGTAC
>Ga0326597_10007391_pt1 | contig 14957 bp, 12 predicted proteins | sample RVTome_12_FD_203789 | JGI IMG/M metagenome (GOLD analysis project Ga0326597, IMG submission 203789) | Soil microbial communities from uranium-contaminated site in the Upper Colorado River Basin, Wyoming, United States - RVT100D185 | ecosystem: Environmental > Terrestrial > Soil > Contaminated >... | reverse complement strand
CGGTCGCGTAGTAGAGCTGGGCCAGCTTGTAGGTCAGCTCCAAGTTGTCGGACCGCGCCTTCAAGCCCAGCTCGAAGCTCTGGATCGCCTCGGCCAGGCGCGACATGTGCTCCAGCATCTCGCCGCGGCGAATCGCGGCGTCGTAGAAGCGCGGGTCGGCCTGGAGCGCCTGGGCGTAGTGACGCTCGGCCAGATCCAGGTCGCCTTGCTCCTGCGCTATCAAACCGAGGTTGTAGTGGGCCGCCGCCCGGCCGTTGTATTTGGGGTCGGCCAGCGCGATCTCGAACTGCTGTTTGGCCCGGGGATAATCTCCCAGCGTCGAGTAAGCGCTGCCCAGGTTGGTGTGCGCTTCGCTGAGCTTGGGGTCGATGCGCAGCGCCTGCTCGTAGGCGGCGATCGCCCGCCCCACGTCGTTGCCGGCGTAGAACGCCAGCCCCAGCGCGTTGAAGAAGGTCGCCTGACTGCCGTCGAGCGCGATCGCGCGTTGAAAGTCCTGCTGGGCCAGGACCGCGTCGCCGCGATGCAGATGGGCCAAGCCGCTCTGATAGTAGTGCTGCGCCTGGCCGCGCATCAGGGTGGTGGGCTGGTTTTTCTTGCAGCCCGACAACAGAGCCAGCAGGAGCGCCGCCGCCCACAGCGCCGCCGGGGCGCCGCGCCGCCTCATCCGAGCCGCTCCCCGATCCGCGCAACGCTGGTGCGCCGCGTCGGTCCGGTGGTGTTGCGCGGCCGGATCTCGCCGCGCTCGACCGCCGCGATCAGGCTGGCGACCACCCGTCCATCGTAGCGGTCGCGACTCCATTCGGTCAGCTTCTGGAGCACGAATTGCAGATCGCGCGGCTCCTGATACGGACGCTGGGTGGTCATGGCGTCGAAGGTGTCGGCCACCGCGATGATGCGTGCGACCAGCGGGATCTCCTCGCCTTTGAGCCCGGCCGGGTAACCGAGCCCATCGATGCGCTCGTGGTGGTAGTGCAGGCCGGGGATCATGTCGCGGAGCTGCTCGACCGGACCCATGATCCGCGCCCCTTTCTCGGGGTGGAGCTTCATGATCTCGAACTCCTCCGCGGTCAGCTCGCCGGGCTTCTTGAGGATGTCGTCGTCGATTCCGATTTTGCCGACATCGTGGAGCAGAGCGCTGATGCCGATCGTCTCCACCTCCTCCTCGGGCAGACCCATGTGGCGCGCGATCGCCATCGAGTACTTCATCACCCGCTCCGAGTGACCCTTGGTGTACGGGTCCTTTTCGTCGACCGCGGCGGTGATCATCCGGATCGAGCCGAGAAACAGCTCGCGGTTCTCGCGCGCGGCGCGCTTGAGCCGCTCGACGTAGCCCTGCAGCCGGCCGACCATCTCGTTGAAAGTTCCGGCCAGCGCTCCGATCTCGTTGCGGCTGCGGATCTCGATGCGCTGGCTGAAATCGCCGTGCGCGATCGAGCGGGTCGATTCGGCCAGCCGCCGGATTGGCTCCGCGAGCTGGCGCGCGAACACCAGCCCGATCCCCAGCGCCAGCGCCGCGGCCAGCAGCGCCCAAGTGCCGGTTTGGCGCCGCATGTCCGCGATCGAGGCGTAGGCCAGATCCTCCTCGATCATCGCCACCACGCTCCAAGGCGGATCGTCGAGCCGGGTGTAGGCGCCCAAATAGCGCTTGCCGCCGCCGCTGAACGGGGTCGCGCCGCTGGTCCCGAGCGGGCTGCGATCGAGGTCGGCCACGATCGAAAGCCGCCGCATGTCGGCCCGGGTCAAAGCCTGGCGCCGATCGGCGTGGGCCAGCAGGCGCCCTTCGGAATCGACCACGAACACCGAATACTGCTGGCGCGACAGCTCCCCGACCCAATCCTGGATCGGCTCCAGGCTCAGGACCGCGGCCAGCAGACCCACGGTGGACCCGCCCGAGCGCACCGGCTCGGCATCCACCAGACACAGCTCGGCGTCCTCGGCGCTGCGGCCGACCACCAGCGGATGGCTGGTGAACCGCCCGCCGCCGATCACCGAGCGCAGCGCGGTACGGACCAGCTCGTCGGCCGCGCCGTAGCGATCCGCGGGTCCGTTCTGGGCCGCGGTGCCGCGGCCCCGAGCGTCGAGCACGTAGAGCTTACGCAAGCGGTCCGGATAGCGTTCGATCCAGCCCTCCAACTCGCGGGTCAGCTGCGGATCCTGAAGCCGCCCCGCAAAGTTGGGGCTGAGGCGCAGCAGCTCGACCATGTTGCTCACCAGATCGCGCGAGACGTCGACATAGACGCGAATCGTCTGGCCCAGCGAGCTGGTCAGGTTGATCTGCAGGACCTGCTGGTTGCGCTTGAGCACCTCGCGCGACAGCGAGATCAACTTCCACGCCGAGAGCCCGAGCGGAACCAGCGCGACCACGAACAGCGCCAGCAGCAGCGAGGTGCGAATGCTGCGGGTCGGCACGGCTCAATTATTGGTTCGAATCCTCCGCAGCGCAAATAGCCCGTTCAGTAAGCCAATTCCCGCCCAGGGCGGAAGCGCCCACCGCGCGTCTCGCGCCGGTTCTGCATTGCGGCGCAACACGAGCGAAGCAACCTTGTCCAACCTCCACCAAGGTCCGTCCGAGTACCACAGCACGGCGCAGTGGGCGGTGGAGATGGCGCCGGATGCAAGGCGCGCGACGCGAGGCTACCGGAGGCGTACTGAAAGGTACGCCGGAGGAAGCCGAGCTAGCGCAACGCCGCAGCCGGCGGCAGATCCGCCGCCTAGCCTTCGAACTCGGGCTTCAAGTTGCGGGTCATTAGCTCCCAAACCGCCTCGCCCGGCGGCTTGCCGGCGTAGAGCACCGCATGCATTTGAGCCACGATCGGCATCTCGATGCCATGCTGGCGGGCCAAGGCGTGGGCCGACGCGGTGGTGCGCACCCCCTCGGCGACCGCGCCGACCTCCCGCTGCGCGGCTTCGAGCGACTGCCCGCGCCCGAGTCGCACGCCCACCGCGCGGTTCCGGCTCAACGCGCCGGTGCAGGTCAGCACCAGATCGCCCAATCCCGCCAGCCCGGCCACCGTCTCCGGCCGGCCGCCGAGCTGGGCGCACATCCGTCCGATCTCGGCCAGGCCGCGAGTGATCAGCGCGGCATTGGTATTGTGGCCCATCCCGAGCCCCTCGAGCACGCCGGCCGCGATCGCGACCACGTTCTTGAGCGCGCCGCCGAGCTCGGTGCCGATCACGTCGGTATTGGTATAGAAGCGAAAGCTGCGGGAGCTGAACGCGCGCTGGAGCCGCTCCGCGGCTTCCAGCTCTTCGGCCGCCAGGACCACGGCGGTCGGATCGCCGCGCGCCACTTCCTGCGCGAAGCTCGGCCCGGAAAGCACCACCGTGCGCGCGCCGACCGCCGCGCCCCATACCTCGGTCATGATCTGACTGATCCGCCGCAGCGAGCCGGTTTCGATGCCCTTGATCGCGCTCACCGCCAGCGCAGCGGCCGGCAACCGCTCGCCGACCTGCGAGAAGACGTCACGACACACGTGCGACGGGACCGCCAGCACCACCACCTCCGCTTGCTCCAGCGCGCGATCGAGCGCGGTCTCGATCCGGATTTCCGGCGCCAGCCGGATCCCGGGCAGGTAGCGGCGGTTCTCGCGCTCCCGTTCCATCTCCCGGGCCGCCGTCTCGCGATGGGTCCAGAGTCGGATTTCGTGCTCCAGCCGGGCCAGATGCACCGCGAGCGCGGTGCCCCAGGCGCCGCCGCCGAGGATGGCGACCCGGCTCACGTTCCCGAACCGCGCGCGCGGCGCAGCTCGAAACGATGCTCGGTTCCCGCCAGCAGGCGCCGCCAGTTCTCGTGATGCTTGATCACGATCAGCGCGGCGCACAGCGCTCCGCCGATCACGATCGGCGGCGGATAGTGCAGGCCCCAGGCCCACAGCGGCAACGACAGCGACGCCAACACCGAGGCCAACGAGACAAAGCGCGCCCCCAGCAGCACCAGCACGAAGACCCCCAGCGCCGGCACGATCGCAAGCGGCGTCAACACGCTGAACACGCCGAGCGCGACCGCCACGCTCTTCCCGCCGCGGAAGCGCAGGAACAGCGGAAAAGCGTGGCCGACCAGCGCCGCGACCGCGCCGGCCGCGAGCCAGGCGGGCTCGGATCCCAGCCCGCGCAGCGCCACAACCGCCAGCGCCCCTTTGCCGGCGTCGAGCAGCAAGGTGATCAAGCCGGCGCCGGTCCCGAGCGTGCGCGCCACGTTGGTGGCGCCGATGTTGCCGCTGCCGTGACGCCGGATGTCCTCGCCGCGCCGGACCCGAAACAGCAGGTAGCCGAACGGGATCGAGCCCAAAAGATACGCCAGCACCACGCCGGTGATTCCCGTGATCATGTTCGTTCCTGCAGATGGTGCCAGAGCAGCCGCAAGGCGTACAGAGCGGACTGCTGCTGGATCTCGCGGCGCGCCCCGCGCAGCCGCAGCTCCTCGACCTGGGTGCCGCCGGAATGATCCAGCGCGATGTAGACCAGCCCGACCGGCTTGGCGCTGCTCCCGCCGCCGGGTCCAGCCACTCCGGTGATCGCGAGCGCCAGGTCGGTTCCGAGTCGCGCCCGCACTCCCTTGGCCATCTCGGCGGCGACCGGGCCGCTCACCGCCCCGCTCGCTTCCAGGCGCCGGTCCGACACACCCAGAACTTCCTGCTTGACTCGATTGGCATAGGCCACGACGCCCCCGGCGAAGTAATCCGAGGCGCCGGCCACCGCGGTGATCATCCGCGCCAGGCATCCGCCGCTGCACGATTCGGCGACCGCCAGCTGCAACCGGCGCTCGCGCAGCAGTCGCCCCACGGTCTCGCCGAGCTCGGCATCCCCCTCGGCGAACAGCGCCGGAGCGAGCAAGGCCCGGGCGCGGCGCAGCACCGGCCCGAGCGCGCCGCGGCGCCGGCGCACGAACACATCGACCTGGCCGCGCTGCGCCAAGGTGGTGATCTCGAGGTCGCGAAAGCGCCGCTCCAGCTCGCGCAGCCGCAGATCGACGTCCGATTCCGCCAGCCCCACGGTGCGCAGGCGCGCCACCGGCTGCGCCGGCTCGACCGGCAGCCGCGACTTGAGCGCGCTGTCCCAGATCGCCCGCAGCTCGCCGGGCACCCCCGGCAGCAGGATCAAGTGGCGACCGCCGCGCCGGATCCACTGCCCGGGAGCGGTGCCGGCGGGGTTGGCGAGCAGCTCCGCGCCGCGGATCACCTCGGCCTGGCGCTCCAGATTATAGCGCCGCGCCGCGTCCGGCAGATGCCGCAAGCGGCGCCGAATCAATTCCAGCAGCTCAGGGTCGCGCACCAGCCGGCGGCGCAGCAGGCGCGCGACCGCGGCGCGGGTGCGGTCGTCTTCAGTGGGCCCCAGGCCGCCGGTCGCGATCACCAGGCGGTAGCGGCTGAGCATCCGGCCCAACACCCAGCGGATCTCGGCCTCGTGGTCGCCGACCGAAACGATCGAATCGACCCCGTGCCCGAGCCGCTCGAGCTCGGCGCTGAGAAACGAGGAGTTGGTGTCGATCCGGCGGTAGCGGATCAGCTCGCTGCCGATCGCGACGATACCGGCTCGCATGACCCGGACACCTTCACCGCACCGGCCCGAGCCCGAGCCGCAGCAGCAGATGAATCGTCGCGGCCGCGTACAGCCCGGCCACCAGATCGTCCAAGGTCACGCCCCATCCGCCCGGCAGCCGCTCCAAACGCCGCGCCGGAAACGGCTTGAGCACATCGTAAAGGCGGAAGAAGAACAAACCGGCGAGCACCGAGAGCCACGACAGCGGCACGCCGATGAAGGTCACGAACATGCCGGCGATCTCGTCGACCGTGACTCGCGCTGGATCCGGCTCGCGCCACACCCGCACCGCGACCCCGGCGCAGATCACCGCCAGCGCCGCCCACAGCAGGCAGCCGAGCAGGTACGGAGCGCCGTCGCCGGCCCAGTGCCGCCAACCGATCACCAGCGGCACCGCGACCAGGCTGCCGGCGGTGCCGGAAGCGAACGGGACCAGGCCGCTGCCGAAACCGGAGGCAACTGCCAGCGCCAGGCGCTCAGGCGGGGTCCGAGCCGCTGCGGGATCAGGCGACAATCCGCCCCACCAAGTCGTAGGGGTGGGCCGCTTGAATCTCGACGGTCGCGAACTCGCCCGCGGCGCCGACGCCGTCGTTGATGATCACCCGGCCGTCGATCTCGGGCGCTTGGCTGGCCAGACGCGCGGCCAGCAGATGCTCGGTTTCCGGATGCGCGCCGTCGATCAGCACCCGCAGCTTCTCGCCCACCAGCGCGCGATGCCGCTCCAGCGCGACGCGCTGCTGCAGCGCGAGCAGCTCGCCGCGCCGGCGGCGTTTCTCCGCCGCGCTGATCCGGTCGCGCAAACGGCCGGCCGCGGTGCCGTCCTCGTGCGAGTAGCAGAACACTCCGAGGTTGTCGAACCGCGCCGCGCCGGCGAACTCGAGCAAGCTGCGGAAGCGCTGCTCGCTCTCGGTCGGGTAGCCGACGATGAACTGGGTCCGAATCGCGACCCCCGGCACCGCGCAGCGGATCCGCTCGATCAGCCGCAAATACGCTTCCGGATGGCCGCCGCGTTTCATCGAGCGCAGAATATCGCGATCGCAGTGCTGCAGCGGCAGATCGACATACGGCAGCAGCCGCCCGCCGCGCGCCAGCGCGCTGAGAAAGCGCGGCGTGATGCTGGTCGGGTAGGTGTACATCACCCGCACCCATTCCGGCGCGCGCTCGGCCGCCGCGAGCCGCTCGAGCAGCTGGGCCAAGCCGTCGTGCAGCCCTTGATCGCTGCCATACAAGGTCGAATCCTGGGCCACCAGGATCAGCTCGCGCACCCCGTCGCGCGCCAGCGCCCCGGCTTCGCTGAGGATCGAGGCGATCGGCCGGCTGCGCTGGCGGCCGCGCAGCTTGGGGATGATGCAGAAGCTGCAGCGGTGGTCGCAGCCCTCGCCGATTTTCAGATAGGCGTAATGCGGCGGCGTCGAGCGCACCCGCGGCGTGGTGTGGTCGTAGAGGAAGGTCGGCGGACCGACCTGGAGCCCGGCCAGCTCGCCGCGGGTCGCCGCCACGATCGCGGCGCCGCCGTCGATGCCGAGCCAGACGTCGACCTCGGGGATCTCGCGCGCGAGCTCGGCGGCGTAGCGCTGCGACAGGCAGCCGCTCACCACCACCCGGCCGACCTCGCCGCGCCGCTTGCGCTCGACCGCGTCCAGGATCGCGGCGACCGATTCGCGCTTGGCGCCGTCGATGAAGCCGCAGGTGTTGATCACGACGGTCTCGGCCCCGCTCGGATCGGGCTGCAGCGCGTAGCCGGCCTGCCGCAGCCGCCCCAGCATCACCTCGCTGTCGACCAGGTTCTTGGGGCAGCCCAGGGTCACCAAGCTGACCGCCGAGTTGACCACATTGGGATCGCGCTTCATGGGTAGAGCCGGTAGATCATGCGCGGAAACGGAATCGTCTCGCGCAGATGGTGAATCCCGCAGATCCAGGTCAGGGCCCGCTCGATGCCCATGCCGAAGCCGCCGTGCGGCACGCTGCCGTAGCGGCGCAGATCGAGATACCAGCGAAACGCTTGCTCCGGAAGCTGATGCTCTTGGATCCGCCGCTGCAGCAGCTCCAGGTCGTGGATGCGCTGGCCGCCGCCGATGATCTCGCCGTAGCCCTCGGGCGCCAGCAGATCGGCGCCCAAGGCGCACTCCGGACGCTCGGGATCGGGCTGCATGTAAAAAGCCTTGACCTGGCTCGGAAAGTGGTGCACGAACAGCGGCCGGTCGAACTGCTGGGTCAGCAGGGTCTCGTGGCCGCCGCCGAAATCCTCGCCCCAAGTCATCGGCTCGGCGCTGGCGGCGAGGCGCTCGACCGCCTGATCGTAGTGCAGGCGCGGAAACGGCTTCTGGACCTGCTCGAGCGGCTTGAGGTCGCGCTCCAGCAGCTCGAGCTCGGGGCGGCAGCTCTCCAGCACCCGGGCGACGATCGCGCAAACGAAGTCCTCCATCAAGTCCATCACGTCGCTCAAGGTGTAATAGGCGATCTCGGGCTCGATCATCCAGAACTCGGTGAGGTGGCGCCGGGTCTTGCTGCGCTCGGCGCGAAAGGTCGGCCCGAAGCAGTAGGTGCGGCCGAACGCCATCGCCGCCGGCTCCTGATAGAGCTGTCCGCTCTGCGACAGATAGGCCTTCTGGCCGAAGTACTCGGTCTCGAACAAGGTGGTGGTGCCCTCGCAGGCGTTGGGGGTGAGGATCGGGCTGTCGACGCAGAGATAGCCGCGCTCGTCGAAGTAGTCGCGGCAGGCGCGGATCAAGTGGTGGCGGACCCGCAGGATCGCCTGCGGCCGGCGCGAGCGCAGCCACAGATGGCGGTGATCGAGCAGGAAGCTCGAGCCGTGTTCCTTGGGCGTGATCGGGTACTCTTCGCTGATCTGGACCGGCACCAGGCCGGTGAGGGTGAGCTCGTAGCCGCCCGGGGCGCGCGGATCCGCGCGCACCAGGCCGCGCACGATCACCGAGGACTCCTGGGTCAATCGGCCGCAGAGCTCGAACAGCTCGGGGCCGACGTCGCGCGCGCTGACCACCGCCTGGACCAAGCCCGAGCCGTCGCGCAGCAGCAGAAACTGAAGCTTGCCGCTGCTGCGGCGGCTGTAGAGCCAGCCTTTGACTTCGACCTCCGCGCCGACATGCGCGGCGAAGTCCACGATTCGAACCCAAGGCACCATAGCGTGTCGGTCGAGCTTGCTGCTAGCGGCGCGCGATCAAGGAACCATCGGCCGCCGCGCCGGCGCGACCGCAGCGGTCTTGGTCGCGAGCGGAGCGGTCCTGGGCACCAGCGCAGCGGTCCTTGGATAATAGCGCCGCACGAACAGCGCGCCGAGGAAATACCACCAGGTGCAGATCGCCGCCATCCACAGCAAAAACTCCGCGCCGCCGCAGACGATCACCACCATGCCCCAAAACGGCATGGTGCTGCGTTTGGCGTACTGGTTGATCCATTTCATCAGAAAAGCGCCGCGATTCTCGCTCGAGCGCTTGTCGAGCTGCTGCTGCACCATGGTGGCGAAGCCGCTCGGGTTGGTGCCGCCGTAGCGCCGCCGCTGCCAGGCGGTGATCAGCTGACCGGCGACCACGCCGCTGAGGGTCGAAGCGCCGGCCCACAGCACCCAGGGCGCATGGGTTTGGCGGTAGAGCCCCGCCACCAGCCCGCCGAAGAAGAAGAAGTAGTAGGCGTAATCGGCCAGCGAATCCAACCAGCAGCCCAGCGATGACTCCTCGAACTTGAGCCGCGCGATCTCGCCGTCGCAGCCGTCGAGCACCGCCGCCAGCCAGGACAACACCGCGCCCAGCGCCAGCCCCCAGTACTCGCCGCGCGCCATCAGCAGGCCGGCCGCGACCCCGACGCCCAGCGTGAGGACGGTCATCCAGTTGGCGGTCATCGGGGTCGGAAGCAGCAGCCGGGTAAGCGGGAGCGAGATCCTGCGGTTCATCCGCGCGTAAAGATTGTCGGTCGGCTTGTAGATCGAACGGTAAAGCTTGCGGGTGGCCGCGATCAGGTCGGAGCGGCTCTCGACCTGAGCGGCGAACTCCGGGAATTCGGGTCGATAGGCGCTCGCGAGCCCGCGCTCGAGCAGCGCCGCCAGCGCCGGCGCGATTCCGCCGCCGGGAGCGCTGCGCAAGCGGTGCGCCACCGCGGCGCTGGCCGCAGCGCGCAGCCAAGCGATTGCCGTCGCGCGGCCTGCGGCATCGATCGCCGCCGCCGAGCCTTCGCCCGCGACCTGACTCAAGCCGGCCGGCAGGAAGCGGCTGATGAACATCCGGCCATCGGCCAGCACGATCGGCTGCTGGGTCAGCTCCGCGTCGCCCAGCAGATCGGCCAGCGCTTCCGCACCTCCCGCGCGCAGCTCCAGCTCCGGAATGCCCCGCAGCGCCTGCGCCACCCGGCTCTGGGGCGGCTCCTCGGTCACCACCCAGACCCGGTCGCAGCCCGCAGAGTGCAAGGTCAGCGCCAAGCGCCGCAGCGGCACCAGACCGGCGACTCGATCCACCGCCGGATTCGGCGCTTCAGGTTCGAGCTTCGGCAGATAAACGATGCCCAGCATGACGTTTCAGGTGCTCGCCGGTCGCGAGGCGGCCGCGAGCTGACTTTCGGATCGATGCAGCACCCAGAATAGCACCAGGCCCACTCCAACCCACAAGAGCGCCCGAACGCGGCGCAGCAGGGCGAGCCCCAAACCCAGGGTCGAGCCCAAGCCGAGCCCGGAGAAGACCAAGGCGTGACCGCCTTCATAGGCCCCGATCGCGCCGGGAATGAACAGGTTGGTCAGATTCGAAAGCTTGCTCACCGCTTCGATCAGCACGATTTGTGAAAAGCGCAGCCCGACGCCCAAGGTCGCCGACAACAAGCCGATCTCGAGGCAGCCGACCAGATAAGCCAGCAGGCTCAGCAGCGCGATGATCGCCAATCGGCTCTTGTGGGTGGCATAGAGCTCGAACAGATAGTCCTCGAAGTGCCGCGCGCCGGCCCAAGCGCGGCGCCACAGCCCGGAGCGGCGCTGGCTCACGACGCGGAGCAACCCGCTCAGAAAACGCAGCCGGAGCTGGGCGACCACCACCAGCAGGGCCGACCAAGCGAGCAGCACCGCGAGCACGATCAACGCCAACCATGGCGCGGCCATCCCGTGGAGCCACTGGCGGCCGGCGCCGAGGATCGCGAGGGCGATGAACGCCAAACCCGAGATCATGTAGATCGCCCGCTCCGCGGCCAGCGCCGCCAAGCTCGAGCTGGCGGGAGTGCGATGCTGCACTAGGAGCGCCTTGACCGGCTCGCCCAAGAGACCCGAGGCGAACGAAAGGTACCCGATGGCCTCCCCGGCCAGGCGCGCGCAGAACAGCTCGTGGAAGCGCGGTCTTCCGGACCCGGTCAAGGCGTATTGCCAGGAGAGCGTCCGCAGGGCGTGCCACAGCAGATTGGAGACCAGCACCAAGGCCACCGCCCAGCCCAGACCGCGCAGATGGATCTTATGCAGCTCGGGACCTTCGCGGATCAGCAGGGCCGCGAACGCGATCAGACCGAAGCTGAGCGCCCAGCGGCGCAGCACATGGACCTTGGCCATGTCAGAGCGCCGCCGAGGCGAGTGAACGGGGTTGGAGTTGCCGCCACAGCACGGCCGCCTGCTCCAAGGCCGCCGGGGTGTCGATATCGAGCCAGCGGGCCGCGCCGATCTCGAAAGCCCGCAGCCGTCCGCGCTGCGCCAGCTGATTCATGCCGTCGCTCAAGGAGCAGTCGCCGCCGCGCCGCGCCGCGCGCAGCGCTTCGAACAGACTCGCCGAGCACACGAACAACCCGGTATCGAGCGCGTCGTAGCCGCTCAGGCCCTTGCCGAGCGCGAGCACCTTGCCGCCGCGCGTTTGCACCTTGGTGGCGTCCGCCAGATCGGGGCACGCGCCGATCTTGCGATCGATCGCAAGCAAGCACTCGCCGTCGTCCAACCGGTGCTCGAGCATCTGCCTGAGGACGTTGGGATCAAACAGATGGTCCGCCATGAGCAAGGCGAACCGAGGATCGCAGCCCGGTTCGGCGCGCAGCGCCGAGAGCCCGTTGGAAAGCTGGTAGTCGGGATTGAACTCGAAACAAACCCGGCCCGAGCCGCGGTCGGGCTCGAAGGTGTCTCTGAGCTCGCGGTCAAAGCCGCCGGTGGTAATGACGAAACGCTCGATTCCGGCGCTTTCGGCCAGTTCCAGAATCCGGCGCAGCAGCGGCTCGCCGTCCAAGGGAGCAAGCGGCTTGGGATAGGCCTGCCCTTCCAGCCCGAGACGGGTGCCGTTTCCGGCAGCCAGGACCAGCGCTTGAACAACACGGGAATGTCTGCTCATAGGGATTGGGGTCGGAATTCTCCGAGGAAGAAACTCGGTTGTTGTTGGAAACTGTTTGCATCGTACCGAGTTAGTTGTGAACTGTCAAAGCCTGTTTGTTAACCATCCAGCACACCCAAGCGGTGCAAGAGCGATGCTAGCTCGGGCCCTTCAGACAGCCTCCTCAGATGGCCCACGATGTTGCGGCGGGCGCGGGGAACGTGCCTCATATACCCCTTTCGGCCCCAGACCAACGCCTGGGCCGCGAACGTGCCCAGCTCCTTTAGATTCCGCTGCAGCCCGGCGCGATGCAGGTCGAGCTCGAATGCGCGCCGCGGCCGGCCCGGCCCCTGGCGGGCCCGGTTCCAGCGGCCCAGAAACCGCGCGGTCAGGGCGGCCCGGCCGCTGACCCCCTGCCGCGACGAACTGTCAAACAGCAAGGACGCCAGGTCGTAGCTGTAAGGGCCCCATTGGGCATCTTGGAAATCCAGCATCCAAAGACGGTTGCGACAAATCATCAGATTTCGGCTCATGAGGTCGCGATGGCAGAACACCCGCGGCTGCCGGGCGAGCTCGGAGCACAAATCATCGAAGCAGTGATCCAGCCGCGCGCCGTTACCGCGCGACACGCTCCGCTCAAGCCATCCGGCCAGGTAGTGACGCCGGAAGAACTCGAGCTCGAAGCGAAAACGCAGCGGCGCGAGCTCCGGACACGCCGGCAGCGCAGCCCGAATGCGCGGCGCCGGCAGGGCCTGGATCCGATGAATGAGCCTGCGCCCGCGCTCCAGCCACTGTTCGGCCGCCGCTGCGCCATGGCTCCGAACCCAATGCTGCAGCGTGGTATCACCCAGATCTTGGAACGCCAGCACGCCCGCGGCCGCATCCTTGCCGAGCATTCGCGGCACCGGCAGGCCGGCGCGAATGAGCAGCCGGTGAACCGCCAGCGTCGCCTCGAGCTGCTTGGAATCTCCGGCCGGAAACAGCATCAGCACCGCGCGCCGCCGCCCCCGGCGCCAGCGCCAAAAGCTGCGGGTCGACGCGTCGCCGGCGAGCGGCGTCAGCCGGCCGGCGCCGAGCCGGGCGGCAGCGAAGGCGCGCGCGCGCTCAGCCGGCTCCACGGCGGGTTATCCCCGAATCCAATGGAAAGAACTGCAGGCCGCCGTTGGGACCCGCCAGCGCGATCTGGCGCTCCATCCGGCATCCCTCCGGCAACTGCGCTCCCGCGGTCACGATCGCATCGCGCAGCTCGCACCCCGAGCCGATCTCGACATCCTCCCAAAGCACCGAGCGCTCGAGGCGCGCCCGGGCTCGAACGACCGATCGCCGGCCCACAGTGCAGCGGCTCAGCTCGGAGCTGGAGTCGATGCTCACCTCTTCGGCCACGCAGTTGCCGGCGGTCAGCGCCGGCCCGTGCGCACCCAACCGTCCGTCCAGCAGCCACTGATGGGCGCCCAAGTACGCGCCCGGATCACTGACTTCGCACCAAGGGCCGGGAAACGGCTCGATCCGGATCAGGGCGCCTTCGCGCAGCAGCGGAACGTAGAGACCGGTCACCAGATCGGACGGCGCGCCGGCCGGCAGCCGCTCGAGCAGGGCCGGGCTCAGAAACTGGACCCCGGTGAACATCCAGCCCTCGGCCTCAGCACCCGCCGGGTGATCCGGCAATGTAGGGGCGGGGCTTGACCCCGCCCGAGCCCCAGCCCGCTCGTGCGTGAAACGGAAGCGTTCGAGCCGATAGGCGGACCGATCCCAGACCAGCGAGGTGTAGCGCTGGGGATCCCGATTGGGCCAGACCAACAGGGTTGCCGCCGCGCCGCTCTCGAGGTGGCGGCGGCGCACGCCCTCGAGATCCCCGTCGAGCAGCAGCTTGCCGTTGAGCAGCAGCAGCGGGCCGGCGCCGAACCGGTCGCACAGCGCTCGCGGTCCCCCGCCGGTACCCAAAAGAACCGGCTCCTCGACCGCGTGGACCGCAAGTCCCCAGGCTTGCGCCGGCGCCAGTGCCCGCCGGATCGAGCCGGAGAGGTGGTGCAGATTGACCGCAACCGCCTCATACCCTTGGCGCCGAACAAAACGCAGCGCGTACCAAATCAGCGGCCAGTTGCCGATCGGACAGGCCGGCTTGGCGCGCACCGAGGTGAGCGGTCGCAGCCGCTCGCCGCGCCCCGCCGCCAGAATCATCGCGCCGAGCTCGAAATCGGATGCGTTCGAGTCGGACGACATCGGGCGCAAAGCGGCCCCACCGGCCAAGCGGCAAGCGTCCTATCTTACTAGAGCGAGGGCTCCGCCCTCGCGCTCCCGCGGGCGCCTCGCGCCCGATGCTTGCGGGTGACGCGGTGCCCGATCTTTGCGCAACGAGAACAAGATTCTGGCTGGCACGCGCACAACGGTCTATCTTACTGAATGACCGGCAGCGGCGCGCCGGTCAAGTTCTGCACGCTGATCTGGGCCGCGGTCCGGCGCGTCAGCTCTTGGAGCGCCTGCGCCGCGGCGCTGGGCGGCTCGCGCAGGGCGATCGGCCGCCCCTCATCGCCGCCGGAGCGAACCTCGAGCTCGATCGGGACCGCGCCCAGAAACGGCACGCCGTACTTTTCGGCGGTCTGGCGGCCGCCGCCTTCCGAGAAGATCGGGCTGACCGTGCCGCAGTGCGGGCAGGCGAAACCGCTCATGTTCTCGACGATGCCGAGCACCGGCACGTTGACCTGGCGGAACATCATGATCGCCTTCTTGGCGTCGAGCAGCGAAACATCCTGCGGCGTGGTGACCACCAGTCCGCCCATCAGCGGCACCGCCTGCACCAAGGTGAGCTGGGCGTCGCCGGTGCCGGGCGGCAGGTCGATCACCAGATAATCGAGCTCGCCCCAATCGGTCTGGAACAGGAACTGGCGGATCGCGCTGTGCACCATCGGACCGCGCCAAATCAGCGGCGTGTCCTCGCCGGTCAGAAACGCCATCGACATGATCTTCACGTCGTAGTTCACCATCGGCACGATGCGGTTGCCTGCGGCGCGCGGCGTGCCGTGGATCCCCATCATCAAAGGGACGTTGGGGCCGTAAATGTCGCAGTCGCAGATCCCGACCTTGGCGCCGCTCTGGGCCAGCGCCACCGCCAGATTCACGCTGATGGTGGTCTTGCCGACCCCGCCCTTA
>Ga0326597_10007389_pt1 | contig 14957 bp, 16 predicted proteins | sample RVTome_12_FD_203789 | JGI IMG/M metagenome (GOLD analysis project Ga0326597, IMG submission 203789) | Soil microbial communities from uranium-contaminated site in the Upper Colorado River Basin, Wyoming, United States - RVT100D185 | ecosystem: Environmental > Terrestrial > Soil > Contaminated >... | reverse complement strand
CTTTGTCTTAGCATGAGACAAGAGAGAGGTCCTCCTACTGATTCGCGTCTTTGACAACTGCAAACCAGCAGGTTGGACCTCTCTCTGTCAACAACCTTCGTGGGAACTACACCTAGGTGTCTCGCCAGGCCGGGCCGCTCCCCTGTCAGTCAGGTCAGCGAGTCCCGCTCTTTGTGCCAAGGGACAGCGCGATCGCGGCGGCTGCAGTAGCGGGCGCTGCGGGGTCGTACTACGAAGATGCCGGCTTGAGCACTTCGCCACCCCTTTCCTGAGCGGCCATCGTGACTCAGTCAGGCAGCGTCGCCCGAGCGGGCGCCGGGGCAACCGGGCTGCTGAAGGCGGTTGGATCGCCCGCCTTTGTTTGACACCCCCCCTGCGCCAGCGACATGATCGCGACACCGTGACGAGTGAGCAGTCCGGCGCTGCCGCCCAGACCCCGAGCGTCTTCAGTCGGCGCGGGTTGCCGCTCTTCGCCGCCTACATGATCTGGGGCACCGGCAGCGGGGCGCAGACCCTGGCGCGACCGCTCTTCGTCTTCTCGCTCAGCGACTCCGTGCTGCTCGTCACGCTTCTCGTCTCCAGCCTGGCGCTGTCCCGCATGGTTTCCGGGCCGATGACGGGCTTCCTCACGGATCGATGGGGGCGTAAGCCGCTGGCGATGGCCGGAGCCGGCATTCGTGGCCTGGCATCGTTAGGCGTTCTCTTCGTCAACAGCTACGAGGCGTTCTTCGTCCTGGAGTTCACGGCGCCGTGGGCGTCTCCATGTGGCAGACGACCTCGTCCATTCTCATCGCCGACCTGAGCACGCGCGAGAACCGGGGCCGCGACGGCCGCCGTGCAGCTCGGTCTGAGCACGGACCACTCAGGCATCCTTCTGGCCGCGCTCGTTTTCGGCGTCGCTCAGGGAATGACCATGGGCGCGACCCAGACCTTCGCCATGGACCTCGCACCGGAGGATCGACGGGGAGCCTTCCTCGGGAGCTGGTCGATGTTTCAGAGCTTTGGCGCCTTCGTCGGACCGTTGGCGGCCGGGGCGATCGTCGCCACTTTCGGGTTCGCGGCGGCTTTCTACTGCGTCGCGGCCTGGCTCGTGCTCAGCGCCTTTTTCATGGCCGCCTTCGGCCCCGAGACCGGGCGTCAGCTCAAGCCGGCCGAAGCGGGATAGCGGCCAATCGAGGAAGGCGACACGAGCCAGTACATCGGCGAGAAAGGGCGCGGCGTCACCGCCGTCAATCGCGGCATCGCGCGGCCTGGTCTCCTGGAGCCATCGCGTTCCCCTTTCCGTTGACGAGCCGGGCTCTATAATCCTTTCGCCAGCATTGGAGGCGGCATGACGAACACAGCCCTGGTCGAGTCGATACCCGCCCGCCAGCTGCACGCTGCGATCAAGGCGCTCGGTGTGACCCACGTCCTTACCGTCCCCGATACGCATCAGAAGTCGCTCCTGGCGTCCCTGCGCGACGACCGGGAGATCGAGCTCGTAACCCTTTCGACCGAGGACGAGGCGATCTGCGTCAATGCCGGCCTCTGGATGGGCGGCGCCGAGCCGCTGGTGCTGATTCAGAACGTCGGCCTCTTCGCCGCCATGAACTCGCTCCGCGGCGTAGCGATCGATATGGCCGTCCCGACCTGCCTGCTGACCGGCCAGTACGGCCGCGACATCACCAGGCCGGTCGCCGAGAACCGCGCCAGCGCCGTGCGGCTGATCGAGGGCGTCCTGGCGTCGATGGACGTGCCCACCTACGCCGTCGATCGACCCGCCGACGTCCCGTTGCTCGCGAAGGGGTTCGCGGCGAGTCGAGAGCGGCGCGGCCCGGTCGTCGTCCTCGTCGGCGCACCGACAGCCTAGGAGCCGTGGGAGATGAAGCGCGCTGAAGCTCTCGATATCCTCGCCGCTGCCAAGGGTGAGGCGGTTACCGTCGCGACGATGCGCGCTGTTGCCGACTGGCATCGCACGCCCGCCGCGAGCGAGAGACACCTCGACGCCGTCGGCTGCATGGGCGCGGCCGCACCGTTGGGCCTCGGCCTGGCGCTGGCCCAACCCGACCGCCAAGTTATCGTCATCGACGGTGACGGCTCGCTGCTGATGCAGCTCGGTGTGCTGGCGACGATCAGCGGGGCGGCGCCACAGAACCTTTACCACGTCGTCCTCGTCAACCGGGTCTACGAGACCTCCGGCAATCAGCCGATCCCCGGCTCGGAGCGCGTCGACTTCCCCGCCCTGGCCCTGGCCGCGGGCTACCGCGGCGCCGAGAGCCTGGCGGACGCTGCCGTGCTGGCCGAGCGCCTCCCCGGCCTGCTGGCGCAGCCCGGCCCGACGCTGATCGCCATCGAGACGGACGCCGAGGAGGCCGGCACGCCCGGCTCGGCCGTGAGCCGCCCGGCGGACGCCGCCGGCCTCTTGCGCTCCCAGCTGGTCGGCTAGGCTCTCTCGGACTTCAGGGACAGCTCAACTCAAGGACCCGCATGATCCGGGCCGGATGGCAGCAACCGGCCGTGGCAAGAACAAACCTTCGGGCTCCGGCTCGTCGCTCCCAAGCAGACGCAGGCGGCATCGAGGAGCTGGTCGGTCCTGCTAGGCCGAGCCTAAATGGCCGCCTCGACGGCGGTGATGATCCCCTCGTAGACACCTTCGACGCTGCCCTTGAGAGCGATCAGCGTACCGATGAGCGCGATGGAGACGAGGGAGAGGATCAGCCCGTACTCGACGAGGGTTTGGCCTCTCTCGCCTTCGCGGCCGTCTTCGGTCGGGTGCCAATTAAACGGGAAGTGCATGTCGCCTCCTTGCTTTGCGCCTGCGATGTGACGATTCGATAGCACCGAGCACGCGCCGTGGTCGGCTCACACCTACAAACGTCGCGGCGGCGAGATAATTACGTGCCTGCGCTTGGCCGGCTTCACGGATGTAAACGCTAGCGGGTGCCACGCCAGGAAAGCCGTACATAGAACCGTTGCTTGAGATCGCGCTGAAGCACGAGAGTCGCTGATGCCAGGGAACACTCAGCAACTCCCCGCTCTAAGATGCCGTTGAACCTCTAAGGCGTGACCTCGATCACTGCTGGAAGCCCGAGGCGCGATTAACTTGCGTCCGATTCTGCTCATTGGATGTGCTCATCGACCTATCAGACCTGCCTGCACTCGACCGCAGGATTGGTTGCCGCCTCTCGCTTTGCCCGGCGCCGGGACCGGCTTGCACGGGCGCGCGAGGGGGGCACTCTCTCTCAAGTTGTCGTCGCGCCCCTATGAAGAGCTCCCGACGCTCGAGCTGGCTGCGCGGTCAGCCTTAGGATGAATGTCAGAACCAGGGACCGTCTGGCTTTTGCTGTCCATCCGCGTCGTGCTCGTCCTTCTCCTGCTTCTCATCTTCGCCCGAGCGCAGAGACTTGGCGCGTGGGGCGAGAGCTTCTTTCTGTCCGATAATTCTCTGGCGAATGAGGCGTCGGGAGAGAAACGCGAGGTGAGGATCTTCACGCTCGTGCGCAAGGACGGCATCCGCTCGATCGACGATCCGTCCTTCCTCACTCCCGACCAGGCAGGCGGGCAGATGGCGGAGGACGACCAGATCATCGGCCTGGTGCGAAACGGGGAGGCTCGCGCTTAACCGAGGATTGCCTCGTCGACGGAAGCGGCGAAGAGAGTGCATTCGGCAAGTTCGCGTGGGTCGCCGATCCCGAAGGGAACCGCGTCGAGTTGTGGGAGCCACCGGACGAGATGCCGCTTGAGCACTCTCCTTGGCTCTTCGAGGCGACGATCATCGGACTCAGTGAGGGAGCGTCGCCAGAGCGGGCGCCGTGGCACCGGGAGCTGCTGAAGGCGTAGAGGTTGGACCCATCACCAACCTGCCAGCGTTGATTATGGCTGAGATCTCGGCAACAGCAGGGGCGCAGCCCAGGCAGCTTTAGCTTGTAAGCGGCTTCGCGAGATGGAGCACGGCATTCAGGAGCACCGCGCTAAGGGCTATGCGGTAGGGTACGTTCAGGAACGGCCCGGCCAGGCTCAGGCGCCAGACCTGCTCATCCTTCAGGTCTGACTTGCGCAGAATGTGATGAGCCGCCGTGACCCCAAAGAAGGTCAGGCCCGCCCCAACGAGAGCCAGTCTCGCGCTGCGAACCCGCCAGCCAGCTGCTGTGCCTGCAAAGAAGCGGCTGAGGAGAAGGCAGTAAAGATAGGGCTGTACGCCAGCCAGCCAGGCTTTGACCACCGACAGGCTCGTCCCCGCGAGCCAACCGCCCATTTGCCTTGCAGCTCGTGGTGGCCTCGACCAGCAGCCTTCGAGTAGATCAGGCAGACCTCGCTTGCGGCCCCAGGCGTAGACGCAGGTAGCCGCGAGGGACCAGCCAAGCATGATGAGCGTCGCAATCCAGATCGGTGCCAGAGCGACAAGGGCGATGAGCGTGATGGCGGCTAGCTGTGACTGAGCCTCCCAGGCGGTGACCATGCCGGCTTCGATAAAGCCTTGTCGCGGGAGTCGCTGCCGGCGGGCCTCGATCTCCAATTCCAGCGTCTCGCTGGTAATGCCCAGCGTGCCGTCGAGGGTCGAAGCCATCTCCCACTCCTAGCAGGGTGCCCGGCCTTCGCACGACGAAGGCCAGCCATTCACTAACCAGATTAACGTGAGGAGAGGTTTGCCCAGCTTGCAGAGCTGCAAGGGCGTTGCCAATCCTCTTCCAGTGGCCTACGCGGTTAGCTGACGGGTTAGGGCTGGAAGAGACTGCCCCTCTCGCTGACGCGAGATACACCCCAGATTTTGGTTCCCTCGTTCCGCTATCAAGCGGATTCGACCTTATGTAGACTTTAGAATCGAGGTCGTCCGATGTCAACATTGTCGACTAGCTGACCAGCTATACCACCGGCGTGCTCACGCCCAAAAAGGTAACCTCGGACGCAGGGGGACAGCTTGGTTTCAACAATTGTTCGCGATCGACTCACCCAAAGGGCTCCGGTGCTGCGCGTGCGTTGGCACGCCGACGGTGACGCGCTACTCAAGAGTGGCCAATACCTGGACTTCACAGATGGCCTCCTGCACCTCATGGCCGTCTCGATGCGATCAGCTCTGCCATCACGCAGCGGCCGAGTCATCTGAGTGAGCTTCCTCGCTCCACAAAGTGCAGCTACGGACATTGCAGCCCGGAGGCCGGAAACGGTGGGGCCAACACGAGGCCCCGCCAACAACCTCGTCTGACCAATACGCGCAACTGAGAGATGAAGATGCAGCCGTCGCTGGAGCGCGGCACCGGGGCTGCTGAAGGCGTAGCGGTCCAGGACGGTCGTGGCGAGCGGCGTCATTTGCGGCCCGTATCGTCCGCCGCGTCCGCGAGCGGCGGCACATGAAAGGCGATGAAGAGTGTTCGATCGCCGTCGTGTTTTTCGAAGGCGCGCCCGTCCGGGTAGAGCTGCCTGACATCGTCAATCTGCTCCGTGTAAGGCGAAAGCAGCATGATCAGACTCGACTGCGAACGGTCGACATCGAAGCCCTGCGATTCGCCGAACTCCTTCGAGCGGTCTTCACCTGTAGCCTCCGGCGCGAGATAGAGGCGGGTCTCGTAGTTGAAGCCCGCCCGCGCATATTATTGGGGAGGCCGGCGAGCTCGGCCAGGCCGGTCGCGGCGACCTGCGCGGGAGCGGTCGAGGCGTCGTCGCCGATCGAGCGCTGCTGCATGTAGCCCCACATGTCCGGCTCGACATGGAAGACGACCGGCTCGCTGAAGGCGCCGGCGCGCTGGAAGAAGAGCTTGAGGTCGTTCCAGTACGCCGTCATCGTCGCGGTGTTCTGGAGGTTGTTGAAGACGCCGTCAACTTCGCCGGCGCCGTTGCCGGGGCTCGATTGAAAGATCATGTAGTACGTGAAGACGGGCGTGATGTCGTTCGCGATCGACTCCTGAATGTAGAACGTCACGAAGTGACCATCCGCGTTCCAGGTCGCCCAGCCGCCGCCCGTGTTCGCGCCGCCCGCCAGATACTGGTAGCGGAAGGCGAAATCGGCGACCGACGCCATCGCTGCCGCGCCGCCGGGTGAGTCGGACATCCCCAGCTGAAGGTCCGTCGGCCAGCCTGAAGGGAGGGCGGCGAGCGCGCCGGCCGCCAAGGCGGGCCGGGCCTCCCTGGAGGTGCCAAGCGGCGATGCCAAGGCGGCGAATGCAACCAGAAGAAGGAGCAGCGGTAGTGGCGCGAGTCTCGTGACGGGCCGGAATGCTCTCGACCCTGCCGGTCCCTTGCCAGGCGGGAGCAGTTTGCTGATTAGCATCGCGGTGCACCTCCCGATCGTCAGCTCGCTTCGTTGAGCGGGCGCGAATGTCGTGGGCGCGGCGGGGAGCCGCTGTCTCTTACGTTGTCCGGAATATAGCTTCGTCGAGCCGCCCTCGAGTCGAGCCTCAAGCTCCTCCAGACCTTCCCGCCCTCGAACCCCCTCCGCGAGACGACAGCGCGAGCCAAGAAAAAAGGCCTCTCTCCAGCGTTAGCTGGAGTTGAGGCCTTTCGTACGCCTACGAGCTTAGCTTACCGGTTCGGGCTGAAAGGCTTGCCCTACTCGCCCACGCGAGATTCACCGCAGGTGGGTCGCCCGCTCCTTGAAGGATTCGGCGTCGGTTGTGCCCCGCACTATAGGCCGGGGAGCCAGGAGAGGCAAGCAGCCGTCGCTCCTCACTGCCGGCCGACTCAGCAGCGGAACGACGGCCGCCTTGCCTTCAGGCACTCCTTCGCAATGGCATTCCGGCGCCTCGGTGCGCTGGAGAACCTGCGGTACTCAAGGTTGTATCTCCCCGGAGATTGACGTAGCATTTCAACGGACATAAGCCGCAACAGCCGCAACTCGTGCTGGTCCTTCATCCGAGGGGCGATTCAGGACTTACGCGGTCGGAGGACCCATAGTTGAGACTCGCTTCCCCCGTCGCCGGCGCCGTTGCTGCCCTTCTAATCCTCGCTGCCGGCGTCGCGATCTTCCAGCGGGATACGGCGCAGGCGCTCGGTAGCGGGCCGGGCATTGCCCTGGGCGCGGTGAGCGGCGCCGACATACCGGTCAACGCGACGACCGTCGCCACCGATCCCTACGACGGCTTCAACATCCACATCCACATGTTCATAAGTGCCGGCGTAAGCCTCACCAACGTAACGGCCGATAATACCGGGACAATTGTGCCCGGCACGCTGTTCTGCCCTGCTCCGGCGGCGCCAGCCGGGCTGCCCGACGATCGCGTCTACGGCTGCACAGTTACTACCTCTGAGTCGACGATCGCGAGCGGCCTGCTGACGACGCTCACGATCGTCGCCACCGGCAATGGCTGTGTCGCCGTCAACCTGGAGGAGGACGTCACAGAGGACCCGATTCTTGACACCTATACGATCAACGCGGCGGACAGCACTGCTCAAAGCAACTCGGTGGACACCGCGACAGTACGCGAAGTCCTGATCGGCACGGGCACGGCCGGCGACTGCAGTCCGCCAACGCCGACGCCGACCAACACGCCGATCCCGCCAACGGCGACGCCGACGCCCACGAACACGCCGGTCCCGCCGACGGCGACGCCGACGCCGACGAACACGCCGGTCCCGCCGACGCCGACGCCGACGCCGACGAACACGCCGGTCCCGCCGACGGCGACGCCGACGCCCACGAACACGCCGGTCCCGCCGACGGCGACGCCGACGCCCACGAACACGCCGGTCCCGCCGACGGCGACGCCGACGCCCACCAACACGCCGATCCCGCCGACGGCGACCAACACGCCGGTCCCGCCGACGGCGACCAACACGCCGGTCCCGCCGACGGCGACGCCAACGCCCACGAACACGCCGATCCCGCCGACGGCGACCAACACGCCGGTCCCGCCGACGGCGACGCCGACGCCCACGAACACGCCGATCCCGCCGACGGCGACGCCGACCGTGACAAGTACACCAACGGTGACCAATACGCCGACGCCAACATCGACGCCAGGAAGCGGCTCGATCAGGATCATCAAGGACACGGACCCGGAGACGGACGGTATCGAGTTCGACTTCGACGGCGACCTCGGCGACTTCAGCCTCGAGGACGACGAGTCCATTACCTTCGATGACCTCGACGAGGGCTCCTACACGATTGGCGAGGATGAGCCCTCCGACTGGGACCTGACCGAAATCAGCTGCGACGCCGACGACTTCAGCGTGAACCTCGGCGCCGAGCGCGTTCGCATCGACCTCCAGCCCGGCGAGGACGTCACCTGCACTTTCAACAACGAGCTCAGGGACGCCGCTGGCGACCCCTCGGTGGCGGCTACAGCCACGAACACACCGACGATCACGCCGACTCCGACCACGTTTGCGACCTCAACGTTCACGCCAACGGCCTCACCAACACCCAACCTTTCGGACGTCGCAGGTGTGGGTATCGTGCCGCCATCTACAGGTGACGGCGGCCTTCCCCTGAACGAAGAGCCGGCCCCGTTTACTCAGGTGATGATATGGCTGTCGGTGCTGCTTCTTACTCTGTGCTTGACTGGCGCCGTGGTTCTGAGAAATCGGACTCGAAGTTAGATCATCTTCCAGAAGAAGATGAGAGGTTCGACCCTCTGACCTGTCCGGTTTCGATTGCACTTTGCTAGAGGCTGATTGTCAGGCGAAGCGGTACCGGGAGGCGCGGGAGTCTCGTGCCACCGCCGGACTATTGCTGCCGGAGGTCCGGCGCGGCTTCACCGCGATCCAGGCACTTCACTCAGGTTGTTGATCGCATCTGCGCTGACCTGGCCGCTCATATTGAGCCTGCTAAATCAAGCCGCCGCCTCTGGTCCGGGACCAGGCGTCGCACTTGGGGCCCCGGGCGGCTAATGCAATCGCTATCGTCGTTACGGCGGCCGCCACCGACCCTGCGAAGGCTTCGGCCACCTAAAGTTCCAGCCAGACGAGGGCGTGTCATCCTTGGAAAACGCTGCCGACTACATCAGCTGGTCCGCCGCTTCGTGTCCTCCAAACTCCATTGGGGAGCTCAGAACGGTCGCGGCCTCAGCTGTACCGCGCTTGGTCCGTCGCCTTCAGAACCCGGGTTAACGACGGCCTCGACGGCTCGCTCGTTCTGGCCAAACGAGCTCTCCAGCTCGGGCAGGGTTCTGCAGTCCGTCAACGCCTCGACGCGCCTCTAGGGACAGGCGGCGACGCTCTGCAGGAAGACCCCTCCCATGAGGGCAAAATCGAGAATTTCGATGTTGGCGTTCCCGTTCTGATCGTAGCGAGTCGGCGCCGGTGGTATGGCTGATGCGAACCAGGCCGCAACCGCGGAGAGGTCAAGGATCGTTACAGCGCCATCGTCGTCAACGTCGGCGCGCATCGTCGCGCAGTAGATGTTCGGGTTTGTGCCGAGGGCGCCCTCCTCCAGGTCCGTGTAGCCGTCTCCATCGGAATCAAGGGGTAGGCTGGAAACTTCCGCCGCGACCGAGAAGGCGGAATCTCCGCCAATGCCAAGCGCTTTGATGCGGTAGCAAAACGGTCCCCCACCAAGGCCGGAATCGAAATCGCTATCGACGAACTGCTCGGTGGCGGACGTCCCGGCGACCGCGAAAACCGGCGAGCCCGAGCAGGAGCCGGCGGCGCGATCGACTTCATACGCCAGAGGTGCTGGTCCCGGGCCCGAGGACCAGGTTAGCGTCGCCGACCCTGAGGCGAGTGAGCCTGCCAGGCTCGTAGGTGTGCCCGGAACGGAGCCGGAGAGTGGATATACGGCCGCCGCACCGGCTTGATCGTCCGAGAGAATCGTCTTGCGGAAGCCACTGGCTATCGAGCTACACATGAGCGGCGTTGCCGGCCCACCGTCGCACGGCCCGAGTGAGTGGCTCAAGCCGAGTGCGTGGCCAAACTCATGCTCCAGGACGGCCTCGAGGCTAAATGAGCCGACGGATATGCCGTTCGAGTCGTCCGGATCCCAGGCGTGCCCAGTGTTATCGATCCGCGTGTCTGAGTCGACGCGAACGCCGCCCAAGGTAATGCAAGTGTTAACGCCCAGGGTGGAGGTGCCAAACGTCCCGTCCAAGTCTGCCCAGCGCACGTCGTTCAAGCCATCGTTGATCGCGGCCGCTCCCGTCCTGCTCGTGCTACCCATATAGAGCGCGGCGAAGTAGCTATCGGGCAGGTCCTGCCAGGCGAAGAGCGAGAGAAAGGAGATCGCCGCGAAGTCCGCTCCGCTGGCGCCGGGTCCCGGACTCGCTTCGTTGACGAAAACGGGATGAGGCAGGGAATCAACCGGCCAATTACAGCTCGTCCAGGTGACGAAAGGAGCCTCGAAAGCACCGTCTGAGGCTGGGATTGGCGTCTGGGTCGTGCCGATAACATCCCCGATCCGCTGCGCCAGCTCAGCCAAGGGCTGGCGTTGTCCCGTTTCTACCTGGACTGCTTCAGAGCCGAGCAGCGTGTACCTGCCCTGCCAGAGCTGCGCAAGTTGGGTTGAGGCTCGGTCATCCCGGAGGAACAGAAGCACGCGCTCACCGGGGAGGAAGGTTGGCACACCGCCATCGAGTTGCTCCAGATTCCCGAGGCGTCCACCCGGCAGGACAACCGTCACTTCGCTTCGGTTCCGGCCCTTGATGACAACCTCGACATCGAGGCTCACCGCGGTTTCAACCGTGTCGAACGCCGCTGCCTTCGGCGTTATCGAGCGCACTCTGCCCACCACGATCGCCGCCGAGCCTTTGGTGAGCTCCTCGACCGACCGGGGCACGATGACGGCTCCCGCTGGTGCCGGCGGCGGCAGCCCCGTTCGCTCGCGTATCGAAGCCTCCAGGCGCCGCCAGGCTACAGGCGCACCCCGAGAGTCCAGCGCCGTCCGATCGTCTTCGACGATGAGCGAGTTGCGAAGGCCGCCAACGAGAGAGAATCCCTGCGGCTCCTCCTTTAGGAAAAGCAGGACCCTCCTGTCGGGGCGGAGCTGGTCCCAGAACTCCTGCTGGCGCGGCGAGGCGGGAGCGGGCAAGTCAACCCGCACAACTCCAGCGAAGGAGCCGGCTTTTAGATGGCTCCCCACCGTCACGTACAGGGCAGCGGCCTTGGGATTGTCGTCGCGCGCGATGATCTGCCCGAGGACGATCTCGTCTGCCGCCGCCGCCGCAGCTCCAAAGCCAGCTTCCGACGAGACCTCAGCCGGCTGATCTGTCGCGACGATCAGGAATCCCAGGACAGCGAGAGCTAGCCCGGGGACGAAGGCATACCGAAACAGGTTGGCCTCCCTTAGCGGACGGATCGAAGGCCGTGCTCTCGGGCTTGCCGGCTCGAAGCACGAAGCCTGCGGAGCCCGCGTCTATCTCACTTTAGCAATTGCTTCTTCGCAGCGCACGTCGCATCGTGTCGACTGGCGGGCGATCTCCTCGGGACGCTACGCCGCCCGGCAGCTTGTGCCCGAGCCGGGAAGCCCGCGCCTAAGGGCAGGCGCCGACGTTCTGGAGAAAGACGCCACCCATGACGGCGAGGTCGAGAATCTCGATGTTGCCGTTCCCGTTCTGGTCGTAGCGGGCGGGTGCGGGCGGTATGGCTGACAGGAACCAGCCGGCGACCGCCGAGAGGTCGAGAATGGAAACGGCGCCGTCATGGTCAACGTCGGCGCGCATGATGGCGCAGTGAACGTTCGGATCTCCGCCGATCGCTTCCTCCGCCACATCGGTGTAACCGTCCCCGTCGCTGTCTAGACCAGGATCTGGTGTGCTGGTCGGCGTCGGCGGGACGGGCGTGTTGGTCGGCGTCGGTGTCGGCGGCACGGGCGTGTTGGTCGGCGTCGGTGTTGGCGGCACGGGCGTGTTGGTCGGCGTCGGTGTTGGCGGCACGGGCGTGTTGGTCGGCGTCGGCAGGACGGGCGTGTTGGTCGGCGTCGGTGTTGGCGGCACGGGCGTGTTAGTCGGCGTCGGCAGGACGGGCGTATTGGTCGGCGTCGGTGTCGGCGTCCCCGTCGACGTAGACGTCGGCAGACTGCCGCTGACATTCGTGCAGTCAACCATCGAGCGAGCGACTGCACCCGGAACCTCACTACCAGCGCCATCCGGGATCGGCACTGGAATGTCTGTAGCCGGGCAGCGTTGCGCGCCCGAGAGGGCGATTTGAAAGTCTGCGATCGTCCCGATATCGGCCGGGCCAAAGAAGTCCTGCGCCTCCAGCCACCAGGGAGTAGTCGTGGAAGGAGGGAGAAAAGGCTCGCATGGAGAGCCTGTGAGGTTGACGAATCCCGCGAGGTCGTCTGAGCTGTCACCGCCGCCGCCAGGTCTGCTTACAAGAAGCAGATTACAGAGAGGCGCATTCGAGTCCGGCCCTGCTTTGAGGCGAACCACGAGGTCTCCTATCCAGGTATGACGTATGCGAAGGAACGCGTAAGGGAAGTCGCTAATCGGACCGACGCAGGTTATGCCGCGACCGTTGAAGACCGTCGCGATCGTGGCGGCGTTGGCGCCGCCGTAGAGGTCCGCGTCTGCCTGGATGATCGCGCAGACAGCCTCGGCGAACGTCGACTGCGGATCGAGGTAGAAATGGCTGTCGAGGACAAGACGCAGGGCGAGGTCGCGTGCTGTTTGGTCGTTCCCGAACGCTTCGACGAGGTCCCAGAGTGCTCCGCCCCAAATCTCGCCGGCGCAATGCTCCTCCGCAGGATCCGCAGCCGTGGGGAATCTGCAAGCCTCAAAATCAGACGGGTAGGCTTTGGTGTTCTGGAGGGAGCGCAACCCCGGCTTGCCGCCGCAGTTCGTCTCGCCAAAGTTAACCCATTCGCCGACACACGGATCGCCGAATCTGGCGGCTGAGAGGAAGTCGCCAAAACCCTCTCCCATGGCCCATGCCTCCTCCACAGCCAGAGGAAGGCCAAATCCCCAACCTGGTACCTGGTTTGCTTGGATCGCGTGCCCATACTCGTGGACCACTACATCGGCGTCCTCGGCAGTGTCGGCATCCGGCCCAGACGGCGGATCAGTGGACGCGTCGCAGTCACCGAAGTGGAGTCCGTCATCGATAGGGGAGTAGAAAGCGTTGCACTCCTCCATGTAGTGAGCGTGGGCCGGGATCGGGCTATTGCGTATGGAGGAGGCGCCGCTAAAGCCCAACGACTGAATCTTCCGTTGGGCGGCGTCGACGTGGTAGTAGACCATCACCTCTTCGAAGCGGTCGTCGTCGCAGCCGTAGACGTAATCCCTCGATGGCTCCTCGGCGACGCCCGCGGCCTTGTAGGCGCCGACGATCCCCGGCGCTGTGAGGTCGACGAATGCGCCCTTGAGCTTGTTCTGACCTGAATCGATCCCGAGGAGCGTCCGAGTCCGATACCCGCTGCTAAGCGCCGTTTCGTTGGCGGCGCTGTCGCAGTCGGTAGGTGGCGGCAGTGCTCCCGTCACGACCGGGTTCGGATCGAAGACCTGGCCGCTGTCATAGACGAGCAAGTTCTGCGTGAGCACCACGTCGCCCGTGTCGGCTCGGACAACGACGAGCCAGTCACCGAGGGGTTCGAGGGCGGGGGTTTTGAACTGCCAGGCCAGGACTAGTTCCCTTCCGACCGGAAAGTACACCTGGCGGACATCCATATTGCCTCGCGGCTGACTGATACCGACCACCGCAAGGGCGACACCCTGGGCCTGACTACGGCCGACGACAGGGCTTCTGGATGCTGGCGTAGCAGCTGGTCTGCCCCGATCTAGGACGAGGCCGACTTCCCCGCGGCTCTTGCCTACGCTGACTGTCACGTAGGCACCAAAGATCGGCACACCCGCCAGCTCCTCTTGGAAGCGCACGTGGTAAGCGCCGGGGCTCTCTCTCGTAGATAGGTGGACGAGGTCGGGGCGGCCGGATCCCCCCTGGCGGCCTGCAGTGCCCTCCAGATGCTGGCGGGCCACCGCCTCCGGGCTTGGCGCCTGCGATGAGATAACCTCGGTTTCGAGCACGTAGCCGATGAAGAAGAGAGCAAGGACCGGGCTCGCTAGCAGCAGCCGCCTGATCATGGCGTGAGACTTCTGCCGAGGAAGCGCGTAAGCCAGGCAACCAGGGCCTCGAGGGCAGGATCGAGGCCGAAGCTATTTGCTCGAACCGAGTGAGTGCGAGAGGCGGCCGTGAGGGTCAGCTCGTAGTCGAAGCAGTCGGCGCACTGGCGGTTCTGCGAGCTTGCCTGCTCGAAAAACTCGCTCTCCTCGAGCAGGCGCCCTAGCTCAGTCAGCTGCGCGGTGGTGAGCTCGCTGCTTTCGACCGTAGATCGGCGCAAATCTGCCGCGGTGGCCCCGCCTGTGCTGTCAAGCTGAAGACGTTGGACAAGTCCGGCAATGCCGCCGGTCAGGACGAAGTCGAGCTCCCATGCATCGAGATCATTGGCTCGAGTGCCGGAGCCGTCGTCGCCCGTGAAAACCAGGACGGCCGTCAGGGCAGCCACGCCTGCGACAAGGCCTGCTATTAGAGCTCTCTTTCGCAAAGTCAACCGAGCGGAGATCCATTCGTCGCAAGCTGCCGGGAGCATGCACTTGACCCTGCAGGCTGTCAAGCGAAGGGCCGTCCTTCTACCCCTTCGTGAGCTCCCGGTGCCGCAGCGCCCGCTTTAGCGATGGAACTCGCTGGCCCAACTACAGGCGACGCACGTCCGGCAGGCCGTGGAGCATTCAGCCTCGCCAGGTGGATCACGGATACGCCGTAAGGAGCGCAACCGGCAAGGTGCGGATGACTTCGTCCAGGGGCAGCCGCCAACCGCCTTCGTCGCGGACCGCTGAAACCGATTCACCCGTCAGGATGTTTAACCACCTCTTGGGTCCTCTCCGTGGGATGACAATTTGGCCATCGCTCGGCGGTCGTTTCGCTAACGAATCGTCGGGCTCTTTCCCCACCGGCGAGGAGTGAAGAGGCACGACCGTCACCGACCACTGCCCCCCGAAGCGGCGAGCGAACGCCAGCGTGCGCTCTGGGCCTGTCCCGGACGTCCCAAGCGGGACGTAAGAACCCTCTTGGAATAACGTGGCGTGAGCCTTTCGAAACGCAAGCGATCGGGCCGTCAC
>Ga0326597_10007388_pt1 | contig 14957 bp, 13 predicted proteins | sample RVTome_12_FD_203789 | JGI IMG/M metagenome (GOLD analysis project Ga0326597, IMG submission 203789) | Soil microbial communities from uranium-contaminated site in the Upper Colorado River Basin, Wyoming, United States - RVT100D185 | ecosystem: Environmental > Terrestrial > Soil > Contaminated >... | reverse complement strand
CGCCCGACCGCCCCTCTCGACGTGGTCACGAACGATGGGATGTCTCCGCTGTTCCAGGCTACCATCGAAGCAACGGAAGAGGCTATCTACAATTCCCTGTTGCGTGCCGAGACCGTGCAGGGCTATCGTGGCGTCGTGCGCGCCCTGCCGATCGACTCCACTGTCATGATCCTCAAGCGCTACGGAGCCATTCGTCCATGAGCGGAGGGCTGTCGCCCAACCTGCAGCATCTCGAGACCTCGGCGACGATCGCGATCTCCGCCGAGGCCAAGCGGCGCAAGGCAGCAGGGGAGGACATCATCGACCTGGGCGCGGGGGAGCCCGACTTCCCCACGCCCGGCATCGCCGCCGACGCGGGCATCCGCGCGATCAAGGACGGCAAGACCCACTATCCCGCGAACGAGGGGATCCTCGAGCTGCGGGCCGCGGCGGCCAAGCACCTCTCGCTCCTCTCGGGCGGCCGGCCGGTGAACGCCGACCACATCGTCGTGTCGAGCGGTTCCAAGCAGGCGCTCTTCAACGCCTGCTTCACGCTGTTCGGCCCCGGCGACGTGGTGGCGATCCCCGCGCCGGCGTGGGTGTCCTACCCGCAGATCGTGCACCTGGCGCGCGCCCGCCCCGTGATGGTCGCGGGCGCCCCCGAGTGGAGCCTCAAAGTCAGCGTGAAGGACCTGGAGCGCATGCTGCCGGGCGCCGCGGGGCTGATTCTCTGCTCCCCCTGCAATCCGACGGGAGGCGTCTATACCCACGCCGAGATCCGGGCGATCGCGCAGTGGGCGAAGGACAAAAAGATCTGGATCATCGCCGACGAGATCTACCGGCGCATTCACTACGGGCCCGGCCCCGCGCCGTCGTTCCTCGATCTCCCCGACGAGCTGCTCGAGCGCGTGGTGGTGATCTACGGGGTGAGCAAAGCGTACGCGATGACGGGGTGGCGCATCGGCCTGGCGCTCGCGCCCGGCAAGATCGCCAAGGCGATGGCGGCGCTGCAGTCGCACACGACGACCGGCGCGAACCATCCCGCCCAGTTCGCGGCGGCGGCCGCGCTCGGCGACGAGCGGGTGGAGCAGGACGTCGCGCGCATGGTGACCGAGTTCCGCAAGCGGCGCGACCTCGTGGTCGCGCGCTTCCGCCAGGAGCTGCCGGGCGTCGAGTTCGTGGACCCGCTCGGCGCCTTCTACTTCTTCTTCCGCGTGGACTCGTTCGGGAAGATCACCGGGACGGAGTTCTGCACCCGGCTCGTCACCGAGAACGGCGTGGCGCTCGTGCCAGGAGCCGCGTTCGGCGATGACCGCTGGGTGCGGCTGTCCTACGCGGCGGCGACCGAAGACATTACGCGGGGCTTGGACCGGATAGTGACGTTCGCCAAGAAGCTGGGGGACTGACCCCGGGCTGCCGCCCGGGGTCAGTTAAAACCTTGCCGGCCGGTGAGACAACACCTCGACTCCATTCTCTCCCATGACACAGTCATCTTCTATCCGGACTCCCCACTTGCCGAGCTGATAGATCCCCGGCTCGATCGTGAACACCATCCCGGGCTCGAGGCGCGTCTCGTTTCCTTCCACGAGATAGGGCGGCTCGTGCCCGTCCATCCCCATGCCGTGCCCCAGCCGGTGCAGGAAGAACTGCCCGTAGCCCCCGTCGGTGATGACTTTGCGGGCCAGACGGTCCATCTCCTGGCACTGGGTCATGAGCGGCCGGCCCGCTTGCATCGCGGCGCTCTGGGCGTCGTGCACCAGGTTGAACACCTTCTTGAACTCGTCGGACGGCGCGTCGCCGAACCACATGGTGCGCGTGATGTCGGAGGTGTAGCCCTCGATGCGGGAGCCCGCGTCGATCAGGACCACCGTCTCGCGCTCGAGCTTGCCCGCCGACGGGCCGCCGTGGGGCAGGGCGCTCGACGGCCCGAACTGCACCAGGCCGCCGCCCGACGACCCGCGGCTCGACATCTCGCGCGACAGGAGCTGCGCCACGTCGCGCTCCGTCATGCCGACGGCGAGCTGCGCGAACGTCGCCGCGATCGAAGCCTCGGTGGCCTCGATGGCGCGCCGGATCAGGGCGACCTCTTCGGGCGCCTTGACGATGCGGAGCCGCTGCGTGACCGCGGCGCCGTTCACCAGCTTCCAGCCGCCGAGTTTGTCGTGCAGGTGCAGCGAGCTCTCGAAGGAGGTGCTCGGCTCGATCGCGACGGTGCCGTTGCGGCGCGGTGGTTTCATCGCCCGCCCGGCGGTCGTTACGAGATCCCACGGGTCGTCCTGCTCCTCCCAGCCCCGCACGTCGGCGATCGCGCTGTTGCGCTTCAAGCGCTCGACCTCGAACGAGGGGCAGATCACCACGGGCGCGCCGGCGACGGGCACCATCAGCAGGATCAGCCGCTCGCTCCGCCCCGGGTTGTAGCCGGCGAGATACTGGAAGTTCGTACTCGGCTCGGCGACGAAGAGGTCGAGCTTCTGCGTTTTGAGCTCTTGTTGAAGGCGATCGATGCGGCGGGCGTAGACGTCGGGGCCCAGGGCGGGCGCCTGGGAGCCGAGCGTGCGGAGTGCGGAGTGCGGGGTGCGAAGTTGCCCGTTGTCACTCCGCATTCCCCACTCCGCACTCCGCACGCTGTAGACCGTCGCCGCCCCCGCCACCGTGAGAAATTCCCGCCGCTCCATCTTCTGGCTCCCCTCGGGTTCCGAGCTATATTACCCGGCCGGTATGCAATTCGAAACCCGCATCGAGCCGCTCGACGGCAAGCTCCCGAAAGTGAGCTACCGCTGGGATCCCGAGACCGACATCCTGACCGTCGCCTGCAAGGGCGTCGCGAAGGGGAACGGGATGAACGGGACGGTGGATCTGGAGGGCGGCGACGGGTCGTTCGTGGTCATCGACGTAGCCGGAGGGACGCTGCGCGGCGTGGACGTCGTGACGTGGCCCGACGAGGTGAAAACCGTCGCAAAGCTCGCCGCGCCCGCGCCCGCCAAGGACGCGCAGGTGACCTTCCCCAGCCGCCAGTCGCAGCCCGGCGTGGCCGCGGTCGAAGTGGACACCGCGCTCACCGTCGAGAAGAACGAGACCGACTCGGTGTTCCACATCCGGGTGGGGCGCACGCGCCCGGCGACCGTCGTGCGCGTGGGCGATCACTTGCTGGTGGAAGTCGACAAGCAGTCGCGCATCGCCGGGCTGTGGCTGCTCGAGGTGCCCCCGTTCCCGAACGTGGAAGCCACGGCTTGAAGGTCGGCGCATGACCTGGTGGGACGCCCTCGTCCGCGCGGGGGCGGTCCCCGCCGCGTTCGTGCCGCCGGCCAGCATGGGGCGCCCCGACGCCGACGACGGCGCCGTGCCCGGCGCCGACCTGATCGAGGGCGACGCGCTGCACGTGCATCCCGTTGCGCCCGCCGCGTCTCCCCCTGCTTCGTTCCTCGACGGCATCGAGCAGTGGAAAGTCGTCGGCTACGACGGCGTCTTGCCGGTGGTCCGGGCGTACGTCGCCGGCGCGGTGCGGCGCCGCGGCCCGGACCGCCGTCTCCGCACGGCGTTCGAGGCGGCGCGGGACTTCGCCGTCGCGCCGCTCGCCGCCATGGCGCCCGAGCGGCGGCGCGCCCTCGTCGAGCATTGCCCCGACGTCGTGGAGATCGAGCTGGGAGAAGGCGGCGAGGGAGCCCAGCCTGGGCGTGTGCTCGAGCTGGCGCGGCGCGCCGTTGACAGCGCGCGCGGGGCGCTCGAGCGCGAGCTCGCCGAGCGCTGCCTCGCGGGGATGGGTGAGCACGAGTGGCTCGTGGTCGACGGGTTGCTCTCGGTCTCGGGGAAGCTGGCGGGGCATCCGCGCGCGCTGGGAGTGATCAAGAGTCACGGCGCCCAGTTCTTCACGGGAGCGGACTTGGAGCGGGCGCTCACCGTGCCGGCGGCCCACCGCACGAGCGTGTTCCGCGCGCGCGGCGGCCATGCGAGGAACGCCGTGTACTCCTGGTATCTGCGGCTGTGGCCATGGGAAGGGAACGATCTCTTGTACGGGTTGGTGCGGATCGAGGCGCGGGCCGACGCGGCGACCGTCGCCGCCGCGACGGTGACGAGCGGCTGGCTCCTGGCCGAGCGCGCGCCGCTCTCCACGCCCGACGCGCGGTGGGACCGGCTATTGTATCCTATGCATGATGTGGAGACCTACTTGAGAAGCCGGGCCCCGCGAGATCTGCTCGCACATTCCGCTTCCCGCCTGCCGAGGACGGGCACGTGATCGCGCGTCCGGACCCCCCTCTCCCCATTGTGCCCATCGGCCGCGTCGTCGCGACGGAGCTGAAGCCGGCGACGCCGCACCAGTTCCACTTCTGGACGGCGAACGAGACGAGCATCGGGATCGGGGCGATCGTGAGAGTGGGGGAAGGGGGGCGTGTTGTCTACGGTGTGGTCACCGACGGGTTCGCCTATTCCGATCTAGCGACGCCGCTGCACGACGTCATCGGCGCGCAGGGCGACCCCGCGCGCGCGGCGGCCTCGCCCACGGTGCGCCAGGAGATCCGCTACTGGACCGCCGCCGTCCTGCGGCAGATCCCCGAGGAGCCGCTGCAGCCGGTGCCGCTCGGCCAGGTGTTCGTGGCGAACGACCTCGACGTGGCGCAGGCGCTCCGCATGGATGCCTACCTCCACTCGGCGACGCCCACCGCCATCCCGATCGGGCTCTACTCCTCGGGCGGGCTCGAGGCCCCGGTGTACCTGGACGCCGATTTCCTGCTCGGTCCCGAGGCGGCGCACTTGAACATCTCGGGCGTGTCGGGGCTCGCGACCAAGACGAGCGCCGTCGAGTTCCTGCTCGCCGCGATCTTCCGCCATTTCCCGCCCCATAGGGGCAAGGTCGCCGCCGTCTGTTTCAACGTGAAGGGCCCCGATCTCTGCTTCCTCGACCAGCCCGGCGAGCTCTCCGACGAGGACCGGCGCCGCTACGAGCTGCTGGACGTGCCCGCCGCGCCGTTCGAGCGAGTGCGCTACTTCGCGCCGCTCAAGGCCGACGGCGTGAACCTGAACACGCTGCGCACCCACCCCGATCTCGTGGAGGCCGTCGCGCCGTTGACGTGGGGCCTGCAGGAGGTCGTGGACTTCGCGGAGGTGTTGCTGAACCGCGACGACATCGACGCCAAGGCCGACGCGTTCATCGATTTTCTGAGGGACCGGGTGCTGGGGAGGTCGTTCGACGACGGGTTCGGCAACGAGCACCGCGTGCAGACGTTCGCGGACTTGGACCGCTTGTTCCGCTCGATCTTCGATGGGCTCGAGCTCAGCGGGCGGGGCGACATGTGGCGCACGCACCACATCGCCACGATGCGCAAGGTCCGGAACCGGCTCTCCAATATCTCCACCCGCTGCAAAGGGCTCGTCACCGACGACGGTCCCGCGAGCGACCTCCCCTGGGGGACGTTTGAGGATCGCGCGGTGTACGTCATCGACGTGGCCAACGTCGACCCACTGGGTCAGGACCTGGTGTTCGCGCGGTCCGTCTCGAAGCTGCGCGAGCACCTGGAGCGCCGCGACCTGGGCGTGGACGCCGTCGTCGTGTTCGTGGACGAGCTGAACAAGTACGCCCCGGGCGACGGGCCCGAGACCTATGTGAAGAAGATGCTGCTCGACATCTCCGAGCGGGGCCGCTACCTGGGGTTGGTGTTGTTCGGCGCCGAGCAGTTCCGCTCGCAGGTGCACCGCCGCGTCGTCGGGAACGCCGGGACGCAGGTGTTCGGCCGGATGGACATGGACGAGCTGGCGACACCCGGCTACCAGGTGCTGTCGCCGGCGACGAAGATCAAGCTCGCCACGCTCCCCGTGGGCGAGCTGATGGTGCGGCACCCGCACTTCACCCAGCCGATTTTCGTGCGCTTTCCGAAGCCGCCGGTGCTGCGGGGCCGAGACGGAATGGAGCGCTTCCCGGCCGCCGTCGATCTGGCGTTCGACGACGCGGTGGCGCGCCAGCTGGTGCAGCTCGACCGCGGCATCCGCCCGAACCAGGTGAAGGACCTGATCGCCGACCGCACCGAGGAGGATGTCCGCCGCGCGCTGGCCGCCGTGCGGCAGAAGCGCCCCGAGGACGTGCTGGCCTATTTCCGCAAGGCATTGGGTGGCCGCGTGGCGCCGGACGCGCCGCGCGAACGCCGCGCGGTGCCACCCTTGAACCCTATTTCCGACGAGCCCTACTGACATGACGCGTTTGCTCCTGACCGCCCCGACCGCCCCGACCGCCCTGGCCGTCGCTCTCCTCGCCGCCGCGTGCGGCGACCGCGGCGGCAACGGCCTCTCCCAGGTCACGCTCCGCTACCACCCGCCGGCCGGCGCGGTGCACCGCTACGCCCTGGATCAGATCAACAAGATGAGCATGGAGGCGGGCCCGATGGCCGGCATGGGCGAGCAGCAGCTCACCCTGCAGATGCACTTCACCCAGAACGTCACCGGGCCGGTGCCGGGCGGCATCGAGGTGAAGGTCACGTTCGACTCGACCCGCATGGAGGCGCCCGGCGTCTCGCCCGAAATGTTGGCCCGGGAGCTCGACCAGCTGCGCGGGCTCGTGAGCACGGTGCTGTTCGACGAGCGGGCTCAGGTCGTCCGGAGCGACATGGGGGCGGCGCCCGGCGTGGCGCCCGAGCTCACCTCGCAGATGGCCACCGGCGTCAAGGCGATGGCGTTCGCCCTCCCCGAACAGCCCGTGGGGCGGGGTGATTCGTGGACCGTCAAGACCGACCTGCCCGTGGGCCAGCTGCCCGGGGTGAGCGGCGCGGGCGCCTCGCTCACCAAGCTGACGGTGCAGGACATTCGCGTCGCGGGCGGCGATACCACCGTGCTGCTCGGCGTCGAGACGACCTTCCCCGGCGATCCGATCACCCTCAGCATCGCGGGCCAGCCGGCCACGCTGCGGCTCTCGGGCGGGCTGTCGGGCGACCAGACCTTCTCGCTGACGCGCGGCGTCGTTGTGAGCGGCACGATGAAAGGCACGATGAAGATGAACGTCTCAGGCGGCCCGCTGGGCCGGCAGGGGATGGTGCTGTCGTCCGTGACCGAGACCTCGTTGCGGCTGGCCGACGCGAAGTGACGCTGCCCCCGTGAAGCTCGCCCATCTCGCCGACCTGCACCTGGGCTTCCGCCAGTTCGACCGGCAGACGCCCCGGGGCGGGAATCAGCGCGAGGCGGACGTGGCCGAAGCGTTCCGCCGCGCCGTGGACGACCTGCTCGTCCAGCGCCCGGACCTGATCGTGCTCGCCGGCGACATCTTCCATTCGGTCCGCCCGACGAACCCGGCGATCCTCTTCTTCTTTCAGCAGATGCAACGGATTCGGTCGGGCTTGCCCGATACGCCGATCGTCGTGGTCGCCGGCAACCACGACACGCCGCGCTCGGTCGAGACGGGGACGATCCTGCGGCTGTACGAGGCGCTCGGCGTCGAAATCGCGACCGACCGGCCGCGGCGCATCGTCTTCCCGCAGCTCGACTGCGCCGTGCTCGCCGTGCCGCACCAGGCGCTGATCCAGCCGGACCGGCCCGCGTTGCGCCCCGAGCCGGGCTCTGCCATCAACATCCTCGTCACGCATGGCCAACAGCTTGGGCTCGGCGAGCAGCGCGGCACCATGGAGTACGGCGGCGCGCCGCTCGAGCGCGACGACATCGCGCCCGCCCAGTGGGACTACGTGGCCCTGGGGCATTACCACGTGACCCATCAGGTCGAGCCCAACGTCTGGTACGCGGGGAGCCTCGACTACGTCGGTCCCAACCCGTGGGGCCAGCTGCAGGACGAGCAGGAGCGCGGGCGGACGGGAAAAGGCTACCTGCTCGTGCACCTCCCCGGGGCCCGCGTCGAGGTGCGGCCGGTGGCTCCGCCGCGCCGCTTCGTCGAGCTGCCCGCCATCGAGGGCGCAGGGAAGACCGCCAAGCAGCTCGACGAGGAAATCGCCCGCACCGTCGCCGCCGGCAAGCCGCCGATCGACGACCAGGTGGTCCGGTTGCTCTTGTGGAACGTGCCGCGGGGGACGGCTCGCGACCTGGACCACGCGGCGCTACGCGGGTACAAGGCGCGCGCGTTGAACTTCCAGCTCGATGTCCGGCGTCCCGAGGAACACCGCACCGTGGGGATGGGGGCGCCCGGCCGGCGGCAGACGCTCCCCGAAACGGTGCGCGAATTCCTCGGCCACCGCCCGCTCGACGCCGAGCTCGACCGCCCCACGTTCGTGCGGCTCGGCGTCGAGTACGTCGAGACAGCGGCGGGGGAGGAGCCCCCCGCGTGAAGTTGCACCGGCTCCGCCTCGTCAACTTCCGGCAGCACGCCGACACCGAGATCGTCTTCGGCGACGGCATCACCGGCATCATCGGTCCCAACGGCTCGGGGAAGACCTCACTGCTCGAGGGCCTGGCCTGGGCGATCTACGGGAACACCGCGGCGCGCGGCGACAAGGACTCGATTCGCAACCTCCGCGCGAAGGCGCGTGCCGCCGTCCGGGTCGAGCTCGAGTTCGGCCTCGGCAGCCACGAGTACCGGGTGGAGCGGGGGCTGAACGACGCCGAGCTGTACCAGGACGGGACGATCGTCGCGAACTCGATCCGCGAAGTGACGGCTAAGGTGCAACGCGTGCTCGGCATGACGCACGATGAGTTCTTCAACACCTACTTCACGGGCCAGAAAGAGCTCGCGGTCCTGGCGAACGCGAGCCGCCCCGAGCGCGCCGCGTTCCTGTCGCGGGTGCTCGGCTACGAGCGGCTGCGCCTCGCGCAGGAGCGGGTGCGCGAGCGGCGCAACGCGCTGAGCCACGAGGTGGACGGTCTCGAGACGGGCCTGCCGCCACGCGCCGAGCTGCAGGCGGAGCGGCGCGGCGCCGAGCAGCGCCTCGCGGGGGCGCGGAAGGCCGCGGGCGACGCGGAGGCCGCGCGGCGCAAGGCGCAGGAGGCGCTGGCCGAAGAAGAGCCGCGCTGGCAGGCGTGGGTGGCGCGGCGAGACCGAACCCTGTCGCTCGAGGGCGACCAGCGGGTGGCTGAGCAGGGGGTGCTGGCCCAGCGCCAGGAGTTCCAGCGGCTCGACAAGGAGCTGGCGGAGGCGCTGGCGGCGCGGGAGGAGCTGCGCAAGCTCGAGGCGGAGGTGGCGCCGATCTCGCGCCTCAAGGGCGAGCTGGCGCAGCTCGACCGCCTGCACCAGGAGGACGCGGCGCGACGGGAGGACCAGGCCAAGCTGACGGAGCTGGGGCGGGCGCTGGCGGCGCTCGACCGCCGCATCGCCGAGCTGGCCGACACCGCGGCGGCGCTGGCGCGCGCCGAGGGAGAGGCGCGCGCGCTCGCCGAGCGGGTCGAGGCCGCCGAGCGGGCCGCCGAGGAGCAGCAGGCGGCGTGGGTGCGCGAGAAGGAGTACGCCGGCACGCGGCGCACGGAGCTCTTGAAGCAGTACGACGAAGTGAAGGAGCAGCGGGACAAGATCGAGCGCCTGGGCCCCGAGGGAGAGTGCCCCACGTGCCGGCGGCCGCTCGGGGCCGAGCACGCGGCGGTGCTCGGTGTGCTCGATCGGCAGCTCTCGGCGATCGTGGACGACGGCAAGTATTTCCGGCAGCGGCTCGAGCAGCTCGCGCAGCCGCCCGAGACGGTGACGCAGGCGGAGGCGGCACGCGACGCCGTGCGTGAGGAGAGCCGGCAGGCGAGTGAGCGCGCGGGCACGCTGCGCGCCCAGGTGGAGGAGCGGGCGCGGCTCGAGCGGGAGCGGGTGGCGGCGGCGCGCCGGGCGGAGGAGCTGGAGCGGCGCGTAGCCGCGCGGCCCACCGGATACGATGCGGCGCGGCACGACGCGGTGCGGACCGAGCTGACGCGGCTCGATCCCGTCGCGTTGCAGGCGGCCGCGCTGGCGGCGCGGGCGGAGCGCGCGGAGGTGCTGGTAAGGGAGGCGGAGCTCGCCGAGAAGGCGCTGTCGACCCGCGAGGCGCTGGCGCGGCAGCTGGCGGACGCGGTGCAGGCCGAGGGATTCTCGGAGGACAAGTTCAAGGCGGCGCGGGAGCGCCACGACCGTGCGACGCACGCCTTGCGCGCCGCGGAGCTGGCAGTCGCCGAAACGCGCGGGGAGCTCGTGGCGGCCGAGACGGCGGTGCGCGAGACGGAGCGGCGGGAGGGAGAGCGCGCGGCGCGCGAGCGCACCATCGCCGAGCGCAAGGGCGAGCTGCGGCTCCACAACGAGCTCGACCGGGCGTTCTCGGACCTGCGCGGCGATCTGAACGCCGCCATGCGGCCCGAGATCAGCGAGCTCGCCTCGAGCTTCCTCGCCGACCTGACCGACGGCCGCTACGACGAGGTCGATCTCGACGAGGACTATCGCGTCGTTATCCTCGACGACGGCGTGCCGAAGCCGGTGATCTCGGGCGGCGAGGAGGATGTCGCGAACCTCGTGCTGCGTCTCGCGATCTCGCAGATGATCGCCGAGCGCGCCGGGCAGCCGCTGTCGCTCCTCGTCCTGGACGAGATCTTCGGCTCGCTCGACGAAACCCGGCGCCAGCACGTGCTCGGCCTGCTGCGCCACCTCGGCGACCGCTTCCCGCAGGTCATCCTGATCACCCACATCGAGCAGGTGCGCGAGGGGCTGGACCGCGTGATCCGGGTCGCCTATGACGCCGCCGCCGGCGCAAGCGTGGTGCGCGACGAGACCGCGACCCTGGGAGGAGGCACCGCCGATGCGGGCGTGGCTGCCTGAAACCCGGGTGGTCGGCCCGGAGCGCGCCACCGAGCGCGACATCGTCGGCCTGAATCGCGTCTTCGCGGAGGCGTTCACCGACCGCTACCGGCGCGACGGCCTCGTCGGCGTGCGCGTCCCCGAGCTGAACCCGCTCGTGTGGCGTTACGCGCTGCTCGGCTCCGGCGAAGGCGCGATGCTGTGGCGCGACGAGCACGACGAGATCGCCGCGTTCAACGTGGCGCACCGCTCCGGCACCGAAGGGTGGATGGGGCCGCTCGCCGTCCGCCCCGACCGCCAGGGCACCGGGGTGGGGAAGACCGTCGTCCGCACCGCCGCCGACTGGCTGATCGACCGCGGGGTCGTGACGCTCGGGCTCGAGACGATGCCGCGGACCCCGGAGAACATCGGCTTCTACGCGCGACTCGGCTTCACCCCGGGCCACCTCACCGTCACGCTCACGAACGAGATCGCCACCCGCGGCCACCCGGCGCCCACGCTGCTGTCGCAGCGCGCCGCCGGCGCGAAAGACGCCGCGCTCGCCGCGGCACGAACCCTGGCCGGCAGCCTCGTCCCGGGCTGTGACTTCTCCCGCGAAATGCTCCTCACCGCCGAGCTGGGTCTGGGCGACACCTCGCTGGTCGAAGGAGACGACGGACTCGACGCGATGGCGCTTTGGCACTCCGCCCCGCTCGCCGATTCGCGCACCCGCGACGAGGTGCGGGTCCTGAAGCTCGCGGCGCGGGACGACCGCGCGTTCGAGGCGGCGGTCGCCGCCGTCGAAGCGGCGGCCGCGAAGGCCGGCATCCGCCGCGTCGCGCTGCGTTGCCAGACCCGCTTCGCCGACGCCTTCCGCCGCCTCATCGCCCGCGGCTACCGCGTCCGCTGGACCGACCTGCGCATGAGCTACGAGGGTTACCCCGAGCGCCACCCCACGGGCGGCGTGCTGTTCTCGAACTGGGAGATATGACGGCCGGCCTGATCATCTTCGCGGCGACGTACCTGCTCATCGCCGTCCAGCGCCTCCCCTTCGTTCACCTCAATCGTCCGGCCGCGAGCCTGCTCGGCGCGGTCGCCATGGTTGTGTGCGGTGTTCTCACCCTGCCCGAGGCCTACGCCGCCATCGACTTCGACGTGCTCGTCTTCCTGCTCGGCCTGATGCTCATCGTCGGCTATCTCGAGGTCGGCGGGTTCTTCGAATGGACCGCCGAGTGGGTGCTGCGGCGCGCGCGCACCCCCGGCCGGCTGCTGTTCGGCGTCGTCGTGGGTGGGGGCCTGTTGTCGGCCTTCTTCGTGAACGACACGATCTGCCTGATGGTGACGCCGGTGTTGCTCGCCGCGCTCGGGCCGCTGCGTGTGCGCGCGACGCCGTATCTGATCGGGCTCGCGATGGGCGCCAATGTCGGCTCGGTGCTCTCGATCACGGGCAATCCGCAGAACATGCTCGTCGGGATCTGGAGCGGAGCGTCGTTCGGCGGGTTTCTCGTGCGCATGCTCCCCGTGGCGCTGGGCGGGCTCGCGCTCACGTACGGCTATCTGCGCTGGGCGTTCCGCGCCGAGCTCGCCGACCCGTTCCGCGAGCGGCTCGAGACGGTGCCGGTCTCGCTCGACCGGCCGCTTGTCGCCAAGGGCCTCGCGATGTTCGGCGTGGCGGTGATCGCCTGGCTGGCGGGGGGCTCGCTGCCGCTGGTCGCGATCACGGTCGGCGCCGTGATGGTCGCGATCGCCCAGCGCGATCCGGCCTACGCGATCGACCGCGTCGAATGGGCGCTGCTGCTCTTCTTCGCGTCGCTGTTCGTGGTGATGCGCGGGCTCGAGCAGACGGGCGTGGTCGGCTGGATCGACGCGCGCGCCGTCGCACTGGCGCAAGGCGGGTCGGTGTGGAGCGCGGCGACGGCGGTGAGCGGCGTGATGGTGCTGCTCTCGAACCTCATCTCCAACGTGCCCGCCGTGTTGCTGTGGCGCAACACCGTGCCCGTCCTCCCCGACGCCGACTTGATGTGGCGGATCGTGGCGATGAGCTCGACCTTCGCGGGCAATCTCCTGCTCATCGGCTCGATGGCTAACCTGATCGTGGCCGAGCGCGCCGAAGCTCGGGGCGCACGAATCGGGTTCGCCGAGTACGCCCGGGTCGGCGTGCCCGTCACGCTGCTCACGCTCGCGTGGGGGATCGCGGTCCTCGTTGTGCTCCGGTAGGCGCCTCCTCCGGCTTTCCCGTCACGTAGACCACCAGGCCAAGTCCCACGACATCGGTCGCGTGCGCGGTTCCGGGGGGGAGGTCGAGGCGGTCTCCGGGGCCGAGCTCCAGCGCGGCGCCGCCGAGCGTCACCCGCAGGAATCCCGAGAGCACCCAGCGGGTCTCGGGAAAGTCGTGCGCATGGATGGGGATGTGCGTGCCCGGCACGTCGGACCACCACGCGGTGACCATGCCCTCCCCTTCGAGGGCGCGCCGCAGGGTAGAGAGCTGGAGCGGGCCCAGGTGGGGGTCCCAGGCCGTGACGCTGAGCATTACGAGCGGAAGCTCGGCGCGCCGACGAGGACGCGCCGCGCGCACAGGATCACCGCGCACGCGTACAGCAGGTGCACGTAGCCCGTGGGCACCTGCGCGACGAACACGAGCAGGACCCATGCGACAAGCAGGACGGCGGCGGTGACGAGCGTCACGTTCATGGCTGTTGACGTTTCAGGGCCAGGACGTATTCTAGTGTTTAGGAGCGGGGAGTCAAATTATTGAGCCAACAGCTCGATCGTGGACCCAGATACTGCGGCCTATGTCACGCCCCTCGCGGGGAAGACAGAATTCGTGGTGAGGGACCAGTCATTACTTTCGGGCTCCAATAATCCTCCCCGTTCCTGTAGCACCGACCGGCCGGCCCGGGTTACACCGGTGACCGGCTGGTTGCTGTGATGGTCTCCCAGAAGTATTTCGGCGCCAGCAGGCGCTTTCCCCGGATCACGAACCCGATCACGAGAATCGCGATCCACACGGCGTAACCCACCGCCACCTCTTCCCGCAGGTGCGGGACGAAGAACTGCACCCCCCACAGCACGAACAGCGCGGTGGCGTCGAGCCAGTCGAACTCCATGTTGGCGAGGATCACCACGCCGAGCCCCGTCTGGAGCAGCGTGAGCAGGATCTCGAGCCGCTGCCCCGCGTCGAAGTGGAAGTCCGCCCACGCGCCGGTGTGCCGGTAGTGGGAGTACCCGTACACCAGCGGGATCATCGCGGCGAGCACCGTCCACTGGTTGATGTTGCTCGACACCATGTTCATCAGCGCCATCGGGGCGTGGGTGACGCGCCTGGCCCACAAGAACGCCGAGACCTTCTCGGGGAACTCCGAGAGGAACGGCGCGACCCACTGGACGAGGACGAACTGGCTCACGCCGAGCAGCGCCGCCAGGGCGATCATCGACTCGAGGAAGGGGTGGGCAGTGATGTACAGGAGGGATCCGCCGAGCGCGAACAACCCGCCGATCGCCGCCCAGCGGCGCCAGCCACGCTGGCGGTAGGCCCACTGCGACACGCGCGGGGCGTCGGCCAGCTCCTCGGCGCTGTGCGGCGGATTGCGCAGCAGGACCAGCAGGTATGTGATGTACAGCCCGAGCAGCACGAGGGCGTCCACCCAACTCAGCGACTGCTTCAGGAGGATGACGACGAAGTAGAGCAGCGGCGGGATGAGGCCGATGACCTCGATGGCGTGCTCCCGGTGGAGCTTGATGGACGGGAGCCGCCGCGTCGCTTCGTGGCGCCCGAAGAACGCGAACACGAAGTAGATCATCGGCCAGCCGAGGCCGAGCAGCAGCCGGATCGCGCCGGTGAGGTTCGCGACGGCGAGATGGGCGCGCTCGGGGTCCTTACCCGCCTCCCAGGCGATCACCGCTTCGACGGCGAACTCGGGGAGCGTCTGGAGCCAGGCGAGGATGGCGAGGGCGAGGCCCTGGGAGATCAGGAATTGCGCGGCTTCCGCACCCCAGGCGACGAGGAACGCCGAGACGAGGATGCTGGGGAAGGTCCACAGCGCCGAGAGCGCCGAGCCTCCCGCCTGGATCGCGGCCGCGAGTAGCTTTAGGAGTCGCACGGGAGCCCAACTTAGTCTGATCGGGGAGGTCGAACAAGCGATGCCGCGCTGCGTGGTCACGCGCCGGGTGCACTTCAACGCCGCCCACCGCCTCTACAACCCGCGTTTTTCGGACGCGGAGAACGAGCGGATCTTCGGCGTGTGCAACAACCCGAACTTCCACGGGCACAACTACAACCTCGACGTCTCGGTGGAAGGGGAGATCGATCCCGCCACCGGCTACGTGCTCGACATCA
>Ga0326597_10007387_pt1 | contig 14958 bp, 4 predicted proteins | sample RVTome_12_FD_203789 | JGI IMG/M metagenome (GOLD analysis project Ga0326597, IMG submission 203789) | Soil microbial communities from uranium-contaminated site in the Upper Colorado River Basin, Wyoming, United States - RVT100D185 | ecosystem: Environmental > Terrestrial > Soil > Contaminated >... | reverse complement strand
CTCTTTTTGGGGGCCAGCGTCGACGCGGAAAGCGATGGTCAACCGCACGTCAACGCCCTGGGAGACGACAACGTTGGTGATGACGAAGACGGAGTCACGTTCGGCAGCCTGACCGCCGGTACCAGCGCCAATGTGACGGTCGTTGCCACGGTTCCTTCGAGTGCCGTGCTGAATGCCTGGGTCGACTTCAATGCCGACGGCGACTGGAGCGATTTGGGCGAGCAGATCTTCACCGACGAACCGCTCACTGATGGCAGTAACCAACGTAGCTTCAGCATTCCGGCGACCGCCGCCGTCGGCGACACTTTCGCCCGCTTCCGTATCACCACTTCCGCGGGCTACTCCTTCACTGGATTGGCGCCCGACGGAGAAGTGGAAGATTACGAGATCAACATCGGAGGGTCGGCCGCTCCAAGCGAGTCAGGCGGGGCGCTCATTCTTTTTGTCGTCAATCCTTCATACGATGAAATTGAATACTCGGCATACCAAGTCGAATCCGATCACCGCGGACAGCGGAGTCAAGACTTTCTAGCCGAACAAGTAATTCCGCTCGAATACGCGCGATCTCGATTGCCCAGGTCGTCCAGCGCCAACGTACCGTCACCACCACGTCCGAGGACGCCCGCATCTGCGTTGGGGGACCCTGGTCTGATCGACGCAGTTCTTGAAGACGAACTGTTTCTTGATGAGTTGACGAGCGAATGAGTTTCCGGCGAGGCGACCGTCTCCGCCAGCACCACGATCGCGACGGGATAGTCGACTTCCAGCCCGTTCAATATCAGCGGCGTCGACGACACGATCGTTGATGGGACGCAGACCGTTTACCTCCCCAGTCAAGTAGCTTTTGCTTGACCCAGTTCTTCCGAAGGTTTACCTTTAGGAATCGCTCCAGGAACGCCATGGCCTCATTCACCAATCGCTCATGCGTCGACCTCGCCTTCTACACCTGTCTTCTCGCCGCAGGCGCGCTCGGAAACGCCTCGCACAGAAGATGCGTGTTTTGGGTCGATTTGAACGACTCGAGCATCGTTGGCTGCTGACCGGGACCGTCGAAGGGACGACCTGGGACGACCTGAATGCGGACGGGATCTGGGACACGGGTGAGCCCGCTTTGGCCGGTGTGCATGTCTACCTGGATGCCAACGACAACCGCCAATTCGACACCGGCGAGACGGACATGATCAGCCTGGCCGACGATCCGGGTACTACCGGCGTCGACGAGACGGGCACCTACTCCTTCAGCGGTCTGGCCGATGGTCCGCACTTCGTCGGCTTCGAGGCACCGACCGGGTACTCGCCGACCTATACGGTAATCAATGCCGGCGGCACCGGATTGCTGACCTATGAAGCAATGCACAAGGATAACGTCGGCGGCGTGACCGGCATGTATCGGCCTCAATCGTTGGACGTTTCGCCGGATGGGAAACATATCTATCTCGGCGCGCGGAACGATGGCACCGTCGCGATTTTTTCACGCGATGCCGGCGACGGATCGCTGTCGTTCGTGAATGACGTCTCGGTCACTGCCGAGCCAACGTCGCTTCGCGTCAGCCCCGACGGAAAGCATGTCTACGTGACTGCGTATACCGATACGCTGGCCGTTTATTCGCGCAACGAAACGTCGGGTGATCTAACTTGGGTCGAAGCTCACAAAGACGGCACCAACGGTGTCGACGGTTTGTACTACCCCGATGACCTGGCGATCAGCCCGGACGGCAAACATGTCTACGTGGCTGCGTACTGGGATAATGCCGTTACGACATTTTCGCGCGACGCGACGACCGGGGCTCTCACCTTCGTCAATACGATTAAGGACTCCGATCCCGGCATTTCAGGCCTCGTCGGAGCACGGGCAATCGATGTCAGCCCGGATGGAGAATACGTCTATGTTGGCGGCGCCGGTTCGAGCCAGATGGTGGTCTTTACCCGAAATGCCACGACCGGTCAGCTGACCCTGCAGCAATCGATTATTGGCGATACGATCTACTGGGGCCTGAGATCGATCAGCGACTTGCGCGTTAGTCCGGATGGCAAGAACGTCTATACGACCAGCTACACTGACGATGTACTGGCAGTTTACCAGCGCGACCCCTCGACCGGCGATTTGACTTGGATCGAAGGCGAGCGAGAGAACATTAACGGGGTCGGCGGCCTAGATCAAGCCTGGGGCGTGGCAGTCGCTCCGACCGGCGAACACGTCTACGCCGTGGGTCGCGCCGATGACACCTTGGCCGTCTTTGCGCGCGATTCTACTGACGGATTCCTAACGTTCGAAGAATTTCATCGCGACGGCATCAACGGCGTCGACGGATTGAACGACGCCTTTGATGTGATCGTCAGCCCGGACGGCAACCAGGTCTACGCGGTCGGGAACTTCGACAACGCCATCTCGCACTTCACCCGCGACTCGGGCGAGCCGACCGAAAACTATCAAATCGTCTTCATCTCCGGTTCGAACACCGTCAGCCAGATCAACTTCGGCTCGTACGACAGCCCGCCCGAAGTCAACTCGATCGCGCTGATCGACGCCGACCCCAGTAACAACACCAGCGTCCAGTTCTCGGTTACCTTCAACGAACCTGTCACTGGCGTCGACACGGGCGACTTCGCCTTGACCGTAACCGGAGTCAGCGGTGCGTCGGTCGATTCGGTCACCGGCAGCGGCACATCGTACACCGTGACCGTCCTGACCGGCACGGGCGACGGCACGATTCGTCTGGATGTCACTGACGACGGCACGATCGTCGATGCGTGCCTGCAACCGCTGGGCGGCACGGGAACGGGCAACGGTGATTTCGCGACCGGACCGGCGTACACCATCGACAAGACGGCGCCGAACGTCAGTTCGATCTCGGCCGCGGATACCAATCCTTCCGCGGCGAGTACGGTCAACTTTACGGTCGTGTTTGACGAGGCGGTCGAGAACGTTGCGACGGGCGACTTTGCTCTGGTCACGACCGCTGTGACGGGTACGTCGATCGATTCGGTCAGCGGCAGCGGCGATACGTACATGGTGACGGTCAACACCGGCAGCGGCGACGGCACGATTCGGCTTGACCTGGAGGATATCGATTCGATCGGCGACCCAGCCGGCAATCTGCTCGGAGGCAGCGGTAACGACAACGGAGACTTCAGGACCGGCGACACCTACACGATCAAGAAGACAGTCGACATCATCGGCACGTTGTGGAACGACGTCGACGGGGACGGGATCTGGGACCCCAATGAATTGGTGCTCGCCGGAGTCATGCTGCTGCTTGACGCCAATGGAAACGGCGTGTTCGACGCGGGCGAAGCGACTGACGTCAGCGCGGCGGACGGGACGTATTCGTTTCTGAACCTGGCCGCCGGCACGCAAACGGTCGTGGCGATGCTGGATCCGGACGAGCGGCAGACGCATCCCGGCACGGGCGGCTCGGGGCGTTTGACGCTGACCGACGTCGAGCGAGGGTCGCATCTGGACGGTGCCTCGAGTACGGCCGTCAGCGCGGACGGCCGCTTTATCTACGCCGTCACTTACTTGAGCGACCGGATCTATGTGTACGAACGCTTCAGCAACGGCGCTCTCCAACAGGTGATCGTCAACGGCGGCTTGATCGACGGGCTGGACGGGGCCTCCGACGTCACACTCAGCCCTGACGGGACTCAGGTGTTCGTGGCCGGTACGGACGGCGACGAGTTGGCCGTCTTCAGCCGTGACGCTGCCACTGGATTACTGACATTCGTCGAATCCTTCGCGAAGGGTTCTGACGGCATCAACGCCTTGGAGAGCGCTCGCGAAGTAGTCGTTAGCGCCGACGGCAAGTTCGTTTACGTCGCCGGATTCGAGATCGCCATTTTTTCACGAGATACCACGACCGGTGCATTGACTTACTTGGCTGCGGTGCCTATACAAGTCACATTGGTCGGCATTTCGTTTAGCCTGGACGAGGCGAATGTCTATGTCGCCGATTACACAAATTCCAGGATCGTGGTTTACGATCGCAATGCGAGCACCGGTCTGCTGAACCAGGTGCAAGTCATGCAGGACCGACTGCTCGGGACGGACGGGCTGCAGCAAATTCGCGACGTCATCGTGTCCCCCGACGGCAAGCATGTGTATACGACCGCTTACATCGAAGATGCCGTGGCAATCTTTGATCGCAACGCCAGCGATGGGCTGCTCACCTACCGCACCAAGATCGTCGACAACGTGGACGTAACGGGACTGGACGGCGCGTTCTCGCTGGATATCAGCCAGGACGGACGCAACTTGTACACAACATCGTACATTGACGACGCGCTCACCGTCTGGCATCGCGACCCGGCCACCGGTGATTTGTCACTGGTTGAACAACATTTCGATGTGGTTCCGAATTATTTGAACGCGGCGTTAGGGGTGACCGTCAGTTCCGACGGCGAGATCGTGTTGGCGACGGGCTACCTCGATGACGCAGTCAATGCGTTTTCCCGCGACGGCCGGCGTCCGACGCCCGTGCCATTTGTCGCCACGCTGACCGCCGGACAGATTATCGGCGACGCGGACTTTGGCATCGCCGATCTGCCGCCGCTCGTCGATTCGATAGTGCGAGTCGACTCGACTCCGGCGAACGACGCGTCGGTGCAGTATACGGTCACCTTCGATGAAGCGGTCACGGGCGTTGACACCACAGACTTTGTACTGACGTTGACCGGAGTTATCGGCGGAGCGACCGTCAGCAACGTCACCGGCAGCGACGCGACCTACACAGTGACCGTCGAAACGGGCAGCGGCGACGGGACGCTGCGACTGGATGTCAGCGACAACAACTCGATCATCGACGCCGACGGGGACTCGCTCGGCGGTGCCGATGCGGGTGACGGCGACTTTTTGAGCGGTCAGGTCTATACGATCGACAAAACAACGCCCGTCGTGACCTCGATCACACGCGTCGACGCCAGCCCGACCGACGCCGCCACGGTCGACTATGCCGTCGACTTCAGCGAGACGGTCGACGGCGTCGATGCGGCCGACTTTGCGATCACGGCCACGCAGATCACCGACGCAACCATCAGCAACGTGACGGGCTCAGGCGCGACGTGGACCGTGACAATCAACACGGGTACGGGCAATGGCACACTGCGGCTCGACCTGGCCGACGATGACTCGATTGTCGACAACGCCGGCAATGCTCTGGGCGGCAGCGGCGCGGGCAACGGCAACTCTCAAGGCCCGGTTTACGCCTTCGAAAAGATCGCCAATAGCGAAGTCCACGGCGTCAAGTGGAACGACGTGAACGGAAACGGCGTTCAGGGCGGGGGTGAGGCGGGGCTGTCGGGCTGGACTCTTTATCTCGATCAAAATGTCAACGGTCGATTCGACGCCGGCGAGCCGACCGCGGTGACCGACGGCAGCGGAGCCTATGCGTTTGCGGGCCTATTCTCAGGCAGCTACGCGGTGGCGGAACTGCCACAGGCCGGCTGGGAGCAAACCTTCCCGATCCGCGAGGACGTCGGCGCGACGCGCGTCAGCGTGGCTTCGGCCGGGACCCAGGGTAACGATTGGTCGGACGATCCGTCGATTAGCGCGGACGGCCGCTACGTGGCGTTCGAATCGCAGGCCTCGAATCTAGTGGCGGCGAACACCGGCGGCGGCACCGACGTGTATGTTTACGACCGCCAAACGAACACCATCGAGTGGGTCAGCATCGCCAATTCGATCAGCACGTCGTTCGATCCGGCCATCAGCGGCGATGGGCGCTATGTTGCTTTCTACTCGTACGCTTCCAACCTGGTGGCGGGCGACACCAACGGCAGCCCTGACGTCTTTGTCTACGATCGTCAGACGCAGACGGTGGAAAGGGTTAGCGTGGCGTCGGACGGAACGCAGGCGAACGGCAGTTCATATGCCCGGCTCGACATTAGTTACGACGGGCGATACGTCACGTTCCGATCCGCAGCCACAAACCTGGCCGCGGGAGATACCAACGGCAAATTTGACATTTTCGTCCACGACCGTCAGACCGGCGTGACGGAACGGGTCAGCGTTACAAGCGGAGGCGTGCAGGCCAATCACGACTCGTACGATCCAAAAATCAGCGACGACGGCCGCAATGTGGTCTTCGAGTCCGGGGCAACGAACCTCGTCAGCGGAGACACATCGGGCACCGATGTGTTCCTCCACGATCGCCAGACCGGCAACACGCGCCGCATCGCCGTCAACTCGAACGATGCGGACATCAGCGACGACGGGCGCTTCGTGGCCTTCAATTCCTTTTCTTCCAGCCTGATCGCGGGGGACACCAACGGCGCTGCCGATATTTTCGTGTACGACTTGCAGACCGACCAGATCGAACGCATCAGCCTTTCGGTCGACGGGAGCCAGGCCAACGACGACAGTTGGAGCCGCCCGTCGCTGAGCGCCGACGGGCGTTTTGTGGCGTTCTCCTCGGATGCCTCGAACTTGGTACCCGGCGACATCAATCACTCGGCTGACGTCTTTGTTTACGATCGACAGTTGGGCCGGCTGCGAATTGTGTCACTGGCCGCGTCGGGAGCGGCCGCGAACGGCAACAGCGACTACTTCTCGCTCAGCGCCGACGGCACCGTTGTGGCTTTTACCTCGGACGGCGGCAACGTTGTCGAGGGGGATACCAACAATGAAAAAGATGTCTTCGTCACGCCCGCAGGCGGCGTCTGGATTCCCGCCGCCCGCATCGTGCAGTTGGGCATCGACGACGCCGTTTCGCAGGTGAATCTCGGCAACTGGCAGCCGCGCGGATCGATTTCGGGCGAGAAATGGAAGGACCGCGACCGCGATCAGATGCATGACGCCAACGAGGTCAATCTGGAGAACTGGCAGATCTACATTGATTCGAACGGCAATCAACAGCTGGACGGCGGCGAGCCGTCGACGCTGACCGCGGCCGACGGCAGTTACTCGTTCACGGGCTTGACCGCCGACACGTATGCCGTGCGCGAGGTCTTACCCGTCGACTGGGACCAGATCTTGCCGGGAGGCAACGGCACCTACTCGCTTCCCATCGGCGTACCGGTGACCAAAACGTTCGACTTCGAGGATCTGGCGCACTCTGGCCAATCGATCGCGATCGGACCTTACACGCGGGACGGATTTGTTTTTTCGAACTCTACCGCGACCACGGACGTCTGGCTGGTGTTCGGTCCCCAGGACACCACCAACTACGCCGGTTCGGCCACGCTACGTTCGTGGAATTCTATCGCCGCCACACAATGGTTGGCCCGCGAAGACCAGGGTCTGTTCACGGTCGATTCGATCGACCTTTCCCGCAAGGGCTGGACAGGGACCCAGACGATTACGTTTATCGGCTCGCATGACACCAGTTTGCCGATCACCCAGACGATCGCCATTAACCACGACGCCCTGCAGACCTATACGCTTAACGGCTTCACCGATATCCGCCGGCTGGAATGGTACTACGGCAGTTCGTCGCGGCATCAGTTCGACAACGTCGTTGTCAAAGTGACCGATTGGAATCCGGCGGGCGTTGACTTTGGCAACATGATCAAGACCGGCGAGATCCATGGCACAAAATGGATGGACTCGAACCGCGACGGTGTCAAGGATGCCGGCGAGCCGCGACTGGAGGACTGGACGGTCTTTCTGGATGCCGACGCCAACGGGCAGATCGACGCCGGCGAACCGGTGACTCAGACGGATGCCAACGGCGACTACGCGTTTCTGGATATCGAGCCGGACACGTACAACGTGGCTGAAAAGTTGAAGGAAGGCTGGATACAGACGAATCCCGGTCTGGCGCTCGCGCCGGCGGTCGTGGCCAGCATTCAGGACGCGCCGCCCGACGGCAGCGGCGACGCGCTGAATGCCAACACGGGCCTGCTCCGCCAGACGGCCTCGTCCGAGGATCGCGCGGTCGCCGAGTTTGTCGTCTCGTCGCTGGCCGGTGCCGCGTTGGAGGGCGCCTTTTTCGACTTCGGCATTCGTGTGGACGATAGCGGCGGCGCTGCGGTGCGCAACTTCGACGTGGCCTGGTACACAGCCAACGGACAGGCGGATCTCGGTGACTTTTCGGCCACCGCCTCGCCGGTCGGCTCGGTCGGCTACGACATCAACAATTCGCCCGTTCACTTCCGACTGGATGTGCTGGACGGACTCGAAAGCCTGCTGGCCGCGACCGGCTCGCACATCGGATTTCGTGTCGATCCGACCGGCACGGACAACTTCCCTTCGGTGCTGGAAAACGCCACCCTGGTTGTCTGGACCGAAATGGCGGGACCCATCTCGATCAGCCTCGGTCCGGACGAGACGAAGATGGGCGTGGACTTCGGCAACTGGCCGCTGCCGAGCGAAATCCGCGGTTCAAAATGGCACGACCTCGACGGCGACGGGTCGCGCGACACGGGCGAGCCGGCGCTGTCGGACTGGACGATCTACCTCGATTCGAACAACAACGGTCAGCACGACATCGGCGAACCAGCCACCACCACCGATGCCAACGGGGACTACAGCTTCGGCAACCTGGCCACCGGGATCTACACGGTGGCCGAGATCCAGCAGCCGTTCTGGGGGCAGACTTACCCGGCGACCGATGGCGGCGGGGCCGAGCGAATCAACGTTAGTTCCAGTGAGACGCAGACCAGCCTGGCGCGGTTCGCCGAACTGTCGGTCAGCGACGACGGCCGCTATGTGACGTTCCTGGCGGGCGATGGCGGGCTGGTTGCCGGCGACACGAATCGCTGGCAGGACGTCTTCGTGCGCGACCGCCGAGCCGGAACGACCGAGAAGGTCAGCGGGGCGTTGGCGGGTGCCCAGGCGAACCACGACGCCTTTGCACCGTCGATCAGCGGAGACGGCCGCTATGTCGCATTTTCGTCTCTGGCGACGAACCTGGTCACCGGCGACACGAATGACACGCTCGATGTGTTTATGCACGACCGCGTCGCCGGCACCACGCAGCGGGTCAGCGTCGACAGCGGCGGAACTCAGGCCAACAGCGCCAGCGATCACCCGATTATCACATCCGATGGCCGTTACATCGTGTTTGAATCCTGGGCGACGAACCTGGTCGCTGAGGATACGAATGCCCGTGCCGACATCTTCGTGCATGATCGCACGACGGGAGCGACCGAACGAGTCAGCACGTCCGCCAGCGGCGCCCAGGCCAACGACACCAGCGTGGGACCCTCGATCAGCAGCGACGGCCGCTACGTGGTGTTTCTGTCGAAAGCGGCTAGTTTGGTCACGGGCGATACCAACGGCAACTACGACGTGTTTGTCAAGGACCGTCAGACAGGCTCGATCGAGCGGATCGTGGCCAACCGACTCTCGCCGGACGAAGGCCGCTTTGTCGACATCAGCAGCGATGGACGGTTCGTCGTCTTCAGTTCACCCGCCAACGGGTTGGTCGCCGGCGACAACAACGGCAACTACGACGTCTTCCTCTTCGATCGTCAGTCCAGCCAGCTCGAGCGAGTGACGGTCGGCTACGACGGCGCCGGCGCGAGCGGAAACATACCCAGCATCAGCGACGACGGGCGGATGGTAGTATTCAGTTCCAGCGCCGGTAACTTGGTCCGCGGCGACACCAACGGGTTGTCTGACATCTTCGTCTTCGACAGCGAGCGAGCCGCGATGCAGCGGCTCAGCGTGCCGCTCGACGGCAACCAGGCGAACGGCTCCAGCTCGATCGTGGCCATCAGCGGCGATGGCCGCCACGCCGCTTTCGAATCACTGGCCTTTAACTTGATTATCGGCGATACGAACCAGCAGCGCGACATTTTCGCGCAGTCGATTCCGCTGGCGCTGGTCGCGCAGTCCTACTGGTTCAACCTTCACACCGGCGAGATGCTGACTGGCGTCTCGTTCGGGAATCAGAACAACGATCTCGGGGTGACGGATGAGATCTTCAACGTTGGCTCTGCCAATCGTTCGGGTGTGGCAGAATTGAGTTTGGACTTCGAGCAAGCCGTCATGGTTTCATCTGCTATTGCGCTCCGAGTTCGCAACCACACCACTAGCAGCTCGATCGACTTGTCGGCGGCGACATTGCAAGGTAATGGCACGAGCACAGTGACGTGGGATCTATCGTCGGTTAGCTTGCCGGATGGCCGCTATACGGCCGAGTTGCCGGCAGCGGAGGCAACCATCGCTGCGGGCCTGCCGCTCACCGGCACGCATACGTTTGAGTTTCATGTATTGCAAGGTGATGTCAGTGGCGATGGGGCCGTCAACTTTGCTGACTACGGTGTCGTCGGCAGTAACTTCGATCCGCTGCCTGGTACACGATACCGAGCCGGTGACGCCGATGGCGATGGGCTGGTAAACTTTGCTGATTATGGCGTCATCGGAGCCAACTTTAATCCGTTGGGACTCCCCTCGCTGATCTACGATCTCGGTGATGCTCCGCAAGCGAGCAGCAACTATCCGACGACGTTAGCCAAAGACGGCGCCATTCACATCATCGGCTCGGGGCTCTTTTTGGGTGCCAGCGTCGACGCGGAAAGCGATGGTCAACCGAACGCCAATGCCCTCGGAGACGACAACGTGGGAGATGACGAAGACGGAGTCACCTTCGGCGGGCTGACCGCCGGTTCCAACGCCGACATTACGGTGGTTGCCAAGGTTCCCTTGAGCTTGAGTGCCGTGCTGAATGCCTGGATCGACTTCAATGCCGACGGCGACTGGAGCGACTTGGGTGAGCAGATCTTCACCAACGAACCGCTCACTGATGGCAGCAACGCACGCAGCTTCAGCATTTCGGCGACCGCCGCCGTCGGCGACACGTTCGCCCGCTTCCGAGTCACCACTTCCGCGGGCTACTCCTTCACCGGATTGGCACCCGACGGAGAAGTGGAAGATTACAAGATCACGATCGCGGCCGCAAACGCTCCGGCTGGGGCCGCCGCCCAACACGGCGCATGGACTGGCGACGAACAGATCTCGACAAGCGGCGATGTTTTGAGCGGCGGCAATGTGCTCGCGTCCGCCGTCCCTGCTGGTGCGCTCGACGGTGACACGGCGGTTCGTTTCGACCTCAACTCGGACAGCGGGCTGTTGCCAACCGGAGCGGCGCCAGATGGTGAAGTGCCGGATGGTGAAGTGGAAGACTACGTCGTCACGGTTCCGGATGGAAACAGCGGCGGGGCGAATGTTGAGAACACCGTGAACGACAGAAGTGGTTGGACTTTAGAGCCGCCAGAGTATGTCGATGGTGTGATACTTCATGTACTTCGGCAAGCCTCCAATGGCGCCGAGGTGCGAGTCGCGAACACCAAAGCGCGGCAGAACCCGATCAATTCGCTGGACGCCAACCGCGATGGCGACGTGACAGCGGCCGACGTGTTGATCAGGGTTAACAGAATTGATGAACAGGGGGCCGGTCGGCTGCCAGTTCCGATGTCCGCCGAACAAGTTCCTAACTTCTACTACGATGCGGACGGTGACGACTATCTATCGCCGCTCGACGTGTTGCTAGTCGTCAACTTCCTGGATGATCCCCACCGCAGTGAGTCTGAGGGCAAAGTCGATGTCCCCAGCTCGCTGACGAAGCACTCCGACATGGGCAACGATTTGGTGGATGAGTTGTTCGTGACAGGCACGCCAATTCCAACTCAGGACAGATCCACGGATCATGATTCCGTCTTTTCCGAGTTGGCAACTTCTGAGGAAGCTGGAAACTTCCTGAACCTCGACGTTCCTATTCCGGCCGCTTTGTGGTCGCCGATGGCACAAACTCGCGATCAAGATCTGGCTGGCGAAAGCACGGCTGTTGCAATCGAAGAGCTCATCGATGAGCTGGACGAATTCGTTAACGAGACACTCGGAAAAAGACAATACCGATCGTCGAGCGCGGCGGTTCGGAATAGTCCAGTGGAGGGAATTCAGTTGAGTTTCTAGTTGATTTTCCTTTGATTCCTCCTTACCCTCTGATAGTATGCTGAGGATGGGAAGTTGAAGCTAGTGATTATCTACAACTTCTCGATTTGAGTTTCGCGCGGGGGGAGGCTCCGGTCGAGCGATACGGGGGAAGGCTCGGTCGGAGCCTCGCCCTCCCAATTCGCCCTCCTCCTTTAGTTGATACAGTTTTTGAAGACGATTTGTTTGTTGAGGAGTTGACGAGCGAATGAGCTTCCGCCCATTTCTTTTAGCTGCAATTTGTGCGTTGAGCGCGGTCTCGACGAGCCGCGCCGATTTGATCACGTTCACCGTCCAAGTTACCCAGGACACCGTTAACGCTGGCGGGACCGTCGACTGGAGCTTGTACGTAACCGTATCGGATGCGAATGCAAGCGACAATTTCGGGATTAATGTAGTATCTGCGAATCTCATGGATAGCTTTGGTGAGACTCTTTCTCCCGGTACGATTGGGGCTCCATTTGAACTTTACAGTGACACACATGGCGGCACGTTTAACGGGACAACGAAAGTACTGGTTGAGATAGGAGCCGTACTTCTTAAGCAAAACTCATCAGCGCAAGCCGATATCTCCGCGGGGGACAGCCCCGGTCCATTGCTGCTCGCCAGCGGCTCGTACGCGGCGTTCACTCTTGGTACGCACACCCTCGAGGCCGTAGCTGGGTCTTCGAATCAGTATTTCACCGCCGCCGGTCAGAATACCGGTGCTGGGAACGCATTCGAAAGTACCGCGTTCGTTTCAGACACGTTTAATGTCGTCCCGGAGCCGTCGACGATGTCGTTGGGAATTCTCTCGGCGGTCATTTCCGCTTTCGCGATCTGGCGGCAGCGGCGCCGATCGGCTGTGCGTGCCTGACCGGCGAGCGCAAGCTCGGGATTCTTCAAACCCACGCTTTCAACGACTCAGCCATCACGCAACACGAAGTGGCCATTGAGCGGCGAATTGCACGTCGCGATCAAGCCGGGCATCAGCCGCCATCTGCACGTAAGCACCAAGCCGGCCGACGTGATTGCATCGTCGCGTGATCACGCCCGCCACACATGGTATTTTTTTACGCGTGACTTGCCTTACTCAATGGTGGACGCTACGTACGACAAGCCTTCCAAGGCCGTCGATCGCGTTACGACCGCCTTGGAAGGCCATCGTACCTCGGAGAGTCGCCATCCTACGAAGTCTTCTTTCCGCGTGTCAGACGATGGTGCGCTTCCGGCTTCGTGAGAAAGCCCCAATCGAGAGCCTGATCCTGCTCGTATTGTTTACCGAGTGTCAGCGCGGTCAGCGCCTTCGACAGTTCGAATCCGAGATAAAAGGCGTGCGACGCGTCGACGTTCTTCGGTTGTTGGCCCAGCAGCTTCTCGAACAAGAGAAATGGATCCACGTCGCTCAGATGGAGATCGGAACTGACGATGTGCATCTCGCCACTTTCGGCGAACAGTCGATAGTTATTGTCCTTGATCTGGCTCGCTAGTCGGTCAAGTTCTGCAGCTCCGTATTCCTTGACGCCCAGATCGCGAAGCATCACGAGACCGCTCGCAACATGTTTCGGCGGCACTCCTTGACGGACCGCGTAGTGGACCATGCGACGGGCGAGATCGCATTCGTGGACGCTCGTTTGCGCCCAAGGAATCACTTGTGTTGTGAGGACACTGCGAATGCCGACTTCCTGACAAATGCCGAGCAGCAGCAGATTGATCGCCGCCGAGTCGGCATCCGTCAGCTCGGTCAAGTTGCCGATGCCCATCAACATTTCGGCGTCGGGATAGCGACGTCGGACTTCCAAGTAACGTCCCAAGCTGGCCGCGAATCCGCAGCCGATCGGTTCCAGGATCGGATCGATGCGCAAGGGGACGCCGGCCGCTGCGAGTTGATCGATCGTTGCGTCGAGTTCGGCAAACGTGGCGAAGTCGTCCGGGATCACGACCACCTCACAGCCCCAATCACAAGCCGCGTCGCGGTTGGTGCTGTTGACGGAGAGGACAAGTTCCGCTCCGGCTCGTGCCGCCGGCGCGATCTCGATCGGGTTCAAGCTGTCAACCGAAACACGATGCCCGGCATCGCGTAATGCCTTGACACAGTCGGCGACGTCGCGCCACGGATCGCCCGGCTCGCATCCCACATCAATCAAGTCGGCACCGGCGGCTTGCAACCGATCCGCTTCAGCGAGAATCGCATCGCGGCTCAATCGCGGCGCGTGATTGATCTCGGCAACGATCTCGATGTCATACGCGCTACGATCGCCTGCCGCTAGTTGCCGGCCTCCGAAGAATTCCGGCAACCGGCGCAAATCTTTGGGCCCCCGCAACACGGGCGCGTTGACCGCGGCTTCGATTTCGCGAAGATCACCGTCACAATACCCTGGCACAACCACTTGGGTCGTATGACTCGGCGGCAGCACACGGGCCGCAATCCACTTCGGCGTCATGAGTGCCGCGACCGTGATCGGCAGGACGTCGATCGAGAAATCGAAGTCTACGTGCGGTCGCAGCTTCTCCAGTACGTCTCGCAACGCACGCTCGGCGAGCCGGCCGGTGACGAAGTGAAGGTGCTCAGGCATGCGCTGAGTTATAGCACATTCATTTCACATTCGTTACGGTTGGCATAGCTTCCGCGACGTAACACCGAAGCGATCGATCGAGTAATGCCAACGCGCCGGTAACCGGCGGGGGGCCATCGAGTTCCGGGTAGATGTCGCGAGGGGATTCGGCGGCGGTGTCGATGAACAACCGCCAGCGCAACCCTTTCGCCACCGCTGGCAGAATGAACTCGCGGGCGTTCGAAGTTGCATTAACAAGGAACAGGACTTCACGGCCACAACTGCTGTCCGCATCGCACTCGCTCTCGTCTGGCGGCATTAACAAACAGATCAATGCCGCGTCGTTACTGTTCCAATCGACCGCAACGCCGAGTGCGTTGTACCAACTGACGTCGGGCAACCCATCTTCGACAAGCGGCTGGCCGGAGAGAAAGTGCTTGCGACGAACCGTCGGCTGCGATCTGCGGAACCGAGTCAAGCCTTGGAAGAACCGCACAAACTCGGCGTTCTGCTCCACCAAACTCCAGTCAAACCAAGAGATGTCGTTGTCCT
>Ga0326597_10007386_pt1 | contig 14958 bp, 10 predicted proteins | sample RVTome_12_FD_203789 | JGI IMG/M metagenome (GOLD analysis project Ga0326597, IMG submission 203789) | Soil microbial communities from uranium-contaminated site in the Upper Colorado River Basin, Wyoming, United States - RVT100D185 | ecosystem: Environmental > Terrestrial > Soil > Contaminated >... | reverse complement strand
GACTAGCCGCCGACCGTACCTCTCAGTTAAACTGAACCTAATGTTTACACAGCCAACACGACGCGACGTTCTTTATGGCGTGGGCGCGACACTCGGAAGCGTTGCGTTCAGCCAATTGCGAGCCGAAGAACAGAGCGAAACAAGCGCTGTTGGCCCATTGGCTCCAAAGGCAAGTCACTTTCCCGCCAAGGCAAAGCGTTGCATCTTTCTCATGATGGAAGGTGGCCCGAGCCATATCGACACGTTCGATCCGAAGCCGAAGCTCAAGGATTTGCATCTTCAAGAGTTCACTCGCTCGGGCAAAGAAAAGTCCGCGATGGAGAGCGGCAAGCGGTATTACGTCAAAAGCCCCTTCAAGTTTCGCAAGGCGGGCGAGAGCGGGGCGGACATGGCGGAGAACTGGAAGTATTTGGCCGGCGTCGCCGACGAGCTGTGCTTTTATCGCGGTTGCCAAGTCGATTCCGTCAACCATCCCACGGCCATGTACCAGATGAATTCGGGGAATCGGTTTGGCGGCGATCCCGCGATCGGTGCCTGGACGACGTATGGGTTGGGAAGCGTGAACCAAGATTTGCCTGGATTTGTGGTTCTGCCCGAGGTCGCGTTTCCACAAGGAGGGGCGGCGAACTGGAGTAACGGTTATCTGCCGGCTCGCTATCAAGGAACTTCCTTGCGGCCGAAGGGTTCGCCCATCTTGGACCTCACACCGCCGGACGGAATCACGCGCGGGCACCAACGCGCGAATCTGGACTTTCTGGCGACGTTGAACCAAGAACAGGCGGCGAAACATCCTTGGCACGACGAGTTGTCGGCTCGAATGAACAACTACGAGTTAGCATTCCGGATGCAGGCACAGGTGCCAGGGATTCTAAGCATCGACAACGAGCCGCAAACAACGCTCGACATGTACGGCGTTGGAAAGGAACCGACCGATCCGCTCGCCAGGAAGTGTTTATTGGCCCGGCGCTTGGTCGAGCGGGGCGTCCGGTTTGTGCAGCTGTATGCAGGCACTTGGGACTCGCACGATTACATCGAACGGGCTCACGGCGCGCTCGTCAAACAGGTCGACCGACCGATCGCGGCGTTGATTGCAGACCTGCGGCAACGCGGTTTGTTAGACGAGACGCTGATCATCTGGTGCGGCGAGTTTGGACGGAGTCCAGATAACGGGGTGCGAGGCGGCGTCGCGTACGGTCGGGATCACAATCCGAAGGCCATGACAATCTGGTTCGCTGGTGGCGGCGTACGAGCAGGGCACACGATCGGTGCAACGGACGAGACAGGCGCGGAAGCTGTCGAGAACGTTCGTCACGTACGCGACTTGCACGTCACGATTCTGAGACTGCTCGGCTTGGACGACAACAAGCTGACGTACTTCCATGCCGGTCGATTCAAGCAGCTATCGCAGTTTGGCGGCAAGGTGATCGACGAGTTGATCGCATAGGCCGATCCTGATGTAACCCGAAGCGTGAGCGAGGAAATTGGGGGGGACGTGGGCTTCCTCGCTTACGCGTCGGGTTAATATATAATCGCTTAGACACTGCTAGTTGCGAAGACTTCTCGATCGAGTGCCTTCTTATTTGGGCAACCGTAGTTTTCCCACCACGAACGGGCTTGTTCGCGAGTCCAATTCCCCGCGTCGCGACAATCCGCCAACGCTTCCCGCAAGCTGTCGGCGTCTTGGAAACGATCTTGCGGATCCTTTAACAGGCATCGCATCACGATGTCGCTCAAATCTTCTGGTACGGAAGCATTTCTCTCCATCAGTGGAGTCGGCTGTTTGCTGACGTGTGCGATCATCACCTTCATCGCGTTCATGCCGTCAAAGGGCGGCGCGCCCGCGAGCAAATGATAAGCGACCGCACCGAGCGAATAGATATCACTTCGCGCGTCGGGTTGGCCCTCGCCGGAGGCTTGTTCGGGCGACATGAACAGCGGCGAGCCGGTAATCGATCCCTCCTGCGTTAACGCGGAATCGCCCAAGTCGGCAAGCGGTTTCACCAGTCCGAAATCGAGCAGCTTGGCGACGTCGTACACGCCGCCCCGGTTCGCGGCGAAGATGTTGCCCGGCTTGATGTCGCGGTGAATCAGGTTCTGGCGATGGGCTTCACCGAGAGCGTCGCAGGTTTGCATCAAAAAATGAATGGCTCGCTCGGCCGGTAGCGCGCCATGCATTTCGACAAGCTGCCCAAGATTCAACCCAGGCAAATACTCCATGACGTAGTAAAACGTTCCGTCATCAGCCCGACCGTAATCGAAGATCTCGACCGTATTCCAATGGGTCAGCTTCGCAGTCGCTTTGACTTCACGTTCGAACCGAGCCAAGGACTTCGCATCGCCGGCTTTGTCGGGTCGAATCAACTTGATCGCGCACGGTCGCTTCAGCAACACATGCTCGGCGAGATAGACCTCCCCCATGCCTCCCTGGCCGATCTGTTGCTTCAAGCGATACTGTCCCAGTTGCTTCGCCTCGAACGCGACTCGTCGCAGAGTGCCGATCGTATGCACGCCCCACACGGCGATGACGGCACACAGCGTCATCAGCATCGAGACCTCGACGGGATAACCCTGGAAGTGCCGGTTTTCGCGTAGCGCCGTGGGTGAGATGAACCAGAATCCGATCACCAAGATAATCGGTGCAGCCGCCATCGAGCCGATCACCAACGCCGCTCGCCGCCATGTGTTCGGAACGAACAAGGCGTACGTAAAAATCAGCAGCAACCAGATCGGCGTGATCGAGCGGATGTAGCCTTCGTTCGCGGTCTCCGCTAGCAGAACGCAACTGACCAGCACGAAGAACACTGCCGAGCCGCCAAAGACCATTACTTCGGCCAGCCGAAGGTGTCGCCGTATGGTTGGACACTCGGTACACAACCGCATCCCGACCATTCCGGTGATCACCATGATGGCAGCATGGTCGGCAAAGAGAATCCAATCGAACGTGGATTCGATCCGCCCGATATGAAGGAGCTTCTGAATGAAGAAGGCGAGAAAGCCGGTAAACAGCAATAGCGACGCGACCCGTAGTCGGTCTCGCAGCAGATCGTTCGTTTCGGCGGCCAGTTCTGGCGTGCGCCCCTCCACCAGCGCGACCCTACGTTGTGGCTTGGGTGTGCTGGAGGCAGTTGACGTTGGAGCGTCGATCGTCGGATCGAAGGGGGTTGCTTGCTTCGGCGTGTTCATGGCGAGAGTCCTATGCCACGGAGATTATTCAAGCATCATATCGCATTGTCGATGAGAGGCTACGGGCGATCGATTTCTTGACGGTTGCAGGCTGTCACATGTAAAGTCATCGGAAGCGAGGCCGGGCCAGTTAAAACGCGGGAAGGATGCGGCAACGCGGAACGAAGCGACCGCGTTGGAAGAGACGATGACGGCCAATCGGTCCAAGGCACTCGACCGAATGGGAGGTTACCGAATGCCCGCGAGCTGGGCCAGGGCGCGATGGTGAACGCCATTCGCGCGTCGCAATGCGTGAGGTTCAGTTGGTGGTTGGTCGGTGACAGGTTGGCCCAAGCCGTAACCTAAAGATCGTTGAGTTCGACGAGCGACACGGGATGGTCAGCCCAACTCGGGGAGCGGTTGTGCTTGACCTTCGATCAGGTATTGCGGCCGCCCGCTGAGGTCACGAATCGTCGCTTGATTTGCATCGATACCCAGATTGCGATACAGCGTCGCGTAGACCTCAGGGAACGTGACGGGGCGGTCGACCGCTTCGCCGCCAAGTCGATCCGTCGCGCCGATGACTTGCCCGGTCTTCATCCCGCCGCCCGCCATCAAGGCGCAACTCACTTGTGGCCAGTGATCCCGGCCGACTTGCGCGCTGATCTTCGGCGTACGTCCGAACTCGCCCCAGACGATGACCGTGCAATCCTGGTCGAGCCCGCGCTGGTGCAGATCTTCGACCAGCGCGCTGACGCACTTGTCGAACGGAGGGAAATCTTCCGCTTCGCGTTTGAAGATCGAATTGTTCGCCCCGCCGTGCCAATCCCACTTGCTGTAGTTCAATGTCACGACGCGCGCACCGGCTTCGATCAATCGTCGAGCAGCCAGCAAGCTTTGTGGAACACGCGGGGCTCCGTTACCGTCCATGAACTTGGTCGGATCGCCGGTCCCGTAACGTGCGGCGATCGCGGGATCTTCTTTCGACAGATCGAGCGCGTCCGCCAACTTCGACGAGGTCAGCAGATCGATCGCCTGAGACGTGAAGGTGTCGATGCCTTCGAGCGTCGTCGTGTTGTCGACTTCTCGTTTGAGCCGGTCGACACTCTTCAGCAGTTGCTGTCGATCGTCAAGTCGATCCAGCGTGACGCCATTCAGCACCATGTCATCGCGCGTCGGACCCATCGGGCGGAACGGCGAGTAGGAAGTGCCCAGGAACCCCGATCCGGGCTCGTTGTACGGGCCATGCGTGCAGGGGTAGCAGAGGCTGACGAACGGAGGCGAGGCGGCACCCGTCGCGCCTTGGACTCTCGCGACCGCCGATCCGAATTGAGGCCAGCCGCCGGAAGGCTTTGGCTTTCCAGGATCGTGACCGTTGAAGACTTGAATCGCGTCGTGTCCCGCTTGCGAACCGACGATGGAGCGAATCGGGACGAGCTTGTCCATCATGCCGGCCAACATCGGAAACGCTTCGCAGATCTCGATTCCAGGCACGTTCGTTGCGATCGGACGCCACGGGCCGGCGACTTCGGCGGGAGCATCCGGCTTCAAATCGAACATGTCTTGATGTGGAGGTCCGCCAACCAAATAAATCATAATTACGGACTTGTTCGACTTCTTCACGCCCGCAGCGGCTTCGGCTCGAAGCAGGCCAGGCAACGTCAAACCGGCAACGCCAAGCGACCCGATTTTCAGAAAGTTTCGTCGCGACACGCGATCGCAGAACGCGGCGTTCGAGTGAGTTTGTCCTTGGATCGTCAGCATTCATCTACCTCCGAGCAGCGGGCGGGACATTCAAGCAGGGTTCTGAGTATAACAGACCGGCGTTGACGATCCTACTTCGGAATTACAAGTAGGCCGGAACCAGGCCTTGCGCGGTTCCGGCGGCATTGCGGCGCTTGGCTTATGCCGGAACTGCGCAGACTTGTTCCGGCCTACATTACCGACTCACTGGCTCCTTCATTTGTCGGCATCTCCGAATTGTTTGGAGGAGGATCAAACGAGAATCATTAAGAAGGGTTCCTGTTCAGCCTGTTTGCAAAGTTCGAGCGCGATCGCTTAACCTTGATGAGGATTGCAGGTAATATGGCAACTGGATGTGGTTACGGTTCGTAAGCGTATCGACAAGGAGTTATCCATGCGACAGATGTCCCGTCGCCGATTTGTGTGTCTTGTCGCCGGAGTTGGTGCTTCGGCGGGAACCATCGCAGCGCTGCGACACGGCTTGCAACCGGGTGGCGTGCCGCCTTCGGTCCGAAGTCTGCAGCGCGTCAGGCGTACGTCGTGGGCGCTCGGATCGAATGTTTCGATCACGGTTTTGCATCGCGACACGGCTGCTGGCCAAGCGGCGATCGAAGCCGCGTTCAATGAATTGGAATTGATCGAAGATGTGATGAGTCTCTATCGAGCGAACAGCCAGCTATGTCGGCTGAATCGCGATGGTGTACTTGACGATCCGCATCCGTACCTGGTCGAAGTGCTGCAAGCGGCGCAGTCGATCTCCCGTCGCAGCAATGGCGCGTTTGACGTGACAGTCCAACCGCTCTGGAATCTCTATGCGACCGCGCAGCGTCAGAACCGGCTTCCTTCCGACGAAGAGATCGAATTGGCTAGGCAGAATGTCGATTGGCAGAAATTGCGCGTTGCGCGAGCGCAGCTTCGCCTCGACGGTCAAGGGACCGCGATCACATTGAATGGAATCGCGCAAGGCTTCGCCGCGGATCGCGTGGCGGCGGTGCTGCGAGAACAAGGAGTCGAACATGCGCTGATCGATACGGGAGAGATAGGCGCATTGGGAGCGAAGGCGGATGGCGCGGCTTGGAGCATCGGCATTCAACACCCGCGCGATCGCGAAGCGTACATTTCGGTCGCCGAGTTGGCGGGGCGATGCCTCGCGACATCGGGCGACTATGCGACAACCTTCAGCGACGATCATCGGCATCACCACCTGCTCGATCCTCGGACAGGCCGCTCGCCGAGCGACTTGTCGAGCGTCTCGATTGCGGCAAACACCGCGCTGGATGCCGACGCGCTATCTACCGCTGCGTTTGTGATGGGAGCCGAAGCGGGACTCCAGCTCGTCAAACAAACTCCCGGAGCCGATGGGTTGCTGGTGCTGAAGGATGGCCGATCCGTGGCAACTGCCGGTTTTCCGACTCTTCAGACGTAGGGCGAGACGATGCGAATTCAACCGCGTACGAGCTACTTTCCGCGTCCTCCATCGAAGTTCGATGTTCGAAGTTCGATGTTCAAGGTTCTTCACAAGTGGGACGTGATCAATCCGAACCCTGGCCGCTGGCAGTCCGGTGTGCGTCTGATGCATCACGTCATGGCACTGCACAAAGATCAGCCGGCGCTCTTGCAACGCGACATCAAGGTATTGGGCGAGATGTATTTCGAGCTTTTTCAGGACTATCCGCGAGCTGCGTTTTGGTTGAATCAGGCCAAAGTCAAGATTCCCGAGCCCCAGAGCATCCACCTTGCCGAGTGCTATTGGCGATTGGGAAACAAGCAGATGGCCTTGGAGATGTTGAATGCACGTAGCTTGCCGACCAATGCGATTAAGTTGCTCGGCGATATGGGCCAGACCGATCGAGCGATTCAGCTTTCCCAGGCATTCGCGAAACTGAATCGGCCTCACGAAGCTTACTTGCTCGCGGGCGACGCTTGCCGTTCGGCGGGGCGGCACAAGGAAGCCATCGATTTTTATCAAAAGGTCATCGATGCTCCCGCTGCTCGGAATGAAGAGTATGCCAAGCGATTTCATGGGCTGGCGAAGGACAGTATCGAGGCGCTCAACCTGCTCGAGCAAGCGAAGGTGGCGAAAGTCGCTGACGGGTCCTATCAGGCTTCGAGCGTTGGTTACAGCGGAGCCGTGGAAGTCGAAGTCCGTGTGGCCAATCATCGGATCGAAGAAGTGAAGGTGACCAAACACGTCGAGAAGCAGTTCTACGCAGCCTTAACCGACACGCCAAGTAAGATCGTCAAAAAGCAGTCCGTGAACGGAATCGATGCCATCAAGCCGGACTTCACGACGCGCACGAGCGATTGCACGCTCTGACAAACATGCGGAGGCGTATGTCCAACGCAGGCGATCAAGTTCGTCGAGCGTTGGAACTTGGTCGAGCTGAAGGTCGAAAACGATCCGCCCACGGGCGAGACGTCGCTCGGTCGCCGGGGCTTCCTGTCGCTGGCCGCCGGAAGTGCGGCGGCGATCGTCGGCGGAATGAGCGTCGCCGTCGCCACGCGCTCGTTCGAGGCCAGGCTCGACGATCCGACAGCCTTCCGGCCGGTTCGTCCACCGGGCAGCGTCCCGGAGCAACCGTTTCTCGAAATGTGCATTCGCTGTGGCGAGTGCTTCAAAGCGTGCCCGAACAACGTGCTGCAAGTCGAGGGCTTCCAGCAAGGGCTGGAGGGCCTATGGACGCCGCTAGTGAATGCGGACTGGGCGGGGTGCGAATCGAGTTGTAATGCATGTGGTCAGGTCTGTCCGACCGGAGCGATTCGCGCGTTGCCGCTGGAAGAAAAGAAGGTGGCTCGCATGGGGCTGGCGATCGTCAACGAAAACACCTGCCTGCCGTTCGCGAATCAAGAAGCCTGTCAATTGTGCGTCGATGAGTGCAATGCGGCCGGCTACGAAGCGATCGAGTTCGTCAATGTTCACACGGCGGTCGACAGTCACGGGATGCCGGTCGATGGCTCGGGTTTCGTCGCACCAGTCGTACTCGCCGACAAGTGCGTTGGCTGCGGCCTGTGCCAGACTCGCTGCTATGCCATCAACGTCAAGGAGAAACATTTGCTGGCGGGCTCGGCGATCGTGATCGAAGCCGGCCTTGGCAAGGAAGACCGCCTGATGACGGGCTCGTATATTCAGTTGCGAGAAGAAGAGAAACTGCGACGTGAAGCTACAACGACTTCGCCACGGAACGAATTCTTCGTACCTACCCTCGATACTCCAGCGACTGATTCAATCGTCCCCGAGCCGCCCGCTGAATCGGCTAATGACGACCCTTTTGGCCTAGGGTTGTGAGACACCTTTCTCGGGCTATGACTCCGTCTTCGGCGCTGGTACGTCGAGCGGAGTGTTCCAACGGTGGACGAGATGCGTTTCACGTGGGTCTTCGAGCGGAACTTGATAGGTGCTGTCTGGTTCGATGTACTTGATGTCGCCGATGCCAAAGTCGTGTGAGACAATCCGCGAGCCGGGCGGCATCTCTTGGAACTGCGGCACGAGTCGCTTGGTCATCCAGGGCAGCAAATACATCAAGATGACGTCGGCTTTGCTCAAGTCGACTGTGAAGACATCTTGCTCGCGGATTTCAACCAGGTCTTCGACTCCGTGCAGCTTGACGTTGGCTTTCGCTTCAGCGACCCGTTCGGGATCGAGATCGATGCCAACGCCGCGACAGCCGTGTTTCAAAGCGGCGGTGATCACGAGCCGTCCGTCGCCACATCCCAGGTCGTAGACGATGTCGTCCTCTTCGAGTTCCGCGACTTCAACCATTTTGTCTACGATCGCGTCGGCGGTCTTGATGAACGGCGCGTTCAACCCGATACGAAACTCGTCCACCGGCTGATTTGTCAGAATCGCATCGGCGCGTTGATAGATGACGATGGTGGCGATGACTGCAATTCCGATGGCCGCCGCGCCACCGATCACAAGCGGACCGATACGTCGATTGCTTGATCGTCTGTCAAAGGTAGAAGGAGTTTCAGTCGATGGCGCGTCCATGTGGAGTTCCCGGAATAGATAGAAATGAGAAACGGAATTGAATCGTCGCGCGAGACGGCACGCTTGTGCATATCTGACGAGAATTTAGACTGAAGCATCTATTTATAACACCACCCAGTATCTCACAACTTGGGGAAGAGTCTATCACCATGCGAGATTTCGAGAAGCTCGGTGCTTTCTATCTCGGCAAGATGTTCGACATGAACACGGGTACGTTGCGCGACGATCTGCTCCTTTACGACTCGCAGGATCTGACAACGCATGCGGTATGCATAGGCATGACGGGCAGCGGCAAGAACCCGCTCAGTAGCCGCGAGCACATTCTGTTGTCTAACGTGTTCGATCATGCGTGGCGCTCCGGGAAGAGCTTGGACATGGCGGCCCTGATTCGCGAGATCCAATCGCCGCCGTTCGACAAGATCGGTGTGATGGATCTCGAATCGATCTTTCCCGCGAAGGAACGATTTTCGTTTGCGATGCAGTTGAACAACCTGCTCGGTTCGCCCGGCTTTGCCGCTTGGATGGAAGGCGAGCCGCTCGACATTCAACGCTTGATGTATACCAAGGAAGGCAAGCCGCGGATGTCGATCATCTCGATCGCGCACCTTTCCGATACGGAGCGGATGTTCTTCGTGACGACGCTATTGAACGAAGTTGTTGGGTGGATGCGCAGCCAGACAGGCACCTCCAGTTTGCGCGCATTGCTGTATATGGACGAAGTGTTCGGGTACTTCCCGCCGACCGCAAACCCGCCTTCGAAACGGCCGATGCTGACGTTGATGAAGCAGGCTCGCGCGTTTGGACTGGGCGTCGTTCTGGCAATGCAGAATCCGGTCGATCTCGATTACAAAGGCTTGTCGAACGCCGGCACTTGGTTCTTGGGGCGGCTACAGACGGAACGCGATAAGGCACGTGTTCTTGAAGGTTTGGAAGGCGCTTCCGCACAAGCGGGTTCCACTTTCAATCGCGCTCAGATGGAAGCGACGCTGGCAGGGCTCGGCAGTCGCGTCTTTCTGATGAACAATGTTCATGATGACGCGCCGGTTGTGTTTCAAACACGTTGGGCGCTCTCGTATCTGCGCGGGCCGTTGTCGCGAGGCCAGATCGAATCGTTGATGGCGGAGAAGAAACAGGCTCGGCTCGAAACTGGCATTGCGGCCAGCCAGTCGGTCACGACCGCCGAGACGCCCAGACAGCGACCGAGTGTGCCTCCGGGAATCAACGAGGTGTTTGTGGCTCCGCGCCGCCAGCCGAGCGGCACCGAGCGATTGATCTATCGCCCTGCCGTGATGGGCCTGGCGCGAGTTCACTTCTCGAAATCGAGCGCCGACGTTGACGTTTGGGAAACGGTGGCACTAATGTCTCTGGTCGGCGATGACGTGCCTGACGACATCTGGGCGGTGGCCGATCCGATCAAATACGACGATCTCGATTTCGACACCGAGCCGGACGCCGCCGCTTCGTTCGGTGAACTACCCTCCGCATGGTCTCGACCGAAACAGTACACGGCCTGGAAGACGGCACTCAAGAATCACCTGTATCGGAATCATTCGTTGACATTCTACGAATGCGAAATTCTGAAGTTGAAGTCGCAAGCTGGCGAATCGGAAGGTGAGTTTCGTATTCGTTTAAAGCAAGCCGCCAGCGAGCAACGCGATCTCGAAATCCAGAAGCTCCGAAGGAAATATGCGCCGAAATTGAAATCGCTGGAGGAGCGAATCCGCAAGGCGGAACAGCAAGTCGAAGTCCAAAAGAGTCAAGTCACCCAACAGGCCTGGTCAACTGCCGTCAGCATCGGATCCGGAGTGCTTGGTGCTTTATTCGGAAGGAAGTTAACCAGTGCGACGAACGTCGGTCGTGCCGCCACGTCGATGCGATCGGCCAGCAAAATCGCTCGGGAGCGAGGCGACGTCGGGCGCGCCGAAGACACCGTCGAGTCGCTTCAGGAGCAGCTTGTTGCCCTGGAAGAAGAGTTCACACGCGAGTCGGAACAACTTCGCGAGCGGTTCACGGACGAAGCGTTGGAGTTGAAAGAAGTACCGATCGCGCCCCGCAAATCGGATCTGACGGTCGATCGGGTAGCCCTCGTTTGGACGCCTTGGATTCTCGATGCCGTCGGCATGGCGCAACCGGCGTTTGGGGAATGACAGTAGTTCCAAGTTCGTGGCGGACGCTGCCAGCGTCCGTCAACAAATTCCAATTGTGATCTGCACCGACGCTGGCAGCGTCGGCCACGATCGCGGGAACTTGGAACTACTGAATGAACGATTATCAACCTGTACGGTAATTCCAGGCGACGGGCTCCCAGGTCAACGCCGTGAAGGATTTCGTCGTTCGTAGTTCCGCATTGATGCGGTATTCCAAGCAAAGCTTCCGCCTGAAGGCGGGACTACGAACGGTTGAAGCTCAAGCTGCTTCGACTTCGGGCCGAAGATCTTGTGCGTCGCCAGCATCCGTTTCGCTGTCTGAATCACGTCGGCTTCGATAAAGTCCAACCGGAAAGTAAAGGATGCGGAGGGGTGTCGCCCCGATCAGTTGAAGGGCGACGTGACGAGTGCTGGATGCGCTCGGTTCGTGAACGCGCACCGCGAGGCCGATGCTGGCGAGCCGCAGGACTAGGCTGGCGATGAATAACAAGTGGAAGCCGAGGAACGTCCAACCGCCCCACGTGACCGACCACGCCGACAACCCTCGCAACAAGGCTCCGGCCCCAACCGCGGTCAACCCTCCGACCATTCCCGCCAGTGCTGTTCCTGCCGCGATGAACATGGTGCGATTCTCTTGGGGCGAGTGCTTCAGCAAAAAGCCGCTGCTCGCGATCGCGATCCCGGCGTTAAGCAGCGCGTCGAGCATGAAAACGGGAGTCAATACGACGAGAGCCAACAAAGGCTGTGGCGGGACGAGCAGCAAAGCGATCATGTTCGTTGCTTTGAAGGCCGTGCAAAGAATTAACATGGGCCGATGACCAAATTGCTCGACGAGGCCGCCCAGCGAGCGGGAGAGCAATGCGCCGCCGACCCACGATGCTGCCCACATCAACAACACGCTGCCCAGGCTAAGTCCGACATATTCCAGCAGATACAGGCTGATAAACGGCGCTCCGACCATCGCGGCGAAGTGCCAAAAGCAGGCGTAGCTGATGAAGCTGCGGAATCGTCGGTCGTCGAAGGGAGCGGAAAAGACTCGCAGCGGCGTCGGTTGTGGCAATGGCTGGACCGGAGGCTCGTCGACTTTCTTGAACATCAGAATGTCGGCGATGCCAAAGGCCGCACCCACTCCTGTCAGAACGGCAAACGCTGGCGTGATCGACCAGCCCCCATTCAACAGCAACAGTGCAGCCGCGAGCAATGACAACGCCGCCGTCCACTGCATCCACAGATGTCGGCGCCCCCAAAACCGGTTAAGCTCTTCGCGCGGCAGATAGTCTCCCATCCACGACATCCAAAGGGGCGTGCAGAAATGCAGCAACGCGTGATTCACTGCCGTTGCCGCAATCAGCACCCAAACCCAGGTGACGCCCGGCGCATCCTTGATGAGCCAGGGCCCGATCGCGACCGGAACATACGCGAGCCGTTGAACGATCGAAACTGTGAACCACACGGTTCGTCGATATCGCAGGTGATTGACCAGCACCGCCGCCACAAATTGCATGAAGATGGTCGCGGTGGGGAGCGCCCCGAGAATTCCAATGTGCAGCCCATCCGCGCCGTGCGCGCGAGCGAACTCAATCGTGGCGGGCGACATCGTGAATTGCGTGTAGGCCATGCCAAGACAGCCCGCAATCACGATCGCGCGTTGAGATGTCGGCTGGTCCCACATGGGTCGCAATTCAAAAGCAAGAAGAATAGGAGGGTGCGGAGTTTAGCGGTTTGTCATGAGTCTGGCGAGGCGAGAATTGGCTTTGATATTTGCAGCTACGGAATTCGCACGTCCACGCGTCAGCCTGAGCATTCAAGTCGTCCACTCATGCCAGGTTCTCCGTTGCGATCCCTGTCAGCCGCGACCATTTCGCGCGAAAACTCGGCCGCTCGAAAAGCACCGGATTCAGGACTCCGGCGGGTCGCTGGCCAAGTGAAAGGTCCAGCATGCTTTGACAGACAGTGCGACCGATGTCCCGGAACAGTTCGCCGGTCCACGCGATCGAGTGCGGCGCGAGGATCACGTTTTCAAGTTCGCCAAATCGGTGTGGCGCGGTCGCCGGTTCTACTTCGAAGCAGTCCAGCGCCGCGCCGGCGATGCGGCCGCTCTGCAGGGCGTCAAACAACGCGTCCTCGTCCACGATACCGCCGCGAGCGGTATTCAAGAGGTACGCGTCGCGTTTCATGAGCTGAAGTTCCGCCGCGCCAATCAGGCCTCGCGTCTTCTGGTTCAATGGACAGTGAATCGACACGAAGTCAGCGTTGCCAAGAAGTTCGTCGAGACCCACCGAGTTTACTCCAAGCTCTTCGAACATCTCCGCGGGCATAAACGGATCGAACGCGATGGGTTGTCGCATCCCGAACCCATGAAGCAGCGACACAAGCGTTCGCCCGATCCCGCCCAGTCCGATCACACCGAGCGTTCTGCTTCTGAGTTCGCAGCCCATGTACCGACTTCGATCGTCCCAACGACCGGTTCGAACGAGTCGATCCTTGACGAGCATGTGATGCGACAAGGCGATCATCCAGCCGATGGTCGCTTCCGCAACGGGGCGATCGACCGCGCCGGCCGTGATCATCGCCAGCACATCGCTCGCGGTGCAGGCATCCACATCGACGTTGTCATAGCCGACGCCAAATCGCCCGATAGCGAGCAGGTCGTCACAGCCAGCCAGCGAGTCGACGGTCACGCGCGGAGTCAACACGATCACGCCCTGGCAGCCGGCCAGCTGATTCGGTGTGATTTCCGGTCGGTGTTCGCTGAACTTCGACATCTGGATGCGATCATGCCCGCTAAACACACCGAGTCCCAGGTCAGTAAACTTCGGCCCGCCGGATTCGTCGTAAAAATCCGCCGTCAGGGCAACTCGAAACGGCGGTCGTTGTGGCTTAGGCGATTCAACATTCGAGTCTTCACCAGGTTTCGTAATAACTTCGCCGCGATCCGGTTGCGACGTTTCCGGCGGTCGCGACAGCGGCGGTTGAATGGCTCGCCCATCCGCAGGATCCAGGCTCGTGGCCGGCATGCGGTCGCCGTTCATCGCCTGGAGTGCCAGATGAAGTGATCGCAACAGCAATCCGGTATCCGCGCCCAGGCCGAGCATGCGAAATCCCTGATCGCGACGTTGAACCAGATTCTCCAGGCTCGTTGTGATTAGCCCGCAGTGCTTGCCGGCCGCGTTGATCGTATCCTTCAATTGAAGAATCTGCTCGGCCACTCCAGGCCCTTCCCACTGCCCGCGATGGCCAGCCGTGGCCGAAAAATCAGCGGGACCGAAGAAGAAGACATCAGTTCCGGCCACTTCACACATCGCGGAAACGTGTGGGATGGCCACCACGCTTTCGATCAGCGGGACGACCAGGACGTGCTCGTTCGCTTCGGCCGTATGTTCAGCAAGGCACTGGCCCCATGCCGTCGCACGCTCGCCGCCGATCCCGCGCCGGCCTTCTGGCGGATACCGGCAGTCACGGACCATTTCTTCAACCTGCGCGACCGTTTCGACCCACGGAATGACGACCCCGTCCGCTCCGATGTCGAGAGCACGCTTGGTCAGCGATGTGCTGCGTTCGGCCAATCTCACCAGCACGACCGTGTCACTGCGAAGTCCGGCGCGAACGTGCTCGTTGATCTCTTTCCAGTCGAGATGGCCGTGCTCGGCGTCGATCACTACCCAGTCCACGCCCAGAGCGACCGCCAGTTCCGTCACCGTTGCTGACTCGAGCGTCACCCAAAGTCCATGCACGGATTCGTCGCGCGCGAGCTTGTCGCGAAACCTCTTCAGTGCCCGAGTCTTCATGCGCTTGTTTCCATCCGAGGAAGTTTTGATTGCACACTGAATGATCAGTGAATTCTGCGAACGATCAGTGTGTTATGGCTAGGTGGCCACGTCAAGCAACTTCCGCCACTCAAGACGTACCCCGTCGAAT
>Ga0326597_10007384_pt1 | contig 14959 bp, 9 predicted proteins | sample RVTome_12_FD_203789 | JGI IMG/M metagenome (GOLD analysis project Ga0326597, IMG submission 203789) | Soil microbial communities from uranium-contaminated site in the Upper Colorado River Basin, Wyoming, United States - RVT100D185 | ecosystem: Environmental > Terrestrial > Soil > Contaminated >... | reverse complement strand
AGATTCAAAATTACAAAAGCGTTTTTCCCCCGGTACAAAATGAAATTTTTGGGGTCCTTTTTCTCCCTTAGCCGTTTACAAAAAACGCAGCCCTTTTCTTCTTTGCCGGACACAAATTTTTCTCTCCAGGGAGCCCACAGATTTTTCATTTCTAGTGTGACTATAATTTTCTTTTAGATTATCAAATTTAACCACTTTTGATGCCCGAGGATTAGCTCAAAAATAAGCACTGGGACTGCTTGTGTCAACTGTTTTTTTAACTTATTTTAGTTGACAAGCGCTTAGACAAAATTAACTTAAAAATTATGTTAATAAATTCTCAAATTCGAAAATTAATTCTTCAGTCCTTACAGGAAGATATCGGAAGAGGGGACCTTACCACCCGATTCATAATCCCCAGAAACCAAAAGGGCAAAGCTCTTATCCTTTCCAAATCTGAAGGCGTCTTAGCCGGTCTTCCGGTGGCTATGCTGGTCTTTAAGCTTTTGGATTCTAAGGTAAAATTTAGAAGTTTCAAAAAAGATGGAGACAAAATCAAAAAAGTGGAGAAAATTTTAGAAATTTCCGGAAAAACCCCAGCCATTCTATCTGCTGAAAGAACCGCTTTGAATTTTTTGCAACGATTGTCAGGAATTGCCAGTTTGACTTTTCAATTTGTGCGGCAGATTAAGCCGACCAAGGCCAAAATCTGCGATACCAGAAAAACCACCCCTTTGTGGAGAAGTTTGGAAAAATATGCAGTCAAAATGGGCGGAGGAACCAACCATAGATTTGGTCTGGATGCTATGATTTTAATCAAGGACAACCATATCAAAGCGGCTGGTTCGATAAGCGAAGCGGTCAAACGCGCTAAACAAAAATATAAAAGAAATAATCCAATGGAAGTGGAAACCAAAAATTTGAGGGAGGTCCGAGAAGCGCTAAAAGCTGACGTTGCTTTTATAATGCTGGACAATTTTTCTCTTAAGAACTTGAAATTGGCGGTGAAAATCATCCGGGGTTTTGAAAAGAAAAATAATAAGAAAATAAAAATCGAAGCCAGCGGAAATGTGAGCTTGAAAAATGTCAAGAAAATTGCCCGAACCGGTGTTGATTTAATTTCGGTAGGGAAAATTACTCACTCTGCCCCGGCTTTGGATTTCAATTTGAAGCTTGTATGAAGAAAAATGTCTCGAGCTTGGCTGAGGAGCTTCTCTTACAACTCAGAAAAAAGGGAGAGTTTTCTTCTGCTGAAAAACTGGCCCGAGATCTAAAAATTAATTTTAAAGAGTTAAAGCAAGCCAAAAAGGAGTTGGAAAAATGGGGATATAAAATTGAATCCGACGGCAAAAAAGGATACAAACTGGCCAAAATTCCGGATTTACTTTTACCCCTGGAGATTAAATATGATTTGAAGAGTAAGATTCTGGGACAGGAAATTCATTCCTACCAAGCTTTAAAATCAACCAATGATTTGGCTTTTAACTTGGCCGAAGGGGAGGCTCCGGAGGGGACTTTGGTTGTGACTGAAAAACAGACCAGAGGAAAAGGAAGATTGGGGCGAAATTGGTTTTCTCCTCCTAAATTAGGAATCTGGATGAGTTTAATTTTAAGGCCTCCCCTGTTACCATCTCAAGCTCCCGGACTTTCCATTGCAGCCAGTCTGGCTCTGGTTTTGACCACCAAAGAGCTGACCGGACTGCCGGCTTTTATCAAATGGCCCAATGATGTGATTGTCAACAACCGGAAGTTCTGCGGAATTCTGACCGAACTTTCAGCCGAGCTGGATAAAATCAATTTTGTCATTCTGGGTGTGGGAGTAAATATTAACCATACCGAAAGAGATTTTCCCAAAAATTTGCGGAGTATCGCCACTTCTTTGAGAATTGAGAAAGGCGAGCAAATTTCAAGAGTCGCTTTTCTGAAAAGATTTCTGGAAAAATTTGAAAAAATTTATCTGCAATACAAAAAAACGGGACTTCTGACTTTCAAAGAGGAATGCCTACGGCATTCTTATCTTTTGGGAAAGAAAATCAAAATTCAGGTGGGGAGTGAAATTTTAGAGGGGAAAGCTGAAAACTTGGATGATAACGGGGCTTTGATTGTGAGGACTAAAGAGGGGTGGAGAACTATTACAGCCGGGGATGTGAGTTTGTTATAAATAATTCTTCTCTGTAAGTTCCCTTATAAACAACACTCCCCGGTTTTAACCGGAGCCGGTCCGCTTCTAAACAGGAAATTGATCAGATAGACGATATCATTCAGCAAAACAGTTCCATTCCCATTGGCATCCCCTCGGCAGAGAGGGTCGGGAATTGGTCCGGACCTGAAAAGATAATTTATGACAGCCACGATATCCGGTAAAAGGATGCTCCCTTCTCCGGTCATGTCTCCGGCTCTGGCTGAGCAGTCCCTGTAAGCCAAAATAAAGCCGAAGGAACCCACGGTCCAGCCTAAATTGGAGTAGCTGAAACTGACCCCTGTCAAAGGTTGTTCGGTTCCGCTGGGTGGCCGGGTCCAATTCGCCCCGGCATCGGTGGTTTTCAAAATAGTTCCTTCCTCACCCACGGCCGTGCCGTTATTGGAATCGCTAAAAAATACTCCTCGCAGGGTTTGGGAAGTGCCGCTGGTCTGCGGATTCCAATTCACACCTCCGTCTGTGCTCCTTAAAATAATACCGCCATCACCCACCGCTGTTCCGTTTGAGGTATCCGAGAAAGAGACCGAATTAAGCTGGGTCAAAATCCCGCTGTTTTGTGATACCCAATTGTTGCCGCCGTCGGTGGTCAGAAGAATAGTTCCACCGCTTCCGACCGCTACTGCTTTGTTGAAAGTCAGCGTGGAAACCGACTGTAAATCAGAACCACCGGTGGTCTGGTCATCCCAGCTGCCTCCGGAGTTGGTGGTGCGCAATATCGTGCCGGAACCACCCACCACTATACCGGTGGCAGGATTGAGAAAGTCCACTCCCCAAAAAGTATTAAAAACCGGGGGGGTTAATTCGCTCCAGTTATTCCCTCCGTCAGTGGTTTTCAAAATTGTACCATCACCCGCTATATAACCAACATTTGCATTGGCAAAAGATACAGCGTTTAAAATACTGGAACCAGCGAAAAATTGGGTACCCCAGTTGTTTCCTCCATTGCTGGTGTGAAGAATTGTTCCATTCTGCCCTACCGCCCAGACATTATTCCCATCTGGCAAAGCCGAAACCCCCTGCAGAAAGTTGGTGGTTATAGTCGAAGTTTTTAGATTCCAGGTTGTACCGGCATCGGTGGTGCGTGCAATGCCACCAAAATCAGAAACGGCCCAGCCGTTATCGGCATCCACAAACTGAATTCCGAAAATGGAAAAATCTAAATCTGGGTCTTGAGTGGCCCAGTTGGCTCCGCCATCAGTGGTGTGCAGGATAACAGCCGGCGAATCCGGAGGGTCGTTGCCAATCCAACCGGTGTCCGGGCTGATGAAGAAAAGGGCTCTGTTGCGGGAAGAATCGGAAATGCCGGCGTTGGTCAAAACCGTCCAATTCAGCCCGCCGTCCGTGGTCTTTAGTATTTTTCCCGAATCCCCGATTACCCAGCCGTTATTCAAATCCACAAAATGCAAATTTCCCAAAGTGCCCTGGGTAGTATCTTCAAACTGAACCGACCAATTTGCTCCTCCGTCCGTGGTATGTATGATTCGACTGGGAGGACCCAGCTCTCCATCTGGAGAAATTGAATCCCGGATACCCCAGCCGTTATCCGCATCCAGAAACTGAAAAGGGATAATGGGACTGTTTTGGGGAGTGGTGTAGATGGTGCTCCAGCTGTCTCCCCCGTCAGTGGTTTGGCGTAAATAGGCAAACAAGCTGTCCGGGAAACTTCCATCCGCCACCGTGGCCCAGCCGGTGTCAGGATTTATGAATTGCACTCCCACTCCGAAAATTCCGCTCCCCACATCCTGTTTTATCCAACTGACCCCTTGGTCGGTGGTCTTATACAAAGCCGGTCCCAGCGGATTTGCAAAACCTCCCAGAATTCCTATCACCCAGCCGACGGAATCGTTGACAAAACTGGAACCCGGTCCCTCCGGCTCTAAAATCACGGATAGGGCAAGGGTGTCTAACTCGTGGGTGGTCCAGGAATTTCCCCCATTGGTGGTGTGAATCAACCTTCCCGCTTCAGTGGTAATCCAGCCCTGATTGGGACTGAAAAAGTGAGGTTTTCCCAATCCCTCTCCGCTCGGTTTGGGATTTTGCCAGACCCAGCTGGTCGGTTGGGCTATGGCGGTTAGACCTGAAACTAATAATAATGAAAAGATAATGATTTTTCTCATCACACCCTCCTGTGTGATACTTTGAAAAATCTTATACTTCAAAACTGGTCAAAAGTCAAGAAAATTTTTAAGGATTTTGAGCGTCTTACACAACCAAGGAGCTTGTTATAGACAGCACTCCAGACTATTCAAGGGCGCTGGACCGGATTTAAAAACAAAATTGGTGAGATAGATTATATCTGCTAAGTTGATATTACCATCAGCGTTGACATCACCAATACAAAGCGGGCTGGGAGCCGTTCCCGACCGGTAAAGATAATTGATTAAAAGAACTATATCTGTCAGAAGAATATTGCCATCCACTTTTATATCACCGGTTTTAGCCAAACATACATTACTAACAGTTATATCCACAATTTCACTATCTACTTGGACGCTATCTGACGCTCTGAAAATAACTGTAAACAAGCCAGCTTGTGTATAATCCGGGTTGAAACTAAAAGAGCCAGCCCCGTTTCCACTGTCAAAAAGAGTAGCATTGGCGGGTAAATTTGCCGCAGTCAAAATTAATGAATCTCCATCCACATCAGAAGAATGTACTCTGAAAGTCAGATTCGAACCTTCGGCTACGGTTTTGGCCCCAATAGAATCTAAAAGCGGAGCCTTATTTTGTATATACTTGATGGTAACATAATCGTTAGAGGTTCCATTCCAGCTGTAACCACTTACATACAGATTCAAAAGCATATCTACTGAAACTGCCAGAGCCACATCTTCCCCATTTCCTGTGCCGTTAAAGCTTTTAGTCCAGAGCGTATCGCCGTTAGAATTATATTTGATTGTCAAATAGTCATAGGAGCTTCCGTTCCAGCTAAAACCGGTTAGATAAACATTTCCCAGAAAGTCCAGAGCCAGACTTTGGGCTAAATCGGCTCCATTTCCGGTTCCGTTAAAGCGTCTTTCCCAAAGCGTATCCCCGATGGAATTATATTTGATAATGGTATAATCGTACCCGGTTCCGCTTCCTATTGAACTTCCGCTGACATAGACATTACCACTTGTATCTACTACCAAGGCTTTGGCCGAATCATCCCCGAAACCCGGTCCATTGTAGCGCCTAATCCACAGGGTATCTCCAATAGAATTCCGTTTGACGGTGGCAAAGTCAAATCCGGTTCCCGCTCCGGTGCTGTAACCGGTTATGTAGACATTACCCTGGATATCGACTTTTAAGGAGGTGGCCACGTCGTTACCGTTGCCAGGTCCGTTGTATCGTCTGGTCCATAAAGTATCTCCTGCTGGCGAATATTTGATTGTGGCGTAATCTCTACCCACTCCACCTTCTCGAATATAACCGCTGACATAGACATTTTTAAGAGAGTCTAAAGCTATGACTAAACCAGCGTCGTCATTTCCAGGAGAAGGGCTATCGAAACGCCTAACCCATAAAGTATCTCCCATTGGGGAATACTTGATGGTGGCAAAATCACGAACGCTGCCTCCAGAACCTTGGCTGGTTCCAGTTACGTAAACATTTCCATTACCATCGATTATCAAGGCGTTGGCTTGATCTATGCCATTTCCAAGTCCGTTATAGTTTCTGACCCATAAAGTGTCACCAGTGGGGGAATACTTAATAGTGGTATAATTATCATTAGAACCACCATTCCAAGTATAGCCGGTTACATACACATTACCATTATTGCCTACTGCTATGGAAGTAGCTACGTCTACATCATTTCCCAAACCATTGTAACTTCTTGCCCACAACGTATCTCCATTCGAATTATACTTTATGGTGCAGAAATCATCTGAGCCGACCGTGCCTAAACTTCTTCCGGTCACATATACATTGCCACTACTGTCAATCGTTGAAGCAGCAACCCGGTCATTTCCGTTCCCTGAACCATTGTAGCTTCGGACCCAGACTGTATCTACCTGCGCCAAGGCCGGAGCAGAGAGAAGTATAAGATATAGAAGTACTTGTCGGTTTTTCATAAATTTCACCCGCGGGATTTTTCTAATTTTGAGTGTCATTTTTTGTCAGGGTCGACTCAATTATCTTTTCGACAAAACAGACCATCTCTTAATACCCACAATTCGAATATCTCATATAGAAGTCTGAGTGCTCAAATGGAAGGGAAAGGAAGAGTTACAGAATTGAATTCTTGAGCCTGTCAACAACCACTGTTGGCGTGGTGAGCTTGTATTTATTTGTTTACAGACAGCATTCGGCACTATTTACGGGGGAGGACCCAGACCTAAAGATGAAATTGATCAAATAAACTACATCAGCCAGTAAAACCGACCCGTCACCGTTGGCATCGCCCCGGCAGAAAGGGTTGGGGGCTGGTCCCGAGCGAAATAGATAATTTACTATAAACACAATGTCCGTCAGAAAAATATTGCCATCCGCCTTGGCATCACCTGACTTGGCTAGACAAACGTCACTTACGGTTATGGCAACCGAATCCGTGTCTGCTAGGACCATATCCGAGGCGACAAATATTACGTTGTAGTTTCCAGCTTGGGAAAAATCGGGATTGAAACTAAAAGAGCCAGCTCCATTCCCACTGTCAAAAAAAGCGGCATTGGCTGGTAAATTTGTGGCTGTTAAAATCACGGAATCTCCCTCTAAATCTGTGCTGTGAACTCTAAAAGTTAAGTTTGAACCCTCCGTCACAGTTTTAGAGCCGATTGAGTCCAGAATCGGGGCTACGTTGATATTGTTCACAGTAATGGTAACTATTTCGCTATCTGTCAAGGAACCATCCGAGGCGATAAAGGTCACGTTATAAGTGCCTGCTTGAGAGGAATTAGGGGTCCAGCTGAAAGAGCCCGCACCATTGGCGGAGTCCACAAACACCGCTCCCGAGGGGAGGTTTAAGGCAGAAAGAATTGGAACGGTCAAATCAGAATCACTGGCTGAAACCCGAAACTCCAAAAGCTGATTTTCGTCAACCGTCTTTGGACCAATCGAATCTAAAATGGGGGGTTGATTAGGGCCTCCGGATCTCACATTGAACCCAATGCTAACCCACTCCTTGATTTCCGAAATGGTCCAATTCATCGAGACCGAGCTTGACCCCGGCTTAGTACTCCCGGCGCCATAATGGTCTGAAACTCCAGGACCACCCATTTCCAAATTCCAGCGCTGGGTCTGGCCGGAACCGACTGTAGGTGCACCAGCCGCTATGGAAGCCATGGCGTCTTGAACCAAATCATTGACCTGGCTTGCGACTGTAAGATTGGGATTCGTGCTTGTTCCGCTGGCAGTAGTTACTCCGGTAATAGGAGTTGCTTGATCCACTCCGGTGTAGGAGATAGCCCCGATGGTAACTTTGTCCGCCCCTCCCTGGACATTGACCGTAACGCTATTGGTGCCGGTGGGAGGATTGAGAAACCGCCAGATTTCAACCCGTGGCTTCCCTCCGGCATGGGTCAGCCCTGAAACAAAAGTCAAGGATTGTCCGGCGTAGCGTACATTGGAAAGGGTCCGGCCATTATCCAGTTCAACCGCCACCACCAAGAGCCGGTTGCTACCGGAGATCGTGTGGGTATGACTGAAAAAAGCGGCGTCTCCAGCATTGGTCGATACCGCATCTATGTTTACAGCCACACCCCGACCCACCCAGGCAAAACTCGAAAGTAAGGTCAGAAAAGTAATTATTCTTAATCTCGACTTTGTTACAGTTTTATTGGTGGCTGACATTGGTATTTATCTATGTTTTTCATTTCTTCCGACTGACAGATTTTGTCAGTTTTCTGTTATCTTTTTCGACTACAGTTGTTCAGAAGTTTAGTTTTATTTTTAATGTTATTATAAGTGTAGGAAATCCAAGAGGTTACAATAGTTCAAAGATTGGACAAAACCTCTGCAGAGCTCAAAAAATGAGCAAGAGGTTATTCCGTAGACGTGACCCCTTTTCCCACCACCGCTTGAGCCGCGGCTAAACGGGCCACCGGAACTCTGTAGGGGGAACAGGAGACATAATCCAGTCCGACTTTGTGGGAAAAGAAAATCGACTTCGGATCACCCCCATGCTCACCACAGATTCCGACTTTCAAATCCTTGCGGACAGCCCGACCCTTTCTAAAAGCCATCTCGATTAACTGCCCCACTCCCTTTTCATCGATGGATACAAAAGGGTCCTCCGGAAGTATTCCATGTTCTATGTAATAATTCAAAAATTTAACGGCATCATCCCGGGAAAATCCGAAAGTCATCTGGGTCAAGTCATTGGTTCCGAATGAAAAAAATTCCGCTTCGGCGGCTATTTCATCGGCGGTCAGGGCAGCCCGGGGTACTTCTATCATGGTCCCTACAAAATATTTCAGCTTGACTTTGTGTTTTCTGATAGACTCTTCGGCCTGTTTGACCACAATTTCTTTTTGATTTTTCAACTCCGCTACCGTTCCTATCAAAGGAATCATCACTTCCGGTATGACCGGCTTCCCCCCTTTGGCAATATCACAGGCCGCATCGAAGATAGCTTTGGCCTGCATCTTGGTTATCTCCGGATAAGTTATACCTAAGCGGCAGCCCCGATGCCCCAGCATAGGATTGAATTCCGTTAACTCCTCCACTCTCTGTAGTAAAATCTCTTTTTCTTTTAACTTTTCTGCTTCTTCGGGCTTGGCTTTGAGTTCGGCAATTTCTAAGAGCAGTTCCTCTTTCTTGGGTAAAAATTCATGCAAAGGAGGGTCTAGAGTGCGAATGGTAACCGGCAAGCCCCGCATTATCTCAAAAATGGCTTTGAAATCCGATTTTTGGAAAGGGAGCAATTCTTCTAGAATTGCTTCTCTTTCTTCCCGGGTTCGGGCTAATATCATTTCCTGCACGATGGGCAATCTTTCTTTGGCAAAAAACATATGCTCGGTGCGGCATAAACCGATCCCTTCCGCTCCGAATCGGATGGCTTTCATGGCATCGCCGGGGGTATCGGCATTGGCCCTGACTCCCAATTTTCTGACTTTGTCACACCAGCGCATAAATTCGGCAAACTCACCCGATAATTCGGGCTCGATTAAAGGAGCGCTACCCAAGATTACTTCACCGGTGGAGCCGTTCAAAGTAATAAGCTCTCTTTCCCGGACCATTACCCCACCCACAAAAAACTGCTTTTTTTCTTCGTTCACTCTCATGGATTCGCAACCCACGATGCAGGGTTTCCCCATTCCCCGGGCCACCACCGCGGCATGGGAGGTCATTCCCCCGCGGGCGGTTAAAATTCCCTGTGAGGCAATCATGCCGGCGATATCATCCGGGTTGGTCTCCTGCCGAACTAAGATCACTTCCTCTCCGGCTTCGGCCAGTCGGACCGCATCTTCAGATTTGAAGACCACTTTTCCTCTGGCAGCACCGGGTGAGGCCGGCAGTCCTTTGGCAATCACATTTAATTGAGCTTTGGGGTCTATGCGGGGATGGAGCAGCTGGTTTATCTGTTCGGGGGTAATCCTTCTTAAGGCCTCTTCGGTGGAAATCAGTTTCTCTTTGACCATATCCACCGCAATTTTGACCGCGGCCTGGGCGGTTCTTTTGCCGGTGCGGGTTTGCAGCATGTATAGCTTTCTTTCCTGGACCGTGAACTCAAAATCCTGCAGGTCCCGGTAATGCTTTTCTAATTTCACGGTGACTTTTAAAAGCTGTTTATACACTTCCGTCATCTCTTTTTTCAGCTCGTCCATCGGCTTGGGAGTGCGGATACCAGCCACCACATCTTCCCCCTGGGCATTGGTCAGATATTCGCCGTAAAGATGCTTTTCTCCGGTGGAAGGGTTGCGGGTGAAACCGACTCCGGTCAGGGAATGGTCCCCTAAATTGCCGAAAACCATGGCCTGGATACTTACTGCGGTTCCTAGATCAGAAGAGATCTGGTACTGTCTCCGGTAGGTGATGGCCCGGGGGGAATGCCAGGATTTAAAAACCGCATCCCGGGCTAATTGTAACTGTTTGAGCGGATTCTGGGGAAATTCTTCCCCGGCTTTTTCTTTGATTAATTTCTTGAATTTTTCGCACATTTCTTTTAAGTCGTCGATGGATAAAGAGGTGTCCAGCTTGATTTTTTTGGCATCCTTTTTCTTCTGGATGATATGCTCGAATAAGGCTTTATCTATTCCCATCACCACATTTCCGAACATTTGCAAGAGTCGTCGGTAGCAGTCATAGGCGAAACGGGAGTTTTTGGTTTTGTCGATCAAACCCTGCACGGTTTTGTCGTTTAAGCCAATATTTAAAATGGTATCCATCATCCCCGGCATGGAAAATTTGGCTCCGGAGCGGACCGAGACCAGAAGCGGATTTTTGGGGTCTCCTAATCCGGCTTTCATAGATTTTTCCAATCTGTTGAGGTAGTTTTCCGTCTGCTGGTCCACTTCCCGGGGAAGTTTCATTCCGTTTTGGTAGAAGATTTTGAAAACTAAGGTAGAAATGGTAAACCCCGGGGGAACCGGGATTCCGATTTTGCTCATTTCCGCCAAATTAGCCCCCTTCCCCCCCAATAAATCTTTCATCTGACCGTTCCCTTCGGTCTTGCCGTCCCCAAAAAAATAAAATAGCTGTGCTTTTTTGCTGGTTTTCTTTACCGTTTTTTTAGCTTTCCCCATTTATCCTCCGGATTGTGGTATTTTGTGAGAATGATATAAGATTAAGTAGTTCAATAGCTTAAGGTCTGCGATTCGCATTTGTGAATTTAAATACTAATATTACCATAAATTAGGCGAAAAGCAAGCGGAATTAGCGGAATTCTGCATAAATATTTATGAGAAGTTACTGTTAATTTTTCTTGACAAATCATTTAAACGGATTAGCTTTTAGTAGAACCATTCGCCCAATCGGTTTAAGCGGGGGAGTCGCTTAATCTGTTTTAAAAAAGTTGTAAGGAGGTATGAGTATGAAGCCCGCCAAAACTTGTTTTATCCTGTTGGTGTTAGGGATACTTACTTTTCTTTTTTCACCAAACCCAGCCCAAGCCCAGGGACTTTTCATCCGTGGAGATGTCAATTGTGATGGAAGTGTAACCCCTGCTGATACCACCTATCTGGGTGACTATCTATTAAGAGGTGGCCCTGGTCCCGCCTGCAGAGCAGCCGCGGATTTGAACGATAACGGCATAATCAATCTTGAAGATTATTTCTATTTAGTCAACTATTTCAGCGGAGGCCCTGCTCCCTTTCCCCCTTTTCCCATTTGCGGCACCGACCTGTCCGGAGCACCCTGCACACTCAGTTGTTGCCCGGGGACGGAATGTAGTGACGGCCTTGACAATGACGGGGACGGACTGACTGATTTTCCGGCTGACTGCGGCTGCACCGACATCTACGATACCACGGAAGCTCCCAATGTGACAACAGAGTGTAATGATGGAATAGATAATGACGGGGATGGTCTTATTGATTATCCTTTGGATTGTGGCTGTATTAGTAGCTGTGATTCCAGCGAAGCCCCAAACCCTGTAACCCAATGTAATGACGGAATTGACAATGATGGAGATGGGTTTATTGATTTAGCTGACTGTGGCTGTAGCAATACATGTGATCTTACAGAAGGTCCCCGAGACCAATGCAGAGACGGGATTGACAATGATGGAGATGGATTTATTGATGTGGCTGACTGTGGCTGTAGTGATACATGTGATTTTTCAGAAGGACCGCGAGACCAATGCAGAGACGGAATTGACAACGACGGAGATGGACTGATTGACTTAGCTGACACCAATTGTGTGGATAGCTGCGACTTCTCGGAATTCTCCAATTGCACTCATAGACCTTGTGATGTTGACGCCAATGGTAACTGGACTCTGACCGACATAGTGGGGATGGTGGGTATGGTTTTTAAGGGGGCGGTGAAACCCTCCCCTCTGTGTCGAGCAGATTGCAACGCCTCCGGCGGTAACCCTACTCTGCCGGATATTGTTTATTTAGTAAACAAGGTCTTTAAAGGTGGATTTGATCCTCTACCGGTTGGGGTGTGCTGTAAGCCCTAATATATGTTGCGACCAATTTTTGAAAAGGAGTTGAGTTATGCTGAATCGAATTAAAATTTTTCTTACATTCCTGCTTTTAGGGATAGGAATCTCATTATTTACAAGCCACCCAGCCCAAGCCCAGGGAAGTTTCATTCGGGGAGATATCAACGGTGATGGGGTCGTAGATACAGTGGATCTTAGGTTAGTTTTACCTGTTAATAACGACGAGGGGTGTAGAGCCAGACACGATGTCAACGACGACGGAGACTTTTCCGCGGCCGACCCCGACTACCTTGAAAACTATCTTTTTTTCGGGGGACCACCGCCGCCGCATCCTTTCCCTAACTGCGGGTTTGACACTACACTCGACTTTGTAAGCTGTCAATTCAGCAGTTGTTGCACGCTGGCTACTGCATGTAACGACAAAATCGATAATGACGGAGATGGATTTACTGATTATCCGGATGACATTTGTTGCACGAACGCCTGTGATACTTTAGAGACAGCTGGTAATACCCAATGCAGCGACGGCCTTGACAATGATGGAGATGGGTTTGTGGACTTGGAGGACTGTACCTGTAATGACAGTTGTGATAATTCAGAAGAGTGGGTAGACCAATGTAGAGACGGGATTGATAATGATGGAGATAAGTTTATTGATTTAGATGACTGTGGCTGTAGTGATACCTGTGATCTTGAAGAAGGACCACAAGACCAATGCAGAGATGGGATCGATAATGACGGCGATGGACTGATTGATTTGGCTGACCCGGCTTGTTGTAATAATTGTACCTCCTCTGAATTTTTCCTTTATAGACCCTGCGATGTCGATGGAAATGGTAATTGGACACTGATCGACGTTATCGGTTTGGTGGGTATGGTCTTTAAGGGTGCGGCGAAACCTTCTCCTCTATGTCGAGCAGATTGTAACGCCTCTGGCGGTAGTCCCACTCTGACAGATATTGTTTACTTGGTCAACAAGGTCTTTAAGGGTGGACCCACTCCTCTCCTGGTAGGCGACTGCTGTAAACCCTAATGTATGTTGCGACCAATTTTTGAAAAGGAGTTGAGTTATGATGAATCGTAAAAAATTATTATTCACATTCCTGATTTTAGGAATCGGTATCTCATTATTTTTTAGCCACCCAGCCCAAGCCCAGGGACTTTTCATCCGGGGAGATGTCAACTGTGATGGAAGCGTAACCCCTGAAGATACCACCTATCTGGGCGACTATCTATTTAGATCCGGTCCTGGTCCCGCCTGCAGAGCAGCCGCTGATTTGAACGATAACGCCATAATCAATCTTGAAGATTATTTTTATTTAGTTAACTATTTCAGCGGAGGCCCTGCTCCCTTTCCCCCTTTTCCTTTTTGCGGAACCGACCTGTCCGGCCCACCCTGCACAGTCAGCTGTTGCACGCCTCCTCCAGCCGCTCCGGAATGTAGCGACGGTATTGACAATGATGGAGACGGACTGTTTGATTTTCCGGCTGACTGCGGTTGCAGTGATACCAGCGATACCACCGAAGCACCCAATGTCACATCAGAGTGTAAAGATGGCATCGATAATGACGGAGACGGTTTCACCGACCTGGCTGATTGTGGCTGCGCCAATGAGTGTGATTCCACCGAAGCTCCTGATCCCCTTACTCAATGCAACGACGGAATCGACAACGACCGGGATGGATTAATAGATGATGCCGATTGCGGATGCAACCTGACATGTAATAGTGAATATCCGGTTGACGAATGTCACGACGGAATTGACAATGATGGAGATGGTCTTATTGATTTAAGCGACTGTGGCTGTAGTGATACATGCGATCTTTCAGAAGCACCCCAAGACCAATGTCAGGACGGCAGGGATAATGATGGAGACGGCTTCGCAGATTTGGCTGACTGTGGCTGTAGCGACAGCTGTGATACTAATGAAGGTCCGGTAGACCAATGTCACGACGGTATCGATAATGACCTAGATGGATTTATTGATTTAGCTGACTGTGGTTGTAGTGACACTTGTGATTTTTCAGAGGCACCCCGAGACCAATGTCATGATGGGATTGACAACGACGGAGACGGCTTAGTTGACTTAGCTGACACTAATTGTGTGGATAGCTGTGACTTCTCTGAATTCTCCAACTGTACTTATAGACCCTGCGATGCTGATGGAAATGGCGCCTGGACCTTGACCGACATAGTCGGGATTGTAGGTATGGTCTATAAAGGGGCAATGAAACCATCTCCTTTGTGTCGAGCAGATTGCAACGCCTCGGGCGGTAACCCTACTCTCACAGATATTGTTTATTTAGTAAACAAGGTCTTTAAGGGTGGACCTAATCCTTTTCCAATAGGTCAATGCTGTAGAGACTAAAGAATGTTGTACACCAATCTGAAGAAAAGTTATATTTTCGCAGGGGTTGTGGAGATAAAAAGGAGTAAATTTATGCTGAAACATTTTAAAAAATTCCTCACATTCCTGTTTTTAGGAATCGGAATCTCATTGTTTGCAAGTCACCCCGCCCAAGCCCAGGGACTTTTCATCCGTGGAGATATCAATTGCGATGGAAGTGTAACCCCTGCTGATACCACCTATCTGGGTGACTATCTATTAAGAGGTGGTCCTGGTCCTTCTTGCAGAGCAGCCGCGGATTTGAACGATAACGGCATAATCAATCTTGAAGATTATTTCTATTTAGTCAACTATTTCAGCGGAGGCCCTGCTCCCTTTCCCCCTTTTCCCATTTGCGGCACCGAC
>Ga0326597_10007383_pt1 | contig 14960 bp, 12 predicted proteins | sample RVTome_12_FD_203789 | JGI IMG/M metagenome (GOLD analysis project Ga0326597, IMG submission 203789) | Soil microbial communities from uranium-contaminated site in the Upper Colorado River Basin, Wyoming, United States - RVT100D185 | ecosystem: Environmental > Terrestrial > Soil > Contaminated >... | reverse complement strand
AGCGCCGCCATGCCCAGCTCGCGCGGCACGCCCATCGCCGTGAGCACGTGCGAGGGCTCGACGGTGCCGGTGCTGCATGCCGAGCCGGCAGAGCACGCGATCCCGGCGAGGTCCAGGTGCATGAGCATGGCCTCGCTGTCGGTGCCCGGGATCGACACGTTCGAGACGTGCGGCGCCCGCTCCCCCTGCCAACCGTTGATCATCGCGTCGGGGACGATCTCGACTAGCCGGCGCTCGAGGTCGGCGTGCAGTTCGGCGAGGCGTGCGGCGAGCGCCCCCTGCTCGCGTGCCGCCAGCTCCGCCGCCGCCCCGAGGGCCACGATCCCGGGCACGTTCTCCGTGCCGGGCCGGATGCCGAACTGCTGGCTGCCGCCGTGGATGATCGCCTCGACCGCCTGGCGATCCCGCACGATGAGCGCCCCGACGCCCTTGGGGGCGCCGATCTTGTGGCCGGAGAGGGTGAGGAGGGTGCAGGGGACGTCGCGGAGCGACACGGGGAGCTTGCCGAACGCCTGGACGGCGTCGGTGTGGAACGACACGCCGGCGTCGCGACATCGCTGCGCGATGCGCGCCACCGGCTGCACCGTGCCGACCTCGTTGTTCACCCACATCACGCTCACGAGCGCGACTCCGCGGGCGAGCGTGGCATCGAGCGCGGCATCGTCCACGATCCCCGAGGCCGTCACGGGCAGGATGATCTCGTCGCCGCCCAGGTGCTTCACCGCGTGCGCCGCGGCGAGTGCCGCCTTGTGCTCCGTCGCCGACACCGCCACGCGGAACGGGCCGCCGCGGCCCTGAGCCGCGAGCGCGCCGCCGATGATCGCCAGGTTGTCGGCCTCGGTGCCGCCCGAGGTGAAAATCACCTGGTTCGGTTCGGAGCCCACCGCCTCGGCTACCTGGCGCTTCGCCGCCTCGATGCCTGCCCGCGCCGCCCGTCCGAACCGGTGGGCGGACGACGGATTCCCGAAGGCGACCTGCCCCAGGTAGGGAAGCATCGCCTCCAGCACCTCGGGCCGCACCGGTGTGGTGGCCGCGTTGTCGAGATACACGAGGCGCTTGGTCATGAGGATGGCAATCTACCGACTACAGGGACTGGACGCCAAGCTGCAGCACGTCGCCGACCTCGAGCGTCTCGTGCGTGAAGAACGGCTCGCCGTACGGTCGCCGGATGAGGGAGCCGTAGTGGGCCGACTGGATGCGGATCAGCTCGTACAGGTCCTGCCCCGTCGGGAAGATCTCCCCCGCCGCCTTCGCGCCCTCGAACTGCGAGGCGTAACAGCGGATTGCTTGCACCTTCGCTTCGAAGCTGTCCGAGATGTCCACCACGAACGACGGCTGCACCGGGTCTTCGCGGTAGGCGAGCGCATAGAGCAGCTTGAACGGGCGGTGCGGCTTCGTGGCGCCGCCGTACTTGGCGAGGCCCGCGAGGTAGCAGGCGTCGCGCCCCAGCTCGGAAGCGAGCCGGTGGTCGGGGTGGCGGCCCACGGGGTAGGGGAGGATGACCGTGCGGGGCCGCGTTCGCCGGATCAGGTCCACGACGACGGCGCGCGACGCCTCGTCGTTGTGGAGGTGCGCGTCGGGGAGGCCGGCGTTGAGCCGGACGCTCACCCCGAGCGCCTGGGCCGCCCGTTCCGCTTCCGCCGCCCGCGTCGCGGCATCGCCGCGCGTGCCGGTTTCGCCCTGGGTCAGGTCGAGGATGCCGACACGGTGCCCGGCACGCGCCGCCTTCGCAAGGGTTCCGCCGCAGGTCAGCTCGGCGTCGTCGCGATGCGCGGCAATCGCCAACAGATCCACCGTTTCACTCATAACGAAGCGCCTCCACGGGATCGAGCCTCGCCGCGCGTGCCGCGGGCGCGATGCCGAACACGAGGCCCACGCCGATGGACGCTGCCGTGGCGATCACGGCGCTCCACAGCGGGACGGTCGTGTTGAACGCGAGCAGGCGCTTCAGGGCTTCGCCGATTCCCAACCCGAGCAGGATGCCGATCACGCCTCCCAGCAGCGTAAGCGTGGCGGCTTCGACCAGGAACTGCCACATGATCTCGCGGCGCGTGGCGCCCAGGGCCTTGCGCAGGCCGATCTCGCGCGTCCGGCTGGTGACCGAGACCATCATGATCGCCATTACGCCGATTCCTCCCACCATCAGGGCGATGCTGGACAGCACGAGCATCACGAAGAAGAAGGCGAACGTCAGGTTGTCGAAGATACTCAGGACCTCGTCGGACGTGAGGAGATCGAAGGTGTTGGGGTCGCCGGCCCGCAGGCCGCGCAGCCGGCGCAGCTGCAGGGTCGCCACGTCCATCGCGCGCGGAACCGCCACTCCGGCCTTCGGTTTGACGAGGATGATCAGGCCGTTCACCTCGTCGATGAAGAAGCTGCGCCGCGCCGCTTCGAACGGCATGACCCCCGCGATTTCCGGCGTGCCCGGGACTTCGAAGATGTTGGTGGGCCGCTGCCATACGCCCACGACGCGGAACGGACTCCCGCCGATCCGGATGATGCGGCCGAGCGGATTGATCGTGCCGAACAGCCGGTCCACGGTACGCTGTTCGACGACCGCCACCGGGGCGCCGCCGCGCAGCTCGGCGGCCGTGAACGTGCGGCCGTGCACGAGGCCGCCGCCCAGGATCTCCATGTAGCGGTCGTCGGCGCCGAATACGCTGAGGTTCTGCGTGCGCTGGCCGGCGTACTCGAACCGCTGGAACACCTGCGTCCAGATCGCCGCGTAATGGATCTCCGGCAGGCGCGCGATGGCCTCGGCTTCGCCGGCAGAGAGCTTCGGCCGGATGCGGACCTCGCGGGGCAGGGCGTCGGGGTTCAGCGGCGTCTGCGAGAAGTAGCGCAGCACGCGAAAGGTGGTCGGACCGACGACTTCGAGCGTGTTGACGATCTGCTCCCGGAAGCCGGCGACGATGGACGCCATCGCCATCACGGTCGCGATGCCGATCACGACGCCCAGGACGGTGAGCGCCGAGCGCAGCTTGTTGGCGCGCAGCTGATCGAAGGCGATCCGCCAGCCCTCGCGAACCGAATGGAGCGCCATCTATTCCTGGCGCAGCGCCTCGATGGGGTCGAGCCGGGAGGCGCGATGCGCCGGGTACACGCCGAAGGCGACGCCGACCACGATGCCGAGGCCCAACGCGACGGCGATCGACCAGGCGGTGACGCGCGCGGGCAGCGGCGAGGCGACCTGCACGATCCCCGCGAGCGCGGAGCCCGCGAGCAGGCCGGCGATGCCGCCGAGCAGAGAGAGGGTGAGCGCCTCGGCGAAGAACTGGCGGCGGATGTCCCGGCGCGACGCCCCCAGCGACTTGCGAATGCCGATTTCGCGCGTCCGCTCGGACACGCTCATCAGCATGATGTTCATGATCACGATCCCGCCGACGACGATGCCGATGGCGACGACCGCCGGCACGACGGTGAAGATTACGTGCGTGAGCTTGCCCCAGAAGGCGATCAGGCCTTCTCCCGTATCGACCGTGAAGTCGTTCTCCGCACCGGGCCGCAGCCGGTGCGCGATACGCATCGCTTCCTCGGCGCGCAGCATCGCGGGAGCGACCGCCTCGGCCGTCGGCATCTTCACCGAGATCACCGTGGTCTGGCGGCGGCCGTACATCGCCTCGAACGTCGTCAGCGGCAGCATTGCGAATCCGTCCCACGACTGCCCCAGCACGGTGCCTTTGCGGGCGATCACACCCTTCACGGAAAACTGCGTCCCGCGTACCCGGATCACCCTGCCGACCGCGGCCGCCGGCTCGCCGAACAGTTTCTCGGCGACGTCGTAGCCGAGCACGGCGACGAAACGCCGCTGCCGCAGATCCACGTCGCTGAGCGGCTCGCCGGCGGCGAACGCGTAGTCCTGCACGATCACGTAGGGCGCCGTGACACCGTAGACGAAGACGTCGCCGACCGTCCGGTTGCGCCAGTGCACGTCGGCCATCGGCGTCGGCCAGCCCGACTGCACGGCGATCGCCTGCGCCTCAGGGACGGCGCGCGCGACGAACTCGATGTCTTCCGGCGCGATGATCGGCCGGCGCTGCATCTGCTTCCACTCCTCATCGTCGATGAACCCCACCTGGATGGGATCGCGGCGGATCTGAAACGCGTTGATCCCCACGATCGCGCCGGCGAGCCGCTCGCGCACGTACGCGTTCATCCCCTGGATCACCGCCACCACGGCGACGAGAAAGGCGACCGACACGATGATGCCGAGCAGGGTGAAGAACGAGCGGAGCTTGTGGCTCCACACGGTTCGGAAGGCGAGCACGACGGCTTCGACGAACGGCATGGCCTACAACTTAACGGCTACTCGTAGCGGAGGGCTTCCACGGGATCGAGCCGCGCGGCCCGGTTGGCCGGGTAGAGCCCGAAGCCGATGCCCGTCAGCGCCGAGGCGGCGAGCGCCACGACCACCGACCACACGGGGACATAGGCCGGGATGGGCGTCACGCGGGACAGGAGCCAGGCGACCGCACCGCCCACGAGCATGCCGATCGCGCCGCCGACCAAAGTGAGCGTCGCGGCTTCGACGAGGAACTGCCACAAGATCGCGCTCTTGGTCGCACCGAGCGCTTTGCGGACGCCGATCTCCCGGGTGCGCTCGGTGACGGAGATCATCATGATCGCCACCACCCCCACGCCACCCACCATCAAGCCGATCGAGGACAGGGCGATCATGACCAGGAAGAAGACGCCCGTCACCTGATTCCAGCTGTCGAGCAGCTTGTCCTGCGTGACGATGGAGAAGCTGTTCTCCTGGCCCGGCTTCAGGTGTCGCATCGAGCGCAGCGCGGCCGAGACCTCTTCCATCGCCTGCTGTTGGGATGCGGTCGTCGCCGGGGCGACGGCGAGCCGCATCCACCCCTTGAAGTAGGGGACGTACTTCACGAACGCCCCGTGCGGGATCCCGGCGAACGGGGGCGTCGCGCCGCTGAACAGACTGGGCGGCGGCGTGTACACGCCGATCACCTCGAAGGGAACGCCGGCGATCCTGATCGTCTGCCCGATCGGGTCACGCCCCTGGAACAACTGCGCCTCGAGTTTCTTGTTGATCACGGCCACGCGACTGTTGGCGAGGTCTTCCATCCGCGTGAACGAGCGGCCGGGGTACACGTCGCCGCCGTTCACTTCGATCCATTGGTGGCTGAGGCCGGCGACGTTCACCGACTCGAGCGCGCGGGCGGCGAGCTCGACGCGGGCCGAGCTCTCTTCCCGGCGGGTGACGTAGCGGACGCTGGGCAGCTCCGCGATGCGGTCGGCCTCGGCTGCGCTGATGGGCGGGTTGCGGCGCCAGGGGCTCGTCTCCTCGGAGCCGTCGGAGATGGTGACGCCGGCCTGGAAGAACCGCCACACGAGGAAGGTGCGCGGCGCGATCTGCTCGAACAGGTTCGACACACTGCGGTTGATGCCGCTGATCATGGACGCGATGATCATCACGACCATCACGCCGATCGCCACGCCGAGGATCGTCAGCGCGGCACGGCCCTTGTTGGCCCGCAGCGAGGCCAGCGCGATGCCCACGCCTTCGAACAGGGGGGTCACGGCTCACTCCTGCCGGAGTGCGGCGATGGGATCGAGCCGGGCAGCCCGGCTCGCGGGGTAGACGCCGGCCGCAACCCCGACGCCTGCCCCCAGCGCGACGCCGAGGAAGACGGACCACGGCGCAACGCTCGCGGGAAGCGGCGTGACGGCCGAGATGAGTCCAGCCAGGGCGATGCCCGTGACCACCCCGATCGCGGCGCCGATGGTGGACAGCGTCGTGGCCTCCACGAGAAACTGGCGCAGGATGTCGGTCCGGCGGGCGCCGAGCGACTTGCGCAAGCCGATCTCGCGGGTCCGCTCGGCCACGGCCATCAGCATGATGTTCATGATCACGATGCCGCCGACGACCAGCGAGATCGCCACGAGCCCGGGGAGCGCGACGAACAGCACGCGACTGATCTTGCCCCAGAAGTCGAGCACTTCGTCGGCGGTCTCCATCGCAAAGTTGTCGGCGTCGGCGGGCCGCAGGTGTCGGCGGCTGCGCAGGATCGCCTCGGCCTGCGCCATCGCCTCCCGCATTTCGTCCTGCGAGGCCGCCTTCACCGCCAGCGCATCGATCACCCGCGGGGGGTTCACCCAGCGCTTCACGGGGGACGACGCCGGCGCGACCGCGAACTTGTCGAGCGACAGCCCGAGCAGATTGCCCTGGCGTTCCACCACGCCGATGACCCGGTAGGGCAGACCGAAGATCCTCACCTCGCGGCCGATCGCATCCTGACCCTCGAGCAGCTTGGCAGCCAGGTCGTATCCCAGCACGATCACGGGGACGCCGTTCTGGTCCTCCTGCGCGGTGAACGCCCGGCCCTGCTCGATTCGGAGGCTCCGGACCTCGAAGTAGTCCGCGGTGGCGCCGATGAGGGCGATGTCCTTCGCCTGCTTGCGGCCCGCGGTGACGGTGGCGCGCGTGCTCGATTCCCACGCGAGCGTCACCGGCACCGAAAGGCTCCGGGTGACGGCGTCGGCGTCCTCGTAGGTGATTCGGGGCCGCCGCACCCAGCTGCGCCAAGTCGAGTCGGTGACGTCGCCGAACTGGTTGTCCGGGTATTGCCGGAGCCGGAACGTGTTCACGCCGAGCAACGTGCCCGCAAACTTGTCCGTCATGTAGCGATTCATGCCCTGCACGATGGAGACGACGGCGATCAGGAACATGACACCGATGAACACGCCGACGACGGAGAACGCGCTCTTGAGTTTCTGCGATCGGAGGGTTTGAATCGCGAGGCGCACCGCCTCGAAAAAGGGCATGGGCGCGGCTATTCGTACCGCAGGGCTTCGACCGGATCGAGCCGCGCCGCCTTGCTGGCGGGATAGATCCCGAACACCACCCCCGTCAAGGCGGCCACGACGAGCGCGATCACCACCGAGCCGATCGGCACGTAGGCGGGCAGGGGCGTGACGGCCCCGATCCCGAAGGCGATGAGGGCGCCGACGATCATCCCCACGATCCCGCCCACCAGGGTCAGCGTCGCGGCCTCCACGAGGAATTGCCACAGGATCGTCTGTCGCGTCGCGCCCAGCGCCTTGCGCACGCCGATCTCGCGGGTGCGCTCGGTGACCGAGATCATCATGATGGCGACCACGCCGACGCCGCCCACCATCAGCCCGACGCTCGAGAGGGAGAACATCAGGATCTTGAACAGACGGGTCATGTTGTTGATCGCCTCGAGGTAGCGCTCCTGGGTGACCACGTCGAAACTGTTCGGCTGGCCGGGCCGGAGGCCCCGCATGGCCCGCAGCGCCACCGTCACGTCGTCGATCGCCCGGTCGACCGTCACTGAATCCTCCGGCGCGACGAAGAAGTCCATCCACCCCTGCCAGTAGGGGATGTACTTCACGAGCGTCCCGTAGGGGACGAACGCCTCCGCCTGGTCTCCCTCGCCGAACAGCCCGGTGGGCGGGTTGTACACGCCGATGACGTCGTAGGGGAGCCCTGCGATCTTGACGCGGCGCCCGATCGGGTCGCGCGTGCCGAACAGCTGCTCCGCGAGCTTGTCGTTCACGACGACGACCAGGGCGTTCGCCTTGTCCTCGAAATGCGTGAACGAGCGGCCGGGGTACACGTCGCCGCCCGCCACCTTGGGCCAGTCGGCGTCGCGCCCCTGGATGCTGACGGTCGCGACCCGCTTGGTCTCGAAATCGATGTCGGAGCCGGCGTTCTCGTCCACCACGACGAACTTGATCGTGGGGAGATCCTCGAGCCGCTCCGCCTCGGCGATCGTGAGCGGCGGGCGGCGGCGCCACGGGTTGGGGTCGTTCTCGTCCTCGTGCTGCGCGCCGCCCCAGAAACGGCCGACGTAGAACGTCTTGGGGCCGAGCGACGCCAGCATGTCGGAGAGGCCCTTGTTGAACCCGGCGATGAGCGCGCCGATCACCATCACCACCATCACGCCGATCGCGACGCCGAGGATCGTGAGCGCGGCGCGCACCTTGTGCGCCCGCAGCGAGGCCAGCGCGATCCCGACGCCTTCGATCATCGGCCGCATGACGCTACTCCTGCCGCAGGGCGGTGATGGGATCGAGCCGAGCCGCGCGCGTCGCCGGGTATACGCCGGCGATGACGCCGACCCCCATGCCGATCACGACGCCGAGCAGGATCGACGCGGGCGACACCGTCGCCGGGAGGGCCGTGGTCGCGTTGAGCAGCAGACTCAGCCCGACTCCCGTGAGCACGCCGAGCGCCGCGCCGACGGTCGCGATCGTGGCCGACTCGGCGAGGAACTGGCGCAGGATGTCGGTGCGCCGCGCGCCCAGCGACTTGCGGAGCCCGATCTCCCGCGTCCGCTCGGCGACCGCCATCAGCATGATGTTCATGATCACGATCCCGCCCACCACCAGCGACACCCCCACGAGCCCGGGGCCGATCACGACCAGGATCTTCTGGATCCCGCCCCAGAACTCGAGCACTCCCTCCGACGTCTCGAGCACGAAATTGTTGTCCGTCCTGGGGCGCAGGTGGCGGCGGCTGCGCATGATCCCTTCCGCCTCCGACATCGCCTCACGCATGGCGGTGAGCGAGCCCGCCTTGACGATCAGCGCGTCCACGATCCCCGGCGGGTTCACGAGGTCCTGAATCGGCGAGCGGGCCGGCGCGATCGCGAACCGGTCGAGCGAGAAGCCCAGCAGCTTCCCCTGGTGATCCACCACGCCGATCACCCGGTAGGGCTGGCCGCCGATCCGCACCTGCTGGCCCACCGGGTCGCGCGCCGGGAAGAGCTTCAGGGCGATTTCCTCGCCCAGCACGATCACCGGCACCCCCGAGCGGACCTCCTGGGCCGTGAAGGCCCGGCCGTTGGCGATCTTCAGGTTCTTGATGTCGAAGTAACGCTCCGTCGCGCCGGTGACTTGGACGTCGAGCACCTTCTTCCCGCCCGCCTCGATCGTCACGCGGTCCGACGATTCCCACGCCGTGACGACGGGCACGCCGATCCCGTTCGCAACCGCCTCGGCATCGCCGAACGTGATGCGCGGGCGGCGGGCCCAGGCGCGCCACATCGAGTCGGAGACGTTGGGCGTGAACTGCGGCCGGCGCCGCAGGTGGAACGTGTTCACGCCCACCAGCGTGCCGGCGAACTTGTCGGTCATGTATAGGTTGATGCCGTTCACGATCGACCACGCGGCGATCAGGAACGTCACCCCGATGAACACGCCGATGAGCGAAAAGCCGCTCTTCAGCTTCTGCGCCCGGATGGTCCGGAGGGCGAGGACGACCGCTTCGAAGAGCGGCACTCAGGCGGCCTGCAGCTGATCGGTCGCGACCACCCCGTCCCGCAAAGTGATCACGCGCGCCGCCTGCGCGGCGATGTCCTGCTCGTGCGTCACCATCACGACCGTTTGGCCGGCGTTGTGCAGTTCCCGGAACAGTCCCATGATCTCCATCCCGGTGGTCGAGTCGAGGTTCCCCGTCGGCTCGTCGGCGAGCAGGATGCTCGGTTCGTTCACCAGCGCCCGCGCGATCGCCACGCGCTGCCGCTGGCCGCCCGACAGCTCGTTCGGCCGGTGGTCCATCCGGTCCCCAAGCCCCACGCGCTCGAGCGCCTGCGCCGCGCGGGCGCGGCGCTCCTTGGCGCCGAGCCCCGCGTAGATCAGCGGCAGCTCGACGTTGTGCAGCGCGTCGGCGCGGGGCAGCAAGTTGAACGTCTGGAAGACGAATCCGATTTCCTTGTTGCGGATCCGGGCCAACTCGTCGTCCACCAAGTCGCTCACCTTCTGGCTGTTCAACCAGTACTCCCCGCTCGTCGGAGTGTCGAGGCAGCCGACGAGGTTCATGAGCGTGGACTTCCCCGAGCCCGAGGGGCCCATCACGGCCACGTACTCGTTCTTGCGGATCTGGACGCTGACGCCGCGCAGCGCCCGCACCATCTCCGAGCCCATGTCGTAGTCGCGCGTGAGCTTGTGCGTCAGGATGACGACGTCGGGGAGCGGTGTGTCACCGGTGCGGAACTCCTGCAGGCTCACGACGGCCTCCGGCCGGCCGAGTCGGCGGCCTGCCGCGTCGAGCGGACGCGCGCGCCCTCCTTGAGGTCGCGGATCGCCTGGTAGGGGCCCGCCACGATCGTGTCGCCCTCGCGCACGCCATCGATCACCTCAAAGTGCTCTTCCCCCGCGATGCCGACCTTCACCGGCCGGAACGTGGCGACGCCGTTGGTCACGACGAACACGCCCTCCGCTTCCTTCTTCTTGCCCTCCGGCGCGGTGCGGCGGGAGGTGTCCGCCGCCGCCGGGACGGCGCCGCCGGCGGCCCGCCCCTGCTCGGTGGTGACCGGGGTGTTCTCGCGCACCGTCAGCGCGATGATCGGAATCGCCAGCGCCTGCTTCCGCGTATCCGTGACGATCCGCGCGGTGGCCGACAGGTCGGGCCGCACTTCGCTGGGCGGATTCGCGAGCGTGATCTCCACCTCGTAGTCCACCGCGCGGTCGCTCTGCCCGGCGATGCTCGAGGCCGCCGTCAGAATGGCGCTGTCGGAGATCTTCGTGACGCGGCCGACGAAGGCGGTGTCGGGGAACGCGTCGATCGTCACCTCGACCGAATCGGCGAGGTGCAGCCGCACGACGTCCGTCTCGTCTACCTGCACCTCCACCTGGATCACCGACAGGTCGGAGATCGTGAGCAGCAGCCCGGTCTCACGCGAGAACGTGCCCGGCACCGCCACTTCGCCCTCCTCGACGGCGAGCCGCGTGATGCGTCCCGCCATGGGGGCGACGAGGTGGGTCTTGGCCAGCTGGTCGCGCGCCTCCTGCAGCGCCGCGCGCGACTGCTCGACAAAATGCTGCGACGCGGTGAAATTCGCGTCGGCGATCTCGAACGCCGTCTGCGCCTGCTCGAGCTGCTCCGGCGAAATCAGGTTCGGGTTCTGCTCGCGCAGCTCCTTGGTGCGCTGCAGCGCCCGCTGCGCCTGGTCGCGGTTCGCTCGGGCCTGCACGGCCCCCGCCTCGGCCGAGGACATTGCCGCCTGTGCTCGCTGCAGGTTGGCTTGGTAGATCGTCGGGTCGATCTGCAGCAGGAACTGCCCCTTCTGCACGTAATCGCCCTCGCGTACCGCGATCCGGGTCACGCGGCCCGTGATGTCGGCGCTGACGTCCACCTTCTTCTTCGGCTGGATCTTGCCGCTCGCGGTGACGGCCGCCACGAGGTCGCGCCGCCCAACCTGCTCGAAGCGCACCTCGATCCCCTTCTCGCGCTTCGCGCTCGCGCTCACGACCACGAGCAGGACGAGGAGTACGGCGCCCCCGACTCCCAGCAGTATCTTGTTCCGCTTGGACATGTTCGCTCGTTGCCTCTTGGTTAGCGCAAGGACCGGCCGACCGCCGCTTCCAGCAGGGCCAGGGCCTTATGGTAATCGTAGATCGCGTTCACGTAATCGCTCTCGGCGCGCAGCGACGCCACCTGGGCGTCGAGCAGCTCGAAGAACGTCCCCGAGCCCACGCGGTAGCGCTCGGTCGCGAGCTGCAGCTGCTCGCGGGCGGCCGAGCGGTTTGTGTCCTGCAGGCCGGTCGTCCGAAACGCGGTCTGCAGCGTCAGGAACGCCTGGCTGACCTCGGTCTGGACGGCGAGGCCGCGCGCCCGCACCGCTTCCTCCAAATCGCCGTGCTGCGCCCGGGCCTCGGAGACGCGCTGCGTCCGCGAAAAGTTCGTGAAGATCGGCAGCGAGATGGACAGGCGCGCCTGGAACGGCTGCCGCGTGAAGTTGAATGGGAACACGGAGTTCGCGTCGCGCACGGTCTGCTCGTTCGCCGCTCCCCAGATGTACCGGCTGCAGTCGTTCGGCGGCAGCCCGGCGTTGGTCCGGATCTGATTGTCCTCGAGGCACGCGTTGTACTGGCTCGCGAACGCCGTCTGCTGGCTGAGGATGATCGGGTCCACATCTGTGAACTGCTGCGTGAAGCCCGACCAGCCCGCGGAGAGCGAGACCGAGGGGCCGTAGGTCGACGTCGCCGCCCGCACCCCCCACGCCGCCGCCCCCTCGCGCGCGCGCAGCGCCTTGAGCGCCGGGTTCTGCTGCTCCGCCATCGTGAGCAGATCCGGCAGCTGCCACGCCGGCGTCTGGATCGCGAAGCTGTCGGTGAGCTGAACCGTCTGGACGTCGATCGGCGGGGTCACCCCCATCTGCTCGAACAGCCGCAGCTTCTCCACGCTGACCGCCGTCTGCGCGCGGAGCAACGCGACTTCCGCCTGGCCGCGCGCCACCTGCGCCTGGCGCACGTCGATCAGCGTCGCCTGCCCGACGTTGAAGCGCGCCTGCGCGAGCTTCAAGAACTCGTCGTTCCGGTCGACCGTGCGGCGCGCCACCTCGGCCTGGTCGCGCGTCTGCAGCACCGTGAGATACTGCTGCGTGATTCCGGTGACGAGGGCGTTCGTTGCGCCCGCGATGTCGGCGTCCACGGCGTGCTGCTGCGCCTTGGCGAGGCCCGGCTGCGACAGCGTCGTGCCGGACAGCTGCCACGAGAGACTGAGATCGTAGAACGAGGAGACCGTCGAGACGCTCTGCGTGAAGCTCGACGACAGGAACCTCTGCGAGCCGGGGCCGGCGTAGCTCATCCCGGCCGACGTGGTGACGTTCGGGATCAGCAGGCTCGAATAGGCGTTGCGCACGCCCCAGGCGGCGGGCCCGCGGTCGTTCAGCGCCTGGCGGTACGCGGGATTCCGATCCCGCGCGATGGCGATGGCGTCCGCCAGCGACAAGCCCGCCGGAGCGGCCTGTTGCGCTCCCGCGACGGCCGGGCCGAGCAGGAGTCCGGCGGTGAGCAACACGTGTCTCATGGGCATCCTTGGAGGATAAAGGTCGTGAGGTCGAAGCCCATACGCGCGGCGCGCGGGGTCGGTTTCGACCTGCGACACGTGCAGTGTGACTGACTGGAAACTCGACGGGAACCTAATCGGCGGGACAAAGGGGGGTCAACCGCCGGGCGCGCGCTCGACGCTGAGGCGCCGCGAGGGAATCTCGACTTTCATGAGCCGTCCGGCCGCGTCGAGCCAGAGGTGTACGACCAGATTCGGACCGCCGGTAAGCGTGATGTGCCGCAGGGAGGCCGGGGCCCGGTTGACCGTGGTCGGGGCCGGTCCGTGATCCTGGATCTCGACCGCCTCGCGCCGCAGCGCGCGGGGCACGATGGCGGTGAGCTGTCCGGGCTCGGCGGCGGCGCGCCACGCGGCGAACAGATAGAGGGCGAAGACGGAGTCGTCGAGCACCACGGGACGCCCCCCGGCGGGGAACTCGCGCGCCCGCTCGGTGGCGGGCGCCAGGAAGCGCACGGTGAACCGCCCGCGCCCCAGCTCGCCGAGGATTCGCATCGGCTGGCGGGGGTCGGCGACGTCGTACTGGAGGGTGGCGGGCAGGGTATCCGCCGTCACGTCGAGGATGGGGGCCAGCACCACCACGGGGCGCGTGCGGTCATAACGGATCGTCGTTGCCAGCGTCCAACCGACTCCGCCGCGGGCGAGGCGGCCGTAGTTGAGCCGAAACGACTCCCGCGCCACTTCGACGGTGTCCTGCCGCACGACGAATGTCCCTTCGTCGACCGGTGTCTGCAGCAGGGCGAGCGCCAGGAGCCACGGAGTCATGCGGCGGCCGCCCCGAGCACTCGCGTGGCGAGGCACTCATAGATCATCTTGTACAGCCGTGCCCCCTTCTCCGCGGAGGCGAGCGTGGGCCGGCCGAGTGAGCCGGGAGAGCGCGCGGGGAGGGCACCGGTGGCGCCGCGGCGGTAGCGGGCCCGCTGCCGGTCAGGGAGCAGGAAGTCCTGGGCGAGGTCCATGCGGACCAGCTGGGGCGCGAGGTGCAAGAGCAGTGACGTGTCGAGCTCGCCGCCGTGCGTCGGGCCGGCGGGGTCCTCCAAGTAGCCTGTGAAGTCGAGCGCGAACACGTCCACCGAGGAGATGCGCGCGCGCCGCGTGCGGAGGGTCGACAGGGCCTCCTGGTGAGGGTCGTGCCCGTGGGCCGTCAGGATGATGAATGCGCCCACGCCGCAATCCTCCCAGGAGCCCAGCAGGTCGTTCATCCAGCGGTGCAGGGTCTTGCGGCGCACCGTGGCGTTGCCGGGGTACGGACGCTTGGTGGCGGTGTTGACGCCGTACTCCACCGCCGGCGCGCGGATGATGCCGAAGGCGGCGGAGAGATCGTCGACCAGGCGCTCGACGATGATCGTGTCGCAACCGAGGGGGAGGTGGGGCCCGTGCTGTTCGCAGGTGCCCACGGGCACGAGGAGACGTGAATCGCGCGCCAGGGCGGCGCGCACGGCTTCGGGAGTGAGGAACTTCAGGTGCAGCGACTGGGGAGGGGTCATGTCGTAGTCGCCGGGGGGCTCGCCGCCGTCGCCGCCGCCGAATGGCTGCACGGCAACGCCGCCCCCTGGGCATGGGTCGCGGGAGTCGCGGGGCTCGCGGCGGTCGCGCTCGCCGCTCGTTCTCCCCGCCGCCCGCTCGCCGCGGCCGCCGCGCTGGCGAGCCTCGGGCTCGGGGTCGCCCTCGTGGCGGGCGCGCTCCAGGTCCGGCGGATCCAATGCTGTTGGCCGGCGTTGCGCGAGGAGCGCGTGACGGCGGCGTCGCGTGCCCTCCAATCCACACTCGCCGATGCAATGGCCCAGGCGCGGCGGCTCGCCGAACGTGGCGCGACCGCCGCGCTGCTGGCGCGCGAGGCGGCGTTCGCGGAACTGGCCCGGGCGACCGCCGCGGGGCCGGTCGGGATCGAGCGCGGGGTCGCCGTCATAGGACCGGAGGGCGAACCCTTTGCCTGGGCGGGCCGGCACCGCGCCGTGCCGGCGCCCGATACCGCCGAGCTACGAGCCGTCATCACTCCATTCTACGCGGTGCTGGAGGCCCGGCGCCAGACGCCGACCGGGACCGCCGTGGGGACGGTGCTGCTCGGCACCGGCCCGGCCGTCGCCGACCAAGACCGGACCGTGGGCGCGGTGTTCGCGGGCGC
>Ga0326597_10007382_pt1 | contig 14961 bp, 17 predicted proteins | sample RVTome_12_FD_203789 | JGI IMG/M metagenome (GOLD analysis project Ga0326597, IMG submission 203789) | Soil microbial communities from uranium-contaminated site in the Upper Colorado River Basin, Wyoming, United States - RVT100D185 | ecosystem: Environmental > Terrestrial > Soil > Contaminated >... | reverse complement strand
GCTCGGGCGGCCGCGACCGCGCACCGCGATGCCCGCGGCTTTCAGATAGGCACTGACCGTCTCTCGCCGAATCCCGGTCGTCTGCTGAATGCGCGACAGGGTCCAGCCCATGCGCCCCAGTACTCGGATTTGCTGCTGCTTCTCGTCGTCCAACACATTGCTCATGCCGGCGTAGGAACACCGATTCCTCGCCCGCGTCAACGTCTCGGCCGCCGTCAGCTAATTGCCGGTTTTGCGGTGTCGATTAATTGCCGGTTTTGGGTGTCCACCGAGGGGCCGGGTTGTTCGCGCTCTCGGTAACGGCAACCACGTTCGGTGTGCGCTTTGCGTTGGATGGTCCCCTGCCGGCGGCGTCAGACGATCGCGCTGGACCTCATCCCGACAGGCCGGAGCGTATACTTGAGCGAGGCCGTTTATGTCCACCAAGAGCATCGCCCTTCCGGATGCCGTCTACGAACGAGTGCAGCAGATTGCCGCCGCCGAAGGCACGACCGTCGATCAGCTCGCGACAAAGGCGATCGAGCGGGACCTCGCCCGTCGTTGGCTTGACCGCATCGGGCGCGAGGGTGATCAGCGGCGCGGCGATATGAGCGACGCTGAAGTCGAGGCTGTTGTCGAGCAGGCCGTCCAGGAGTCCCGCACACGTTCGTGAAGCGCGTCGTCGCTGACACCAACGTCCTTGTCAGTGCACTGCAGTTCGGAGGCAAGCCAAGACAACTCCTCGACCTCGCCACGGATGGTCAGGTCGACCTTGCCATCTCCGAAGCCATCATCGCGGAGACGCTTCGCGTGCTCAGGGACAAGTTCCACCGTTCGCCCGAGTGGGTTGCTGAAACCGACCGCCAGTTGCGTGTCATCGCCCGGTTCGTCCAGCCGACCGAGAGCATCGAAGTGATCGAGGCTGACCCTACGGACGACCGGATTCTGGAGTGCGCCGTCGCCGCAGAAGCCGAAGCGATCGTCAGCGGCGACACCCACCTTCTGAGCCTCGGCAGGTTTCGAGGAATTCCGATCCAGCGTGTCGCCGAGTTCCTCGAGGGTCTCCAGGACCAGGGCCGAGGCTGAACGCCTACCGCTCGTGCACGTCGTGCCGGGATCGACCTGGCGTCCAACCCAGGTCGATGCCTTGACGAAGACGCGCGAGGGCACGGTCACGAGCCTGCGCGAACCTCCGTCGATCGCTCAAGAAGGCGGCAAGTTGATCGGTCGGCAGCGCGTTGAGCGGACGGCCCTCTGCAGCGGCGACGGCCTTGGCGGCCCGCAGCAATTCCGCATCGAGCGTGTGGGGGATCTTCGTCTTCACGGGACTCCTCGCCAACAGCCGGACACGTACGGACAGATCTTATCCGAGGCCAGATGAGCGAATGCCGAGGGTCCCCTGCAGGGGAAACAGGGAGGGGGAACACCCGGGGGAAACAGGGGCTCGCGCGAGGTGTTCCCCCGGCCTGGCGTCGAAGGCCGCTGCCAGTCCCGGCCGTCACAGGCGGAGCGAGCGCAACGAGCTGCGACGAATTCACGCGCGAGATGAACCGGCTCCGAATGGAGCAGCGCGCCAGCCTGTCCTCCGCGAAGCGCGAGGTCGAGCGAATGGGCACGCGGATCAAGAAGCTCCTGAACCTGATACTCGATGACGAAGTCGCGGTGGAAGAAGGCAAGGTCGAGATCAAGGCACTCGACGCTCGCCGGAAGAAGCTGCAGGCGCAGCTTGAAACGGCAGGCGAGTCGCGTCCGCTCCTCCATCCCGAGATGGCCGAGCTGTACCGCCAGAAAGTGACGACGCTTGCACAGGCCCTGGAGCGCTCAGAGGCCTGCACGGAAGCCACGGAGGCTGATCGACGCCATCGTCTTGACCCCAGACGAGGGCGCGCTGCGAATCGAACTCAGAGGGAATCTGGCTGCGATGCTGGGGGCCGCCCAAAATGCGAAGAGGTCGCCAGAAACGGGCGACCTCTCGCTGCAAGTTGTGTTGGTTGCGGGGGCGGGATTTGAACCCGCGACCTTTGGGTTATGAGCCCAACGAGCTACCGGACTGCTCCACCCCGCGCCATGTGAGAACTCGGAACCCCGGAACTTGGACCTGGACCCTCCAGGAGAGTCCCCCCGGGCCGATGAGGAACCCTCAATGTAACACGGATAGGGCAGTGTGCGGCGGGGCCGGCGGTTCAGCGCGGATCGCGGGGAGCGACGTCCTTGACGATGAACAGCTGTTCGCCGGGCTTGATCAGGCCGAGTTCGCGGCGGGCGAGCTCTTCGATGGCGTCAGGATCCTCGCGCAGACGGCGCCCCTCCTCGCGGAGCCGGGCGTTATCGGCGCGCACGGCCGCCAGCGACTGCTCGAGGGCCGCGTGGCGTGCGCGGGCCTGCATCATCGCCAGCAGCCCCTTGTCACCCACCAGCGCGTCAATCATCAGGACGCTCCCGACGATCAGCACGAAGTACTGCAGGGCACGGCGACCGGGCCGGCGGGGCCGGTGCGCAAGCGGTTGAGCGGTGGAGGAGGTCTTTTTCACAGTATCTGACTATTCACGGTGTCCAACGAACCAGTGCCGTATGACAAAATAGCGCGTTTCGATCCCGAGTACAAGAGCCTTGTACCGCACTCTCGGCCGAAGTACAAGTTCTAAATAGCGCATCGCCGAAGAAAGTACAAGTGAAATCGTGGCTACAGCCTCAGATTCGGACGCCGTCATCGTGCTCACGACGCTCGCCGCGGACGCCGATGCGGCCGCGTTTGCCCGCACGCTGGTGGCCGAACGGCTCGCGGCCTGCGTGAGCGTCCTGCCGGCGATGACGTCGGTCTACCGCTGGCAGGGGAGCGTCGAGGAGGCGCGCGAGCAGCAGCTCGTCATCAAGACAGGCGCCGGCCGGGTCGCGGCCCTGGCCGCGCGCCTCGGCGCGCTGCACCCGTATGAGGTTCCTGAGTTTCTGGTGCTTCGAGTCTCGGAGGGGTCGGACGCGTATCTGCGCTGGATCCGCGAGAGTGTGGCGGTGATCTGAGCCCAAAGCCCAAAGCCCAAAGCCTAGAGCCCAGAGCCCAGAGCCGACGAATTCGCCTACAACAGTCGCAGGATGAGAAATCCGCCGACGAGGAGCACGAGGAAGAGCAGCGCGGCTGTGTCGAAATGCGCTTCGAGCCGGCGGCGGACTTCGGCTCCGAAGATGCGGAGGATGGCCGCGACGAGCAGGAACCGGGCGCCGCGGCCGATGAGGCTGACGACCAGGAAGGGCGCGAAAGACATCTGCGTGGCGCCGGCGGCGATCGTCGCCACCTTGAACGGAATGGGCGTGAACGCCGCGCCCGCCAGAAACCAGAGGCCCCACTCGCCGTTGTAGAGCGCGACGACGCGGTCCCAGTGCGCTTGCGCACCATAGAAGTCGACGATCGGCTGCCCAAGTGTGGCCATGAATCCAAAGCCGATGGCGTAGCCGATCATCGCGCCGATCGCCGACCCGCCCGTGCAGGCCGCCGCGGCGCGCAGCCAGGCCCGCGGCCGCGCGGCAACGATGGCGATGAGCAGGACGTCGGGGGGAATCGGGAAGACAGACGACTCAACCAGCGCAATGAGGAAGAGCGCCGTCAGCGCCTGGGGCGATTCTCCCCAGTGCAACGTCCAGTCGTACATCGCGCGGAGCCAGCGTCGCGGGGCGGTCAGCATGAGGTATCAGAGCGCACCGTATCAACCGGTTCTCGTCATTACCACTAGACGCGGTCGAGCGCCTGCGCGATGTCTTCCCTCAGGTCGTCGAGATCCTCGATGCCGACGGAGAGCCGCACCATGTCGTCGGTGATCCCGATCTGGAGACGGCGTTCCAGCGGCACCGCGGCGTGCGTCATCGAGGCGGGATGGCTGATGAGCGTCTCGACGCCTCCCAGGCTCTCGGCCAGGGCCATCAGACGAAGGCTGTTGAGCAGCGTGCGGGCGCGTTCGAGCGAGCCCATCCGGAAGGCGATGAGCCCCCCGAATCCGCGCATCTGGACGCGCGCGAGCTCGTGTTGCGGATGCGACGGGAGCCCTGGGTAGATCACCCCGGCGACCTTCGAGTGCGACTCCAGATACTCGGCCAGCGCCATCGCGTTGGAGTTGTGCCGTTCCATCCGGATCGGGAGCGTCTTGGTGCCGCGCAGCACCAGCCACGCATCCATCGGCCCGATGATCGCTCCCTCCGCGTTTTGCACGAAACGGAGCCACTCGATGTGATCGTCGCGGACGGCGATGACCGCGCCGCCCACGCTGTCGGAGTGGCCGTTGAGAAACTTCGTCGTGCTGTGGATCACCAGGTCGGCGCCGAAGTCGATCGGCCGCTGGACGTACGGGCTGGCGAACGTGTTGTCCACGACAACGGCGATGGCATGCCCGTGCGCGATGGTGGACGCACCGGCGATGTTGGTGAGGCGCAACACCGGGTTGGTCGGCGTTTCGAGAAACAGGAGCTTGGTCGTCGGCCTGATCGCGCGTTCGATCTCGCCGAGATGCGACGTGTCGACGTAGGTGAACTCCAGCTGGTACTTGCGCAGCACGTGTTCGAACAACCGGTACGTGCCGCCGTAGATGTTGTCGGTGACCACCACATGGTCGCCTGATTGCAGGAGCGTCATCACCGCACTCGTGGCCGCCATGCCGGACGCGAAGCCGAACGCCGCCTTGCCGCCCTCGATCGCCGCGAGGTTGCCCTCGAGCGCTGAGCGCGTCGGATTCTGCGTGCGCCCGTACTCGTACCCCTTGTGTACGCCGAGCGCGTCCTGCACGTAGGTCGACGTCTGGTAGATGGGCGTGATGATCGCGCCGGTGGCAGGGTCCGGAGTCTGGCCAGCGTGGATGCAGATCGTGTTGAAGCGGGCGTTGTCGCGCAGTTTCACTGTGGAGGAAAGCGTACTCTGATAACATCCTGATTCACAACCGCGTGCCCGCCAACTGCGACTGGTGTATCGCCACTTCTGCCCGCTGCGCGCGCTCCACGGCTTTGGCCTGACATGGCCCCGGTGAGAGTGACGTGATGGCGCCGCGCGTCGTGTTCACTACAACGTCCGACATCGAAGCCAGCGTGGTCGTGGCGTTGCTCGACAGTCACGGCATTCCGAGCTTCCGCATCTCCGGCAACCCGCAGGCGATCTGGCCGATGGCCGTCAACTCGCTCGGCGACATCCGGATTGCGGTGGCCGACGAGGTCGCGGACGAGGCGAAGGGCATCATTGCGGGCCATCGCGAAGCGGTCGGTAGACGCGTGGTGCACCTGCGGGACGAGTTCGAGGAGCTCGAGCACCGGGTGGGACACCGATTCAGAGATCGCGGGCTGCTCGAGCAGGCGCTCACGCACAAGTCGCGCGCGGCCGAGGATGCGTCCGGAGGCGTGGCCGACAACGAGTCGCTCGAGTTTCTCGGCGATGCCGTCCTGGGTCTGGTCGTGGCCGACGTGCTCTTTCACAGGTACCCCGACTCGGACGAAGGGCAGAAATCAAAGATCAAGGCGGCGGTGGTGTCGACCCAGGCGCTGGCGCGGCGCGCCGAGGAGATGCAGCTGGGCACGCACCTGTTGCTGGGGCGTGGCGAGGAGAAGACCGGCGGTCGGTTCAAGCAGGCGCTGCTGGCCGACGCGTACGAAGCGCTCATCGCGGCCGTCTATCTGGACGGCGGGTTGCCCGCGGCCGCAGCGTTTCTCGAGCGGGAGTTGAGCGACGCCATCGAAGAGGGCGCCGGACAGACCGTCGTCGGCCTGGACTACAAGTCGGCGTTACAGGAGCGCGTCCAGGCGCTGGGGCGCCCGTTGCCGGAATACCGTGTCGCGGCCGAGTCCGGACCCGACCATCGCAAGGTGTTCACCGTCGAGGCAGTTGTCGAGGGAAAGACGCTGGGCAGCGCGACCGGGAAGGCGAAGAAGGCAGCCGAGCAGGAAGCCGCGAGGCTGGCGCTCGACAGGCTGGGCTAGTCTTTGGGCCTTGGGCTCTGGGCGCAACTCCCTAATCGATTTCGATAATGCCCCAGCCCTTGCGCTCTTCGGGCGACGCCTCCGCACCGGCGTACGCGAGCGCAGGCGCCGACTCTTCCTGGTGCGGCACGCGCAGCAGCGCGTAGCGCTGCACCTCGCAGGCAACCTCCTCGTCGGTCGGCTGCGTCGGGCGGCAATGGAGGTGCACCCACAGCCGGAGGAGCGGGTCGGTGAAGGAGTAGCGCTTCTGGCGGGCGGCGACCAGATCGACGTCCTCCAGCCACGAGAGGTAGTCTTTGGTGGATCCCGGCGTGCGGTGCAGGCGCAGGGAGATCTCGGTCAGGGTGAGCGGTTCATCGTCCGCCAGGATGTCGAGGATCGCCTTGAGCGCGCCGTAGCCCCGCGCCCGGTGGAGGCGCAGCTCGTAGCAGAAGCGACACCACCGGTCGAGCGCACCGCCCGGCGATAGCAGTGCCGTCAGTGCGCTGATCGGATCGGCGCCCCGTCCCATCCGGCTCATCGTGTCGCCGATCTCGCGCACGTACGCCGCCCGGCCGTCGGTAAGCGCCTGCACCGCCCGGCTCAGATGATCCCGATCGTCGGTCGGTGTCTGCTCGTAGCCGTTGAAGGCGGGAGCCAGGAGGTCGGTCACATCGGAGGTCGAGAGGGGCGGCAGGTGCATCACCTCGAAGCGCGGCGAGGCGTCGCGCAGCAGGCGGTGCGCGCGCGCCACGTACCGCGTGGTCAGCACGAAGCGGTTCGGGCTGGCCGACATCGACTCGATCAGGTCGCGGAGCACGTGGCGCAGGCCCGGGAAGCTCTCAAACGTGCGCAGTTCAAGCACCTCGTCCAGCAGGAAGGTGCAGGTCCCACCGCTGGCCGGACGGGCGGTGTGGAAGAAGCCGCAGAGGGCGTCGAAGGCCTCGCGGGCGGTCGCCGGGACACGCTCCGCGCCCTGCGGCGGGAACGGCGACGAGGCGATCACGGACTGGAGGAAGCGTTCCGGGGTTGTCGCGCAGCGCTCCACGTCGATGTACTGCGCCGCGCCGCGGCCGGCTCGGTCGCGCAGGCGCTGGAGGAGCCATGTCCGGCCGGTCCCGCACCCTCCCGGTACCACCGGAATGCGCGATGGCGATGCGTCGAGCGCGCCCAGTACCCGTCTCTCGAACCCAGCGTGCGGACCTGTCATGCCGTTTCCCCGGTTCCGAACCGGCGTGTCCGCCGGTCCCTGCTGTCGTCGGGATCCCCCGAGCCCGCGGCCCGGTGGAACGAACCTGCGTGCTCACAGAAGAGAGGACGCACATAATCCGGCACGACGCCCGGATTGTCAAACGCGCGTGCGACGCCAACGCTCATCTCGCGAGACATTCGTTCATGCGCGCGCCAATCATGCTCACAACCAAGTGCAATGGGAAGAATTCAGGAATACGAAAGATCAGAAACTATGAAGCGCGCGCGTTCTTGTCAAATGAATTCCGAAAAAAAATGTCGTTGACATTCGGTGTCTGACGGCGTTTGCGATCGCCGGAAACGATTGCGAGTGAGATCGCTCCGAAATCCGGCGCTGTCGCACGTATGTCGAATCGGTGTTCCTGATCGCCGCGGGGCTGCGGTACCATAGGCGCGAATGTCGAAGACCAATATCGCGGTGCTTGGCACGCAGTGGGGCGACGAGGGCAAGGGCAAGATTGTCGACCTGCTCACGCCGCGCTTTTCAGTCGTGGCCCGATACCAGGGCGGCCACAATGCCGGTCACACGGTGTACGTGGACGGCAAGAAGTTTGTTCTCCACCTGATTCCGTCCGGCATTTTGCATCCCGGCGTCACGTGCGTCATCGGCAACGGAGTTGTCGTCGACCCTCAGGCGCTGTTCAAGGAAATTGATGAGCTGGCGGGCATGGGCGTCACGGTCGAGGGCCGTCTGCTGATCAGCGAAAAGGCCCACGTGATCCTGCCGTATCACCGTGAGCTGGACGTGCTGTCGGAGGCGCGGCGAGGCGAGCGGAAGATCGGCACCACCTCGCGCGGGATCGGCCCGGCCTACGAGGACAAGATCGCCCGCCGGGGCATCCGGATCTGCGACCTGCTGGGCGACCGTGACGCGTTGCAACAGGAAGTCCGCGAGAACGTGAATGCCAGGAATCGGATCATCCTGGATTCGACGCTCGACTGGAGGCCGCTGTTCGAGCAGGCCATCGCGGACGGCGAGCGGATCCGGCCGTGGGCCGGCGACGTGTCCCTGTTTCTCACCCGGACGATGCAGGAGGGGAAGGCGGTGATGTTTGAAGGGGCGCAGGCCACACTACTCGACATCGACCACGGGACGTATCCGTTTGTGACCTCGTCCAACGCGTCGGCCGGCGGGGTGTGCACGGGCCTGGGCGTGCCGCCGCGGGCCATCGGCGGCGTGCTTGGCGTCGCCAAGGCGTACACGACGCGGGTCGGAGAGGGGCCGCTACCGACGGAACTCTCCGGAACGCTGGCCGACCGCCTGCGCGAGAGCGGCCAGGAATACGGCGCGTCAACGGGCCGTCCGCGTCGCTGCGGCTGGTTCGATGCCGTCGTCGTTCGCTACTCGGCGCGCATCAACGGGCTGGATGGGCTGGCCCTCACCAAGCTCGACGTGCTCGACGGCCTGCCGGAGGTGCGGCTGTGCACCGGCTATCGGACGCCCAATGGCACGCTCTCGGAGTTTCCAGCGGACCTCCGCGCACTCGCGTCCGCCGAGCCGATCTACGAAACGCTGCCTGGCTGGTCCGCGCCCACCAAGGGTGCGACGCGCATGGAGCAGCTCCCGCCCGAGGCCAGGCGGTACATCGAGCGGCTGGAAGAGGTGAGCGGGGTGCCGTGCGCCATCATCTCGACCGGGTCGGACCGCGGCGAGACGATCGTCCGGCCGGACTCGGTGGTCGCCGGCTGGCTCGCCGGCTAGCCGGTCTCACGCCCAAAGCCCTACTTCGCCTTATGGGCTTCGATGAAGTGTGCCATCGACGCCTGATCGGCGTCGACGAATTCGAGACCGACACGGTATTGGGGAACGCCTTTTGGGATCTCGAACGAGGCCCAGATCACGGTGGCGCTGCACCGCGTCGGACGTGCTGGGTTCACGAGCGCGAACCTGACACGCTGGTTCGGTTTCAGGATGGTTCGCGAAACGACTTCCGCGCCGAGCACCGACAAGGTGAGCAGCGACGCCACGTGACCGTCAATGTGCACGTGCACGTCGCCGACGATCTTGAACCGCGGCACGCGCCTCGTGCCGCGCTGGTCGAGCGGCGCAATCACCGGCGGCACGGCATCGAAGGGCACGAGGTCCGCCGCCGAGGCTGAGAGGGGTGCGGCCGGTTGTGTGGCGGGCTGCGATGGAGCGCCCGCGTCGCCGCCGTCGAGCGCGACCACCCGGATTTCGCATGCAGCCAGCGCGGGATCCCCCACGATACGCTCGATGAGCGCCGCGCCGCGCGAGGTGGTCGCAAAAGTACGCTCGATCGCCACGACGTCCGGACGCCAGCGCGTAATGGCGTCGAGCGCCTGCAGCGCGTCCGTACCCGCGAAGGCGATCGCCTCGCGGAGGTCGTCACGCCTCTGCAGGTCGGAAAGATGTTCGGCGGATGCGATGAGAACTCTGGCGGCCACAGCCTTCGAGTCTAACCCAACTTCCCACACCTTTCCTTCCTGGAGAGTAGGACTCTGAGCCTGATCTGGTTCCCGAGAGAATCCGATCAATGACACAGTTGTCTTGCGACCGCTCCCGAACGACGTCCCTCGGCGTCTTGTCTATTCGTAGTCCCTGGAACGATGGATGACGAATCTTGCCGTCGCCAGTCCATTCGGTGAACGCCACCTCGCAGACGAGAGCCGGTGCGACCCAGTGCGCGTTCCGGCCCAGCGCGCCAGGAGGCAGCGGATCGAACGGAGATGATGCCTGCGACATGCCGTCGAGACGTCGCCGAAGATCGAGCGCGGTCTCGTGGCTGAAGCCGGTGCCCACCTTGCCGGAGAACACCAGCCGGTCGTCCTCGTAACATCCGATGACCAGCGCACCGAGTCCCGCGCGGCTCTCTGCGGGGTCGGTGAAGCCGCCGATCATGAACCCCTGCCGCAGGGTGCACTTCGTTTTCACCCATCCATCGTGGCGGCCTGGGCGGTAGGGCAGGTCGCGGCGCTTGGAGACGATGCCTTCGAGGCCAAGCCGGCACGCCTGCTCGAAAAACGTCCCGCCCTGTCCCTCGACATGATCCACGTAGCGGATGCGCCCGCTCTTCCGCCGGCGCACCAGGACGCGGAGCCGCGCCTTCCGCTCTTCGAGCGGCAGCCGATCGAGGCGCTCGCTCTCCAGTCGCAGCAGATCGAACACGAAATAAACGAGTGACACAGGCGCGCCCGTGGGCGCCGAAGCGGCGGCTTACCGGCGCTCGCCTGCTGCAGATGCTGAAAGCTCGTGCGGCCGTCTGGCAGCAGTACCGCCACCTCGCCGTCGATCAGCGCATCGCGCACGCCGAGCCTGGCGGCGGCGTCGGCGATGTCGGGGAACCGGCGCGTCCAGTCCTTGCCGCTGCGGCTAATGAGCGTCGCGCAGCCGTCCAGGATGCGGCAGCCGATCCGGTACCCATCGAACTTGATCTCATGGAGCCACGCGTCGCCGCGGGGCGCCTCGGTGACCAGCGCGGCGAGCTGCGGGCGGTATTCACCATTCACAATCGGCACACCAGCCACCAGCTTACGCCGACTCGTGCGTGACAGAGCGCTGCAACGCCCGTGGTACACTCGGACGCTCGCGGCGCGGCCGGGTAGCTCAGTGGTAGAGCAGCGCACTTTTAATGCGCGGGCCGTGGGTTCGATCCCCACCCCGGTCACTTCATGTCGGTCTCTTGATCCAGATGACCGACGGCACGTCGGTGTCCGCGAGCGTCCTTACCGCGGGTGCCGCGTCCACAGGCGTCAACAACATGTTCACCGGCTCCATTTCAGAACTGCAACGGCGGCTCAAGGCGCAGCAGTACGTCGCGGATCGCGGGCTGGCCGTGTCGCTCTTTCTGGCGCTGCGGCTGCGGAGGCCGCTGTTTCTCGAGGGCGAAGCGGGCGTCGGCAAGACCTCGCTGGCCAGCGCCACGGCCGCCGCGCTCGGTACCGACCTGATCCGTTTGCAGTGCTATGACGGCCTCGACATCAGCCACGCGGTGTATGAATGGGACTATGCGCGGCAGCTGCTCGAACTGCGGATTCTCGAAGCCGCCCATGCGCTGGATCGCGACACCGCGCGCCGCGAGCTCTATAGCGAGCCCTTTCTCATCAAGCGACCGTTGCTCCAGGCGATCGACCCGGCGCGGACGCAGCCGGCCGTTCTGCTGATCGACGAAATCGACCGTGCCGACGAGGAATTCGAAGGCTATCTACTAGAGCTGCTCGCAGAATTCCAGATCACGATTCCTGAGCTCGGCACCGTGCGCGCCGTCGAGCCTCCGCTGGTCGTGCTCACCTCCAACCGCACGCGCGAAGTACACGACGCGCTCAAGCGCCGATGCCTGTATCAGTGGATCGACTATCCGACGCTCGACACGGAGTTGGCGATTGTGACCGCCCGCGTGCCGCACGCCTCCGTCCGCCTTGCGGAACAGGTGGCCGCGGTGGTCCACGAGCTTCGCGGCATGGAACTCTACAAGGTGCCGGGCGTCTCGGAGACACTCGATTGGGTGGCCGCGCTCGCGGCGCTGGAGACCGAGACACTCGACGTCGACGCGGTCGAGCAGACCCTCGGCGTGGTCCTCAAGACAAAAGAGGATCTCGACATGCTGCGCGGGCAGGGGATCGGCGGGTTGCTCGAGCGTGCGCGGATGAGGGGGTCTGGTCTTTAGTCTTTAGTCGCCATGGCCTCGCATTTCGTGGACAACCTGACGATCTTCGGGCGCCTGCTGCGCAGCCTTGGGCTCGACGTGCACGTTGGACGACTGCTCGACGTGACCGAGGCGCTCCAGTTCGTCGACGTCGGCTCGCGCAAGGACGTACACCTGACCTGCCGCGCGCTGCTGGTACACCGGCAGGAGGACCTGGCGCTCTTCGATGCGGCGTTCGACGCGTTCTGGCGGGCGCACGGAGCGTCGGAGAGGGCGCAGCCGCCACCGCAACAGCCAGCGACGGGGCAGACGGGGCAGCAGGCGGAAGCGCAGGGGGGAGGGCGGCCGGACGCGCACGAGGCGCCTGCGCCTCCAGCGTCTCGAGTTCGGAAGGACCAACCGGCGCGCGCCGGGACGAGCGCGGGAACGAGCCCCGGGACGAGCGCCGGGACCCGCGCCGCGGCTGGCGATCCGCCCACCGACGAAGGCGGCGCGCCAGACGCGGTCGGTGTGCTGCGCACCTGGAGCGACCTCGGCTCGATTGCCGTGAAGGATTTTGCTGAGTTCACCGAGTCGGAAGTCGCGCTCGGGCGCGCGGCGCTCAGGCGTCTCGCCTGGAACCCGGGCGAGCGTCGGACCCGTCGCTGGAGATCCGGTCGTGGCTCACGCGTCGATCTCCGCCGTGCCCTTGCCCGCAGCGTACGCACCGGAGGTGACATCGTCGTGCTGCCGCGTCGGCGGCGCCGCACCCGCCATCGTTCGCTGGTGCTCCTCTGCGATGTCAGCGGATCGATGGAGCGCTACTCCCGGATGCTGATGCACTTCGCGCACGAGATCGGCCGGCGCCACGCCCGTGCCGAGGTGTTTCTGTTCTCGACCGAGCTCACGCGCATCACCACGCGCCTTCGCGGGCGGACGCTGGATGAGGCGATTGGGGCCGTGTCGCGGTCGGCGCTCGGTTGGTCCGGTGGCACGCGGACCGGCGATGTGTTGAGGGTGTTTCATCAGCGATGGGCGCGGGTGGTGCTGCGCCGCGGGCCGGTGGTGCTCCTCATTTCGGATGGCTGGGACCGGGGCGATCCAATCGTCCTGCGCGATCAGGTGGCGCGTCTGCAGCGGAGTTGCCATCGGCTGATCTGGCTGAACCCGCTCATCGGGACCGCCGACTACGCGCCGCTGACGCGCGGTCTGGTGGCGGCGCTGCCGTTTGTCGACGACTTCCTGCCGGCGCGCACGCTGACGAACCTTGCCGATCTGGCGCTACACTTGAACACGCTGGCGATGCCACGACTGGAACAGCGCTGATGGAGATCGCGGGTGCCTATGCGTTTGCCGCGCCTCCCGAACGCGTCTGGAATCTGCTCCTGGATCCGGCGGTGATCGCCTCGTGCCTCCCCGGTTGCGATACGTTCGAGCCGGATGGTGAGGATCGATACCGCGTGCGGCTGACGGTGGCCCTCACGGCGATCACCGGCACCTACGAAGGCAATATTTCGATCTCGGAGAAAGTGTCGCCGACCTCCTATCGACTGGTCGCGGAAGGTCAGGGGCGCCCGGGGTCCGTGTCCGGCAACGCCGCGATCGCCCTGCGGGAGGACGCCGAGGGGACGATCGTGGATGTGAGCGCGACCGTCGAGACACGCGGCACGATCGCGCGGATGGGACAGCGGCTCATCGGCGGTGTGTCACAGATGATGATGGACCGCTTTTTCGCTTGTCTGAAATCCAAGCTCTAGAGACCGTTTCATAACATCGTCGCGGGTGGCCGCGGAGGGGGAGGCCCCAGTCGTGCCGCAGGCGCCACCCTCGTGACAGGTGCTCTTGGCGCCGAGCCGGGGCCCCCGCCGCGCACGCCTGCGCGGTGGGGTGGTGGACACGACTGGGGCTGTCCGCGGTCATCCGCGGTCAGGACCCGCCTGGAGGTGATGCACCCGCCTCTAGGCCCGCCGCATCGCGCCTTCCAGCGCTCGCCGTGTCAAGACAGGAATCATCGCCCGACGATACGCCTCGCTGGCATGGATATCGGCGTTGACCTGTGTGACATCTGCGGCGGCGTGCTGGGACGCCGCCTCGATCGTCGCCTGGGTGAGCGGCTGACCGGCCAGCGCCCGTTCAACGCCAGTCAGGCGCATCGCATGCGGCCCGGCACCCGTCAGGCCGACACGGGCCGACTGGATCGTTCCGCTACTCACCTGCAGCGCCGCCGCCACGCCGACAATCGCGTAGTGAGACGCGCGCTGGCGCAGTTTCGTATACGCGGAGGCCCGCACCGGCACGAACTGCACGCTCGCGATGACCTCATCGGGCGCCAGGTCCACGGTGAACAGATCCTGGAAAAATCCGTCGGCTCGTACCACGCGCCACCCCTTGGGTCCCTTCAGGTGGATCTCGGCGTCAACCGCCAGCATGACCGCCGGATAGTCGGCCGCTGGGTCGGCATGGGCCAGACTGCCGCCAAGGGTCCCACGATTGCGCACCTGCGGGTCGCCGATCTCCCCGGCGGCATCGGCAACGCCAGGACACTGACCGCGGAGTAACGCCGATGTGGCGACGGCGTGGTGGGAGGTGGTGGCGCCGACCACGATCTTTCCGTCCCTTTCGCTGATGCCCGAGAGCGCGCGGATGCGGGCGATGTCGACGAGCGCCTGTGGCTCGCTGAGGCGAAGCTTCATCAGCGGCACCAGGCTGTGGCCGCCGGCCACCAGCTTGGCAGTGCCGTTCGCCGCCGCCAACTTCTTGATCGCGTCGTCCAGCGAGGATGCCCTCGAGTAGTCGAATGATGACGAAATCACGCCTGGCCTCCGTGAATGATGCGCCACAGCTTCTCAGGCCGCAGCATCATGTCGATGTGTGTGACGCCGAACCCGCTCAGCGCGTCCACGGCCGCGGCGACGATGCACGGCGTTGACCCGAGCGTACCTGCTTCCCCGACCCCTTTGGCGCCCAGCGGGTTGACCGGGGTGGGCGTCACCGTGGCCTCCATTTCGAACCGCGGAAAATCGGTGGCTCGAGGGATCGCGTAGTCCATGAACGATCCCGTCAGTAGCTGGCCGTCGGCGCCGTACACCGCCTCTTCGATCATCGCCTGCCCGATGCCCTGAGCGAGTCCGCCGTGAATCTGCCCTTCGACAATCATCGGGTTGATCAGGTTCCCCGCGTCGTCGACGGCCACGAGCTTGAGGAGCGCTGGCTCGCCCGTCTC
>Ga0326597_10007381_pt1 | contig 14961 bp, 12 predicted proteins | sample RVTome_12_FD_203789 | JGI IMG/M metagenome (GOLD analysis project Ga0326597, IMG submission 203789) | Soil microbial communities from uranium-contaminated site in the Upper Colorado River Basin, Wyoming, United States - RVT100D185 | ecosystem: Environmental > Terrestrial > Soil > Contaminated >... | reverse complement strand
TGCTGCGTCTGATCGAGGACAATATTCGCTTTCCGGAGTCGTCGCTCGGCGATTTGCGCGCGCAGATCGCTTGCTGCCGCACCGGCGAAGAGCGGCTCGAACAGATTTGCCGCAAGTATGGCGGCGCAGTGTTTCTCGAAGCGGTCCAGACCATCTGGAATCAGACCGACAAGCTGGTGCGCGAGTCGGTGCGCGCGGTTCCCGATGGCGTGTACGAAGCGTCGTCGTTTCTCGACGACGACGGCAGGGATTTTACCAAGACGATACCGATCAAAGTGAAAGTGGAAGTGCGGGGCGACGAATTGACCATCGATTTTTCCGAAGTGAGCGATCAGGTCCCCGGCTTCATCAATTGCGGCTCCTCAGGCGGCATGGCGGCGGCGCGGGTTGCGTTCAAGGCGCTCACTTCGCCTCAGCGCGAGGTAAACGAAGGTTCTTTCCGCGCCCTCAAAGTGATTCTCCCGCCGGGCAAGCTGCTGAGCGCGCGGCGGCCCGCGCCCATCGGCGGCTGGAGTTTGTCTTTGCCGACGGTGCTCGACACGATTTTTCGCGCGCTCGCGCCGGCGCTGCCGGAGCGCATCCCCGCAGCGCACAAAGGCGACATGGGCGGCTACGCGATCTTCGGCACGAATTCCAAGAGCGGACGGCGGTACGTTTGCCAAAATATCATCGGCGGTGGCTGGGGCGGGCGGCCGTTCGAAGACGGCGCGTCCTCCTCGGTGTCGATGTGCCAGGGCGACGTAAAGAACACGCCCATCGAACTCCAAGAGCTGTATTATCCGATTTTCTACGAATGCCATGCTTTCAGGGCGGACAGCGGCGGCGCCGGTAAATTCCGCGGCGGCGCCGGCGTCGAAGTCAAGATAAGACCACTTGAGGAGTTTTATTTGAGCCGCAACACCGACCGGATTAAGTGCCCACCCTGGGGATTTTTGGGTGGTAAGGAGGGCCATACGAATCGGACATTCATCCGGCGCAACGGGAAAGAAGAAGAACTCCCTGGAAAATTCAGCCGGGTCCCGGTGCGTCCCGGCGAGACCGTCACGATTCTTACCGCTGGCGGTGGCGGCTACGGCGATCCTGCTAAGCGCGATCCCGCCGCAGTGAATCGGGATGTGGCGTTGGGATACATCTCAAAAGAAAAAGCGTTCGCGGAATATCGTTTCGCTTGCGAGTGAGGGGAAAGTTATGGAAACCAGACGCGTACAGATGAAATTGATCATAACTGCTTGCCTGGCGGTGCTCCAACTGCCGGCCAGCGGTTGGGCGCAGGGCAAAAAATCACCTTCTCTTGCCGAGCTTGCGGCGTACGTGGGTGCGGACCGTGAACAGCGACTTTACGCTGGTGCCAAAGCCGAAGGCAAAGTCGTCTGGTACACCTCGCTCGCGGGTAGCTCGTACAAAGAGCTGGCTAAAGGTTTCGAGACGAAATATCCCGGCGTCAAGATCGAGCCCTATCGAGCCACCAGCGGCGATCTCATGACCAAACTGGTCGCCGAGGCGGAAGCCAGGCATGTTCTCTCCGATACCATTGAAACGACCCTGCCGGTCTTGAGATATCTGCGCGAGAACAAAATGATCACTCCCTATACTTCACCGTTGCTAAGCAAATATCCGGTGGGGGCCAAGGAAAAAGCCGACGGGGGCCTTTTTTACTGGGCAATCGACCGCGAGACTTACATGGGGGTGGGGTACAACACGAGGCTGATCCCACCGCCCGCAGTGCCGAAAAGTTACGCCGATCTGCTTAGGCCGGAGCTTAGAGGAAAAATCGGTTTCGCGACGAGCGATACCGGCACGCGCACCGTCGGTTCCATGCTCAAGCACAAAGGGGATGAATTCGTCAAGAAGTTGAAAGCGCAGGAGGTGACCCTGCACTCGGTTTCCGGTCGCGCGATGGCCGACATGGTGATTTCCGGCGAGATCGGCCTATCGCCGCCGATCTTCCGCGACCACGCGATTGAATCGAAGTCCAAGGGCGCGCCTGTCGACTGGGCGCCGATGGAGGTCGTTCCGACCAACGCCGGCGGGGTGTCCCTTGTCGCTCAAGCGCCCCATCCGCACGCGGCGGTATTGCTGGCAGACTTTCTGCTCGGTCCTGAGGGGCAAAAGATTCTCGGCGACTTGGAGTATGGAAGCCCGTCCAGACCGGTGAGCTATAAACTCTGGTACCCTGAAAGCGGCATGTCCACTGCTCAGTACGACAAGGAAAGCACCCGGTGGGAGAAACTGCTGCGCGAGATCGGGCGCAAGCAGCTCTAAAGCGGTCAAATCGTTGACGGCTCATCGCGTGTGGGCCATCAGTCGTCTTTCCGCCGCGCTAGTGTAGTGTCCCTAACGCTTCTTTACATAAGATGCTCCAACAGGGGCGGGCCTTGCGCCCGTGGTCAATGAGTCAGTGGCTTGAGGGCCGCCACCCCGACCCCTACGAGTGGGATTTTTCACGGCTGGGCCTGGCGAAACCGTCGCGTTCCTGTGCCCACGGGCTTCAGTCCCACCCCTGTTGGAGCCTGAAAGTATACCGCCTCGATGGTCAAGAAATTTCTGGGACACTACACTAGTCTCTAATATCCTGCAGAAACGGGTCGGTCGACATTTCCAGGCCCACCCGTTTTTGCCGCGCCAGCTCGTATGCCTTGGCGGCCACGGCGGCGAACTGAAAGCCGAGCAGGCCGAGGTTGTGAAAGAAGGTGATCTGGTCGGGCGAGCTGCGCCGCTTTGATGGATCGTTCAAAAGATCGGTCAGCTCGGGGTAGCTTACAAAGTCGAGGTTGCTTACCGGCCTTTTTGGAATGCGCGCTTGCTGCTCGGGCCGGCCGACGACCCAGGATGCCCAGCCATGGTGCTGCTCGGACTCCACCATGCCGCCTTTGGCGCCAAAGGTTTCGGTGCCGACTTGCACGACGATGTCGCAACGTTTGACGATCTGCCAGCTGAACTCTTTGAAACTGCAGTTTGACAAGTGCATGCCTTTCTCGATCCAGCCCGGATCGGTGACCACCAGCTTATTCGAATCGGTGCAAGTCGCGACGATGTCCGAGCCGCGCACGACCGGCTCCGGTCGATCGAGAGGTTCCACGGGGATGCCCAGTTCTTGGCCCATCTCTTCGGCAAATGCGTCTCTATGATTTTTCGTCGGACTGTACACTTTGACTTTGGAAATTTTTCTCACCGCGCAAAAGGCCGGAAGATAGGCGCGCGCCATGCCGCCCGAACCGAGCATGCCGACGACGGATGAGTCCCCCCGCGCCAGGTAGCGCAGTCCCAGGGCCGCGCCGGCGGCGACGCGCAGGTGGTGCAGGATGCCATCGTTCATCATCGCCAGCGGCGCGCCGTTGCGCGTGCTGAAAAGCATGAGAAAGCCGCTGAAGGTGCCGGGCTCGACGCAGTGCAGCTCGTCCGTTCCCTGGGGGGTCCAGGTGACGATGTCCGACTTCATTCGCGTGCAAAAGACGCCCCAGGGCTCGATGGCGCCCTCCATGCTGCCCCAGCGGTAATAGCCGTCGTCGCGCCCGCAGGGAACCCAGACATCGGTCCTGGGCCGCGACATCGCCGCGCCGCGCGCCAGCGCGTGAAAGGCTTCATCGAGGGCCTCGATGCAGTCCTTGGGCGTCAGAAGTTGCGCGATGTCGTGGTTGCTCAAGTAAATCATATGAGAGTCTCCCCACTGGCGCGTGAAACGCGGAATTATCTAACGATAGAGTCCGTCGATATAGCCGCTGCGGTCGAGCTCTTCGAGAATTCTCATGTCGACAAAATCTTTCGGGTCGGCGGTTTTGGCTGCAGGGATCTTCTCGCTGAGTTCGGCAAAGATGGTCTTGAAGCCTTCTAATGTGGGGTACGGCTTTATCTGAATGAAGCCGCGCAATATTTGATAGCTTTCCTCTAGCTCTTTTTCTTCCTTGGTCCGCATATACTTGCTGATCGCTCGCTTGGATATATTGGGATTCGTTCTCATCAGGTGGATACCCTGAACAAACGATTTCACAACCCGCCGCACAATGTCAGAGCTCTTTTTGATAAAACTCTGAGTAGTCACGAGACCGGTATGCTGAAAGGGGATACCCATCTCCTCCATATTAGCCAAGATCCTCATACCCGCTTCAACGACCTTTTTGTGGTCAGGTGGTTCTAGAATTGTGGCGTCGATCGAGTTAGCCATTAAGGCAGCAATGCGAGTCGGCGTCCCACCCACCTGCAAGAGGATCACATCTTTTTCAGGATTTAAGCCTAGTCTCGATAAGAGGAGTCGCGTGGCCCTGTCGGCTCCGGCGCCGAAGCGGGAAATTCCCACGCGCTTCCCTTTCAGATCGATCGGAGACCTAATATCCGCACGGACAACAAGCCGATATATCAAGTGATTTAAAAACCCTGCAATCATAACCAGATCGGCCCCTTGTAGTCTGGGCGCGGACATGAGAGCGCCCGTCATCTCTCCAAGATGGATATCCCCAGCAATCAAAGCCCTCTGTACCAGGGCGCTCTCCAAGTACAAAACCTCAACATCGAGATCGTTCTTTTCAAACAGCTTTCCTTCCTTCGTGATCCATAGCATCGCCATGGTAATGGTAGGTTGCCCATAGCCGATGCGCAGCTTGTCGGCAGACGTCGCAGGCGCGGGTAAAATAAGTATCGCGGTGATTAGCAGAACGACTATCTGCACGGCGTTAAGAAAACTTTCTTTCCCGGTGGAGGTTTGTCTCATTTGCCACTCATGGGCTCGCGAGCTTCTTGAAGATGTTCGCAGCGCTTGGGTATCGCGAGTCAAATCCCGTGCGTGCCAGATAACCGGCGATCTGTTTTGTCAGTGTGCCACTGCCGATCATGATTTCCTCAACCGGACCCGTTTCAATAGTTCCAGCCGTTCCAAATGTTCCAGCGGTTGCCCTCACCCTTTCCCTCTCCCGCATGGCGGGCGAGGGAAATTTTCAGACCGAATCAAACAGTTGGAACTCCTGGAACGCTTGGAACCGTTGGAACACTTTCTATTATTGCTTCGTCACACACCCCTTCAGCCCCTCGTTGAATCCCCGGTCCCAGGCTTCCTCGTAGTCCGGCAATTCATTTAGCAAGAGGATGTCGTCGTAGGTGCCGTGGCCCGAACCGATGCGCCGCTCAGGATGGACGCACTCGCGCCGAGGCATCGGCAAGTTGTATTTTTTCCAGCTATTGTAATAGTTGCCCATCAATTGCAGATAATACTCAAGCGGGATCGCCGGCTGTTGGTATTGCGATCCCAGGTTGGAGCCGGGCTCACGGCGCCACTGGTTGAAGCGCGGGATGATGCCATGGCGCATCATGAAGTCAACGCCGTCCGAGGTCGACTTCACCGCTTCGCGCACGGTTTCAAAGCCGTAGGGCTTGGCCATCTCGACGCCGCCGACGAAATTCGGCCGCACGTTGCCTTCGCCGAACACGTCCACCTCGTCGATCATACTTTTCACCCAACCGTCCCAGCCGACGCGGCGGTTTTTTCCGGGGTTGATCCATTCAAACAGCCGCTTGTCCCACACCTCCATGTTCGAATGGTGGCAGTCCACCCCGGCCGCTCGGTAACGCTTCATGGTTTCTTTCTCCTGGGCATTCGTCTGCAGATTGATGAAGCGCCGCCGCCCGCCCCACTTGAGTGCCGAGACATATTCCGAGTAAAAGGCCGGCTCATCTTTGCCGTGGAGCGTCTTGAGAATCGTCCCGCCGGTGATGAGAAAATCGATCGGCGGCGCGAAGCCGACTTCTTCGGTGGCGTCCTGCTCGATGGAGCGGGCTACCTCGACCATGTATTCAACCGGTTTCACCGGTGCGTTGAAGGTGAAGTCTTTCGATTCCTTCATCTGGCGCGCATTGATGTTGATATCGCAGAAGCGGCACTCCTCGTCCGGTCCCCAATACTGGCAGTTGCGAAACACCGTGACAAAATAGCCGAAAGCGACGATCTCGTGATAGGCGGTCCCGTCGGGAAATTTCCGCGTGTAATATTTCATCGGCTTGGGAAAATAGACCTCGCAAATCTCTTGGCCGTTCAGAAATAACTTCGGTTGGCTATCCACCACGTCGATCACATAAGGCGAGCCGGAGTCCAAGGTCGTCTGTATGCTCACGGGCCTGAGACCGTACATGCCGCGGCGAATGGTGAACCACTCGGGAGTCTTGCGGTGCTCCTTGCGCTTCATGTCTTTCATCGGCATCAGATCGTAGGAAAAGAGCCGGTAGGATTTCACCAGCGCCTGGGATGCCAGCTCCAGCGCCGCGTCGGTAAACCAATGGCCCACGCGCAAAAGATCATGCTTGAGAATAATTTCCCGCGGCAGATCGCCATAGCCGGCGAAGTAACCTTCCAGTTCATCCAAAGTTCGGCTGCTAGTTACCTCAGAGACCGCCTCCATGTTGGAGTCCTTTCTGAATCTGGACAGTCGCTTGAGTAGTGGTTCATTATGATTTCAACGCCGTATCGATGTAGGGGCCTACGTCTGCCCTCCGAACTTGGATCATATTTCCCGGTGTGGAGGACTGTCAAGGAGCAGTTGCGAAAATATGCTGCATGGTGGATGACAGATCGAAAGCGAAAAGCGGACAAACGGGCAGATGCCGACCCTTCGACTCGATCCCCGGCGTCGGCCGAGGCGCTCGCTCAGGATTTCGCCTGACGGGCGTAGTGGAGGGTGCCACGGGCTTGCCCGTGGGGCTCCACTTGATCCGCCCGGTCGATCAGATCATATTGGTTGGCGAGACGGCCGGTTAGATCTTGAGCGCCGCGATTCTTGCAGCTTGAGGATCGGCTCAGGCAAGGATTGAACTGGGGTGTAGTAAGGGAAGGGATCAAATGAAACGAATCCTGCTGATTTTGTTGGCTGGTATGGGATTAGTCTGTGGCCGAGGTTTCCCAGCCATGGCTGCTTCGGCGCCGCCGGCAAGAGTCGTGATCACGCCCGCGGGCTTCAGCGAGCGCGAGGGGCTGCTGATCGTCGCTCGAAACCAGGGCTTCTTCCGCAAGCGGAACCTCGATGCGCAGTTGGTGTTGATGCCCAATGCTCCCATAGCTTTTTCCGCCTTGAGCGCGGGCGAGTCGCATTTTTACTTTGGCACGGCGTCGGGCACGAGCTTGGGCGCGATCTTAAACGGTCTGGATGGTGTCTTCGTTGCCGGGTTCATCAACAAGCTCGTCGGCGCTTTCGCGGTGAGCAAAGAGATCAAGACACCCAACGATCTCAAAGGCAAACAGATCGGCGTCGCCAGCCTCGCCGGTGGCAACTGGATGTATACGATGCTCGCTTTCGATCATTGGGGCATCGATCCCAAACGCGACAACATCACGTTTCGCATCATCGGCAACACCGGCGTGCGCGCCCAGTCGATCGCCACCGGTATCATCGCCGGGTCAATGCTGGGCTACACCTTCGCGGCCCATTTGCGGCGCGACGGCTATCCGATCCTCGCCGACGTCGCCGATCTCAACATTCCCTTCCAGGACACCGCGCTCTACACGCGCAAAAGCTTCGTCGCGCAGCATCCCGAAACCGTCGAGAATGTAATTCGCGCGCTCTTCGACGCCCTCGTATTTATCCAGGAACCGGCCAACAAGAACGCGGTGCTGAGGGATCTGGCCCAGTGGCTGCGTTTGTCGAAAACCGAGGACGCGCTGGAAGGCTACGAGTTCATGCGCAAGATGTACACCAGGCGAATTTATCCGACGGTCGACGGCATCCGCAACGCCATCCGAGTGATCGGCATGACGAACGAAAAGTTCCGCGGACTCAAGGCCGAAGAATTGGTCGATGATCGGATTGTCAGGAAGCTGGAAAAAGAAGGGGCGTTTTAGATTGACGTGCTCGACTCTTCGACTCGGGCCATGGCCTTGGCCGGGGGCTCTCGCTCAGGAGTCCACTTGAAAATCGAGGGATCGAAAGTGGTGCCACGGGCTTGCCGGGCGGATTCACGGTTGCCGCTCCCATACGCTTCTTCTTGTCCGTCCAGTTGCCCAGACGCGCCATGCAATGGAGCTTCGGGCTGGAGCGTGGCGGCGAGCCGCGAGCCAGGTTCTGGAATGACCGGGACAAAAAGCTTAAAATTATTTCGTCGCCAAAAATGACCACCGTCAGTGATCCATCGAAACGTCGAACTAAGGGGTAATGTCGGGTTTCCGCTATGAGCATTGCTGAAGTCGTTTTCGGGTATGCGACGGTTGCCGTCGTCTTGATTGCGGCAATGGTCGTGGTGGCGATTAGAGATAAAGCGAACGGCCAATCGATTTTCACCCGGGAGAACTGGTATTCTCTGCTCGCGCTGCGCCCGCGCAAGATGCTGACCGGGGAGATGTGGTTGATGTTGTTCCTCGCTGCCTTCATCACGCTCTGTGCGGGGGTGATTATCGTGGTTTATGTCTTACCTTACGGAACCGCTTGGGCCTTGGCGGCTCTGATGGCGATGGTAGGGGCGCTGATCGGATTTATGCCGATGGCTCTCAAATAACGGACCCCGTATTTCCGCGCCCGCCGCTCGCACCCGCGATTTCTGCCCGTCATGCCTTGCGGCATTGCCATTCGGCCAATAAAGCGTCGGCGAAAATGCGCGACGCTTTAAATGCGGCTTGAGCCTGTCTTGCAGTGTGCTTGGAAGAATGCCCGCGCGGCCCTATTTGTATATAGAGGCCGCCGTGGGCGCTAACCTCCGCGCCGCGTGCCATCGCCGGGGATAGTTCGGATTTCGATAGCGGGATTGCTTGGGATATCGGATGGTGACACGCCGCGGGACCGTATTCCTTCTTTCCCTGCGGCAATTAGCGGGACGATGACTTCCCGCGCCAGTAGCCGGCTAAAATGAAGTTTGCCGTCGGTGGTTGTGTAATAGGGAGTCCAGAAGTGGTGGTCCGATAATCGATGCCGGTGGTCGAAAAAATAAGTTCCATAGGTCTTGCCGAGCTGCTGCATATAAGCCAGGTAGGCGGCGTCGATCGCCGACCCATAGGCGGTGCGGTACGGGCTGGAGACCGGTGCAGCGATAAAAACGATGGTGGTTCCCAACTTTGAATACCGCTCGATCATTCGGATCAGGGCGCGGGCGTTGAGCCCGCCGATTTCGTAACCGCGGACGTTTTTTCGCCCATACGCCGCGCCTCTTAACAGAACCTCGGGATCGGCGGGTTGCTCGCGCTTCGCCCGCTTTCGCGCATTCCCATCGCCGAGATTCGAAGACTCGAAACGCAGCTTCCATGCGTCAATCGCCCATTGCTGGAACTCGCTGCGGAATGTATAGACGGCATTGAATCGTGTAGCGATTGCCAGGGAAAGTGTTCCCGCCAGGTAGACGTCGGGGAGCGAGTTCCACACCTCGGGCCACCGAAACTGCCTACCCAAGTGATAATTCAACCACAGATTGCGCCGGGACAAGACCTCGGGAAGGATCTCGATCACAACCATCGATGGACGGATGCCCGCAGCCAGCAATTTGTCGGTTTCGAACTCCATGACTACCGGATCGCCGGCGGCAATACTGGCGTTGAACACGGAAATCCCGTCCGCCATCTTCGCCTCATGCAGCACCTGCGTTATGGCTTCAGCGCTCACGTTATTGCCTGTCCGAGAGCTGCCGAAAAATAAGATCTTTCTCGAAGTCTCCATTTGCCGCAACGAGTCAAGAACTTTCGCCAGTTGAGGAAACCGGATCTTCAGCGGCGCATGGTCGATCAGAATTCCCGCGGCGATCTCGGCGGCGAAGATGAGCGCGCCCATGAGCAACAGGGTCGTCCGTCCTCTATTGCGCTTCGGTCGATAGGTCATCGGCGCTTAGAACTGAAAATAGATAAACGCTCCGCCTCTGTGGGGCATGAGCACCTGCACGAATAAGAAGACGACGGCCATCCCCGTCGCCATGACCGGCGCCGGCAACCAGCGTAGCGCCGAACGCATATCGACATACGACGAAACGAGATGGCCGAGAAGCACCGCCGTCCAGGCCGCGAGCGCTATCGCCACCTCGGTGCTCGCAAACATTTGTCCTTCAGCCGGTATGAACATACGGCGCAATATGAGCCACGCATCGGTCATCGACTGAGCCCGAAACAAGACCCAGCCGATGCACACGCAAAGGAACGTGAACGCGATCCTGATCGGTTTGAACGGCCCTTCGCTAGAGCGGGATCGTGAGGAAAAGACGCGGTGCGCGGCGAGCAGCGACCCATGGTACAAACCCCAGAAAACAAAACTCCACCCCGCGCCGTGCCACAAACCGCCCAACAACATGGTCAGGATCAAATTGCGGTAGGTCGCCAGGGTCCCATGGCGGTTCCCGCCGAGGGGGAAATAGAGATAGTCCCGCAACCAGGTGGAGAGCGATATGTGCCATCGGCGCCAAAATTCCGTAATGTTGCACGCGGCATAGGGCAGGTTAAAATTTTGCGGCAGCTTGAAGCCGAAGGCATGGGCCGTTCCGAGGGCCATGTCCGAGTAACCTGAGAAATCGCAATAAATTTGCGTCGCGTAACACAGCACCGCGATCCAGACCGCCTCCGTGGAAAAGTCGGAGGGCGAAGTAAACACCGGATCGACAATGGCCGGCATGTGATCCGCGATCACCGCTTTTTTGACCAGGCCCAAAAGAAATAAGCGGGCGCCGAGCTCGAGCCGGTTCCAGTCGAATCGCTTGGCGCGCGGCACCTGGCTGAGAAAATGCTTCGGTCGGACGATGGGGCCAGCGATGAGATGGGGGAAAAACATGATGAACAGGGCATAATCCAAAAAATTGCGCTCGGCGCGCAGCCGCCCGCGATAGACATCCATGACGTAACTGATGGTCTCAAACGTATAGAAGGAGATGCCCAGCGGAAGCACGATCCTGAAAGCCGGATGCCGGTAATCGAATCCGAAAAGATTGAACGTCGAAACCGCGCTGTCCAAAAGAAAGTTCGTATACTTGAAAAATCCCAAAATGCCCAGGCTCACGCATATACTGATGATCAACAGAAATCGTCGGGTTTTGGGCGATGGTGACGCTTCGATCCGCTGGCCGATTAAAAAATCGAAGGCAGCGGAAAAGACCACGACCAACATAAGCCAAGGATTCCAACTGCCGTAGAAGCCGAAACTCGCCCCGAGCAGCCAGAGCATTCGCAATCGGTGCTGGGGTATCAACCAGTAGCCGATGAAGGTGCCGGAGAATAAGAGGAAGAATTCGACCGAGTGAAACAGCATGGGTGACTAGTTTGGGCGCATTATAATCAGCCAGGTGAAAGAAAAGCAAGAAAGCTCAAGCGGCGCTGGTCGGTGGACGGGCGAAGCGTGGATATGCGGAAACATTAGGAATACTTCTATTTGAAACGATGGCGCACCGTTGATAGGTTGCCTTTGACTCAACGATTCGTTTTACGTGGTGCAAGAATGCAAAGTGACGCTGGCACATTCGTTCTGTTCACCCAGCCTGGTTGAAGCAGCTGCCTGAGAACGAAAGAGTTTCTTTCGAAAAAAGGCATCGGCTTTAAAGCGCTCGACGTATTGAACGACCCTGCGGCGAAGGCGCGGCTGTTAACGCTCGGCGCGCGCACGGTGCCGGTGCTGGCCAATGGCGAACAGTATATTTTTTGCCAGAACCTGGAGGACGTCGCCGAGTTCGTCGGCTTGCAAGGCACCGGGCATACGCCGCTCCCGCCGCCGGCGCTGATTGCCAAGTGGCTCGTCGTGCTGCGCGCGGCGCAGCGTTACATCCGGCAGCTCCCCGATGACCGGCTCCGGGAGCGCGCCATCGATAACCGCGACCGCTCGATTCGGTTGTTGAGCCACCATATCTTCCGCATCGGCGCCGCTTTCCTGGAAACCGCCATCGACGATGTTGAATATCGGGCCGACAACGCCAACGTGCCGCCCGCAGAAGGCACTTGCACGACCACCGAGGAGATTGTCGGCTACGGTGACAGCGTGATCGAGCGGTTGGAGAACTGGTGGTCCCGTCTCGACGATAAATCCTGCCGGGAGACGGTGAAGACTTTTTACGGCACGCCGCCGATGCACCAGTTGTTCGAGCGCTCGACATGGCATTCGGCCCAGCATACCCGTCAGATGATCGCTATATTGGAGCGCTTCGGCATCCAGCCAGCCGGACGTCTGAGCGCCGATGATCTCGCAGGCTTGCCTCTGCCCGAACGCGTGTGGGATTAGCGCGGCATGGGGAGAGGATCAACCGCATAGAACGCATTGCAGAAAGAGATTACTGAGAATTTTCTATCCGACCTTTGTGACCCTTGCGCTCTCTGCGGTTGATTTCCTTCTTCATCTTTTCGCGCTGACCCGCCAGATCTTCCCGGAGGCGTCGTCCGCGACCAGCAATGAGCCGTCGGTCCAGACGGCAACTCCCGCCGGCCGGCCGTAAACCCTATTCAGCTTCACGTCGGCCAAGAATCCCGTGAGAAAATCCTCGATCATGCCGCTGGGCTTGCCGTTTTGAAACGGCACGAAGGCGACTTTGTAACCCACAGGGTTGGAACGGTTCCAGGAACCGTGCATGCCGATAAATGCTCCGCCGTTATAGCGCGACGGAAATGATTTGCCTCTGTAAAAGGTCATGCCGATGGGGGCGACGTGGGAGCCGAGGGCGTAATCCGGCTTGATCGCTTTGGCCACGAGGTTGGGGCGTTCGCCTTTCTTGCGTGGGTCTTCGTTCTGGCCAAAATAGGAATAAGGCCAGCCATAAAAACCACCGTCGCGCACGCTGGTGAGAAAATCAGGCACCAACTCGTCACCCAAACCATCCCGCTCGTTGACCACCGTCCATAACTGATGGGTCGTCGGTTCCCAGTCCATACCGATGGGATTGCGCAGACCGCTGGCGAAGACGCGCATGTTGCGGCCGTCAAGATCAGCCTGAAGAATTGCCGCGCGCCGATGGTCTTTGGTGCTTTGCCGGTCTTCTTCGACATTCGACCTGGAGCCCACGGCGACGTAGAGTTTTCGACCGTCCTGATCTATGATGACGTTGCGAGTGTAGTGGCCGCCCGCAGGGAGATCGAGAAGTTTTTGCCCGTTCCGTGAAATATGAGTTTCGCCGGGACGGTAGGCAAAGACCGTGATCGAATCGGTGTTGCCGATGTATAGCCGCTCGCCGAATAGGGCCATGCCGAAGGCGCCTTTGAGCCCGCTCAAGAATGTTCTTCGGTAGCTTGGTTGTCCTTTCTTCCCGACGTCGCGTAGTAGTACGACGCGGCTGCCGCCAATCTCGCGGAGTGATTCCATCACTAAAACATTGCCGTCGGGCAGAACGAGGATGGTTCGCGGGTTGTCGAGTTCGTCGGCGAAGAGGTTCACTTGAAACCCGGCCGGGGCCACCGGTGTCTTGCCGGCCGGCCACGGGATCAAGGTGGAGGTGTTGGCCACCGAGCGCGTGGCGTTGGGCGGCGGCAAAACGAGATTTTCCGACGGGCCGGTCTCGACCACGGGGCGGCCGGCCTTTTCAGCCGCATGCGTCACCGAGTGAAGGAGTAGTGCAAAAGAGAGGAGAATGCCAAGTAAGTCTAGCGCCGTCGGTTTAGACATCGAATGATTCCGCCACCTGTCAGTTCAAGCGCCTTTCCATCGTTGAAGTCCATTTCTTCCGAACGTAATACCCTAGCTCGGATTGTTCATATTAGACAGAGGGGTAAACTCTTGCGGGAAAAGGCAATGGGCCTGTGCCTCAAAGTAGATTGCGGACCGCTTCAGAACCCCAGCCCCTGGGCGTTTTTGTAATAGATTTTTTCTTTATCCTCTTTGGAGACGTCGAGTTCTTCCATCGCTTTTAACGTCAGCGGATAGAATTGATCGTCGTTGCCGCCCCGGCCGTGGGGATAATCCGCGCCGAAGAGGATTTGCCCGGCGCCGACGGTATCGTAGACGAGCTTGATGAATGCCGCGCGGATCGGGCCGGCGGTGTCGTAGTAGATTTTTTTAAAATACGCTTCCGGTTCCTCTTTGCACTGGGGATTCCCTTCGCGCCAGTTGAGCCGGTCGAGGTAAAGCAAAATCATCCCGCCCAGATGGGAGGCGATGAGGTTAAGCTTGGGGTAACGGTCTAAGACGCCGCTGTAGACGATGCGCGACAGCGCTAGCGTGCTGTCGGTGGGCCAGAGAATTTTCTGGTGCAAGGAATATTTATCCCAGTTGGACTGGCACGGGGCGTTGGCGGGATGGAGAAACAGCGGTTTGCCGCCCGCCGCCAGCGCGTCCCAGAACGGCTTGAACTCGCGCTCATCGAGATATCTTCCCGCCAGGTTGGTTGGCATCATCACGCCGTGCATGCCGAGGTCTTTGTAGCAGCGATTAAGCTCGCGCACGCAGTCGTCCATGTCGATCATCGGCAGCCGGGCGAAGGCTTTGAACCGCCGTGGATACTTGGCGTGGGCCTCGGCGAAGGAGTCGTTGAGGATCTTGGACAACTCCAACGCCTTCGCCCGGTCGCCGGTCTTTTCAATTCTCCCGCCAGTGTTGGAGAGCACGCCGACGTCGATGCCCCACTTATCCATCGTGTCGAGATATTCCCGATGATCGAAAGCGTGAAAGCCCACGCCCCGGACATCTTGCCGGGCTTCGGGCATGAGCTTGAGAAAATTTCCCGGGAAAGCGTGAAAGTGAGTATCGATGATCATGCGCAGCTCCAGTGGCGAACACGACTGTTTGGTTATTTCTCGATACTACAGTAGTTGAAAGTTTACGCAGCTGGCGCAATTTGTCCAGCGGCTATTCCCGTTGTATCGATTAAAAAAAGAACTCACCGCGGAGGCGCGGAGGGCGCGGAATAAAGAGTTTTGGGTTAAAAAATACTCCGAACTCTGCGAACTCTTGCCCTGTCGAATACCGGGCTGCAATTCCACAGGGCGAGTGCCTCCTTCGAAAATTTGGCTGGGGGTGGGGTTCAAGCTGCCACAGCCATAGGCGATAGCTCCACTTCTTGTCCGAGTTGTTGGAGTTTTCGGACATGGTAACGAATACGTTGTTGGGGATTGAG
>Ga0326597_10007380_pt1 | contig 14963 bp, 13 predicted proteins | sample RVTome_12_FD_203789 | JGI IMG/M metagenome (GOLD analysis project Ga0326597, IMG submission 203789) | Soil microbial communities from uranium-contaminated site in the Upper Colorado River Basin, Wyoming, United States - RVT100D185 | ecosystem: Environmental > Terrestrial > Soil > Contaminated >... | reverse complement strand
CGGCTGGTGCGGCCGGCCGGGGTGGTTGACGTGGTCGTAGCCGAAGCGTCCGCGATCACAGAGAAAGTAGCCGTTGATGGCGTGGTGGTAGCGGTTCTGGACCCGCTTGAGGCGGCCGTAGCGTTCGCCGGGGCTGATGTTGCAACCGAGGCTGCAATGGACGCAGAGGGAGGGGGCGCACTGCAGGTCCCATTTGCGGCTGTAGGCCCGGCTGAGGGGCTTGTCGGTGAATACGCCGGTGGGGCACACCTCCACCAGATTGCCGGCGAAGGGGCTCTCCAGGGTGCCATCCTCGACGCGTCCGAAGTAGGTGTGATTACGCGACGCCAGGGCGTGCAGGTCGTCGCCGCCGGCATAGTCGCGGTAGAAGCGCACGCAGCGGTAGCAGGTGATGCAGCGGTTCATCTCGTGGTTGATAAAGGGGCCGAGCTGCTGGTTGCGGAAGGTGCGCTTCTGGCCGCGGAAGCGGCGCCGGTGGTGGCCGCTGAGCAGGGTCATATCCTGCAGGTGGCACTCGCCCCCCTCCTCACACACCGGGCAGTCGTGGGGGTGGTTGGTCATCAGGGTTTCGATAATGCCGGCGCGGAAGTTGGCCGCCTGCTCGGCCTTCAGCGACAGCATCTGGCCGTCGGCCACCGGGGTCATGCAGCCCATCACCAGGCGACCGCGGCTGTCGTTGGCGTCCTGATACTGGAGCAGCGCGCACTGGCGGCAGGCGCCCACCGACCCCAGCGCCGGGTGCCAGCAGAAGTAGGGCAGATCGAGACCCAGGCCGAGGCACGCCTGCAGCAGGTTCTGGCCGGCCGCTACCTGGTACTCCTGTCCATCGATGCTGATCGTTGCCATGCTCGGTCCTTTGCGGTGACCGCTACAGGGGCGGCCGCCGGTTACCTTCTCCGTGTCCATCCAGCTTAGTCAATCGGCGCCGTGCACCTCAGTGCCAGGGGCAGGCGCGGCTGCTGATATGGCGCTCAAAATCCTCGCGAAAGTACTTCAGTGCACTTTGGATCGGCTCGGCGGCCCCCGGTGCCAGGGCGCAGAAAGTGTTGCCGGGCCCCATCTGGCGGCACTGCCAGGCCAGGGTGTCGAGATCCTCCCGCCGCCCCTCGCCGCACTCGATGGCATCCAGCAGCTGCTCCGCCCAGGGCAGCCCATCGCGGCAGGGAGTGCACCAGCCGCAGGATTCCTGGGCGAAGAAGTGGGTCAGGTTGCGCACCATCGCCACCGGGCAGGTCTGGTCGTCGAGTACGATCAGCGAGCCGGTGCCCAGCCGGCTGCCGGCCTTGCCGATCACGTCGTAGTCCATCGCCAGGTCGAGATGTTCCGGCAGCAGGAAGTCGGTGGAGGCGCCGCCCGGTTGAAAGCCTTTCATGCGGTAGCCGTCGCGCATGCCGCCGGCACACTCCTCGAAGATCTGCCGGATCGGGGTGCCCATGGGCAGCTCCCACAGGCCGGGATGGCGCACCCGGCCGGCGGCGCCGAACAGCTTGCTGCCCGCGTCGGCGCCCACCCCGAGGCTCCGGTACCAGGCCGCGCCACGGGCGATGATCGCCGGGATGTTGCACAGGGTCTCGCAGTTGTTGACCACCGTCGGCTGGCCGAACAGGCCGCTGACCTGGGGGAAGGGCGGCTTGGCGCGCGGGGTGGCGCGGCGCCCCTCCAGGGCGTTGAGCAACGCGGTCTCCTCGCCGCAGATGTAGCGCCCGGCGCTGCTGTGCAGGTAGAGCTCCAGGCCGAATTCGCTGCCGAGGATATTGCTGCCCAGCAGGCCGGCGGCGTAGGCCTCCGCCAGCGCCGCTTGCAGGTGATGGGCGGCACGCCGGTATTCGCCGCGCAGGAAGATAAAGCCGATCCCTGCGCCGAGGGCGTAGGCGCTGAGGATCATCCCCTCGATCAGCAGGTGCGGGTTGGCCTCCATCAGCAGGCGGTCCTTGAAGGTGCCCGGCTCCATCTCGTCGGCGTTGCACACCAGGTAGCGCGGGGTCGGGGCGTCGGCGCCGCGCGGCATAAAGCTCCACTTGAGGCCGGTGGGGAAACCGGCGCCGCCGCGACCGCGCAGGCCGGAGGCCTTGACCTCCTCCAGCACCGCGTCAGGCGCCATCTTCAGCGCCTGCTCCAGCCCGTGGTAACCGCCGCTCTGGCGGTACGCCTTGAGGCTCAGCGGGCGGCGATCGGCGTTGATCGCCCCGGTCAGGGGGCGCTGTTCGCTAAGCTCCATCCGGCGCCTCCTTGGGAGTGGCGGGGGTGTTCGGCTCACGGTCACAGTCGCCGAGGCAGACACCATGGGGGGCCAGCAGGGTGTGGTCCGGCGGGATGGCGTGGCTCAGGGGGCGTTGTTCGCTAAGCTCCATCGGGTGCCTCCCGAGGCGTGGCGGGGCGATTCAGGACCCCAGGGGTGTCCTCCGGCGGCGCGCCCTCCCCGAGCACCGCGGCGAGGATGCGGTCGAGCTTTGCGGGCGTCAGGTGGGCGTATTGCTCGCCGTCGATCAGCAGGGTCGGCGCGCGGTCGCAGTCGCCGAGGCAGACGATCGGCAACAGGGTAAAGCGCCCGTCGGCGCTGGTCTCGCCCGGCTGGATCTGCAGCCGGTGGCACAGGTGGTCGCGCAGCAGCTCGGCGCCTTGGATCCAGCAGCAGACGCTGTCGCACAGCAGGATCACGTGTTCGCCCACCGGCTGGCGGAAGATCAGGTTGTAGAAGGTGGCGACCCCCTCCAGCTCGCCCACCGGCATCGCCAGAAAGCGCGCCAGCGCCTGCAAGCTGCCGTCGGAGACCCAGCCGCGGTGCTGCTGCACGATCTTCAGCCCTTCGATGGCGGCGGCGCGCCGCTCGGGGTAGTGGGCGCACTCGGCCTCGATCAACTGGCGTTCGCTGGGCGATAGTTCGGCGCTGAGGCTCATGCGGGCTCCTTGCGCAGCGGGTTCATCGGTCTACGTCCGCCATCACGAAATCGATACTGGCGATAATGGCGATCAGGTCCGACACCATCAGCCCGCGACTGATCAGCGGGATCATCTGCAGGTGCGGAAACGACGGGGTGCGGATGCGGGTGCGGTAGCTCATGCTGCCGCCGTCGCTGATCAGGTAGTAGCTGTTGTTGCCCTTGGTGGCCTCGATCCCGACACTGACCTCGCCCGCCGGGATCACCGGCCCCCAGCTGACCCCGAGGAAGTGGTCGATCAGGGTCTCGATATCCTGCATGGTGCGCTCCTTGGGCGGTGGCGTGGTGAGTGGATGATCGGCCTTGTAGGGGCCTTCGGGCATGTGGTCGAGGCACTGGCGGATGATGCGCAGGCTCTGGCGCATCTCCTCCACCCGCACCCGGCAGCGGTCGTAGCAGTCGCCGTTGTGGGCGGTACAGACTTTGAAGTCGTAGTTCTCGTAGCCGGAGTAGGGGCGGTGTTTGCGCCAGTCCCAGTGCAGTCCGGTGGCGCGCAGGCCGGGGCCGGTGACGCCCCATTCGATCGCCTCGGCGGTGCTGTAATCGCCGACCCCGACGGTGCGGCGCTTGAGCAGGCTGTTGTCCATCACCATCCGCTCATACTGATCCAGGCGCGCCGGCAGGTAGTCGATAAACTCGCGGATCATGCGGTCCCAACCCAGGGGCAGATCCTGGGCCAGGCCGCCGATGCGGAACCAGCTGGGGTGCATGCGCGCGCCGGTCAGGGCCTCAATGATGCCGAACAGCTTCTCGCGGTCGATAAACAGGTAGAAGATCGGCGACAGCTGGCCGATGTCCTGGGCGAAGGTGCCGTAGAACACCAGATGGCTGGCGATGCGGAACAGTTCGGCCAGCATCACTCGGATGCATTTGACCCGTTCGGGCACCTGGATGCCCGCCAGCTTCTCCACCGCCAGCACGTAGGGGAAGTTGTTCATCACCCCACCGAGGTAGTCGATGCGATCGGTGTAGGGGATGTAACCGTGCCAGGATTGGCGCTCACCCATTTTTTCGGCGCCGCGGTGGTGGTAACCGATATCGGGCACGCAGTCGACGATCTCCTCGCCGTCGAGCTGCAACACGATGCGGAACACGCCGTGCACGCTGGGGTGGTTGGGACCGAGGTTGAGGAACATGAAATCGCTGTTGTCGCCGTGGCGCTGCATCCCCCAGAATTCGGGCTGAAAACGCAGCGCCTCCTGCTCCCTCTCCTGCTCGGCGGAGGGCAGGCTGTAGGGCTCCATCTCGGTGGCGCGGGCGGGGTGCTCCTTGCGCAGCGGATGGCCCTGCCAGGTGGGCGGGGTGAGGATCCGGCGCAGACCGGGGTGGCCCTCGAAGCGGATGCCGAACATATCCCAGGCCTCACATTCGTACCAATTAGCGGCCGGCCACAGGGGGGTGATCGAGGGTAGCCACAGGTCGTCGTCGGTGAGCGCCACCTTGAGGCGCAGGTCCTGGTTGCGGTCGTAGGAGAGCAGCTGATAGACCAGGGTGAAGTCGGCGGCCGGCTGCTGCGGGCGGTTGGCGCGCAGGCGTTCGTCGATGCCGCACAGGTCGTAGAGACACAGGAACGGACCGTCGAGCTCCAGCTTCAGGTAGCGCAGCACCTCCAGCAGCCGGGCGCGCGCCACCCACAGGGTGGGGATGCGGTCGACGGTCGGCTGCACCGACAGCGCCTGCTCGCCGAAGCGTTGCAGGAGTTCCGTGTCGATGCCGATCCGCTGGTCCATGGTCTGTGGCTCTCTTGCTTGCTGACTCTCTGGCGCCCTCGATCTCGATTAAGGGCGGCCTAGGTATGGTTCGGGGGTTCGAGGGTGGTGGCGCGCATCCGCTCGGGGGTCTTGCGGTCGCGCTCCGAATGGGATTCGGCCGCGATGATCCCCTGCGGTCCCACCACCCAGCTCAGGGGGCGGCGTTCGTTGCCGATCTGTTGCTGCAGCAGGTTGAGCCCCTGCAGCAGCGCTTCGGGGCGCGGCGGGCAGCCGGGCACGTAGACGTCCACCGGCAGAAACTTGTCCACCCCCTGCACCACGCTGTAGATGTCGTACATGCCGCCGGAGTTGGCGCAGGCACCCATGGCGATCACCCAGCGCGGCTCCATCAGCTGTTCGTAGAGGCGCTGGATCACCGGCGCCATCTTGCGGAACACGGTGCCGGAGATCACGATCAGGTCGGCCTCACGCGGGGTACCGCGGATCACCTCGGCGCCGAAGCGGGCGATGTCGTGGCGGCTGGTGAAGGCGGTGGCCATCTCGACGTAGCAGCAGGAGAGGCCGAAATTAAACGGCCACACCGAATGCTTGCGCCCCCAGGCGACCATGTCCTGCAGGCGCACCATCATCAGGTTGCGGCGGATCTGCTCCTCCATCGGTGCGGAGGAGGCGATCAGTGCCTGGGCGGGGGTCTGCAGCTGCCAGCTCATGGATGGTTACGCCTCCGGTGCGCGGACCGGGGGCGTGGCCCCACGGAGAATCGCGCTGGCGCCCTGTTGCGGCGGCGGGCGTTGGCGGGAGTGCCCTTGCGGCCCCCACTCCAGCGCGCCGCTGCGCCACAGGTAGGCCAGCGCGGCGGCGAGAATGCCGATAAAGATCAGTACTTCGATATAGCCGCCCCAGCCCAGCTGGCGAAAGGCCACCGCGTAGGCGTAGATAAACGCGGCTTCGAGGTCGAAGATCACGAACAGGATCGCCATCAGGAAGTAGGGTGCGGAAAAGCGCAGGTGGGTGTCGCCGATGGAGACCACCCCGGATTCGAACGGCTCGCCGGTGGCGGGCTCGTTGTGACGCTCGCCCAGCAGGTGGGAGATGCCCAGGATCGCCAACACCAGCAGCACCACGATCAGAAAGTAGATCACCAGCGGCGCGGTCTGGCTGAGCTGGTGGCTCAATTCGCTCACACAGAACTCCTTCCGACCCCGCTAGCAGCACCGGCGCGGGCGTTTGCGGGCAGGTGCCGGCATCGAACGCCACGCGGTGGGCTGGGATCGGTTTCTACAAGTGTATGTGATGATCGTAAAATAGACAGCCGCGCAAAAAATTGGCGCTGTATGAGTTAGTTGTTGCGTCGAGTTTTGCCGGTGATGGGCGGATCGCATGTTGCAATAAGTGACGTTCCAAGCGCCGCTTACGGCGCAAAGCGGACATTGGAGAAAGCCCCACCCGGGTGGATCGAGGTGTAGGTCGGGTTGGCGCGCAGCGGCTACCTGACATGGGCGCGCGTCGCGCCCCTGACCGCCGGCCCCGGGGCCTGTTGTCACGGGGACATGGCATGGGCCGCACCCTTTGCCGGTCTTGCGACCGGTTGTCAGGTAGCTGCGCAACCTGACCTCCTACGTCCCCACGGAACGGCCGGCGTTTGATCCGTGGGCTTCCGCTCAGCGCCGAAACCGGTCTTCTATTCGCCGGAGCTAATGCAACAACAGTTAACTCAGACAGAGCCAAAAAATTGCCCGGCGCTGACCCCGCGTGAGCGCGAAAAATCCAATCTGATCTATGGTTAGAGGAGATGTGGCCCTGCGCTCCTGCGCGCCGTTAGACGCCAGTCGCAGGGCCACCCATGGCAGTGGTCGGCGGGACCCGTGGTGATTCCCCAGCCCCTGCGGCGAGTTGGGAGAAGGCACCATGAAATCGGTTAAAGTCAAAGACTACATGAACACCAATCTCGTCACCTTCAGCCCGGAAACCGAGCTGTTCAAGGCGATCGATATCCTGCTCAAGCGACATATTTCCGGGGCGCCGGTGCTCGATAAGGAGGGCAATATCATCGGCATGCTGGGCGAGTGGGACTGCCTCAAGCGGATTCTGCGCGGCAGCTATTACGAGGAGGTGGGCGGCCAGGTGCGTGACTACATGTCCGATGGCGAAGATATCCACCGCATCAGCCCCAACGACGACATCATCGACGTGGCCGACAGCATGACCCAGCAGGGCTGGCGCCGCTCCATGCTGGTCATCGACAAGGGCAAGCTGGTGGGAATTCTCAGCTGTCCCGATATTCTCAAGGTGATCTACGACTTCGACACCGGCAACCTGTGACGACGGCAGACTCCCCTGACGCCGCCGGCCCAGGCGTCCCGGTGTCGAGGGGGCGTGTTGGGTCATGGTCACGGCGCCGCCGCCGGGGACGGTCGTTGTCGCCCGCCCCAACGATTCGTCGCCAGCGGCCGGATCAGTGGCAGATCTGGCCGTGGTCGCGATTTTCCATCAACGCCTGGAACTCCTTGCGCGACAGGTAGACCAGTTCCTCATGATCGCCGGCTTCGAGATAGCAGTCGGGCTGCTGCACGATCTGCTCATCCCAGATCAGGCGCAGGTCGTAGGCCTGACCGATGGCGGGCACCGCCCCGCGGGTACAGTCGTCGAACAGCTCCTTGACCTCGCGCTGGCTGGCGGTGCGCAGGATCCGGTTGGTGCGCAGGCCCAGGGTGTTGAGGTTGATGCTGCGGTCGGCCGGTACCAGCGCCAGCAGGTAACCCTGATCGTCCTTGAGCAGCACCGCCTTGGTCATTCGGGCGGGGGGGATATGGGCCGCTTCGGCGCAGCCGCGGGCGGTCTCGGCGTACGGGTGGTGAACCAGCTGGTAGGGGATGTGGTGATTTTCCAGGTAGTCGCGGATGCGGGTAGCGATAGCCATGGTCGGTGTCTCCGGTGCGGGCCGGATCCCTGGCAGTGAACTCCCTTGCTATGGATCAGCATAGGCCAGCTCGGCGTAGTTTGTCGCGCCGTTGCGGACCCGTCGGGCAACGCGAATCAAACGCCCGTGTGAGCCGCGATCCCGGGCCGCGGGCGCCGGGACTCGATCGCGCCGCCTGGCTCAGGCGACGGGCATCCGGTCGCGCAGATACGCGTCGAACTCATGGATCGGCAGCGGTCGGCTGAACAGATAGCCCTGATAGGCGTGGCAGCCCTGGCGGGCAAGAAAATCGCGCTGGGCCTCGGTTTCCACCCCTTCGGCGATGACGGCCAGGCCGAGGGCATGCCCCAGCGCCACCACGGTGCGGGCGATGGCCGCATCGTTGGGGTCGGTCAGCACATCACGGACAAACGACTGATCGATCTTCAGCTGCTCCAGCGGCAGGCGCTTGAGGTAGGCGAGGGAGGAGTAACCGGTGCCGAAATCGTCCATGGAAAAGCATACGCCGTAGCCTCGCAGGCGGTTCATCTTGGCGATGCACGCTTCTATATCGTTGAGCAGCTGGCTCTCGGTCAGCTCCAGTTTCAGGCGGCACGCCGGCGCGCCGCTGCGCTCGAGTACCGCCAGCACCTGTTCGACGAAATCATCCTGGTGCAGTTGACCGGCGCTCAGGTTGACCGCGATGCTCAGGCTCGCGCAGGCCGGATCGGTGGCCCACAGCGCCAGCTGACGGCAGGCGGTCTCCAGCACCCAGCTGCCGAGCGGCACGATCAGGCCGGTCTCTTCGGCCAGGGGGATAAAGGCATTGGGCGGCACCAGGCCGCGTTGCGGATGTTGCCAGCGTACCAGTGCCTCGGCCCCGGTCACGCGGCCACTGCCGTCGAGCTGTGGCTGGTAATGGAGGACCAGCTGTTGCCGCTGCAGCCCCTCGCGCAGGTCCGCCTCCAGCGCCGCGCGGGCGCTGACCTCCGCCTGCATGCTCGGGTCGAAGAAGCGGACCGCGTTGCGTCCCGAGGCCTTGGCCTGGTACATGGCCAGATCGGCCCTTTTCATCAGCTCGTCGCTGCTGTTTTCCTGGGCCACCAACAGGGTGATGCCGATACTGGCGCCGCTGCAGTACTCCTTGCCGTTGAGGTCGAAAGGTTGCTTGAGGGCGGCGAGTATTTTCTCGGCGATGGTTTCGGCCTGGGCGGCCGCTTCGCGGTCGTCGTGACTCAGATTTTCCAGCATCACCACGAACTCGTCGCCGCCCAGGCGTGCCACGGTGTCGCCCTCGCGCACGCAGGCGGCGATGCGCCGCGCCACCTCCTGCAGCAGCAGGTCGCCCTTATCGTGCCCGAGGGTGTCGTTGAGCACCTTGAAGTGATCGAGATCGATAAACAGCAGCGCGCCTTCGCGGCCGTTGCGGGCACTGGTAGACAGGGCGTGCTGCAGGCGGTCGGCCAGCAGGCGGCGATTGGGCAGCAGGGTCAATGGGTCGTAGAAGGCGAGGTTGCGGATCTGTGCCTCGGCGCTCTTACGCTCGGTAATATCGCTCTGGGTCGCGACGTAGTGGGTGACGCGGTCGGCGCTGTCCTTGACCGCGGTGATGCTCAGCCACTTGGGGTAGACCTCGCCGTCTTTGCGCCGGTCCCAGATCTCGCCCTGCCAACTGCCGCTGCGGTTGATGGCATCCCACATGGCGGCGTAGTACGCCTGATCGTGACGGCCCGAGGCGAACATGCTGGGCGTCCGCCCGACCACCTCCTCCAGGGCGTAGCCGGTCATGGCGAGGAACGACTGGTTGACGCGCAGGATGACGTTGTTGGCGTCGGAGATCAGCATCCCCTGCTGGGACTCGAACGCGGCGGCGGCGACCCGCAGTGAGGCTTCCACCTGTTTGCGTTCGGTGATGTCGGTGGAGATGCCGCAGAGGGCGTAGACCTGGCCATCCGGATCGCGCAGGGGCAGCTTGACCGATTGGTAGGCGCTGGTGATCCGGTCCTTGAGGTTGGTGTTGACCTCCTCCTCGGCCACCCGCTCGCCCTGTTCGATCACGCGGCGGTCATTGCGGCGCAGGTTGGCGGCGGTGGCGGGGTCGAAGAACTGGCTGTCGTCCTGCCCCACGATCGCGTCCATCGGCTTGCCGAACAGCTCGCGCACCTGGCGGTTGGCGTACTGGTAGCGGTAATCGCAATCTTTGATGTAGATATAGGCCTCGACGCTGTCGAGGATGGTGTGCAGGCGGTGCTCGCTCTGTTGCAGCGCCAGTTCTGCGCCCTTGCGCGCGGTGATATCACGGGCCACCCCCAGCACGCCGATGAGCTCACCTTGGGGGCCGCGCACCGCGGTCTTGGTGGTTTCCACCAGTATGCGCTGGCCGCTGTCGGCAAAGGTCAGCCACTCCTCGTTGATGCAGGGCTGGTCGGCTGCCAGTGCGGTCAGGTCGTGGGCGCGAAAGCTGTCCGCCAGCGCGCGATCGACAAAGTCGTAATCGGTCTTGCCGACGATCACCGCTTCGCTGGCGCCATAAAGATGCTCAAACATCGGGTTGCAGAAGCGAAACACCCCGGCAGGATCCTTCATCCACACCAGGTCGGGAATGGTTTCGATCAGCATGCGTAGCCGGCGGTGTTCGGTATCCAGTTCGGCGGTACGCTGGCGTACCTGTCGGCGCAACGTGGTGCCCCAGAGCAGCAGCAGGATGCCGATCAGCACCGCGGCAGGCAGGATATAGGTCAGGTAACCCAGATAGGCGGGCGTGCCGATGCGGCGGCCCATCCACTTGTCATGCAGGGCCTCCTCCTCCGCGGCGGAGATGGCCGCAAAGCCGTCATTGATCAGCGCCAGGGTCTGCTGGTCGCCGCGGTGAACCGCCCGATGAAAGTCGCCGCCTTGCAGCAGGAAGGCCTGATTGAATTGTTCCTCGGCGTTGTTTTTGTACAGCAGGTAGTTGGCGGGTGGCTGGTCGAGGCAGAAGATCCGAACCTGGCCGGCGATGGCGCCCTGCACCAGGGCGGCATAGTTGGGGTAGGGCTGGAGGCTGGTGACACCGGCCCGTTGCAGCGTCTCGATACAGGCATCGCCCGCTTTAACCCCCACCAGAAAGCCCTGCAGGTCGTGCGGCTCGGTGATGCCACCGATCTTGCTATGGGTGTAGATCGCCACCGGGATATGCGCATAAGCCGGCGAAAAATCGAGGGTTTTGACGCGCTCCGGGGTTTCGAAAACGGTATCGATCACGTTGGCCTCGTGGGCCTGCATGCGCCGCTGGGCCTCGTTCCAGTCGCTGGCGCGGAGCTCCACCGGCACCCCGGTCTTGCGCTGCCACAGCGCCCAGAGATCGACCAGGTAGCCGTGCAGCGCGCCGGACGCATCGCGAAAGATGTACGGCGGATAGTTGTCATCGATGGCGACGATCAGGCGGCTGGCGGCGGGCGGCGCCGATGCTGAGGGCGCTGCGGGGAGGGTCAGGGCAGCGAGCAGCAGCAGGGCGCGGGCGTATCCGGACAGCCTGTGGAAAAGGGGGGGTGGTCGTCCGTGAGCCATAGGTAGTCTCTGGTGATTAACCGCTCACTTAATAACCCAGCGGGTTAAGCAGTGAAAAGAGATGCCACTTTACTCCAAGCCTGGCGCTGTGCCCATCAGCCCGCAGGGCCGGATCTCAGGATTTAAGCCAGGGGTTGAAGGCGGTGCGGCCGTCCTTGCCGTCGGGCTCTTGCGGCTTTTTGGTGTGCGCCTGCACCCGTGCGGGGGCGCGCGGCTTGGGCGCCCGGCTCGGCGCGGGTTGGACGCGACCGTCGGCATCGAAGGTGGCGAGATAGAGCGCCTCGACCTTCTCCCGTGCCCAGGGCGTCTTGCGCAGAAATTTCAGCGACGACTTGACCGAGGGATCGGACTGGAAGCAGTGGATGCGGATCTGCTCGCCCAGCGACGCCCAGCCGAAATGCTCGGCCAGGCGGGTCACCACCTGTTCCAGGGTGACGCCGTGCAGCGGATTATTGGGTTGGCTCATGGGGCGATACTCCGTGTGCGCGACGTGTGCACGCCGAGGGGACGATGGGGGTCATGCCTTGCGGTACCAGCGCAAGTTGATATCGGCGCTGAGGGCGATCTGCTGCAGCTGCTGGACCGCTTGGCGACCGGCGTAAGAGGCCTTGTGAATATGCGGGGTCATCGCCAGCAGTGCCTGGATCGACTCCGCGCTCTGGAGGGCAAAGCCAAACCGCAGCGATTGCTGGCGCAGCAGGGTGAAGCCGTCGATCGCCGCATCACGACTGTCGGCATAGGGGTGGATCTCCGGGTAGAGGATGCGCCGCAGCTCGATCAGGTGCTCGGCCCCGGCATCCGCCAGCAGCAACAATCCCCCCGGCTTGAGTACCCGCGCGAACTCGGCGAGCACCGGAAAGCCGAACAGGCACAGCAGCAGGTCAACGGCGTGATTCGGGGTGGGCAGGCGCACGTTGCTGCCCACCGGGTGCCGGCGTCGCTCAGGGCCTGCTGCAGGTGGGCCAGGTAGTAGCCCTCGCCGCAGCCAGCATCGAGGATCGCCAGGGGCGCAGCGGTGGCTTCGACGGCGGCGTCGGCGCGCAGCGCCGGCACGGTTGCGGCGATCGCGTCGGCGATCGGCGCATAGTGGCCCTGGCTGAGAAAATCACGCCGCGCGCTAACCATCGCCTTGCTGTCGCCGGGGTCGCGCGAGCGTTTGTTCTGCACCGGCAGCAGGTTCACGTAGCCGGACTTGGCGCGGTCGTAGCTATGGCCGGCGGGGCAGCGCAGGCCGTGAGCGTCGAGGCTGAGGGGCAGCTGATCCAGCGGGCAGAGCAGGTTTTCCAGCACGGGAGGGGGTCTCGTTCAACGGCTAGGGGGTCAGGCGCGCAGTGTATCCCATTCGGCGCCGTGGCTCGAACCTTGTGGCCTTGGGCCCCGTTATCGACTGGGGCTACGGCGGCAGCGTCTTCTCGATCGTTTCGGCCGGGGCCAGATAATCGGCGTGGATATAGGCCCGGGTGCCGTCGGTCAGCTCCACCCGCTGCCAACCGTTTTCCATCCCCCGTACCGCCACCAGCGTATCCGCCGGGATCACCAGCAGCCGCTCGAAGCCGGTGCCGGGGCCGGTGCGTACCGAGACGCTGGCGGTTGCGGCCATCACCGCGCCGCCATCCCGACGCACCCGGCGTAGCAGCGCGTCGCCCTCGCTGTACCAGCGCACGAAGTCGCGGTCGATGGCGTCGATCGGTTGCTGCAGGGTGGCCTCCACCAGGCGCACCACATGCTCGCGCGGGGATTGGTCCGCGGGGCCGAGGTCGCCGTCGCGCACGGCGCGATAGACCGCCGCCAGCTGTCCGCGCTGCTCCAGATAGAGCATAAAGTAGCGCGCCGTGGCCATCATCGCCGCCTGTTTGGCGCCTTCGCGCCGGTCGTGGTAGCCCTCGTGGTCGGCCGCTTCGCGGAAGGCGCGAACCTGGCGCGGGTCGTCGAACAGGAACCACTCGGCGCCGATCAGCTCGGCGAGGCTCGGGCGCTGCTGCCACTGGCTGTCGAGCACCTTGCGGCGCCAGTTATCCAGCCCGTAGTAGTGATCATCGCGGCGTCCGGCCACTTCGTAGAGGGAGGCGATCCCCTCGTCCAGCCACTGGGGAATGTCGCCGAAATTACTCCGCACCAGCAGATGGAACAGCTCGTGCAGCAGGGTGCCGGCGGCTGCTTCGGGGACGAAACCGACCACCGAGCCATCCTCCACAAAGGCGTAGCCGATGGTGGCGCGGCTGACGTCCAGTCCGTGCAACCGGTCGGCCAGTTGCTGCACGCCGTCGCTGCGCCGCACCAGGTGGATCCGCAGGTAGTAATCGGGCAGCGCCACCGCGTATTGTTGTTGCAGAAAATGCAGGTAGCGGGCCAGGGTCTGGCCGACCCGCTGCAGATCCTCATCGCTGTGCTGCCGGGTGCCGATGATGATCAGCCGTTGCTGCACCCGGTAACGCTGGCCGGGGGCCAGTTCCTTCGCCAGCGCCAGCGCCGCGGACTGGTCGCCGACGGGGACCTGACGGTGACGCAGCTCTGCCTGCGTGATCGGCCGCAGCCGGCGCATGGGATAGGAGCTGACCGGTTGATCCTGCCCGGCCCAGTAGAAGCTCTTGCCGTAACCGCGCATCCCGGCTGAGCGACTCTCTTCGATATTACCCGGCGTCACATCGCTGAGCGCCAGGGTCAGCTGCTGGCACAGGTCCCGTTCGCGGGCCACCAGTTCGCGGCTCGGCTGACTGAGGGCGTAGGCGTACAGCATCCAGTTGAGCAGGCGCAAACCGTAGTCGCGCTTGGGCGCATCCAGCCGACAGCCACTGGTGCCGAGCATAAAGTCGCTGACCGGCTGGCGGCCGTAGGGCTGTTCACGCAGTTCGGCCAGCAGTTGGTACGCCTGTGGGTATTGCTGGGCCTTCCAGGCGCTGGTGGCTTGCTCCAGCGTGGCGGCCTGGGCCGGGTGGCTGGCGCACAACAGGGCGCCGAGCAGCCAAGGCCGGCAGGCTGCGCCGGGGAGGAGCGATAGTCGGACAAGCGCGCGGTGCATGGTCGATACCTCCTGCATTGCGGACCCCGCCAGCGTCTACCGGGGAGATCAGGGTGGCGGGCCGGGGTCCGTAGGCGGTCCCGTCGGCAGTCCGCTGATGAATGGGGCGGGGGCGGCCAGGGTCATGGATGGCTTGAGGTAGATCGCCGCGTCGTTGGTCTCGATCCCGAAGGGGATCATCAGGGTGATCGCCATCAGCAGCGTGCCCAGGCAGCAGAGCACGATCCCCGGCGATGAGGTGGCCAACACCCCCCTGACCCCTTGACCCTCGGCTTCGATGCGGGTGGGATCGCCCTGCAGCCGACCGAGGATAAAGCCGGCACCGACCACCGCCAGCACCATCCCGGTGAGAAAGCCCAGCTGGCGGGTCCAGACCCGCGCCAGCATGGTGGCGTTGGCCTGGTGGTAGCGGCGATAGAGGGCGTCGGCTTCCAGCGTCGCCTGCACCTTGAACTTGAGGTAATCCAGCGCGGGGGGCGCCGCTGCCGGCTGCGCCGCTTCGAAGGCGCCGAAGGTGGCCTGCAGGTTCGGGGGCTGCATCTCGACCCGGCGGTAGAAGTCGCGCAGCTCAAATACGCTCATGGCGGCGAAGAACAGCGTCGAGGCGATCAGCAGCAGGATCATCAACGGCAGCAGCAGGCGCTGCCAGGCGGCGCGGGTCGGTGCGGAGCGTCTGGACCAGGGGGTTTTGGGTCCGGAAGGTGCGGTTGAAGTGGGGGTGTCCTGGGTCATATCCGACTCCTGGCGCCGTAACGGCACGCCTCGCTGAGTGTAGTCGGCGCCGGCGGCGTTGGCTAACGGGGTGCGCAGGGCGGGGTGAGCAAGGGCTCAGAGAACGCGAAGAG
>Ga0326597_10007379_pt1 | contig 14963 bp, 13 predicted proteins | sample RVTome_12_FD_203789 | JGI IMG/M metagenome (GOLD analysis project Ga0326597, IMG submission 203789) | Soil microbial communities from uranium-contaminated site in the Upper Colorado River Basin, Wyoming, United States - RVT100D185 | ecosystem: Environmental > Terrestrial > Soil > Contaminated >... | reverse complement strand
GCCAAGCGCTACGAAGACCATTATTGACGCAATCCACCGCCGCGCGGCCGGCGGGTGAGTTCTTGAAGAGGAATACGCCATGCGCCATCGGCGGGCCTATCGCAAGTTGAACCGGACCGCGAGCCATCGCAAGTCCCTGTTCGGCAATATGGCGGCGGCGCTGATCAAGCACGAGCAGATCGTCACCACGCTCCCCAAGGCCAAGGAGCTGCGGCCGGTGGTCGAGCGCTTGGTGACGCTGGCCAAGCGGGGCGGGTTGCATGCCCGCCGCCAGGCGCTGGCTCAGCTTCCCGACCGCGACCAGGTGAAGAAGCTCTTCGAGACCCTGGGGCCCCGCTACAAGGAGCGCAACGGCGGCTATACGCGGGTGTTGCGCGCCGGCTTCCGCTACGGCGACAATGCGGCGTTGGCGGTGATCGAGTTCGTCGACCGCGACGAGGACGCCAAGGGCCAGGATTCCGGCCCGACGGCGGAGGCTCGCGAGGCGGAGGAGAGCGTCGGCGAGGCGGCGTAGACAGCACACGCCTTGACCCAGGTGAGCGGCCCTTTCGGCCGCTCTTTTGATTCCGCGCGGGCTTTCGCCGTCTGGCCGAGCGGCCTATATGTGGGGCGGGGCTCAATGTGGAGAAACGACCGCTGATGAAACTCTTCGCCGCCGCAGGGCGTTTGTCGCTGGCCTGCGTCGTCCTTCTCAGCGTCGGCGCGCCGCTTGCCGCCCAGGCGCGGCTCCCTGAATCTCGGGCCGAGATCACGCTCTCCTTCGCGCCTGTCGTGAAAAAGGCGGCGCCCGCCGTCGTCAACGTCTATGCCCGGCGCGTGGTGCGCCAGCGGGGTTTTTCCCTGTTCGAGGGCGATCCCTTCTTTGAACGTTTTTTCGGCGGACCCGGCTTCGGCGTGCCGCGCGAGCGGGTGCAGTCCTCTCTCGGCTCCGGCGTCATCGTCTCCGCCGACGGCATCGTGGTGACCAACAACCACGTGATCGCCGGCGCCACCGACATCAAGATCGCGCTCGCCGACCGGCGCGAGTTCGAGGCCGAATTGGTGCTGAAGGACGAAGAGACCGATCTCGCGGTGCTGCGCGCCGTCGACGCCAAGGAGCCGTTCCCCTATCTGGAGCTCGGCGATTCCGACGCGCTCGAAGTCGGCGATCTGGTGCTTGCCGTCGGCAACCCGTTCGGCGTCGGCCAGACGGTGACGAGCGGCATCGTCTCGGCGGTCGCCCGCACCCGGGTCGGCATCAGCGACTATCGGTTCTTCATCCAGACTGACGCGGCGATCAATCCCGGCAATTCGGGAGGGGCGCTCGTCGCCATGGACGGGCGCCTCGTCGGCGTCAACTCGGCGATCTTCACCCGCTCCGGAGGCTCGCTGGGCATCGGCTTCGCCATTCCCGCCAACATGGTGCGGGTGGTCATCGATTCCGCCCACGACGGCGGCAGGGTGCGGCGGCCCTGGGTCGGCGCCAGCATGCAAACGGTCACCGCCGACATCGCCGAATCGCTCGGCCTCGCCCGGCCGGGCGGGGCGCTGGTCAGCGAGGCCGATCCACAGAGTCCGGCGGCCGGCGCCGGGCTCAAGCCCGGCGACGTCATCACCGCCGTTGACGGCCACGAGGTGGTCGATGTCGAAGGTTTCGGCTTCCGCATCGCGACCCGCGGCATCGGCGGCACGGCGCGGCTCGAGGTGCTGCGCGACGGCCGCACATTGACGCTCGACGTGCCGCTCGAGGCGCCGCCGGAGATCCCGCCGCGCGAGGAAACGCTGCTTTCCGGCACCCATCCGCTCTCCGGCGCCACCGTGGTCAACGTGTCGCCGGCGGTGGCGGACGAGTTGCGGCTCGGGCTTCAGGCAGAAGGCGTTGCCGTTACCGCGGTGGTGCAGGGCACGCCGGCGGACAATGTCAGGCTCAAGCGCGGCGACATCATACGCCAGGTGAACGGCGTCAAGATTTCCTCGGTTCGGCAACTCAAATCCGTGGTCGAAGCCCGCGCCCACCGCTGGCAGCTCGTCATCCAGCGCGGCGACCGGGTGATGAGCGTCGTGCTCGGATGAGCGCGGAAGACCTGTTCGACGCGGCGGGCCTTGAGGCCGATGCGCCGCATCCGCTGGCCGACCGGCTGCGGCCGAAAAAACTCAGCCAGGTGCTCGGCCAGCCGCATCTGACCGGCTCCGACGGCGCCATCACCAGGGCGCTCAAGGCGCACAATCTGCGCTCGATGATCTTCTGGGGGCCTGCCGGCACCGGCAAGACGACGGTGGCGCGGCTGCTCGCCGGCGAGAGCGATCTGCATTTCGAGCAGATTTCGGCGATCTTCTCCGGCGTCGCGGAGCTGCGCAAGCTGTTCGACCAAGCCAAGGCGCGCCACCGCGAGGGGCGGGGCACGCTGCTCTTTGTCGACGAGATCCACCGCTTCAACCGCGCCCAGCAGGACGGCTTCCTGCCGCATATGGAAGACGGCACCATCACGCTCCTCGGCGCGACGACCCAGAACCCCTCATTCGAGCTCAACACGGCGCTTCTGTCGCGGGCGACCGTGCTGGTGTTCAAAAGGCTCGACGAGGTGGCGCTGGAGGAGTTGCTTCGCCGCGCCGAAGCCCATCTCGAACGCCCCGCGCCGCTCACCGCGGAGGCCCGCTCAATGCTGATCCAGATGGCCGACGGCGACGGCAGGGCACTGCTCAACCTTCTGGAGGACATCCATGCCGCGGTGGCGGAGGGTGCCGAGCCGCTAGACCCGGCTCAGCTCGTCGAGGTGGTGCAGCGCCGCGCGCCGGTCTTCGACAAGGCGCAGGACGGCCATTTCAACCTCATCAGCGCGCTCCACAAATCGGTGCGCGGCTCCGACCCCGACGCGGCTCTCTATTGGCTCGCCCGCATGCTGGTCGCCGGCGAAGACCCGCTCTATATCGCCCGGCGCGTGGTGCGCATGGCGGTGGAGGATATCGGCCTTGCCGACCCCGCGGCGCTCGCCCAGGCGACGGCCGCCAAGGACGCTTACGATTTCCTCGGCAGCCCGGAAGGGGAGTTGGCAATCGCCCAGGCCGTCATCTATTGCGCCACGGCGCCGAAATCGAACGCCGCCTACCGCGCCTATTCCGCGGCGACCCGGGCGGCCAGGGAGGGCGGTTCGGTGGCCCCGCCCAAGCACATCCTCAACGCGCCCACCCGGCTGATGAAGGAGGAAGGCTACGGCTCAGGCTACGGCTCAGGCTACGCCTACGACCACGACACGGAAGAAGGCTTTTCCGGCCAGAGCTATTTCCCCGACGGATGGGAGCGCATGCGCTTCTACAAGCCGGCCGAGCGCGGCTTCGAGCGCGAGATCAAGAAGCGGCTCGACTACTGGGCGAAGCTCAGAGCCAAGGCGAACGATTGATTCCAGCGGTATTTTTGGAGGTGTCTCGGATTGCTCCAAACCGGACGAAACTGCCTCTATTGGAGCGGACAGTCGGCAAGAACATTGCGGCGGAGCCGGTCGATTGCGGCAATAGATACTTTAAGGTCAAAATTTTAGGCTTGAAATGAATGCCGTGGCCCGGCTATGCTGCGATTGTCTATCCTCAATCGGGAATCCGACATGCGCATCCTCTGTCTGGGCGGCGGGCCGGCGGGGCTTTATTTCGCGATCAGCATGAAGCTGCGCGATCCGGCGCACGAGGTCGTCGTCGTCGAGCGCAACCGGCCCGACGACACGTTCGGCTGGGGGGTCGTCCTCTCCAACGACACGCTCGACAATCTTGCCGCCAACGACGCCAAGAGCGCCGCGGCGATCCGCGCCCATTTCGCCTATTGGGACGATATCGCGGTCAATTACCGCGGCACGCGGACGGTCTCGACCGGGCACGGCTTTTGCGGCATCGGCCGCAGGCGGCTTCTCGACCTGCTGCAACAGCGGGCCCGCGAGCTGGGGGTCGAGCTCAGATTCGAGACCGAGGCCGGGCCGACCGGCGCCTACGCGGATTTCGACCTGATCGTCGCGGCCGATGGGATCAATTCGAAGGTGCGCGCCGAGCACGCGGACGTCTTCAAGCCGGACATCGACGTGCGCGCCTGCAAGTTCGTCTGGCTCGGTACGCATCAGAAATTCGACGACGCCTTCACCTTCATGTTCGTCGAGACCGAGCATGGCTGGGTGTGGGCGCACGCCTACCAGTTCGAGGCCGACATGGCGACCTTCATCGTCGAATGCTCCGAGGAGACGTTTCAAAAGTTCGGCTTCGGCGAAATGAGTCAAGAGGACTCGTGCCGGGTCTGCGAGCGCATCTTCGCCGATTATCTCGACGGCCACGCGCTGATGAGCAACGCCCGCCACCTGCGCGGCTCGGCCTGGCTGAATTTCAACCGGGTGCTGTGCGAGAAGTGGTCGCACAACAATATCGTGCTGATGGGCGACGCGGCGGCCACCGCGCATTTTTCCATCGGCTCGGGCTCCAAGCTGGCGATGGAAAGCGCCATCGCCCTCGCCGAATATCTGCACAGCGAGCCGACCATGCAGGCCGCTTTCGCGCGTTACGAGGCGGAGCGGCGGCTTGAGGTACTGCGGCTGCAATCGGCGGCGCGCAACTCGCTCGACTGGTTCGAGCATATCGAGCGCTACCTCGATCTCGACCCGGTCCAGTTCACCTATTCGCTGCTGACGCGCTCGCAGCGCATCAGCCACGAGAATCTGCGGCTGCGGGACAGGGGCTGGCTGGAAGGAGCGGAGCGCTGGTTCATGCAACGCGCCGGCGTCCGGTCGGACAGGGTGCGCGCGCCGATGTTCGCGCCATTCCGGCTGCGCGGGCTGGAGCTTAGCAATCGCGTCGTCGTCTCGCCGATGGACCAGTACAAGGCGGTCGATGGCTGCCCCAACGACTGGCATCTGGTCCACTATGGCGAGCGCGCCAAGGGCGGCGCCGGGCTGGTCTATACCGAAATGACCTGCGTCTCGCCCGAGGGGCGCATCTCGCCGGGCTGCACGGGCATGTACGGCTCGGACCACGAAGCGGCGTGGAAGCGGATCGTCGATTTCATCCATGCGGAAACCGAGGCCAAGGTCGCCATCCAGCTCGGCCATTCGGGACCGAAGGGCTCGACGCAGCTTGGCTGGGAAGAGGCGGACGCGCCGCTCGAGCACGGAAACTGGGAAGTGATCGGCCCGTCGCCGGTGCCCTGGTCGCCCGAAAACCAGGTGCCGCGCGAAATGAGCCGGGCCGACATGGAGCGGGTGCGCGACCAGTTCGTCGCCGCAACCGAGATGGCCGCGCGCTGCGGCTTCGACCTGTTGGAATTGCACTGTGCGCACGGCTATCTGATGTCGGCGTTCATCACGCCCCTGACCAACCGGCGCGGCGACGACTATGGCGGCACGCTCGAAAACCGGATGCGCTTTCCCCTGGAAGTCTATCATGCTGTGCGCGCGGTCTGGCCCGACGACAAGCCGATATCGGCCCGCATTTCCGCCCATGACTGGGTCGGCGAGGAGGGCGTGACGCCTGACGACGCGGTTAAGATCGCCAGCATGTTCGGCGAAGCCGGCGTCGACATCATCGACGTCTCCGCCGGCCAGACCTCGACGCGCGCCGAACCCTTCTACGGGCGCATGTTCCAGACCCCGTTTTCCGACCGCATCCGCAACGAGACGGGACTGGCGACCATGGCCGTCGGCAACATCTACGAGCCCGACCACGTCAATTCCATCCTCATGGCGGGCCGCGCCGACCTGTGCTGCCTGGCGCGCCCGCATCTCGCCAACCCTTACTGGACGCTGCACGCGGCTACCGCGCTGGGCGATGTCGAGACCGGGTGGCCCAAGCCCTACCTCGCCGGGCGCGACCAGCTTCGCCGGCTGGCCGAGCGCGGAGAAGCCCTGACGATGCAGGTATAGACCCATGAAGAGGCGGACCAATGGCCGCTCCCGGCCGCTCGGCAAGCAGCGCCTGAGACTGTGGATCCGCCTGTTGCGGACGACGCGCTATCTGGAAGCGGAGGTCCGCGAGCGGCTGCGGGCGGAGTTCGCCACCACGCTGCCGCGCTTCGACGTGCTGGCCGGGCTGCATCGCGCCGAAGCCGGTCTGACCATGACGGAGCTTTCGCGCGCGCTGATGATCTCGAACGGCAACACGACGGGGATTGTCGAGCGGCTGGTCTCAGACGGCATGATCGCGCGCACGCCGATCAAGGAGGATCGCCGCGCCACCCGCGTCGCCCTGACCAAGAAGGGACGCGAAGAGTTTGTCCGTATGGCTGCCGCCCACGAGGGCTGGATCAACGAATTGCTGGGCTCGCTTGGACGGGACGATACGGACGAATTGCTCGGCCTGGTCGGCCTGATCGGCCGGGTTGCGCCCGGTCAGGTAAGGCATTGACCGGAAGGCGAAACTGCAAGACGCTCGCGGACTAGTGTCGCGATTCCGAAGTTCGCACCGGTTCTCGGCATGCTCTGATGCGAACTTCGGAATCAAAGCGACACTAGCAAGTTTATGAATCTAGTGTGGTTTTGGATTTGAAGTTCCTGATCAGAGCCTGCTGGGAATCATGTCAGGAACTTCAAATCCACCACACTAGGGAGGTGCCAATGTTGGGGCCGTCAGCACATGTCGATACGTTCACGCGCGATCATTTGCCGCCTTTCGGCCAATGGCCCGAACTGATCCTCGACCGGCCCGAATTCCAGTATCCGGAGTGCATCAACGCCGCGGTCGAGCTCTCCGACCGGATGGTCGAAAAGGGCTTCGGAGACCGCGTCGCGCTGATCGGCAACGGGCGGCGGCGAACCTACAAGGAGCTGTCGGACTGGAGCAACCGGCTGGCGCACGCACTGGTTGAGGATTTCGGCCTGAAGCCCGGAAACCGCGTGCTGATCCGTTCCGGCAACAATCCGGCCATGGTGGCGGCGTGGCTGGCGGTCACCAAGGCGGGAGGAGTTGCGGTCAACACCATGCCGCTGCTCAGGGCTGGCGAGCTGACCAAGATCGTCGACAAGGCGGAGATCGGCCTCGCCTTGTGCGACAAGCGCATGAGCGAGGAGTTGCAGAAATGCGCCGAGGGCAGCAAATTACTCGAACGCATCGTCTGCTTCGATGGCACCACCAACCATGACGCCGAGCTCGACCAAGTGGCGCTCGAAAAGCCGGTGAAATTCGATGCCGTCGAGACCGGACGCGACGACGTAGCGTTGCTCGGCTTCACCTCCGGCACCACCGGCCAGCCCAAGGCGACGATGCATTTCCATCGCGACCTGTTGATCATCGCCGACGGATATGCGCGCGAGGTGCTGGGCGTAAACGAGGACGATGTGTTTGTCGGCTCGCCGCCGCTGGCCTTCACCTTCGGCCTCGGCGGGCTTGCCATATTCCCGCTTCGCTTCGGCGCCACCGCGACGCTGCTGGAGAACGCCTCGCCCGCCAACCTCATCGACATCATCGAAACCTACAAGGCGACCATCTGTTTTACCGCGCCGACCGCCTATCACGCCATGATGCGGGCCATGGAGGAGGGCGCCGATCTGTCTTCGCTGCGCCTCGCGGTGTCGGCGGGCGAGACGCTGCCGGCGCCGATCTACCGGGAATGGGTGGAAAAGACCGGCACGCCGATCCTCGACGGCATCGGCTCCACCGAGATGTTGCACATTTTCGTCACCAACCGCGTCGGCGATGCCCGGCCAGGCGCGACGGGCCGCCCGGTGACCGGCTATGTGGTCAAGGTGGTCGACGACGACATGAACGAGGTGCCGCGCGGCGAGATCGGCAAGATTGCGGTCAAGGGCCCGACCGGCTGCCGGTACCTCGCCGACGAGCGGCAAAGAGAATATGTGCGCGACGGCTGGAACCTGACCGGCGATTCCTTCACCCAGGATGCCGACGGCGTTTTCCATTTCGTCGCCCGCACCGACGATATGATCGTTTCGGCCGGCTACAACATTTCCGGCCCGGAGGTCGAGGCGGCGCTTCTCTCCCATCCCGACGTCGCGGAATGCGCCGTTATCGGCGCGCCCGATCCCGAGCGCGGCCAGATCGTCGAGGCGCACGTCGTTGCGGCCGAAGGCGTGAGCGGCGATGAGGCCTGCGTCAAGCGGCTGCAGGAGCACGTCAAGGCGACCATCGCGCCCTACAAATATCCGCGCTCGATCAAGTTTGTCGACGCCCTGCCCAAGACGCAGACCGGAAAGATCCAGCGGTTTCGATTGAGGGAACGCCACCATGCATGAACGGCTTCACCCCATGGGTTGGAAGCCCGCCAAAGGTTACGCAAATGGGATCGTCGCCCAGGGCCGCACCGTCTTTCTCGCCGGCCAGGTCGGCTGGAACAGCCAGGAAGTATTCGAGACGGATGATTTCGTCGGCCAAGTGGAACAGGCGCTGCGCAACATCGTGGCGATCCTGGCGGAAGCGGGCGGGCACCCGGAACATCTCGTCCGGCTGACCTGGTTCGTCACCGACAAGCAGGAATATCTCGGCCGCACCCGGGAGGTCGGAGAAGCCTATCGCCGCGTCATCGGCCGGCACTTTCCGGCGATGTCGCTGGTCGAGGTGGCCGGCCTGGTGGAAGACGGCGCCAAGGTGGAGATCGAGGCGACCGCCGTGCTGTCGTGATCGATGAAGCCGTGGCGAATAGACGGGTCTGGCGGACTACGGATTTGGGTTAAACCGGGACATGGGCGCCGCTCTCTTGCCGTGTCGTTTCCTCGATCCAAGACCGGACGTTCAGCACCTCGGCTCCGCACTACCGCTCAAAGCGCATAGCGGCCATTTTCCAAGCTGAGACACTAGCGCCGGATTTGCCGCCTTGACCGGTGGCGGTGCCGTGCATAGATTGCGCTCGCCGGGGATGGAGTTCCCCCAAGGGTCTGGACTCAATTGGGTCGTGGAGTTTTGTTTGTCGTGAGGCGTTGAGCTGCAAATGGCGGGAGCGAAGGACAGGCCTAAGCCTATTCGAGCGAGCGCCATGCAGCAGATCGGCGCCTCCCGGCAAACTTGAAGGGCGCGACTCGCGCAGAACCCGCGACCTAATTGAGTCCAGACCCTAACCCGCCCGATGAGGCTGATGACTCCTGCCGCACATGACATGCGGTGGGAGGGTTTGCCGGCCCCGCCGCGAGGCGGGTTTTTTGTTGCCCTAGATCACGATGATTTTAGATCGAATCGATCCAAAATCATAAAACGTGATCGGTTCTCATAAGATAGAGCGGGATGCGGGCGGAAAACCGGTTCCCACTTTTCCTCATCCCGCTCTAGCCCGCCGTCACGCCGGGAGCATTTGCGCCTGCCGAAGGGCGGCGAGGGGAGTGGACATGGAGAACATCTGGTTCGATTCCGCCCTGTGGGTCGGTCTCGCCCTGGCCTCGACACTGATTTCGATACGGGTCGGCATTTCGGTGGCGCTGATCGAGATCGTCGTCGGCGCCGTTGGCGGCAATTTCCTGGACATGGCTCCGACCGACTGGATCAATTATCTGGCCGCGGTCGGTGCCGTCCTGCTCACCTTCCTGGCGGGGACGGAACTGGACCCCGCCGTCGTACGTCGGCATCTGGGCTCGACGCTGTCGATAGGGGCTGTCGGATTTCTGGCGCCGTATCTCGGGGTCTTGGCCTATGCGCATTACCTGCTCGGCTGGCCGTGGCCGGAGGCGCAGATCGCCGGAATCGCACTGTCGACGACCTCGGTCGCGGTGGTCTACGCCGTCATGGTCGAGACCGGCTTCAATCGGACCGAGATCGGCAAGATCATTCTCGCCGGCTGTTTCGTGAACGACGTCGGCACGGTATTGGCGCTGGGCGTCGTGTTCGCCAACTACAATGTCTGGTTGGCCCTCTTCGCCGTCGCCACGGCGCTGGCGTTGTGGGCCGTGCCGCGCATCCTGCCCCCGTTCGCCTCCCGCTTCGGCGGCCGCGTGAGCGAACCGGAGGCGAAACTGATCCTGCTCGTCCTGTTTCTGCTCGGCGGCTTTGCGAGCCTGGCGCATAGCGAGGCGGTATTGCCGGCCTATCTCGTGGGTATGGTGCTGGCGTCGTTCTTCGTCAAGGAACGCGCGCTGGCCGTGCGCCTGCGGACCATCGCGTTTACGCTTCTGACGCCGTTCTACTTCCTCAAGGCCGGCTCATTGGTGAAATTCGAGACCCTCGCCACCGCAGCGGGATTGATCGTGATCCTGCTCGCCGTGAAAATGGCGACCAAGTTCATCGGTATACTGCCCTTGACGGTTGCCTTCGGCTTCGATCGGCGCGAAGGCATGTACACGACGCTGATGATGTGCACGGGCCTGACGTTCGGCTCTATATCGGCCCTGTTCGGATTGACGAACATCATCATCGATCAGGACCAGTACACGGTCCTGGTCGTCGCGGTCATCGGGAGCGCCGTGATTCCGACCTTGATTGCACAACGCTGGTTCCAGCCCGATTTCAAGCCGATCGAGAGGGAGGTGGCCGATGTTCAAGAAAATCCTGGTCGCTAACGACGGTTCGGAGGGCGCGATTGCGGCCTTCGACGTGGCAATCAAGCTGGCAAAATCCTCGCGCGCACGGTTGCACATGATCTCGGTGGAGGAGATGCAGTGGATCCCCGGCACGCGAGAGGAGGTGGTCGGCGACAAGGAACTCGCCGACCGTAAATTCGCCATCGTTGTCGAGCGTGCGCGGCAGGAAGCAAAACGGCGACGCGTGAAACTGGCCACGCATGTCGTCGCCGGCCACTCCGTTTCGTCAATCGTCGATTTTATCGCCCGGGACGGCTTCGACCTCCTGGTGATCGGCTTCATGGGCCATTCCGCGCTCTATAACCGGGTGATCGGCAGTACCACGGACCGGTTGGTCGAGCTTGCTCCCTGCACGGTCCTGGTGGTGAAATAAGCACGTTGGCCGGTTCGTTTTCATTTGCATAATGGCGCATGAGCGTCGGCGAAACCAAAACGGTGGCGACGGAGGAGGCGGGGATGCGGCTCGACCGTTGGTTCAAGCTGCATTTTCCGCAAGTGACCCACGCCCATCTCAGCAAGCTCATGCGCACCGGCCGGGTGCGCGTCGATGGCTTAAGGGCGAAGACCGGGACCCGGCTTGCGGCCGGCCAGACGCTGCGCGTGCCGCCGCTCGGCTCCGAGACCAGGCCGGCCGATGCGCCGCGCCCGGCCGAACCGCTTTCCGTCGCCGAGCGCGCCGTCTTCACGAGCCTGGTCATCTTCGAGGACAAGGATCTGTTCGTGCTCGACAAGCCGTCGGGCCTCGCCGTCCAGGGCGGCACCAAGACGGTGCGCCACATCGACCGGCTGCTCGACGGCCTCGGTGTCGAGCTCGAGGAGCGGCCGCGCCTGGTGCACCGGCTCGACAAGGACACGTCCGGCGTCCTGGTGATTGCGCGGCGGCGCTCGGTCGCGTCTTCGCTCGGAAGGCTGTTCGCCACCCGCTCGGTGCGCAAGATCTATTGGGCTCTGGTCGAGGGCGTTCCGAAGCCGCCCCAGGGCAAGATCGCGACCCCGCTGGTCAAGACGGCGGGGCCGGAAGGCGACCGGGTGCGCGCGGCAGCGCCCGGCGAGCAGGCCCGCGCGCAGCACGCCACCACCCATTACGCGGTCATCGACCACGCCGGCCGGAAGCTCGCCTGGGTGTCGCTGAAGCCCGTCACCGGCCGCCAGCACCAGCTTAGAGCCCATATGGCGATGCTCGGCCACCCCATAATCGGCGACGAAAAATATGGCGGCGACAAGGACTTGCCGGCAGGCGTGGAAGGAAAGCTGCACCTGCACGCAAGGCGCATTTCCTTTCCCCATCCGCGCGGCGGCGCGCTCGACGTGACGGCGCCTTTGCCGGAGCATATGCGCAACAGCTTCGCGCTGTTCGGCTTCGATCCGGACCGCTACGACCGCGCGGCGGAGGAGGGGGGCGCATGAGGGGGACTGCCGTGCCGCACGCCGCCGACCGGCTCGACATGCTCGCCATGGCGCTGCTCACCGTGTTGTGCGCGAGCTGGGGGCTCAACCAGGTCGCCATAAAGGTGGCGAATGGCGGTATTTCGCCGATTTTTCAGGCCGGCTTGCGGTCGGCCGGCGGCACCATGCTGGTGTTTGTCTGGTGTCTGGCGCGCGGGATCCCGCTGTTTGACCGCGATCGAACGCTCGTTGCCGGGCTTGCCGCCGGCGCGCTGTTCGCCGGCGAGTTCGCGCTGCTCTACACTGGGCTTCTGTACACCAGCGCCGCGCGCGGCGTGGTGCTGCTCTACGCGATGCCGTTCTTCGTCGCGCTCGGCGCGCATCTGTTCATCCCCGGCGAGCGGCTGACGCTGCTCAGGCTCGCCGGCCTCGTCGCCGCCTTTCTCGGCGTCTGCCTGGCTTTTGCCGACAGCCTCAGCCTGCCGAGCGGCAAGGCGGTGATCGGCGATGCCATGATGCTCGGCGCCGCCGCCCTGTGGGCCGCCACCACCATCGTCATCAAGACCACGGCGCTGGCGCGCATAGCCGCCGAAAAGACGCTCATCTACCAGCTTGCCGTGTCGTCCGCGCTGATGTTTCCCCTGTCGCTGGCGCTCGGAGAGCCGGGCGTCTTCGCGCCGGACCGGCTCGTCCTCGGCGCGCTCGCCTATCAGATCGTCTGGGTGGTGGCGATCACCTATGTCGTCTGGTTCTGGGTGATGGTCCGCTATCCGGCGGCCCAGATGTCGGTCTTCACGTTTCTGACCCCGCTGTTCGGCGTCCTGTTCGGCGGCCTCTTGCTCGGCGAGCGCGTCGGCCCCTATCTTGTCGGCGCGCTTTTCCTGGTTGGCCTTGGAATCTATCTCGTCAACAGCCCCCGCGGGGTCTTCGGGCGCAACCCATGAGAAACAGCGACGACAGCCCTGTTGCCCGGGCAAGGCGCGCCGCGAAACCGCCGCTCGGACGCCGCGTCTACAAGCAGGCGAGGGTAGCCGAGGGACGGGGCGGCTTCCGCGTTCTGCTCGACGAAAAGCCGTTGCTGACGCCGGCCAAGGCGCCGGTCATATTGCCCGCGCGGGCGCTCGCGCAATCGATTGCAGCGGAATGGCGGAAACAAGGGCAGCGGGTCGAGCCCGCGACCATGCCGCTGACGCGGCTCGCCAACAGCATCATCGACGGCGTAGCGCATGCGCGCGAGGAAGTCGTCGAGGACATCGTCGCCGATGCCGGCTCCGACCTTCTGTGCTACCGCGCCGGGGAGCCGGAAGGCTTGGTCGCCCGCCAGACCGCGGCCTGGGAGCCGATCCTCGACTGGGCGGCCGAGCAATGCGGCATCCGCCTTGCCCGCGTCACCGGGGTCGGACATCGGGCGCAGCCCGAGGAGGCCCTGAACATTTTCCGCCAGCAGATTGAAAATGAAAGCGATTTCGTCCTGGGCGCGCTCGCCGGCATGACCGCTTTGAGCGGTTCCGCCATCCTCGCGCTGGCGGTGCTGCGCGGGCGGCTTTCGGCGCAAGAGGCGTGGGCGGCCGCCCATGTCGACGAGGACTGGCAGATCGCTCAATGGGGCGAAGACGAAGTGGCCGCGAAAAGGCGGCAAATGCGCTGGCTGGACATGCAGGCGGCGGCAAGGCTCGTGGAGCTGCTACGCGCTTAGGCCCGCGCCGATCCCCGCCCTTCACCCTTCTCCCCCTTGGCGGGTCTTCGCCGCGCCGGAGCGGCTCTCGCCGCGCTGTCGCGCTGGCGCAGCGGGTCGGCCGCACAGGCGGGGGAGAAAGCAAAATCAAGGCGTTAGCCGAAGTGCAACGAGGCTAACTCTTAGATTTTGCAAGAGGGGGGGCAGGCGGCCCCCCCTCCTGGAAAATCTAACGCTTGGCGCCGCTGACTTGCGTCCTAACCGCCACTTTGACCCTGGCCCTGGCCCTGGCCGCCGGCGCTGCTGTCTTGAGAATCGCCAGAATCGCTCCGACCGACTGAACCCGTCGGATCCGGTCCGAACGACCCCTCGCTGTTAGGCCCGGGCTCCTCTCCGGCCTGGCCTACTTCCTTTTCATTGCCGGGGTTGTCCGCGGGTGTCGGACCCGGACCTTGATCGAGGGGACCTTGATCCACAGGGGCTGAGCTGGGAGCGACACCCAGACTCCCGGTCGCGCCATCCTGCTGCAGAACGCAAAGAGGGTCGTCGCGGAGAGAGAGGCGGATTTCTCCGGTTTCAGGATCGATGCACTCTGGAGGGAGTTGACGTTGGGGGAGTTCATGGGTTGCTGCTGGAAGGGTCGTGAGGAGCAGCGCACCAAACATGGTCGGCACGATGACTCCTACTGCTGTAGCGATACGCATTTCACCTACTCCACTAATGGTGTTGATGCATAGTTAACGCGAATTAACCAAAATTGTTCCGTAACCGTACCCGATGCCATGGCGGAGCAAATCAATTTCGCCAGTTGCGAGGTGCGCGAGCGCGGCCCGGGAGGGGGAGGAGGTGCGGTTTGCGCATCAGGCAGCCCGAATTGCCGTTTTTCGGCAACCTGCTAGGTTCTTGCATCCGATTCCGTTAAGGGCGGGCCTATTTGAGGGGCGGGCGGCGATGAAGAAAATCCTCGATCAGCTTGAAAAAAGGCGCGCCGAAGCGCGGGCTGGCGGCGGGGCCGCGCGCATCGAGGCGCAGCACGCCAGAGGCAAGCTGACGGCGCGCGAGCGCATCGATCTGCTCATGGACGAGAATTCCTTCGAGGAGTTCGACATGTTCGTCGAGCACCGCTGCACCGATTTCGCAATGGGCGACACCAGGATTCCCGGCGACGGGGTCGTCACCGGCTGGGGCACGGTCAACGGCCGCGCGGTCTATGTCTTCGCCAAGGATTTCACCGTGTTCGGCGGCTCGCTGTCGGAGGCCCACGCGGAGAAGATCGTCAAGATTCAGGACATGGCGCTGCGCAACCGGGCGCCCATTATCGGCCTGTTCGACGCCGGCGGCGCCCGCATCCAGGAAGGCGTGGCGGCGCTCGGCGGCTATGGCGAGGTGTTCTGGCGCAACGTCCAGGCCTCCGGCGTCATCCCGCAAATCTCGGTCATCATGGG
>Ga0326597_10007378_pt1 | contig 14964 bp, 15 predicted proteins | sample RVTome_12_FD_203789 | JGI IMG/M metagenome (GOLD analysis project Ga0326597, IMG submission 203789) | Soil microbial communities from uranium-contaminated site in the Upper Colorado River Basin, Wyoming, United States - RVT100D185 | ecosystem: Environmental > Terrestrial > Soil > Contaminated >... | reverse complement strand
CACCCGGCCGTTGCCAACGGCCAGCACCTTGCCCTGCATCGGCTTCTCTTTCGCCGTGTCGGGGATGATGATGCCGCCCTTGGCGGTCTCCTTGTCTTCGATGCGGCGTACCAGCATGCGATCGTGCAGCGGGCGTACCTTCATGACGTTTGCTCTCCTCTCGAGCGAAGACCGGCTCCGCCCGCGTATCCGGCGGAAGCCGGCCCGACGACGGGCTCGGCCTCTGCGCTCGCGATCACCTGCGCGAGCGTGGGAACGTTTCGGCTGCGCACCAGGACCGCCGTGGCGACTGCCGCGCCGATCAAGCCCGCCGCCAGGACGACGCTCCAGAACACGCCGTCGGGAACGACGACCGCCCAGACGAGCGCGACAAGAGCCACGAGCCCCGCGCCTCGGGTCCAGCGGTCGAAGATGTCCGAAGTCATCACTCTCATGGCTGCCTCTTTGATCGAACAACCCCACTCTAGGCGCCGCGGCAGGCGTGCCACTAATCGATTGTTTGGTCGCGATCCATCGGAGCGGACCGATGCAGATACGCGTCGATTCGTTCCTCCATCTCGCGGGGAAACTGCGGGACCGTTCCGACCAGGGCCTTTTCGTAGAGGCGCAGCACGATCTCGCGAAAGATGGGCAGCGCCGTGCGTCCACCGGTCTCCGCGAGGCCTAGCGTGCGGTTGTCGTCGAAGCCGATCCGGACCGCGACCGTGATGCCCTGGGGCCCGTAGGTGGACCCGACGAAGAGGGCGTCGCGAAACTCGCTCGTCGTCCCCGTCTTGCCCATCACCGGGATCGGGAATGCGCTAGCGCTGAGAGCGTGTGCGGTGCCACCGGGTAGCCGGATCACGCCGCGCAGCCCCTCCTGGATCAGCGCCAGGCTCTCCGAGGGAAACAGCCCGGCAGCTCCGGGCGCTTCGTAGAGGAGGGTGCCGGCGCTGTCGGTGACCCGTGCGACGACGTGCGGCTCCGCTCGCACGCCCGAAGCCATCGCCCGATAGGCGCCCGCGAGCTCGAGTAACTGAACCTCGGACGCGCCGAGCGCGGTGCTCAGGTAGGGATTGAGCGGCGTACGAAACCCCAGGTCCCTGCAGGTGCGGATGACCTTCTCCATGCCGACGCTCCCGGCAACCCACACCGCGACCGCGTTGCGGGACTCGGCGAGCGCCTGGCGAGCCGGGATCGGACCCTTGAACGTGTCGTCGTAGTTGGCGATCCACTTGACCGCGGCGGTCGCGGGGTCGCCCGGCACGCTGATCGGCTCGTCGGGCACCGTGGCATCGAGCGTCAGACCGTGACGGAAGGCCGCCAAGTACACGAGGGGCTTCATCACCGAGCCGGGCTGACGCAGCGAGCCGGTCACGCGGTTGTAGTCGGAGTAGCGGCTCGCGCGAAGGTCGTAGCGCTGCCTTCCTCCCACCTCGGCCAGGATCGCCGCGTCCGCGTTGGCCAGCACCACCACCGAGCCCTGGGTGAGCCCAAGCGCGCGGGGATGCCGCTTCTCGTAGCGAGCAAGCCCGTTCTCCAGAGCTTCGTTCACGATGCTCTGCACCCGCTGGTCGATCGTGGAGCGCACGCGTATCCGGCCCTGGAACAGGTCCTCGACCGTGAAGAGCGCGCCGCCATGCCGCTGCAGCTCGTCGAGCACGTGCTCGATCACCGCGGGCGCCTCGGTCTTTGCCGTGGCGGGGCGGACGACGCTGATCGGCTCGGCCTGGCAGCGCCGTGCGAGCTCGACGGGGATATAGCCGTTCCTGGCCATCAATCCCAGGATCTGGTTGCGGCGCTGCAGCGATCGCGAGCGGCCCGGCGCGGGCGCGTACTCGCGGGGCGACTTGCCGATCCCTGCCAGGAGCGCCGCCCGTCCGGCGTCCTCCAGCGTGTAGCCGACCAGCGGCTTGTCGAAGTAGTACTCGGAGGCCGCGCCGAAGCCATAGCGGCCGCTGCCCATGTAGATGAAGCTCGCATAGCGGGCGAAGATCTCGCGCTTCGCCTGCTCCCGCGTCCCATACTGCTGGCGCATCGCCTCCTCGAGCCAGAGGGCCAGGCGCACTTCTTCCAGCTTCCGAAGCAGCTTGTTGGCGGCGGGGGCGCCCAAGATCACCGACAGGACCCGGGGCACGGTCAGGCCGTTTACGAAAACGGCGTCGTCGTCGCGGCGGGCGGTCAGGTCACCCAGGAAATAGACGCGCACGAGCTGCTGCGTGATCGTCGACCCACCCTGGGGCAACCTCAGCCGGAGTCCGAAGCCGTCCTTCCACGCCGCCAGGGAGCGCGCCGCCGCCTTCTGGATCACCCGCGGCAGCGCGCCATAGTCGACCCCCGAATGCGAGTGGAAGTTCTTGTCCTCGGCCGCCAGGACGGCCTGGCGCACGACGAGAGGCACTTCGTCATACGTCACCACCCGCCGGTACTCGCGTGCGAGCTGGATCACGACCTTTCCCCGGGCGTCAGTCACCTCGCCCGTGGTGGGGGGCTGGAACAGGATGAACGGAGCGAGCTCGGGAAGGTGGCTGCGATCGAAGTAGACGTGCTGGACCAGGGCGAAAGGCGGCAACAGCACCAGGGTCGCGACGATCGGGCAGGCGATGCGCACGGTCCGGCGCGACCACGCGGCGCGCAGCCGGCCGGCCACAGTGACACGCGCGGACCGCAGCCGGCGCGCGGCGGACGCGCCGACCCGCCTGAGCCACCAGGCGAGAGCACCGAACCGGTAGCGAAGAAGAACGCCACGACGCCTTCCCGCGGCCGAGGCCGCCTCGGCAGTCGCGTTCGTCTCGCCGGGGACTGCGATGGGCTCCATCGTCTGGCTGGCGCCTTCCTCAGCGCCGGGGGTCCGACCTCGAGCTGGTCTGCGTTCCGCGGTGGAATGCGTCGTCGTTGACGTTCAGCGTCCGCAGCATGTGCGTGAAGGTACGCGCCACCCCGTCGTAGCCGCTGCCGGGGACGATGCACAGGGCGTAGATCACGTCGCCATCGGACAGGCCCCGGGTCACGACCGTCACCCTCTCCCCCTGCCCCGTGACGGGCGAGCGGCCGGAGAGCACCACCGAGAAGGACGACGCTCCGTCGATCTGCTCTTGTCGTGCCTGACCGTCCTGGGCCCGCAGGTACGAGTTCGATCGGATGATCTGACGGACGAGGTCGTCGGTGGCGTCCTCCAGGCTCCCGCGCCACCGGTCGGTGTCCTCGAAGGGCGCGTAGCTGCGCTGCAGGCTCTCCTGCTGGCGGTCCGTGTCCCCCTCGAAGGGCGCGTAGTGGTTGACGATGACCCCGTAGAGCATGGCCTGTTGGCCGCTGCCCGTGTCGACGACCCCCCCGTCGGGCGCGAAGGAAACGGCGTATCCAGAGTCGGGGGCGTAGGCCCGCCAGTTGTCAGGGTGCTCGATGGTGAAGAAGCCGTTGCGCTGCTCGAACCGCTGGAACCGCGAGGACGGCTGGTCCACCCGGACGTCGTATCGACCGCTGCCCTGGTTGCGGCCGTCCTGGTTCCGTGGCTCTTGCGAGCGCTGTGCAACCCGCGGCGAAGCCGGAGGGAGTCTCCGCAGGTCGGCCCTGATGCGGTCGAAGCCGCCCACGTCCTGCGACCGCGCGAGCTGCAGGCTCGCGGCCTGGTCCCGGATGCGCGCTTCACGATCGGCAGCCGGGGGATGGCTGGCGAAGAACTGCTCCAGCTTTCCGGGATCACGGCCCTGCTCGCGGCGGAGCAGCTCGAAGAAGTCGGCCATGGCCGCTGGGTCGTATCCGGCCCCGGCCATGATCTCCGCTCCCAGCTGGTCGGCCTGGTACTCGTCGTCGCGGCCGAACTTGAGGAAGGCCGCGTTCAACCCCAGGCCGCCGACCGCGTTCACGATCTGCGCCGTGTTGCCGCCGTTCTTACCCAGCAGCCCGCCCAGTATCCCGAGGCCGGCCTGGCTGAGATAGGCCTTCGAGGCCTGATGCGTCCCGTGACGCAGGGCCACGTGGGACATCTCGTGAGCCAGCACGCCGGCCAGCTCCGCCTCGCTTCGCGCCGCCTCGACGAGGCCGCGGTTCACGTACATCGGGCCGCCGGGGAGGGAGAAGGCGTTGACGTCCGAGGCGTTCACGGCCTTGATCGCGTAGGGATAGCGCGCGCCCGGAGCCTGCGCCGCCAGCTTGCTGACGATCTTGTTGAGGTAGCGGTCCAGGTTCCGATCGTTCAGCAACGGGAGCTGCCGCTCGGCCTCCCGTGCGGACTGACGTCCGACCTCGATGTCCTGCTCCACGCTGAACAGGTTGAAGCCGGGCGTCGCGCGCTTTGTCTCTGCCGGAGCCACAAGGGGCGCTGAGACTACGAGAGCGCTCGCCAGCAGCGCCGACGGTGCCCAGTTTGTCTTGTTCATCTGTCTTGTCTCCTCGTGGAGGTGGCCGAATCGCTTACAGGCGCGTCTCGCGGGTGAGCTTGACTGTCACGCGGGTGCCGCTGCCCAGTTCGATTTCCTTGCCCGTGTTGGTCAGCACGACGCCGGTGCCGGTCGCCCCGCCGATCAGGGCTCCAATGCCGGCGCCCTTCTTGCCGTCGACGATCGCGCCCACGATGGCGCCCGCGCCGGCGCCGATCCCGATGGTCGCGGCGTCCTTCTTTTGGGTGTCGCCAGCGGTGATGTCGACCGCACGCGTGCCTATGGAGTGCTCTTTACCCTGGAGAACGAGCGTGTCGAAGTCGAAGGCGAGGCGAGCGCGAGTCTTGATGCGGCCCGACGGAACGGCCGCGGTGACCCTGCCGCGGACCTCGCTGCCCGCAGGCACGACCACCTTCTCCCCGACCCTGACGTCCTCGCCGAGCTTGGCCACGACGCGGTCTCCTGACCGGCTTGTTTCCGACGAGATCGCCGTCTCGAGGAGGAGGGGAAGCGTCGTCCCTTCAGGGATCGTGATGGGGTCCGGCCTCAGGACACCCAGCATCCCGCCAGACCGCTTGCTGTCGTTCGCGATCGTGGAATCGCTGCCGGCCTGGCAGCCCGCGAGAAGCACCGCCGAAAACAGGACCAGGCGTCCATTGAGACGTCTCATCTCGTCACCTTCGTCTCCGCTCGAGGTCGGGCGGCGTCACTCCCGAGAGAGCAACCCCCGTGCCATCGTCGAACCGCACGGATCGACGGCGACGCTCCTCGATACGCGTCCCCTGGATTCGGGGCTCTTCTGCAAACCGCTTCCTGCCAGAGCTGGTCCCGGCGCTACGGGTCGCGCCCGCGAGATTCCGCTGCTCCGTGCGCGGCGAGCTGGCCCTGATCTTGCTGAAGCCAAGGACAGATGCCGGCTGTCGTCGACGGCACACGAGCGAGACCCGAGGAGGTCGATGAATGACAACCTCAAGCGACGGTCTCACGCGGGGGAATCTCGAAATGAGAGTCATTTTCACGAAGAACATCGGCATGCTGCTGTTGGGAATCTGGCTGATCTTGTTCGGCCTCGTGGGCTATGTCCCCCTGATCGCCTCGCTGGGCATACTCCTGAACTTCCTGGCCATCGCGGCGGGCGTTCTGATCCTGATTGGACGCTAGCGCCTCCGCTCCGAGCGAGAGGAAGGTTGTACAAAGCGGCTCCCTCGAGCAGCTGACCGTGCCGCGGCACGAGCTTCGAGAAGGGCCATTGGCTGAGGATCAGGAGACGGAATACATCGGCTGGTTCGCTCGGCAGCGGGACTACGCCATCGGTCTGGTTGCGTCCGTCGGCAGCTGGCTCCGCGGCGCCCGCCGCGGGGAACAGTCAATCGTCAACCTGGCCGGGCGCCGGAAAGCCGAGGCGACGGCTCGGCTGCTCGAGCCGGAGCTCGAGACCCTCAACCGGCTCGGCCTCGCGCTCGCCGGTCAGCTCGACATGGAGAGGCTGGTCAAGGCCGTGACCGACGCCGGCATCGCGATCACGGGCGCCGCGTTCGGGGCTTTCTTGTACAGGGACGCGTCCGACGGCGCGACCCACTATGTCGCGGGAGCCCCCCCGGAGGCCTTTGTCGACTTCCCCCTGTTTCAAGACGCCAATGCCTTCGGATCGCCCTTCCTCGGTGCCGCCTCTCGAAGCGACGACCTCGCGCGGGACCCGCGCTACGGCCGGAACCTGCCGTTCAAGCAGATGCCGCCCGGCAGTCTGCCCGCACGGAGCTATCTCGCGGCTCCGGTGCGCTCGCACTCCGGCGAGCTGCTCGGGGGACTCTTTTTCGGGCATCCCGATCCCGGGTTCTTCCACGAGCGTGACGAGCGGCTGGTCGCCGGCCTCGCGGCCCACGCGGCGATCGCCGCGGACAACGCACAGCTCTACCGGGAGGCGCAGGCGGCGCGCGCTCTGGCCGAGGCGGCGAACGGCCTGAAGGACGAGTTCCTGGCCACGCTGTCCCACGAGCTGCGGACGCCGCTCACCGCCATCGTCGGCTGGGCCGACCTGCTCCGCCGTGGCAAGCTTTCGCCCGGGGAGACGGTTCGTGCCGTGGACACCATCATCCGGAACGCCGCCGCGCAGAACCAGATCATCGACGAGCTGCTCGACGTGTCGCGGATCATCACCGGCAAGCTCCGGCTCGACCTGCGTTCCGTCGACATCGCGCCCATCGTCAAGGCGGCGATCGCGACGGTGACCCCCGCGGCCAGCGCGAAGGGCATCCGACTCCAGCTGATCCAGAACCCGGCGGGGAGCCAAGTCATGGGCGATCCCGAGCGCCTCCAGCAAGTGTTCTGGAACCTGTTCTCGAACGCGATCAAGTTCACGCCCAAGAACGGCCGGGTCCGGGTGAGCGTCGAGTCCGTCGGCTCGACGGTCGAGGTCGTCGTCGCCGACACCGGCCTGGGCATCGACCCCGAGTTCCTTCCCCGCATCTTCGACCGCTTCACTCAGGACGATTCGTCGAGCACGCGGCACGTTCGCGGCCTGGGCCTGGGCCTGTCGATCGCACGCCAGCTGGTCGAGCTCCACGGCGGCAGCATCCAGGCGGAAAGTCCAGGGGTCGGCCACGGCTCCACGTTCACGGCGAGGTTCCCGCGTTCCCCGGTCTCGGCTACGTCGTTGGATGCCAGGGCGACCTCGTTGAATTCCCGCGTCTCCACGCAGGCGGACGACCTCGTCGGACTGGAGGAAGGGCCCGACCTCACCGGAATACGGGTGCTGGTCGTGGATGACGACGACGACACCAGGGGGCTCATAGAAAAGGTGCTCGAGGCGCAGGGCGCGACCGTGAAGACGGGCGCTTCGGCCCGCGAGGCCCTGGACATTCTCGGAAGGGACCGGGTCGACGTGCTTCTGAGCGACATCGAGATGCCGGGCAGCGACGGGTACCAGTTGATTCAGGAGCTGCGGCTGCGCCCGTCACAGCAGGGCGGCTCGGTCCCCGCGGCGGCGCTCACGGCCTACGCCCGAACCGAGGATCGCCTACGCGCGCTGCGCGCGGGATTCCAGCTACACTTGGCCAAGCCTGTGCAGCCTTCCGAGCTGGTCACCGTCGTCTTTAGCCTGGCGGCACGCCGCAACGGATGAAGCACGAGCGCGGGGTGCGACCGCCCGAGAGCGACCAGGAGCTTCGGGAGTTCCTCGATCACGCGCCGGTCGGCTTGCGCTGGGTTGGCTCCGACGGGCGCATCCTCTGGGCGAACCAAGCCGAGCTGGACCTCGCCGGGTACTCCGAACCCGAGTACGTCGGCCGGAACATCGCCGAGTTTTTCGTCGAGCCGGAAGCCGCCGCCGACATCCTCGCTCGGCTCGCCGGCGAGGAAAGCGTCCTGTCCTACGAGGCCCGGCTCCGAGCCAAGGATGGCTCGATCAAGCATGTCCTGATCGACGGAAACGGGCTTTTCCGTGACGGCCGGTTTGTCCACAGCCGCCTGGTTACGCGCGACATCACCGGCCTCATGGAGCGGGAGCGGGCCGCGCGGCACCGGGCGGAGGCGACGAGCCATTTCAAGGACGAGTTCCTGGCACTGCTTTCCCACGAGCTGCGCACGCCCCTGGGAGCGATACTGGTGTGGCTCGGCCTCCTGCGTCAGGGAGGCTTCGATCCCGCCGAAAGGGAGCGTGCGCTCGAGATCATCGAGCGCAGCGCACGCTCTTTGGAGCGCATCGTCGAAGACCTGCTCCACGCGTCGCGCATCGCCGCCGGCGGGCTCATGCTCCACCCGCAGCTCGTCGACGTCCGGAGCGTGGTCCAGGTCGCGATCGATGCCGCTGCGGGCGACGCGGCCCTCAAGGGCCTGTCCCTCGCGTGGACGCATGGGGAGGTCCCGATCTGGGTGAGGGGGGACCCCGGCCGGCTGCAGCAGACCGTCGCCAACCTCTTGTCGAACGCCATCAAGTTCACGCCGACCGGAGGCGACGTGAAGGTCTGCCTGGACAGCGTCGACCAGCAGGCCCGGCTCCGTGTCGCCGACAGCGGCGAGGGCATGAGCCCGGCGTTCCTGCCATTCGCCTTCGAGAGGTTCCGGCAGCAGGACAGCACGAGCACCCGCGCCCACCACGGTCTGGGGCTGGGTCTCTACGTGGTCCGCCACGTCATCGGGAAACACGGTGGTTTCGTGAGCGCGGAGAGCCCGGGTCTGGGCCGTGGCAGCACGTTCACCGTGCTGCTGCCGCTGGCGGCGGACCTCCACGAGGCGTCGAGCCCTTCCGTTCCCCGCGAACGAGATCGGAGTGACGACCGCCCTCCGGATGGCCTCACGGTCCTGCTCGTCGACGACGAGGAGGACGCACGCGAGGCCCTGCGACTGATCCTTCAGCAGAACGGGATGGTCGTCACGACCGCGGCTTCCGCACGCGAGGCGTTCGATCTCGTCCTTCGCCTGCAACCCGACATCCTCCTGAGTGACGTCGCCATGCCTGGAGAGGACGGTCTTTCCCTGATTCGTCGTGTGCGTCTGCTGCCGCCGGGCGGCGGCGGCCTCATCCCGGCGGCGGCGCTGTCGGCCTACGCCGGGGCCGCGGACCGCCGGAAGGCGCTCCTGGCCGGTTTCCAGCACCACATCGCGAAGCCCGTGAACCCAGCCCATCTGATCGCCGTCATCGCGAGGATGGTCCGAACGAAAGCGGGCCGAAATGAGTGAGGCCCCGTCGGGGCCACGGTTGACACCGATGGCGACGCCGCGCGCATTGATCGTCGACGACGACCTGGGGTTCCTGGCGGGGCTGGCCGAGCTCGTCAAGCGCGAGGGCTTCGCCGTGCGGAGCGCCAGCACCTTGAAGCAGGCCCGCGAGGAGCTCGCCTTGAATCCGCCTGACATCCTGCTGGTGGACATTCACTTGCCGGACGGCAGCGGGCTCTCTCTCCTGGAAGACTTCGAGCCCGCGTCGGCCCCCGAGATCGTCTTGATCACCGGAAGCGCAAGCGTCGAAACCGCAGTGGACGCCCTTCGCCGCGGTGCCGCCGACTATCTGACGAAGCCGGTGGACTTTGCCCGCGTCAAGATGGCACTTGGCAACGTGACCCGCGCCCTGGAGATGAGGGGCGAGATCACCACGCTACGGAGCGAGTTGCGCAAGCTGGGTCGGTTCGGGCCGCTCGTCGGCGTATCCCCGCCCATGCAGAAGGTCTACGACCTGATCGGGCGCGTGGCCAGGACCGACGCCAGCATCCTAGTCAGCGGCGAGACCGGCACGGGAAAGGAGCTGGTCGCCGAGACGATCCACAGCCTGAGCCGCCGCAGCAAAGGGGCGTTCCTTGCGGTGAACTGCGGGGCCCTGTCGGCGAACCTGATCGAGAGCGAATTGTTCGGCCACGAGCGTGGCAGCTTCACCGGCGCGGAGCGGATCCACAAGGGATATTTCGAGCGGGCCCACGGAGGAACCCTGTTTCTCGATGAGATCACGGAGACTGCCGAGATCCAAGTCAAGCTGCTCAGGGCACTGGAGACGTCCGCGGTCACCCGGGTCGGCGGCACCGAGACGATCAAGGTCGATGTGCGCGTCGTCGCCGCTACCAGCCGCCGCGTCGATGAAGCGGTCGCGGCCGGCAGATTGCGCGAGGATCTGTACTATCGCCTGAACGTGTTTCCGATCCAGCTTCCAGCGCTGCGGGCGCGAGGCGACGACGTCGAGCTTTTGGCCGAGAAGTTCCTCGGCGAGCTGAACCTGGCGGAGGGGACGGCCAAGCACTTCACCCGAGCGTGCCTCGAGCGGCTGCACCGGCATAGCTGGCCAGGCAACGTACGTGAGCTGCAGAACGTCGTCCGGCGCGCCTTCATCCTCGCCGAGGAGGACGTGGGCGTCGATTCCCTGCCCCTCGACGTCACCGAGGCCGTGGCAGCCGCGAGCCTGGTGACGCGGGTTGGGACCCCCATCAAGGAGGCGGAGCGCCGCCTGATTCTGGCGACTGTCGAGCACTGCGACGGCGACAAGAAGAAGGCCGCCGGTCTCCTGAAGATCAGCCTGAAGACCCTCTACAGCCGCCTGAACGAATACAAGCCCGACTGACTTTCGATCTCGTCGGCACTTTGTCAGCCCTCAGCGGCTAAGACGCCTTCCCCACACGGATGTGGTCGAGCACGCCACCGACCGAGACCGTGTCACGCGCGATCTGCAACGCCAGCTCGCGCTGAGCGGGGCTCGCCACCTCTCCACCCAGCGTGACCTGCCGCCGGTGGGCCTGGACCGTGAGGTCCGAGCCCTTCAGATTCTGGTTCAGGGAAAGGGCCAGCTTCACCTGCATCGCGAGCGAATGGTCGTCGAAGCTCTCGCCGAGCGTGCGCGCGGCGAGAGGCGCCGTCGGTGGCGTGCCCGAGGTCCCCCCGAGCTGGCTCAGCACTCGGGTCACGTTGGGCACTGCCGCCGCCACCGCCTCGGCCCGGGTGCGCAGCTCCTCGCCGTCCACTCGCCCGCGCAGGGTCACAACCCCATTTTGCGTACTGACGTCGATCGAGTAGGGCCGCAAGCTGCGGTTCAAGCTCAAGGCCGTCTTCACGGACGCGGTCACCTTGAGGTCACGGAGGTCCTGTCCCACCGTGTCCAGCGTGTCCCTGGCTTGGGCGCCGAGGGCACGCGCCTGGCCCCTGAGATCCCGCCCTTCCGCGCTCAGCGCGGGCGCCGCCGGCCGCCCCCGCCAGACGTAGAGCGCCGCGCCCACCAGCACCAGCAACACCACGAGAGAAAAAAGTCGCCTGAACATGACAGCCTCCTGCCCGTTACCTTGGGGGAAAAAGACGATCGACAGCGGACGACAGTGCAAGAACGATGCCCGCGGAACCGGGCGCGCGGTGCCAGGAGGCGGCCGGGCCTACGGTTAGATGAGCCACCGCCTCGAGCGATCAAGAAGGGCGGGGCCGCTCGGCGCGATGGTCGCTCCAACGGGCGACAAGAGTGGCGGTGGGAGCGGAGCTAGCGTCTTGACCGCGACATAGAAGGTGTCGCCACGTCAATCTCGGCGACGGTCAGGGCGCTCTGCGTGGCGGGTGGGGGAGCCTCCGAGTTCGAGCAGCCGAGTCGAGCCAGGGCCGCAAGGACAACGACGAATGCAGAGAGCCTGGCCTTCCTTGAGCTCATTCCGGAATCCGCAGTTGCTGGCCCGGATAGATCAGGTCGGGTCCGGACGTTCGAGAAGTCCGGCTTGGCCTTTTTCTTCGTCCACTAGTCCTCGCCCGCATGTTCCAGGAACTCCGCGGCCACGGCCTGCGGGTGAATGCCAGGCATGGACTCCCAAGGAAGGCGCGCTCCGGACTTCCCTCGCAGCCGAGTCCGTCAGGCGAGCCGGCGACCCTGGATGACGTTGATCAAGATGACCGCCACGGCGAGGAGCAGCAGGATGTGGACAAAGCCACCCAGGGTATTGGCGGTCACCATTCCCATGAGCCACAGCACGGCCAGAACCACGGCGATCGTCCAGAGCATGACGCCCTCCTTCTGCTCCCCACGTTTCGCGAAGTGCGCGATGTCGGCGAGCGGTGCAATTCAGGTGCAAGCGGCGTGCCGCGTGCGTCTCGTCTTGATGGATACCTGTCGGTCAATCCTTCATGCGGGCGCGCCCTGGTAGCTCAACGGTCCGAAAGCGGAGAAAGCGCCGATCAAGAACCGTGGGTTCCTCACAGGGCTCCCTGATTGACGCGGAACTCCTTGCGTCCGGCCGGGGCCCCGTTCAGCGAGACCTCGACCTTGTAGCTGCCCCCAGGCCAGCCGTCCGGCTTGGAGACGTGGAATTCGGTGACCGCAGGGCCGCTCGGAGCGATACTCTGCGTGGAGTCGCCCACGACCTGGCCGTCTTCATACGTCCAGCGGGCCGAGAGACGGGCGCTTGCGGCACCACCTTCCGTCTTGACCGACAGGTAGAACGTGTCTCCGGGCCGGAAGGAATCGGTCTGGTCGGCGACCGTCTTGTCCGCCGCGATCGCGCGGCCCAGGCTGATCGAAGCAACCTTCAACGCGCTTTGTGTCGCGGGCGCTGGCGGACTCTGATTGCGCGAGCACCCGGCCAGGGCACAGGTCACCAGGAGCAGGCTTACGGAGCGGAAGTAATGCATCGCACCCTCCTCAGGCCTTCTCGGCCGCTGGAATCCGGAGTTGCTGCCCCGGGTAGATGAGGTCCGGATCCTTGATGACGTCCCGGTTCGCCTCGTAGATCCTTCGCCACTGCGAAGCCTTGCCGTACTGCCTCTGCGCGATCTTCGAAAGGCTGTCGCCCTTGACGACCACGTAGGTTCCACTCGACGTCGGCGTCGGCGCGAGTTCGGGTGGGGCGGCCGGGGTGGTGGACGAGCCGCCGCGCTGGACATTCGAGAAGTCCGGCTTGATCGTTTCCTTCTTCGGCCCGAAGATCCCCATGCTTCCTCCTTCGTTTAGTCCCGCCGCGCGAGAAGAATGCCACCGGCAATCGCGGCGACCGCGCCGGCCCAGATCGGGATGTTCACCGTCTCCCTGTCCCTTACCTCGATCTTGATCGGACCAAGGCTCGCATCGTGGGTTTTCTTGGTGTAGCTGAACCCGCCGTACGCCAACGCCAGGATCCCGATTACAAACAGAACCAGGCCCAAGAGCTTCATCCCCTTCATGGCAATCTCCCTCGATGCTGGTGAGCTTCCGAAGCTGTAGCAACCTCCGTGCCCGCCGCCAAGAGCGTCTCGAAGGACGACGTGAACACCATCCGTTACCAGAAGCCGCTCCCGGGCTTGGCAATGCGCGGCACTTTGCACAAAGGGGTCTTGCCGAGACCGCTCTCGGCAGCTCGCCGAAGCGCCAGTTGGGCCTTCGGTCCCGGTCGGCTCTAGAACCCAGGAGTGAAGGGACGACGGGCGGGTTGGCTCGTGTCTTGCTGCTGTACAGACGAGCGTCCGCCGCTCGTGTTGACTACCGAGCCAGTAACGCGGGCGCCTGGAGGACGCATATGGACTTGGCATCGACGAACTTGATCGTGACCCTCATCATCGGCGGCGTCGTCGGTTGGCTGGCGAGCATCCTGATGAAGACCAATGCCCAGATGGGCATCCTGGCGAACGTGATCGTGGGCATCTTCGGGTCGTTTATCGGCGTTGCCCTCGCGAATGGAATGGGGGTGCGGACCCACAGCGGGGCCGGGGCCTGGATCGTCGCCGTTCTCGGCGCGGCTCTGCTGATCGCTCTGCTCCGCGCACTGGGCGTCTTCAACCGGTTGGCCTCAGCCCGCTGACGGCTCATGAGCTCCGTAGCCAAAGTTTCCGAGATCAGCGCCCGCTCCGAAAAGAGCTTCGAAGACGCCATCAACCTGGGGCTCGCGCGTGCGGGCAAGACGCTGCGCAACGTGAGATCGGCCTGGATCAAGGAGCAGCGACTCGACCTAAAAGAGGGCAAGATCACCGGCTACCAGGTCAACATGATGGTGACGTTCATCATCGACGACTAGTCTTCACCGAGACCTCGATGGCGCCGGGTGAGGGCGCGCGCCACGCGCTTTCACCCGGCCCTTCGCACCCCATCCGCCGCCACCAGCCTTACGAGCAGGTTCAGCGCGAAGGAGCGCGGGGCCGGGCGGGTGCCACCAGGCTCGCCACCGCCGCGGCCAGCTCGGCCGGCGTCACCGGCTTGGAGACGTGCATCTGGAAGCCGGCCCGAAGCGCGTCCACTCGATCCTGCGGGTTGGCGTAGCCCGTGAGCGCGATGGCGGGCGTCGCGCCACCGCGCTCGGCAGGGAGCGCCCGCAGCTTGTGGAGGAGCGCGTAGCCGTCCTCGCCCGCCATGGCGATGTCGGCCACGAGCACCTGGGGGCGCTCCCGCGCGAGGGCGCGTAGTGCCTCGCTGGCAGAGCAGGCTGTCGCCACTCGAGCGCCGTGGCGCCCCAGGCCGATGGCCATCGCCTCGCGGGTATCCTCCTCGTCGTCCACGACCAGGACGCTCACGTCCTGGAGCGAGGGTGAGAACGGTGCGCATTCCTCCCGAGCGTTGGCGGGCGCGCGCTGCTCGGCCGGCGCACGGTCGGCCGAGGCAGCTTGCTGCCGTGGCAGCCGGACGATGAAAACCGCGCCCGGTCGGTCCTGGCGGTTCCGCGCCTCGACGGTGCCGCCATGCAGCTCGACCAGGTGCCGCACGATGGCCAACCCGAGACCCAGTCCGGCGTGTCGGCGAGTGCTCGAGGAGTCGGCCTGCCGGAAGCGTTCGAAGACGTGCGGCAGGAACGCGAGATCGATCCCGGGGCCGTCGTCCGTGACCGAGAGCTCGATTGACGAGCCGGCGTCCAGGAGCCGCACCTCAACCCGACCCCCCGCGGGCGCGAACTTCACGGCGTTGGACAGCAAGTTCCAGATCACCTGCTGCAGCCGGCTCGCGTCACCCGACACGGGACCGGCCGCGGGATCGATCGCCAGCTCGAGCCCGATGTCCCTGGCCCGCGCGGCGGGCCGTACGGTGTCCGCTGCCGATTCGATCACGTCGAAGAGCCGCACCGGGCCCAGGCTGATGTGGAACTTGCCGGTGACGATCCGCGACACGTCCAGGATGTCGGCGACGAGCTGGGTCTGGGCCCGGGCGTTGCGATCGATGGCTTGGACGGCACGGCTGGCGGTGGCGGGATCCAGGCCC
>Ga0326597_10007377_pt1 | contig 14964 bp, 10 predicted proteins | sample RVTome_12_FD_203789 | JGI IMG/M metagenome (GOLD analysis project Ga0326597, IMG submission 203789) | Soil microbial communities from uranium-contaminated site in the Upper Colorado River Basin, Wyoming, United States - RVT100D185 | ecosystem: Environmental > Terrestrial > Soil > Contaminated >... | reverse complement strand
CCTCGCGGCGGTCGGGGGCGTGTCCTTCTCGCTTCACCCCGGGGAGACACTCGGCGTCGTTGGCGAGTCCGGCTGCGGCAAGTCCACCCTGGCACGACTCTTGGTGTTCTTGGATCCTCCAACGTCGGGTCGGGTCAGACTCCGCGGGGAAGACGTCACCGACCTTCGGGGTCGCGACCTGCGAGACATACGTCGCCGGATCCAGCTCGTCTTCCAGGATCCTCACTCCTCGCTCAATCCCCGGCTGACCGTGGGACGGACGCTGGAGGAGGTGATCGTGGTCCACCGCCTCCGGTCCCGCCAGGAACGCTCCCGCAGGGTGGTGGAGCTTCTCGAGATGGTCGGGCTGTCCAGTAGCTTCGCCGACCGGTACCCCCATCAACTCTCCGGTGGGCAGCGCCAGCGGGTCGGGATCGCCCGTGCCCTCGCAGTCGAACCCGAGGTGCTGGTGTTGGACGAACCCGTGTCCGCCCTCGACGTCTCGGTCCGTTCCGGCGTCATGAACCTCCTCACCCGGCTGCGCGACGAGCTCGGCCTCGCATACATCTTCATCTCCCACGACCTCGCCATGGTGCGGCACATCTCCGACCGCATCGCGGTCATGTACCTGGGGCGGATCGCCGAACTCGGCCCGTGGGACCGGGTCAGCCACGAGCCACTGCACCCGTACACCCTCGCCCTCCAACAAGCCGTCCCGGTCGCAGACCCCGAAGCCGAAGCTTCCCGAGAGATCGAGACACTGGTCGGCGAAGTTCCCGACCCGGCCAACCCGCCATCCGGATGCACGTTCCATCCGCGTTGTCCTCTCGCCGAGGACATCTGTCGCGTGGAGATCCCGGTACTGGCGCCCCTCCTCGAAGAGCACAGTGCCGCCTGCCACATCGCCGCCCGGCGTCTCGGACGCCCCGAAGCGACCCTCAGCAGGAATCCCATCGAGGCCGGCTTGGGGAGCTGACGAGGACTCGGGGCCGGGTCCTACGGTCGATGCGCCGTGGCGACCCCCCCCGTCGGGAACTACTCCAACAGTCGGAGTTGTTCGATGTCGGGATCGTGGTCCGGCCCGGAAGGGAGCACACTCTCCAGGTCGTCCACGTCTGCCAGCGGGGTGGCGCCCAGTTCCTCCAGGGCGGCGTTGCCCGGTCCCTCCCCGGGGCCACGCCACACCGCCACCCGGCCGAAGCCCCGGCGGAGCGCTTCGGTGGCACCCGCCCAGGTGCCTCCCGTCCCCTCGTCGCCGGCCACGACCACGGTCAGGTCGGCCAGCGCGTAGATCACCTTGTTGCGGCCCATCGCCGCTGCCGGCGTGAAACCGGCGCCGGGATGTTGGATCGTGACCAGACAGGTCTCACCTTCGTCCAGCGCCCGGATCACGTCGGCGGACCTGATCCGCTGCTGCAGCGAATCGGCCAGCACGCCGACCACCGTCCCGGCGGACTGGTGGGCGGCGTTCATCGCCAGTTGATCCACGCCCCGGGCACCACCGGAGACGAGCGGAAGGCCGAGAGCGGCCGCTCGCTCCGCCACCCGCCGGGCGACGTCGGCACCTTCGGGTCCGACGTCCCGGGAACCCACCACGCCGATCCCGCCCCGATGGAGCAGCTCGACGGGTCCGACCCCGAAGATCACCGGGGGGGTATGCGAGTCGAGGCTCCGCAACCGGGCCGGGTAGTCCTCGTCGGCGATGGAGCGCACCCAGATACCCCGCTGGGTGAGCTGGTCCGCTTCCAGCAGGGCGGCCGGGGCGTCGGCGAGGAGAGTCCGGATCACCTCGCTCTCCTCGGTCGGAAAGAGCGGGTCCTGAGAGAAGAGCTGGGCGGGTGTGATTCCCGCCTCGGACAGTTGTCGGGACAACGCGTTCCAGCGGGTGGGGGAGAGCGATGGCCGTCGACGGTCCCCCAGCCGGGTGGTGAGGGCGATGACCGCCTTGGTGTCGGCGCTGAATGTCATGGCTGGCGCTGCGACGTGTCGACCAGAGCCACCGGGAACACCGCCTCGGTTCCCGCCTCACCCAGCAGGTGACCGATCATCGTGAACGTCCAGCGGGAGTCGACCATGTCGTCGACGACCAGGGCCGGTCCGGGCAGGGCGCCTTCCACCTGAAAGGCGCCCAGGGTGTTGCGGAACTGTTGCACGCTGTTCTGCATCGTCTTCTGCGGGGGGCGTTGGCGGATCCTCGACACCGCCGCAACGAACGGTAGCGAGAGCCCGGCGGCGATCCGGCGTGCCACGTCGTCGACTAGGTCACGCTCGCCCGAACTCGGAACCGCCGTCACCCAGGTGGGGGCGGGTTCGGGACTCCAACTGTGAATCATCGCCACCACGCCGTCGACGAGATCATCCCCGAAGTGCCCTTTGTCGTACTTGCCACGGCGCACCGATTCCGCCCAACCCGGGTCACCCCAGGCCGAGAGCGTCCGACCTTCGGCGCACTGGTGCACTTTTCCGAGGTTCGTCCTGGTTGGCCACTGCTTGCGTGGCTCGATCGGCAGGTGGCTACGACGGAGGAACTCCAGGGCGGATGCGCGGACCGCATCGGGGATCGTGACATCCACCACGGGTCCTCCCCGACAGTTGGAGCAGCGTCCACACCGCTCGGCAGTCCGGTCGTCGAGTTGATGACGGAGGAACTGCATGAGGCATTCCTCCGTCCGGGCGTAGTCGGCGATCGCGTCCCGCTCCGCCCGTCGCTGTTGCAGCACTCCCTCGACCCGTTCCCGTGGATACGTCCAGCGGGCGGCTGAGCGGCGCCACTCCGAGGCGTCCCGGTACACCGCACCTTCGACTTCCAGGATCTTCAGCAGACCGGTGAGCCTGTTGCGAGGCACGTTCACCTCCGACTCGAGACCCCGGATGGTGAGTGGCGAACGGGACAGCGCCTCCAGGACCCGGGTGGTGTCCTGTTCGGATGGAAAGGCGGTGTTGATGAAGTAGTCCTGGATCTCTCGGTCCTCGGCTCCGGTCAGGAGAATCCCGACGGCGTGAGAAACCGCCCGACCGGCCCGCCCCACCTGCTGGTAGTACGAGACGGGAGAGCCCGGACTCTGGAAGTGGATCACGTACTCGATGAACGGGTTGTCATATCCCATGCCCAGGGCCGAGGTCGCCACCACCGTCTCGAGGCGGCCGGCGTTGAGCTCTGCCTCGATGTCCAGACGGATGTCGGGGTCGGTGTCACCGGTGTAGGCACGGGCCCCGATCCCTCGCTCCCGCAGCCACAGGGCCACCCGCTGGGCGTCCTTGATGGTCAGGCAGTAGACGATGCCGGCCCCGGGAAGGCGGGGGAGGGCCTCGGCCAGCCACGCCAGTCGTTCCGCCTTGTTTCGGATCTCGAGGACGTCGAGGCGCAGGCTCTCCCGCTCCAGCGGGCCCCGGAAGACGCTCAGGTCGGTTCCCATCTGTTCTGACACGTCGGCGACGACCCGGTCGTTGGCGGTGGCGGTAGTGCCGAGGATCGGGACCGACGGTGGGAGGGCGCTCACCACCCGGGACAGGCGGCGGTAGTCGGGGCGGAAGTCGTGGCCCCAGTCCGAGATGCAGTGAGCCTCGTCCACCACGAGGAGACCCATTGTGCGGGACAGTTGCGGGAAGATCTCGGTGAGGAACGACACGTTGTTCAGACGCTCCGGCGAGATGAGCAGCAGATCGATTTCGTCCCGTCCGATCCGGGCGAAGACCTCGTCCCAGTCGTCCCGGTTGGTCGAGTTGACGGTGACAGCGGTGACCCCCGCCCGGTCGGCCATCGCGATCTGGTTGCGCATCAGGGCGAGAAGCGGGGAGACGATCACGGTCGGGCCACGGCCCGCTTCCCGCAGCAGCTTGGTGGCGATCAGATAGACCGCGCTCTTGCCCCAACCGGTGCGCTGGACGACGAGCGCTCGACCATGGCGTACCGCGATCTCTTCGATCGCCTCCCACTGCCCCGGGTGGAAGCGGGCGTCGGGCCCGGCGATGTCGCTGAGGAGTTGTTGGGCGCGTTGCTGCACAGGATCTCCAGTGTGACAGCGCCCACCGACACTTCGGCGACGTGCCGAGGTCACGAGAACTCGGCACCACCCTTCGGGGTTGGAAAAGCCAGCGCGGCTCCAGTCACGTCGAAGTCGGCGGCGCCACTTCGCACCCACCTGGCCCTGCTCTCCGGCGGGAATCCACCCCCGTCCCCACCTGATTGCGGCTCACCAGCCGCAGTTGATGGAATCCTGGACGAGTTGACCCGCCGGTTCCCCTGGCCATCACCGGCAAGTCCCGACCCCGGTTCTGCTCTGCGTTGCGGTACGTCCGTGTACCGCTGCCCCGCTAAAAACGCGGTCGGGTCGGTTGGCCCATGGCGCGTGGGTGCGGTGGCGGCCATCCTGGGGACCCCAGGGGAGCGCCGGGCTTGGAATCACACGAGAGCGACTTCGACGCCGACATAGCCATTGTCGGCTCCCGGGACGCGCCCATCCGAGCGAGTGTCACTGTCTCGCGCGGGGTGCTGACGATCGTGGCCTCCGGCGGAGAGATCGGCTCATGGCCGGTCACCGACATTCCCGTTGCGAGGACGGGCGGCGCCTTCGTCCTCGGGCTCGAGGGCGAGCAACTCAGGATCAACCCGGATCGACCGGACGCCTTCGGTCACGCCCTCAGCCGTCCGTCACCGGCCGCGTCCACAGGAGGTGCCCCGGACCACCCTGGTTCGCCCGCCAAAGGTCCGCCGGTCGCCGATCGCCCAGGCGATTGGTGGCGGTTCTGGTCCGGAACCGCCTGGCGAGACTGGCTCGCCGCTCGTTCGGCCTGGCGCAGCCACCACCAAGCGGTCGACCCGCTCGATCGTCGTATCCGCAGGCTCCTACGGAGCATCGCCGACGAGGAAAAGCACCTCGATGTTGCCCACCGTGACCTGCTGTGGGCGCGCGAGCTGAGTCCGATCGACGCACCGGTGAATCTGCGACGCGGGGAGACGGCGCTGAAGGCCATTCCGGGGGTGACGCTGCTGGATACCAGGACGAAGGACGGCCGCGAGGAGTGGACTCCAATCGATCGGGGCACGCTCTATGCGACCGACCGACGCCTGGTGTTCTCCGGTCGAAAGGATGTGAAATTCGATTTCGACAAACTCGTGAGATCGAGTCGGACCCGCCACGGTCTCCACCTGGAGGTGTCGTCGCGGAAGCAGGCTCACACCCTCGATGGGCCGGTCGAGCAGATGGTGGTGGTTCTGGCGGCAGCACAGGTTGCCGGGGAGGGGCGGGCGCCGTGGGAACCGTTCGAGGACCGGGTCGTGGCCAGCAGAGAGCAACTTGCAGCCGATCAGGAGTCGCTCGATGTCGTGAAGACCGAGCGCGACTCCATCCCGGCCGTGACCCGACCGGTGAGCCCGGCCTGGCTGCCGGTGGGAGCCGTCGCGCTCCTGGCCGCAGTCGGGATGAGCCTTCCATCGCCCGGTGACGAGATCGTTGTCGCATCGGGCGCCGGGGATGGAACAGTCACAGAAGAACCGGCACCCGAGGGCCTGCCGGCGGCGACCACGCTCACCACGGCGGCAGCCGGTCCGACTTCCACGTCGCTGAGTCAGGTTCGTATCGTGGCTGCCGTGGCGATGGCTCCGCTGGAAGCCGGACCCTCCGGCGACCCTGGGGCGGATCCGCCCACCGGGGCAGAGCAGGTCGAGATCGTGTCGATCACCGATGGCGACACGCTCGATGTGCGACTGGCCGACGGCTCTGTCGACACGGTGAGGCTCATCGGGATCAACTCGCCGGAGGGCGGTGAGTGCCTGTCCGACGTGGCAACCGATGTCCTGGGTCTGCTCGTCCCGGTTGGCGGCATCGCGCACGTCACGCTCGATGCTTCCGATCGTGACCAGTTCGGTCGCCTGCTCCGCTACCTGTGGGTCGGGTCGGCGTCGGTCAACGAGGAGCTCGTGCGGCGAGGGGTGGCGATCTCGCGCCGGTATCCGCCGGACACGGCGCTGGCCGAGAGGTTCGAGGCTGCTCAAACGGCTGCCCGGACGAGCGAGGCCGGGATCTGGGCCCTTGACGCGTGCGGCTCGGTGGCTGAGGCGACCATCCGGGTCGTGGGCCTGAACTACGACCCGCCGGGAAACGACAACGACATCTTGAACGAGGAGTGGATCCGCCTCCGCAACCACGGCGACAGGGCGGTGGACCTGACCGGCTGGACGATCCGTGACGAGAGTGCGTCGCATCGCTACGAGTTCCCCTCAGGATTCACACTGGCGGCGGACGAGACGGTGACGATCCACACGGGCTGCGGCACCGACTTCTCCACCGAGCTGTACTGGTGCAACCAGGGTTCTGCGATATGGAACAACGACGGTGACACGGCCTTCATCGTCGACCCGAACGGCAACATCCACACCGACTACAGCTACAGCCCTCCAGTCACGACGACGTCGGCGACGACCACGACGACGACAACTGCCCAGTCGGTGACGACAACGGCCGCCAACTGTCACCCGTCCTATCCCACCGTCTGTATTCCGCCGCCGCCGCCCGACCTCAACTGCGGCGACATCCCATACCGGAGATTCCAGGTGACGGGCTCGGACCCGCACGGGTTCGACCGCGACAACGACGGCATCGGTTGCGAGAGTTGAGCGGGGCTGGGGTCCAGAGCGGGAGTCTCGTAATGGCGGGGAATCACCGCTCTCAGCCGCCCCGGGCGCGGTGACCGGCGCGGGCGGCATGACGGGCGACCCGAGCACGGTTCCCGCACCCGGGCGAGCACCACTTCTGGCGCCGAGTGGCCGGCACGAACAACATGCCACAGCTCGGCGCATGGCACACCGCCAACGGGGCGGCGGCCTCGTCTAGCGCTTCCATGGTCGAACGAGCCACCGCGGCACCGAAGATGTCGAATGGCCTGGTGTTCAGCTCAACGGTCTCCACGTGCCCGTCTTCGGTCACCGTGGGATAACTCGGACACCGTTCGGATGCCTCGTTGAGCGACGCCAGGTGCTGGCGGGGAAGGGGGCGTCCGCCGGCTCTGGCCAACAACAGATTCCGGACGCCGTCTCTCAGCGTCCGGACCTCACCCAAGTGGCCGAGTGCGCCCTCGGCGGCCGGATAGCGGGGGAGCTCAGCGACCACCCACGCTGTCAGCGAATCCTCGTCCACGAGAAGCTCGATCTCTCGTGAACCGACCACCCGAACGGTGTCCGCCAAGTCCACACCGAGCGGGAATCGCCCCAACCAGCCGAAGCTCCTGTCGATCCTCATCCGTCCTACCTGGTTCTCGTTGACGAGTCTACCGACCAGGTCGTACGCTAACGGTTCATAGAGTCGTAACCGTTAGCAGGCGGTGCGACGAGCCGGCCGAGTTGGTGAGGTCAGGAGGCGGCAGATGAGTGAACTACCGGAACTGTGCTTCTACGGGGATCCGTCCGCATATGCGGCCATCCCTTCCGTCGCTTACGACGAGCGAAGTGCGGCGGTGATGGAGGCGGTCGGATCGAAGGGGTTCTACACCCACGAGATCCGGGATGGGATTCACTACGTCACCGAGGGCTGGTACTTCATGCTGGTGGTCGAGCACGACGACGGGCTGATCGTCGTCGACGCGCCGCCGACGATCGGCTCCGACTTCCTCGGCAACAACATCCCCAAGGCGATCGCCGAGATATCGGCCAAGCCCATATCGCATGTCATCTACAGCCATCACCACCGCGATCACATCGGGTCGGCCAATCTGTTCCCACCCGAGGCGACGATCATCTCCCAGACGGAGTGTGCTCACTACGTCGAAACGGCGGAAGATCCCCAGCGGCCGGCGCCCACGGTCACCTTCGACGACACCTACACCCTGGAGGTCGGCGGTCAGAGCCTGCGTCTCGACTACCACGGCGACATCCACTGCCCGGGAAACATCTTCATCTACGCCCCGGCCCAGAAGATCCTGATGAACGTCGACGTCATCTTCCCCGGATGGGTCCCGTTTTCCAGTCTGGCCATGGCCTCGCACCTGCGCGGCTTCCTGCGCGGACATGACGTAGCCCTCGGGTACGACTTCGACACCTTCGTTCCCGGCCATCTCACACGGCTGGGGACCAGAGACGACGTCGAGACCCAGCAGGCCTACTTCCAGGACCTGGTCGACACCGCGATGAAGTATCTGGACGACACATCCCCGGCCCGCCCCGGTGCCGGGGTCGAGCCGAACTTCATGACCGCAGGCGAGATGGCAGGCGGCTTCGAAAATGCCTGGCTCGTTTTCGACACGTACCTCAACGGTGTCGCCGAAAAGGTCACCGAAGAGGTGTTGTCACGCTGGGTCGGCCGTCTTGCCGCAGCCGACGTGTTCACCAGGTCCCACGCGTGGGAGGTAGTGGAGCGACTTCGCATCGACGCCTGACCTGGGACTCTCGGGTTCGCATTGTCGCGGGAGGGGTCGAGTGCTCCGACCCTGCCGAGCCTTCCTGACTCAACCCAGACCAGGCGGTACCCGACCGGGCGGGCGCCGGAACCGACTGACACCGACCCCTTGCCGATCGAACTGGTCGACGGCGGGAGCTCAGGGCGGCCGCGGACGGCCCACACGTCGACGAGTGATCAGCGCGAGCGGGCGTCCCCCGCCGGGATCTGCTGATATCGACCATGGTCGCGAGGCACTTCGCCGGGAGTGCGTGGGCTGACCGAACCGCATCGACGCTCGCCATAGAGGGCGGTGGCAACTTGCGACAGGTTCGCCTGGCTAGGGAAAGCGAGGTCGCATCGTCCCCTATGGGGCTCAGGTCGGTACGTGTGCCATTGACATGCAGTCAATTGCCTGCATATACTCGCCTCGTGAGCTCGGATATGGACAAGGTTTTCAAAGCGCTGGCCGACCCAACACGCCGGAGCTTGCTGGATCAACTGCGGACCGAAAATGGCCAAACTCTGAGCGAGCTGTGCAGCCATGTCGACATGGCGCGGCAATCAGTGACACAGCACCTCGACATTCTCGAGGTCGCCAACCTGATCAGCACCACCAGGCGGGGCCGTGAAAAGCTCCACTACCTCAACCCGATTCCGCTTCACGAGATCGAGGAACGGTGGATCGATCGATTCGAACCTCCACGCCTTCGGGCATTGAGCGCCATCAAGCGACAAGCTGAGGAGACCATGAGCACCCAACCCACCTTTGTGTACGTCACCTACATCGAGAGCACCCCCGAGAACGTCTGGAAAGCACTAACCGACGCCGACCTCACTGCCCAATATTGGGGTCACAGCAACGTGTCTGACTGGCAGGTCGGATCCCGCTGGGAACACCAACGAACGGATGGAAGCAAGATCGCCGACGTCGTGGGGACCGTCATCGAGAGCTCGCCGCCGAAGCGGCTCGTGTCAACATGGGCGCTTCCCGGAGCCGAGGAGACGGACAGAACGTCGTGTGTCACGTTTGAGATCGAACCATTCGGGGACATCGTTCGACTCACCGTCACCCACGAAAACCTCGCCGACGACGCCGCACGCGACGAGGCTGCTCGCGGGTGGGCGGCCGTCATGGCCAATCTCAAGACCTTCATTGAAACCGGACATGTTCTGCCCCAGCAGCCCTGGGAAATGCAATAGCCGCGCACGTTCGGCGCCACCGCTCGCACCACCGCGCAGGCGCCCTCGCGGCCCCGTGCGATACCGGGCCTTTCTGGTCGCTCGAAATCACGCTGCCGGCGTTGGGTTCTCAGGCGAGCAGATCCGACATCCGCGCTGGGCGTAGGCCGAATAACGAGCAGGCGTCTTCATGCGACCGCGAGTTCCAAGGCAAACGGGAGTCCGGTTGCCTGTGCGACGCGGCGCTTCCGGGACGTGGCCGAGTCCCAACTCCTACCATCCGGCGCCGACCGTGATGAAAGCCCCCGACCTCGCAGACGCAGAACCGCTCCCTCGCACCGGGGGTCCGGTGCGGGCGGCGGTGTGGCTGCTGCACGTCGCCCTCCCCATCCTCGGACTGTGGCTGCTGGTCGCCCAGCCGGATCTCGACGCCCAGTGGGAGCACCAGCCCAGCCACTTCTGGCTGGTGCTGGGCGTAGCCGGGATCAACGTCGTCCTCGGATGGCGCATCCAGACCGCCGCCCGCGACCACTCCGATGCCCGCCTCGTGCTCGTTGCCGCCTCGTTCATCGCCGCCGCCGGGTTCCTATTCCTCCACGCCCTCGCCACTCCCGGCGTCCTCGTCGGCGGGGCGAACACCGGGTTCTTCGTGGCCACCCCGGTGGGACTCGGCATCGCCTCGGTCTTCGCAGCTCTGTCCGCGGCCGAGTTCACGCCTGGTCGCGCCGTGTCGATCGTGCACAACCAGAGGCGGATCCGGGCCGGGCTGTTCGTAGTGATGATCGGATGGGCGGTGGTGTCGCTGCTCGAGGTTCCCCCGCTCGACGCCCCACCCGACCAGGCGGCGCTGTCCGTGCCGCTGGCGGTGCTGGCGGTCGCGTCGGTGGCGCTGTTCGGTCTCGCCACAGCCCGTTACTTCCTCATTCACCGTCGCCGGCCGGCGGTGATGCTGGTGGGGATGATCACGGCTTTCGCCCTGCTGGGCGAGGCGATGGTGGCCGTCGTGTTCTCCACCAGCTGGCGGCTGTCGTGGTGGCTGTGGCACATCCTGATGACCGCCGCCTTCGGCTACGTCGCCTACTCCGCCTACGTCCAGTTCCGACGGGAGGGATCGTCGAGCGGGCTGTTCGACGCCGTGGCGACCGAAGAGACCGTCGGCCGGCTGCGGACCGAACTGGGCAGCGCCCTCGAGGTCCTCACCTCCGCCCTGGAACGCTCGGAGAGCTCGGAGATCACCGACGACGACCTCGACCTGATCACCGCCGGTCTCGCCCTCCGCTTCGACCTGACAGAGGGACAGACCCGGGTACTGGCACGGGCGGCGAAGGCGCTCGCCCACGAGCGCGACCAGGGGCGGCGTCTGGCGGCGCTGGCGTCGGTGGGAACCGAAGCCCGGGTCGAACAGACCGAAGACGCGCTGCTGGGGCGGGCGGTGGCGATCATCCGAGACGCCTTCGGCCGGGACCGAATGCGGATCGGTCTGCTGCGGGACGGATCGCTGCAGTACCCAGCGGAACTCGCCACCGGACCGTGGGACGGATCCGGCGACCACGCCAGCCATCCACTCGTCGTGGCAGGCAGGCAGGCGGGAACCGTCGAGTTCCTCCGACCCAGGGGTCGGCTCTCGGAAGCAGACCACGCCGTCTTCGAGACACTGACCGCCGAACTGTCCATCGCCCTCGAGAACTCCCGGCTGTACGCCCAGCTCGACACCCTGTTCCGCCAATACATGTCGCCCGACGTCGCCTCCACCCTCCTCGCCGACCCCACCCAGGCGACGCTGGGCGGAGCGGTCTTCGAGGTGACTGCCCTCTTTGCCGACCTGCGCGGCTTCACGACCTTCTCGGAACGGTCACAGCCCGAGGACGTGGTGGAGATGCTCAATCGCTACTTCGGGGCGGCCGTTCCCCACGTCCTCGACCACGGCGGAACCGTCATCCAGTTCGTGGGCGACGCGATGCTTGCTGTCTTCAACGCCCCGGCCCGTCAGCCCGACCACGCCCTGCAAGCTGCGCGGACGGCGCTGGCGATGCAGCAGTCCATCGAAGATCTGGCCACCGAGAACCCCGCCTGGCCCCGCTTCCGCATCGGGATCAACACCGGGCCGGCGCTCGTCGGCAACATCGGCAGCGACCGGATGCGCAGCTTCAACGTGATGGGCGACGCCGTGAACGTGGCGGCGCGGTTGGAAGGGGTGGCCGAGCCGGGGACAGTGGTGATCGGGCAGACGACCTACGACGCCGTCGCTCCGCATGCCGAGGTGACACCGTTGGGGGACCTGGATCTGAAGGGCAAGGAGCTACCGGTGCGGGCCTACCGCCTGCTGTCGATCGGCGGCTGAGACATGGGGGAGCGGGTGACGCCGCCGTTCGAAACTTCGCGCCACTGACGGCACATCCGACCCATGGCGTATATCGTCCCACCCGGGCCTAGGAGAGGAGGAGGCGATGAAGCGAGGAATCTCGCTTGTATTGACTGGGGCATTCATGGTGGTTCTTGCCCTTCCGGCATCAGCCACGGTTCATGAGATCACGGGAATGTTCTGTGCCGGTGAGCACGGGAACCATTTCCCACCGGGAATCTCGGGACAGTCGAAGGCGGACAACTTCGCCAAGCCGCTGTTTGCGACGGGGTTCATAGAGTCCGCCGAGCCGTTCGCGGGCGACGGAGTGAACGGGCCGGGTGTTCTCATCAGTTTCGACTTCGACCATCCGGCTTCGAAGCTGGCTCCCCACCCGACGGAGGCAACGTTCTTCTTCGGCGACGGGACGTATGTGACGGCGTTCGTGTTCGACACCTCGCACGGCTTCGCCAACTGCGTCGAGATCCGAAACAGCTAGCACGGGTACAAAACCGGAACGTCCATTCCCACTCGGGGATGGGCGGTTCCGCGTCCGGGAACGCTGGTTCGCCAGTCCGGGACCTGACGCCGGGATGGGGGAGATCCCCCATGGCGGGCCGATGTGGATGGCGGGAGGATGACGGTGTGTATTCACCGACGATGGAACGCCGCCCGGCTCGCGGTCCCCGCCCGGGGCGAGACGGCCGCATGAAACGGAGCGCCGGATCCGCCGCTCTGGCGAGGCGTGGGCCATGACACCACGGGAACCGAACTTCGAAACGCTCGACACACCCCAGCCCGACCCGGGATGGCTCCGGAACCGGGTCCGGGAATGGGAGTCGGCGGAGATCGTCACCCACGAACAAGCCGAATCCATCCTCGAGTTCGAAAGGGAGCGGGCGGGTGCGGTGGAACAAGCCGTCGGCGTCCACCGCATCATCGGGATCGTGTCGACGTTCGGAGGGCTCCTGCTCGGAGCCGGGCTCCTCTTGTTCGTCGCCTCCAACTGGGCGGACCTTCCCCGCCTGGCAAGGGTGGTCATAGCCGTTGCCACCGTCGTCGCCCTCCAGGCCACCGGATACTGGCTCAGGTACCGGACCGCCTACCACCGCACCGGCGCGACCTTCCTGCTGCTCGGGGCAATCGCCTACGGAGGCGCGATCTTCCTCGTGGGCCAGACCTACAACTATCCACTCGACGACCCCAGCCTGCTCCTGCTGTGGTTCCTCCCGGTGCTGCCGATGGCGTACCTGGTGCGCTCGCGGGCGATCACCACCCTCGGCATCCTCGTCGGCTACGGCGCCCTCGGCTACCGCCTTTCCGGATGGCTCGACGGTCCGACCGGCAGCCGCTGGGACTACTGGTGGCAGGCCTTCTTCATCGTCGTCGGGGTCGCGGTGACGGCTGTCGGCTACCTGCACCGACGCATCGAGACGGTGCAGCCGCTGGGACGGCCCTACCAGTGGATCGGAGCGATGACGGTCTTGGTTCTCCTGTACGTGATGAGCTTCGAGGGCTGGTACGGGCCGTTCGGAGGCAGGCCCGAAGGTCTGCGGGCCGGGTGGCTCGCGACGGTTCCGTTCGGCATGGGGACGGTGCTCACCGTCGCCGTCGTGGCGACGGTCACAAGCATCGTCCTCCTCTGGGAGCGGGGCGACTTCGACCGGCCGGCGCTGGCCGGCATCGCCGTGCCCGCCGTCGCCGGCTACCTGCTCGTAGCGCTCCTCGCCTCCGCCCCGTACCGCTCGACCCTCGTTCCGTTCGCCCTCGCCAACGTCCTGCTGTTCGCCACCCTCGTCGGCCTGGTCGTCGTCGGGATCCTCACCCGACAGGGGGCCCTCGTGAACGCCGCGCTGGTCTTCTTTGGCATCGCCGTCATCACTCGCTACATCGAGATCGGCGGCGGCATGTTCGGCACCGCCGTGTCGATGATGGTCGGCGGTGTCCTCTTCATCGGACTGGCGTGGGGACTGGAACGGGTGCGTCGCACACTCCTCTCCCGCTTCGAACTGGCAGGTGCGACATGACTCGCCTCGGTCGGATGCTGTTCGTGGGCCTGGTCGCCCTCCAGGTCCTCGTCATCGTCGCGATGGCGGCCGGCCGGGAGTCGACCCTCCGCCAGGAGGCGACGGACGTCAAGCTCCAAACCGTGCCGGTCGACCCCCGCGACCTCTTCCGGGGCGACTACGTGGTCCTGCGCTACGAGATCAGCACGTTCCGCACCGACGGCCTGCGCATCACGACGTCTGACGTTTCACCGGGCGCCACGGTGTACGTGGCGCTCGTGGAAGGCCCCGGAGGTCACTGGACCGTCTCCGACGCGGCCACCACCCCATCCGCCGGCTGGAACCGGTACCTGCGCGGCACCGTGACCGGGGTCAGTCAGGGACGCCTCGATGTCGAATACGGTCTCGAGGAGTACTTCGTACCCGAGGGGGAGGGCCTCGCCGTCGAACGTGCCTCCGACGTCGACGTGGTAGTGGCAATCGACGACGCCGGACGCGGAGTGATCCGCCACCTGGTCGTCGACGGCGAGGTCTGGGACCCGTACGAATAAATAGAGGCGGGTGCCCCGGCGGTCAGCGACTGCGGAGGCTCTCGATCACCGCGTCGGCCACTGCCCGACTCACCCGTACATTCGACTCATGGGTGACCCCGGCGACGTGCGGGGTGAGGATGAGGTTCGGAACGCCCTTGTACGGTGAGACATCGGCGGGAGGCTCGTCCTCGAACACGTCGAGGGCAGCCCCGCCCAGATGACCGGCCGCCAGCGCCTCGACCACTGCCCGGTGGTCCACGACACCGCCCCGGGACGTGTCCACCAACAGCGCGCCGGCCGCCAGCAACCCGAGGCGGGTGGCGTCGACCAGTCCGGTCGTCCCCGGGGTGAGAGGGACGTGGACACTGATCGCCTCGGCCACCCGGAAGACGTCGTCGAGGTCGATGAGCCTGACGCCCTCTGGCGCTTCGGTGACGAAGGGGTCGAACGCCACCACCTCCATGCCCAACCCCAGCCCGCGGGCGGCGACATGGCGGGCCGTGGCACCCAGTCCCACCAGGCCGAGACGCCGTCCGGCGAGCTCGAATCCGACC